>Ga0209797_10001455_pt1 | contig 11906 bp, 11 predicted proteins | sample DOMMetBare3Fresh_2_FD_187472 | JGI IMG/M metagenome (GOLD analysis project Ga0209797, IMG submission 187472) | Wetland sediment microbial communities from St. Louis River estuary, USA, under dissolved organic matter induced mercury methylation -... | ecosystem: Environmental > Aquatic >...
CTGACTGGTGGAACCGTGCCACTCGAGCATGACGATATTCTGACGGTTCTCGAATCCGCTTGCGGCTAAAACGGTTTGGAACCAGGGTTGCATGGCGATCACAGCTACGCGCGACCCGCCGGCATGTGCAATTTCAGCCTGCGCAGTCTGCCAGAGTAAATTCCAGGCGTTCTCAGCCGACCAGGCACCGGAATGAACGAACAAGCGCACCCAGGCGATTCCCGGTACTTCTGTAGGACAAGCCAACGCGGCAGTGATCTGCCGGCCATCGTCCAACGCCCAATAAAACGGAGCACCCAACCACTCGAGCGGCGAACGCCAATCCAGGTGACGATGAAGACGGGATTCAAAAAAGATCAGGTTCGATAATTTTTGATGGTCATCAGGGTTGGCAAGCCGAACCAGGGAAGTGATCACTATTCACCTTGGGATGAAGGGAGCGAAATATCTATTGAGGGTTAAAAAAGCCCAGGCGCATCAGGAACTTCAAAAAGCGTTGTGTCAAGGTGGGTTTTTCAACCAGACGTAACGAGTCGAGCACATCCATCTGGGTATTACCGATATAACCACGCTTGAGGAATATCTCGGCAGTTGCCTTCCTTACTACAGAATGCATATCGCCTTCACCGATCTGTTCAAAGATTACTGCGGCGCGATTGTACTCTTCCAGCGCTTCATTATATTTTTTGAGTCCTTCCAGGGCAGCAGCGCGGTTGGCGATCGCAATACCTTGTCGTTTCTGGTCGCCGGCCTTTTGGAATATTTCCTCAGTGCCATCTGTGGCGCGCAATGCATCTTCAGCCCTGCCCGCCTTCAACAAAGCCACGCTTTGGTTATTCTTCATCTCCGCTGCATTCAGTTCATCCTGAACATTACCGTATGCCTGCGCGGCTTGTGAAAATAGATTGGCGGCAACACCAAACGCCCCATTTGCATACTCCTGTTTACCTTGTTCGGCTAATGTTTTAGCTTCCATAAAACGACCTTAGAATGTAATATCCAACAGATCTTCTGCCACTGAGCGCAACTTATCCCTCGACATGCTGCTCAGCTTCATCGCCAATTCCAGATAGGGGCGGTTAACCGGCATGGCAACGAACTGGCGGAGTTCCAAAGGCAATTCCAAAAAGTCGCGGATCGCCTCTTCGTTCATCAACCACTGCCCGATCGGGCCGGTGCGGTCAAAGAAAGATTCGACCCTGCCACCCAGGGCTTTTACCAGGGCTTCCAATTCAGGCAAAGGCATGGGGCGCTCACCCAGTTCATAAGCTTTGATGCGCGCACTTGAAATCCCGGTCTCCTGCGCGAGATTGCGGATCGAGATCGAAGCATTCATACGCTCCTGCCGCAACAAAGCCCCGATCTTGCGTTGGCGTACAGAGAGCAGCCTGGATAGATCCAAATTCTCGTAGGGTGCCGGCTTGCCCGATTTTATTTCCTTGCTCCAAAAATGATCAATGGGCAGGTCTAGAAAATAAACCAGTGCCTCCAACTCCGGCAGGGAGGGAGCTCTACGGCCCTCTTCATAGGCACGAAAAATACCCGGCTTCACACCAATAGCTTGCGCACATTCCGTCACACTTCTGCGCGCCGTTGTACGAGCATCACGAATTAATAAGCCAAGTGTCTTTGAGCGAATCGTAATTTGGGATTTGATGATCATGGTTCCTCAACTTGACCGATTATATCCCGTTAACGCCGGTTGCCAAAACTCGACCCGCCGCCTGCCAGCATATAGATCTCGGCGCCAAGCTTTATACCAGATGCATCCAGCTTTGGTCCAAAAACCGGGCGGATACCAGTCGGTTTTAATTCGCCCAATATCTTGCCATTGGGTCCCACCCCGGTTTGTTCAAATTTGAATATATCCGTGAGTACCACTGTGTCACCTTCCATACCAACCACTTCAGTGACCGCTGTTACTTTGCGGGTGCCATCCTTCAAGCGCGTCTGCTGAATAATGAGATCCACTGCCGAGGCGATCTGCTGACGCACAACTTTAAGCGGAAGATCCATACCAGCCATCAACACCATGGTTTCCATACGAGACAAAGCGTCGCGCGGCGTATTGGCATGGAGTGTCGTCAAAGACCCATCATGACCAGTGTTCATGGCCTGCAACATATCCAATGTTTCACCGCCGCGGCATTCACCCACAATGATGCGGTCCGGGCGCATACGCAGTGAGTTACGCACCAGGTCACGGATCGACACTGAACCTTTGCCATCTACATTTGCAACCTTCGTTTCCATGCGCAGGACATGGTCCTGTTGTAATTGCAGTTCAGCCGCATCCTCAATGGTGATGATGCGTTCATTTTCCTGAATAAAGCTGGAAAGCACATTCAACAGTGTGGTTTTCCCTGAACCTGTGCCCCCTGAAACGACGATATTCAAATGTGCAAGCACACAGGCGCGGATAAAATCACCCATGTTCTGGGTTAACGAACCAAACTCCACCAATTGTTTGATGGAGAGTTTATCTTTTTTGAATTTTCGGATCGTGATACAGGGTCCATCAATGGCTACGGGACGGATAACTGCATTCACACGCGAACCATCCGGCAGACGCGCGTCCACAGTTGGACTGTCGGCATCCACACGCCGACCGAGGGGCGAAATAATACGGTCAATGATTCTTTCCACATGATCGTCATCGTCAAAGGTGATGCCGCTTTTAGTCACCTTCCCGCTTTTTTCAATAAATATCTTCTTGGGACCATTCACCATCACTTCGCTGACATCCGGGTCGTCCAATAAAGGCTGAATGGGGCCAAATCCCGTCATCTCATCCAGAATTTCACCGAAGACCTGTTTGCGAATATCTTCGGGCAGGGTTACCTTGGCCTGAACATACATATCGTTCAGGCGCTGCTTAACGATCTCTGCACGATCACCGAGCTGTAACACTTCGCCTTCCAAAGAGCGGCTGATATTTTCAGCCAGATATTTCTTAAACTTAAGCAGATCAGCTGCTGTTAATTGTCTGAAATTAGCGGATAGTGGGGTAGCCATTACGATTAATTCTCCTCCCCTGATTTTGGTTCGGGAATAACCCAAACGATCTGCGACCTGCGCACAGCCAGAAAGGGCACCTCAAAAAGGGTCTGCCCATCGGCGCCCAGAACAGTTACATCCGTGATGGCAATAAAGTTCTCGTTGAAATTAAGTTCATCAATCATACGTTGATCTCTGCGAACATGAATTCTGCCGCGCATCATTTGCGTGGTTGTCTGGATCGTGGCGTGGATCGCGGTCTTCGAGACAATATCGGTAAATATCTTTCCCTTTTCATCATATTCAATGGTCATGTTTACCTCTCTTTAGGAGTGTGTTTGTCTTTGTTGGACATATACGCCGTAAAACAACTTTTCCGGCAGGCTTATTGAAAGCCCATTGTATTTAATTTGGACAAACTGGTTATTAAAGTTTAGTCTAAACAGGCTCGAAATTACCTTTCACTTTCATTAGGTAACTCATCTTATGCAGTTCCGCTCAAAGGCGGTCCATGGCCGCCATGTTTACATATTTGATCTCTTGCAAAAGTCTGAAACGTGGAGAAGGGAATCCGAAAGTTCCACTTTCGGTGTTTGCGAGTTTGCTCCTGAAGTAGAACTTCAGAATTCCAATCTACTATTGTAAGAGGTCTATTTATTTGCTCATCCTAGTGAACCGCAGGGTCATGACGCGTGACGCTACGGGGGCATAAAAGCGCGTAAGGTGGACTCGGGTTATTTAGCGGGCACGCTGGCGGCGGGCTAGTTTCACCATATTTTCCGCCGCCTCTTTGAGGACGATCGAGGCCGTATCTTTGGGATATTTTGTCGTGATGGGTTGATTGAGGTTATTGGCTAATGTAAAGTTACTCCCCATGTATGGGATCATCGTCTTGATCGGTATGCCAATGATCCCCTCTGCCTCAGTTTTGGTTAAGCCTTCCAACCCAACCGCGCGATTCAAAATAGCATAGATACTTTGATCTTCAACCCCTTGTGACTGGAGATATTCCCATACCGTCTTTGTCAAATGAATGGTGCTTTGGTCGGTGGAAACGATCAGGGCGATGAGATCCGCTTGTTGAATCAGAGGCAGGCTGATGCGCGAGAGCGAACGTCCGATGTCGAGGATAATGAAATCATACGAAGCGCGGAGCACATCCACGATCTGCTCAATGCGGTCACCCTTAAGATTATTCCCATGCTGCGGATCAGGAGAGCCAGCCAACAATTGAAATTTCCACAATTCCGGCTCAGGCAAATTTTGGCGAATGTAGTCAGCGTTGGTTTGCGAGGGTGGAAGTTCAGATATTGATGCGAGATTTAGATTCCCAGTATAGCCGACGATTTGCCCAATGGAACCGATGGGCAGAACCAGATCCGCAACCACCACACTTACCTCGGGCTGGTGCGTCTTGATATTCATCGCGAGATTGGCGCACAATGACGAAGTACCCGTGCCGCCTTTGGCGCTAAGAAAAACGATCAATAAGCCTTTCTCACGCGCCTCTGCTTCATTACTCACAACTGCAGTTGAATTTTCCGCACTAAATATGCGATTAAATATTTCATCAAGTGTATGGAGCGTACCAGATGACTTGATCAGGTATTCATCGACGCCTGCATCTAGACAGGCAGCTTTACGGGCGGGACCGGGATCGCTTGTAAGGGCAATAATGGGGGTATTGGCAGTGCGTAAATTTTGACGCAATTTCTGAATAAACTCCCCGTCTTGAATATCAGACAAAACCGGATCGAACAGGATCAGATCTGGCTCATCGCGCCAGGCAATGATCAATGCCTCCTTGCTGGAGGAGGCATCGAACACTTCAAATTGTTTTTGGCGCAGAAGGCTGGATAGGAACTTGCGACTGGACTCGTTTTCATCTAACACTAAAATCTTTTTACCAACCATAGCCGCCTCCTTGCACGCTCATTCTTCAATGGGCGGCATTAGGTACCCGAGACCCGAACGGGTTACGATATGTTTTGGTGTATGCGCGTCATCTTCCAGTTTTTGGCGCAGACGGGCGATACTCACCCAGAGGATTTCCTTGTCGGTGCGATATTCAGGTCCCCATACGCTGGTCAGCAGTTCTTCAGATGACATGATCTTGCCAACATGGTGGGCGAATTGCAGTAACAAACGATATTCCGTGGCAGAAAGCGAGACCGGAATCTCACCCTTCCATACTTCGGCACGGGCAAAATCGATCTTCAGGTTGTCGTGTGTAAAGAAACGAGACTGCCCACCCACGTCGCCAGCTGGTTGTGCACGCCGTAATACAGCACGCACCCGCGCCAGTAATTCGGTGGCTGAGAACGGTTTGACAAGATAATCATCGGCGCCGAGATCCAGCCCACGCACACGATCTTGCTCATCGCCTTTGGCTGTGAGAATGATGATGGGAGTACTGGAAAATTCACGGATACGCTGTGTTGCGCCAAAGCCATCCAGCTTGGGCATCATCACATCCATCAACACGAGATCGATCGGCTGGCCGGAAAAAACATCGACTGCCTGTGCCCCGTCCTGCGCGGTGACCACTTCATACCCCTCCGTTCTCAAATTCGCTTCCAGCAGGCGCAGGTAACGGGGTTCGTCGTCCACAATGAGAATGCGTTTTGCCATAGTGACTCCTTTAGGTTAGTTAATGGAATTCATGGGCAGTTCGATGAAAAATGTGGTTCCCTGACCCAGGGTTGATTCTGCCCAAATCTTACCACGATGCGCGTTAATAATCTGCTTGCAAATGAAAAGTCCAAGACCCGTGCCGGTGGCCTTTTCACTGCGCGCACGATAGAAACGTTCAAAGACCAAAAGCAGTGACTCTGATGGAATACCAGGACCATGATCCTTGAATTGAACCACTGCCTTCTCTTTTGTTTGGCGCAGAACTACATCGATCGGTGAACCTGGCGCATATTTGATGGCATTAGTAAACAGGTTATCAAAGACCTGCGCGATACGAACACCATCGCCCTGAATAGGCAGAGTGGTTTGCAGATCCATATTGACTTCCAGATCTTTATAGCGGGCACGCAAACGGGTGGCTACATCTCGTAGAACAGCATCCAGCCTCAAGGGTTGGAAACGAAGCGGGAGGGTCTTGCTTTGCAAGCGCGCGGACTCCAGAACGTTTTCGATCAACAGCGAGAGGCGGTCCGCTTCCTCGTCAATGATCGTTAAAAACTCCTGTGTAGTTTCCTTATCCCAGGATGTATCTGTCCGCAGCAAACTGGTGCTATAGCCTTTGATAAAACCAAGCGGCGTGCGCAATTCATGGGAGATCGTACTGACAAAATCCTCCTGCAATTGCATTTGCATTTTCAGATCGCTTAATTCCTTGTGCATCTTCTTCCATGCTGCGCGCTCGAACATCACAGAAAGCAATTCTGCGGCAAGTATCGCCATCATGCTGTGGTCCTGCTCATACGCAGGACCACCAAACCGTACGAACACCAATGCGCCACCGATCAAGCCGTCATTACGCAGGGGAATACCAAGCAAATACGCCTGACTCAGACGATCATCGGGTGAGGCGCCGGCTTCGGGATCTCTTAATAACAACTTTCCATGCGCAAGTACCTGGCTGGCAAAAGTCTCCCCCCAATCAGCATCTGCCTCCGCATTCTTGGCGCGCCCTACAGCACGCGCATAAACGATCTCCAGCGTGCCGGTGGCTTCATCCTGAAGATAAACTGCCACATTATCAAAGACAAATTGTTGGCGCAGAGTTACAAGAAATTTTTCTGCGGTCTTGCGGGTGTCACCCGCTTCGATCACAATCTTCATCAATTCGTGAAAGTATGAAAGCGCCTGTGCGTCCATGTTTATTTGTAGCCCGCAACTGCCAGCAGTGGGAATTTGAACGTGGAACCGTGCCCCTCTACTGATTGAACTTCCAGCATTGAGCCGTGTGCTTCGATGATCTGCCGCACCAGGGAAAGCCCCAGCCCGGTGCCGCCAAAGCGCCGCGTAGACGAACCATCCAATTGATGAAATGGTTCAAAGATATCGTTTAGCTGACTCGCAGGGATGCCGATACCGGTATCGGTCACGGAGACAATGACCAGATTCTCGCCCTCATGCTTGACGTTGAGAACCACGCTTCCGCCCGAAGACGTGAACTTGATCCCGTTATCGAGAAGCTGTTGCAACACCCAGGCTATTTTTTGCGAATCGGCCTGAACAAATGGAATATCATCGTCTATGACTCCGCGAAAATTAATACCGCGGTCAGTTGCCTTGCCCATGAGTGATTTCACAGCCAGGTTTGCAATTCTTTGAATGTCCACATGATCTTGCTTAATACTTAGTTTGCCACGTGAAGCCAGCGAGATCATGATCAAGTCTTCGATCAGAGTTTCGAGTTTGCCAGTGGATTGCTGGCTGACTTGCAGGGCATGTTTTTGTTCTTTTGTGATTTTCCCCAAAGATTCCGTGATCATCAACTCAAGATAGCCTTTGATATGCGTAAGCGGCGTTCTTAGTTCATGGGAGATGTTGGAGATGAAGTTTGCCTTAAGCTGGCTCAGTTCCGAAACACGCTCGAGGGCTTTGTGCAATTCCGCAGTCCGCTCTTCGACGCGACGTTCCAGTGTCCGATTCGCGGACTGCAAGGCAGAACGCAAGTGTAAAATTTGTTCCGTTACTGCTTGATCCAATTCAGAGCGTTCGATCAGATTTAGGTCAATTAATGCCTGCCCGAGCAGCATGACATTGCCTTTTGTGGTTTGTTCCAATTGATAATCAAGCGCTTTTTGAAGTTGTTCAGCCGTGATCAACCCCTTTTGAACGAGATATTCCCCCATACGCGGGACGAGCATTTCAGGCGTGAGTTTCGATAATGAGTGTGTCATATGGTTTCAACGTTTGTCACCCTGAGCGTAGCGAAGGGTCTCTACCAACATCATTAGAGACTCTCACCGGCATTATTTGCTAAGCAAATCACGTGGGGTGCAAGTGTCGGTCGCGACGAAGGCTCCCTCAAAGTGACATGTATACCCATTCTCCAGCTACCATTGTAGCCGATGATTGCAGGGTAAGCAATTCAGCGGGATCGCAGGTGAAGGGATCCTTCTCGAGAACGATCAAGTCAGCGAGAAAATTGGGAGCCAGCCTGCCCAGACGATCCTCCATATAGGCGGCATAGGCAGCGCCCAGAGTGTAGCCAGACCAGGCTTCAGCCATGGTCAATTTTTGTTCGGGGTACCAGCCTTCGGCTGAGGGGGAACCGTCGGCGCGCCGGCGTGTGACTGCGGCATGCAGTCCTAAAAACGGATTCGGTGACTCAACCGGCGCATCTGATCCCAGGGCAAGCGGCGCGCCGAAATCCAATTGAGCCTTCATGGCATAGGCGAGGCGTGAACGTTCACCCCAGAACGCGTCTGCCATCAGCATATCGGAGGTGGCGTGGATGGGTTGCATTGAGGCGATAATATTCATTTTCCCGAGGCGCGGCGCATCATCTGGATGAACGATCTGCACGTGCTCCATGCGATGGCGTAAATGCGGGAATTGATTTTCGGTTTCGTAGCTGCGCAGTTGTTCGTAGGCATTGAGCACTTCGTGATTGGCACGGTCACCGATCGCGTGGACGGTCATACCCAGACCGACCTGCGCGGCTTTGCGGCCGTGTTCAAAAAGTTCCTCGCCATCCATGTTGAGGATGCCGCGATTTTCATCTTCGCCGATATAAGGCTGGAACATCGCAGCCGTATGCGGACCGAGGGCACCATCCATAAAGGCTTTGACATTGCCGATACGCAGCAGGTCATCACCGAAGCCGCTGCGCAAGCCGAGCGCATGGGCTTCATCAAGCAATTCAACGGGAATATTTTTCAGCACGCGCAATTTGAGTTTATGCTGCGCATGGAGTTGTTGCAGCGCCATGAAGGAATCACGGCGGTCAAAATCATGCACACCCGTGAGTCCCATTTTCCATAAGATGGATTGGGCTTTTTCGATGTCCTGTGCAATTTCTGTGATGGTTGGTTCGGGAACCAGATTACCAACAAGTTCCATGGCAGTTTCAAGCAAGATGCCGGTTGGATTGTTTTTTGCATCGTGCTGAATTTGTCCATTTTGAGGATCGGGTGTTTGCGCAGTGATGTTGGCAAGTTTTAATGCGCTGGTATTTGCCCATGCTGCATGAAGTGATTTGGCGGTGAGATAAACGGGATTGTTTGGAGCGGTAGCATCGAGTTCACTCGCGGTGGGCCACACGCCCCACACATTTTGATTCCAACCATGACCTAAAATCCATTCGCCAGGTTTAGCTTTTTTCACACGCTCCGCAACGCGACGCAGACATTCCTCTTTGGTGTCGGTTTCGCAATCGATCTTCTGCAATCCCAACGAATAATATTTGAGATGCAAGTGTGCATCAGTAAGTCCGGGCAGGATCGCACGACCTTGCATATCCTGTCTTGTGGCATTGGGATATTGATTCAATAAATCATCCGCATTGCCGACCGCGATGATTCGCTCGCGGTCGATGACAAGTGCGGATGCCGTGGGTTGTAACGGGTTTTGGGTATGGACGTGGGCGTTGTAGAGGAGTTTCATGTTTTATGTTCCCGCTCTTTCGGGGTCTGAGACCCCGAAAGAGCAAGCATAGGTTATGTCAATTTTTCCAACAATGTATCCAGTTCTTCATCAGAATAATAATAGATGGTGACTGTACCGCCTTTTTTGCTGTATTTGAGGGCGACCTTTGTCCCCAAACTGGAACGCAGACGTTTCTCGATATCGTTCACTTCCGCGCTGGAGGCTGATTTCTTTTTCGTAGCCGGTTTTTGCCCTGAATACTTACGCGCCAATGCCTCGGTCTGACGCACGCTCAAATCAAGATTGACGACCGTATTCAACAGGGTTTCCTGCGCCTTGGCAGTGGTGACCGCCAACATGGCGCGCGCATGTCCTTCGGTGATGCGATTATCAACCAATGCCTGTTTCACGGCGGCGGAAGCATCCAGCAATCGTATGGTATTGGTCACCGCCACGCGACTCTTGCCCACGCGCTGCGCAATGGTCTCATGCGACATCTTGAATTCCTTCGCCATATTATGATAGGCTTCGGCTTCTTCGATCGCATTCAAGTCCGCGCGTTGGACGTTTTCAATGATCGCGAGTTCCAGTAGTTGCTGATCAGTAGCATTGCGGATGACAACCGGGACAGTCTTCAAACCAGCTTTCTTCGCGGCTTGTAAACGACGTTCACCTGCGATCAGTACATAGACACCGTTCTTGCCGGGTGCCACGATCAACGGCTGGATCACGCCATGCTCACGGATCGAAGCCGCCAGATTTTCCAGTTCGTTGATATCAAATTTTTCGCGCGGCTGACGCGGGTTGCGCTGGATCAGATCAACAGCGACCTGCGTCACACCGCTGGCGCTGGTGGATACAGGTTGTGGCCCTCCTGGGATGAGGGCGTCGAGTCCTTTGCCGAGACCGGAACGTGGGGGCATATTTACTCCTTACAGTGAGTAGGGGCGGAGCATTGCTCCGCCCCTACAAAGAAATCTATTTTTCGTCACCAATCAGCAATTCCTTGGCGAGCGATTCATATGCCCTGGCGCCAAGAGAATTCGGTGCGTAAGCCGAGATGGGCAGTCCATAGGAGGGCGCTTCTGCCAGACGGATGCTGCGCGGGATCACGCTCTTGAAGACCTGACCGGGAAAGTGATTGTTAACTTCCCTGACCACATCCGCAGAGAGATTGGTACGCGGGTCGAACATGGTCAGGATCACACCGCGCACGCGCAACTCAGGGAACAACACCGAACGGACGCGTTCGATCGTCTGGGAAATTTGACCGAGGCCCTCAAGGGCAAGATACTCGCATTGGACGGGAACCAGCACCCCATCGCGTGAAGCGATGAGTCCATTGACGGTGAGAATCCCAAGCGAAGGCGGGCAGTCGATCAGGATGTAGTCGAATTTGCCATCCTGGGATTCAAGCGCTTTCCTGAGTTTGAACTCGCGTCCCAATTCCTCAACAAGCTCGATCTCTGCGCCCGCCAACGCGGGCGAGGATGGCAGTAATGAGATCTGGAGGCGTTCATTGTACAGAATGGACGCAGTTGGCACATCGCCTGCCAGCAGGGCATCATAGGTACTGGCTTGCACATTGCGCTTATCCACCCCGAGGGAGGAGGTGGCATTCGCCTGCGGGTCGAGGTCCACTACCAGAACGCTCTTGCCCATTTTGGCGAGGTATGCACCGAGGTTGATGGCTGTGGTGGTTTTACCAACGCCGCCTTTTTGATTAACGAGAGTATAGATACGGGTCATATAATTTGCGATTTCCGATACTTCGACTAGGCTTAGTACAAGTTTTTGATTTACGGTTTTTCGGTGGTTGAGTAGCGACGAGTAAAACGAGGCGCGTATACCTGCACCCACCGCAGGTGCGGTGTCGAAACCACCAATACGCAAAGCAATTCTTGTTACAGGCTTACTCTTAAATATCGTTGGTTTCGATACCTTCGTACTCAACCAACGGGTGATCTATTGCAAAATTTCAAGCATACTTTCTTCGATCTCTTGTGGCGTCGGAATCCCAGCCAAGCCAACCCGCGTTACCGAACGGGAGGCGATTAACGTGGCAAAGCGCGAGGCCTCCCAGGGATCACGGGTCTTCAACAGCCGGATAAAAAATGCCGCCGCAAAAACATCGCCCGCACCGGTCGCATCCACTTCATGGACTTGCGGAGCGCGGAAGCGTCGCCGATCACCATTCCAATGTAAAACACAACCGGCGCTGGCTTCAGTTACAACCAGGATGCGCGTTTGATGCGCCATGTGTTCAATGAGCTCATCATCGCCTTTCACATCTTCGAGGCTGATCACAACTGCATCCGCTTTTTGCAAAACAGGTTCTGCATTTTTCCATTCACCTC
>Ga0209797_10001456_pt1 | contig 11905 bp, 11 predicted proteins | sample DOMMetBare3Fresh_2_FD_187472 | JGI IMG/M metagenome (GOLD analysis project Ga0209797, IMG submission 187472) | Wetland sediment microbial communities from St. Louis River estuary, USA, under dissolved organic matter induced mercury methylation -... | ecosystem: Environmental > Aquatic >...
CTGTGCGTCGACCGCATCTACGACAGCCGCATGTCCGAGGCCGACCGCCTGCCGGCCTGCGTCAAGGCCTGCCCGACCTCGGCGCGCATCTTTGGCGACATCCACGACCCGCATTCCGAAGCGTCGCGCGCGATCCGCGAGAACGGGGGCTACGCGTTGATGCCGGAGTGGGGCACGCAGCCGGCCAACCATTACCTGCCGCATCGCACGACCCGCATGCGCATCCATCAGGACGAGCTGGTGCGTGCCGACAACCCGTTGCGCGTCGAAGGGCACCTGCCCAAGCCGGCCGACAACGCGGCCACGTTCGACGACGCGACATGGTGACCCCCCCGATGCGCCTTCGGCGCCTCCCCCCCAGGGGGGCGCCGCCAGCGGCCCGGCAAAGCCGGTTCCGCGGCGGCCGCTTGTTTGCCTCGGATTCGTGCCTCGAGGGTGCCGCTTGGCCTAGGGTCAAGTTGACATGAAGCCTGCGCTGTCCGTCATCCTGCTGACCACGCTGATCGGGGCGGGCCAAGGCCTGTTCCTGGCCCTGTTCACGGTGCAGAGTTACGCGCTGGTGGGCCTGCTGCCGCCGATCGCGGGCAGTGCGTTCTACGTTCAGGGCAGCCTGATCGCGCTGGTGCTGCTGGTCGCCGGGCTGGCGGCGTCGTTCTTCCACCTCGGCCGGCCCGAGCGCGCCTGGCGTTCGGCCGCGCAATGGCGCACCTCGTGGCTGTCGCGCGAAGTGATCGTGCTGCCGGCGTTCATCGCCGTGCTGGCGTTGTACGCGCTGCTGCACGGGGCGGGTTGGACGCAGCCGATCCTCGCCGTGCCGCAAGGCCCGCCGATCGATGCCAGCGTGATCGTCGGCGCGCTCGGTACGGTGCTGGCTTTCGCGCTGTTCGTCTGCACCGGGATGATCTATGCCTGCCTGCGCTTTCTGGCCGAATGGCATACGCCGCTGACGCCGGTCAACTACGTCCTGCTCGGCGCCGCCTCGGGCTTCACGCTGGCGGCGGCGCTGGCCGCGCAGATCGCCCCGTCGGTGGTGGGTTTCCTATCGGGCTGGGCCATTCTGATCACGCTGCTGGCAGCGATCGGGCGCAGCGCGTCGCTGTGGCGCAACGCGCGCCTAAAGCCACGCTCGACACTGCAGTCGGCCATCGGCATCAAGCACCCGGCGGTGGTGCAGAAGTCGCAAGGCTTCATGGGCGGCTCGTTCAACACGCGCGAGTTCTTCCATGGCGTGGCCGCGGGCCGTCTGCGCCTGGCCAAGCCCGCGTTCCTGCTGCTGGCGTTCGCGCTCCCGGTGCTGCTGCTGGCGGCGGGTCGCCGCGGGCCGGCGGCACCGCTGATGCAGGCGGCGTTCGTCGTGCAGTTCGGCGGCTTGCTGATCGAGCGCTGGTTCTTCTTCGCGCAGGCCCGGCATCCGCAGAACCTGTACTACCAGGCAGTGTCGTGATGACGATGCGGCGCGCGGCGACCCTCGGCCTCGGACTGTGGCTGCTGTCGGCGTCGGCGCAGGCGGCGGCGGCCGCACCGGGCTCGGGCGTGCCGTGGTGGCTGTGGCCACTCGGGCTGTTCGTCGCCTGCTTCGTGATGGGCATCGTCGCCGTGCCCGCGGGCATCGGCGGCGGCACGCTGTTCGTGCCGATCGTCGGCAGCTTCTTTCCGTTCCACCTGGATTTCGTGCGCGGTGCCGGCCTGCTGGTGGCCCTGGCCAGCGCGCTGTCGGCCGGGCCGATGCTGTTGCGCAATGGGCTGGGCAGCCTGCGGCTGGCCTTGCCACTGGCGGTGATGGCGTCGGCGTCGTCGATCGGCGGCGCGATGCTCGGCCTGGCCATGCCGGCGCAGATGGTGCAGATGCTGCTGGGACTGGTGGTGCTCGGCATCGTGGTGCTGATGCTGGTGTCCAGGAAGTCTGAGTTCCCGCAGGTCGAGCGGCCCGATGCGCTGTCGCAGGCGTTGGCATTGCACGGTGTCTTTGTCGACGGCGCGTCGCGCCGCACGGTGTCCTGGCAGGTGCACCGCAGCGTGCCGGGGCTGTTCGTCTTTCTCGGCATCGGGGTGCTGGCCGGCATGTTCGGCATCGGCGCCGGCTGGGCCAACGTGCCGGCGCTGAACCTGCTGATGGGCGCGCCGCTGAAGGTTGCCGCCGGCACGTCGAGCCTGGTGCTGTCGCTGGTGGACTCGTCGGCAGCCTGGGTCTACATCAACCAGGGTGCGGTGCTGCCGATGATCGCCGTGCCGTCGGTGGTGGGCATGATGCTCGGCGCACGCATCGGGGCCCGATTGCTGAACGTGCTCAAGGGCTCGGTGATCCGGCGCCTGGTGATCGTCGTGCTGCTGTTCGCGGGCGCCCGCGCACTGCTCAAAGGTGTTGGGGTGTGGCCATGAAGAACCTCGGCGGCCCGGTGGCTCAACCGCCCGAGCAGATGCGCTATGCGACGTGGCTGGACTGGGGCACGCGCGTCGGCCTGGTCGTGCTGCTGGCAAGCTTCGCGGCCTACGTGCTGGGGCTGGCCGAGTCGCATGTGCCGGTCTCGCGGCTGCCCGAGCTGTGGGTGCACCCGGTGGGGCGCTTCCTGGAGCTGACGAATTCGCCCACCGGCTGGGGCTGGCTCGCACTGGTCCATCGCGGCGACATCGCCGGCCTGCTCGGCATTGCCATTCTGGCCGGCAGCTCGGTGGCCTGCCTGCTGGCACTGGTGCCGCTGTACCTGGCGCGTGGCGACAGGGCCTTTGCCGCCGTCTGCCTGGCCGAGGTGGCCGTGGTGCTGCTGGCGGCGTCGGGTTGGTTGTCTGGAGGCCATTGACGATGGCCACCCCGTTCGCACGCATCCTGCTGGCCACCGAACACACCGAGTTCGACGCCGGTGCCGAAGCCCTGGCGCTGGCGCTGGCGCGTCACTGCGCGTTGCCGCTGGCGGTGGTGTTGCCGGTGGTCAGCAACGCGGAGTTCGAAGCGGCCGCGCCGGAACTCGCGGCGAAGTCGGATGCCCAGGCCTCGGCACGGCGTGAAGCCCTCGAGGCGATGGCGGCCGCGCAGCAGGTGCCGATCGACGTCGAAATGCGGCACGGCCCGGAACCGCATGCCGAAATCGTCGAAGACGCGCGCCAGCGTCAGGCCGATCTGATCGTGATCCGCCGCCGTGGCAAGCGGGGTCTGCTGGCCAACCTGCTAGTCGGCGAGATGGTCAGCAAGGTGGTGGCGCAGGCACCGTGCAGCGTGCTGATCGTTCCGCGCCAGGCGCGGATGTGGTCGAAGCAGGTGATGGTGGCCATCGACCCGTCGGCCCCCAGCGAGGCAACCTTGGGTCTGGCGGCGGGCATCGCCGCCGACTGCGGCCAGCCGCTGCGCGTGGTGTGCGTGGCCGGCACCGACGCCGCGCGGGCGCAGGCCGAACGCATGCTGGCCGCCGTGGTGCAGCAGGCACGCGCCATCTGCGCGGCCGTCGACGGCGAGTTGCGCATCGGTCGACCGCACCACGAGCTGATCGCCGCCGCCAAGGCGTGCGGCGCCGACTTGTTGGTGGTGGCCCGGCAGCGTGGCGACGGCCCACAGCGCCCGGGCATCGGCGGCACGGCGCGCAAGGTCATCGAAGCGGCCGAGTGCCCGGTGCTGGTCCACGTCAATAGCTTTCCCGCGGGGGGCGAAACCACATGAGCGACGCGCTGAACTTCCTCGTCAAAGCCCGGCCCGAGGCGATGGGCCACTACTTCAGTTTCCTCAAGGACTGCGGCAAGCACCTCGACCCGAAGACGCGCGACCTGATCTCGGTGATCACCAAGGTGCACGCGCAAACCGAACGCGGCTTCAAGCAGTACCTGAATCGCGCGCTGCGCGACGGCTGCACGCCGGCCGAGATTCTCGATGCGCTGCTGATGGCGTTTCCGGCACTCGGGCTGGCCAAGATCGTCTGGGCGGTGGACATCCTGCTCGCGATGGACCTGCCGGAATTCCAGCCGGCCGCGCTCGGCGGCGAAGGCCAGTGGCACGACGTGATGGCCACGACCGAGCTCGCGCCCGGCGGCGTCACGCGGGTCGACTGCGACGGCCGCGGCCTGTTCGTGCACCGCGGCGACGACGGCTGGAAGGTTTTCGACAGCCGTTGCCCGCACCAGACCACCAACATTCCGCACCTCGCGCTGCAGGGCACGACGCTGACCTGCCCGAAACACGAGTGGTCGTTCGATGTCCGGTCGGGCCAGTGCACCGCCAAGGGCGACCGGCCGCTGAAGCAATGGGACACCCAGGTCGTCGACGGCCGGCTGCTCGCCCGATGGTGAGCGCCACCGCAGGCACCGTCCGACACGTTCAACCGATTCAACCACCGGCTCTAGGCCGCTTCACCAGGAGACAGACGATGACACGCTCGCATTCCATTCTTCGATTCCTTCCGGTCGCCGCGGCTTGCCTGGCAGGGCCGGCGCTGGCCACGAACGGCTACTTCCCGCACGGCTACGGCATCAAGGCCAAGGGCATGGGCGGGGTCTCGACCGCGCTGGCGCAAGACAGCCTGGGCGGTGCGACCAACCCGGCCGCCATGGTGTGGGCCGGCTCGCGCATGGACATCGGCCTGGACTTGTTCATGCCCAAGCGCGATGCCGAGCGCAGTGGTGCCGGTATCCCCTCGCTGAACGGCAAGGTGGATAGCGACAACACGCGCTTCTACGTTCCCGAGTTCGGCTACAACCGCATGGTCGGCGACAACCTGTCGCTCGGCGTGTCGGTCTACGGCAACGGCGGCATGAACACCACCTACCCGCAGGGCAACTTCAACTGCGGCGCAGGCCCGGCCAACATGCTGTGCGGCAGCGACTCACTCGGACAGGACCTGTCGCAACTGATCGTCGCGCCGACAGTGGCCTACAAGCTCAACGCGCAGCATGCGGTGGGCCTTTCGCTGCTGCTGGGCTATCAGCACTTCAAGGCCTTTGGCCTGCAGGCTTTCCAGGGCCTGAGCAGTGCGCCGGGCAGCGTGACCAACAACGGCTACGACAGTTCCACCGGCATCGGCCTGCGGCTGGGCTACCAGGGGCGAATCAGCGACATGCTGACGATCGGCGCCGCCTACGCACCGAAGATGAAGATGGGCAAGTTCGACAAGTACAAGGGCCTGTTTGCCGGCGACGGCGGCTTTGACATTCCATCGCACTACAGCATCGGCGTTGCCTTCATGCCGTCGCCGGCCTGGACTCTGGCGCTCGATGTCGGCCGCATCAAATATAGCGACGTCGCGTCCGTCTCCAACCCGAGCTCCAACCAGGCCCCGCTGGGTGCCGCCAACGGCCCGGGCTTCGGCTGGAAGAACGTGGATGTGGTCAAGATCGGCGTCGCCTGGCGCATGTCGGACGCCTGGACGCTGCGTGCCGGCTACAACAAGGGCGACAACCCGATCACCCCGGCCGACGTGAGTTTCAACATCATTGCCCCAGGTGTCACGAAAGACCACTACACGGCGGGCTTTACCTATGCGCTCGACAAGGACAGCGAGATCAGTGCTGCGCTGATGGTTGCGCCACGTCAGAGCGTGACGGGTCCATCGCTGTTCAACTCCCCGGCTCTGGTTCCTCCCGGCGGTCTTGGCGGCAACGAGACCATCGGCATGAAGCAGACGAGCTTCGGCCTGGCCTGGGCCCGCAAGTTCTAACCAACGCCGCGCGGCGCGAACGGTCGCCGCCGGGCCGTGCCACGGCGCCTCAGAGGCCGCAAGCAAGGAGACACACCATGGCTCATATCGTCGTGATGGGTGCGGGCATTGGCGGCATGCCCGCCGCCTACGAGTTGCGCGCGCTGCTGCCCAAGGAGCACCGCGTGACGGTGGTCAACCCCGTCGACTACTTCCAGTTCACGCCGTCCAATCCCTGGTTGGCCGTGGGCTGGCGCGATCGCGAGGGCGTGACGCTGCCGATCGCGCCGTACCTGCAAAAGAAGGGCATCGACTTCATCGCCAGGCCGGTCACCGCGATCGACGCCGCGGGCAACCGGCTGACGCTCGACGGCGGGCAGACGCTGCCCTACGACTACCTGGTGATCGCCACCGGCCCGAAGCTGAGCTTCGACGAGGTGCCAGGCGCCGGGCCGCACGGCGGGCACACGCATTCGGTGTGCACCGTCGGTCACGCCGAGATGTTCTGGCAGGACTACCAGAAGTTCCTGAAGGACCCGGGCCCGATCGTGATCGGTGCGATGCCGGGGGCCAGCTGCTTCGGGCCGGCCTACGAGTTCTCGCTGATCCTCGACACCGACCTGCGCCGCCGCAAACTGCGCCACAAGGTGCCGATGACCTTCGTCACCGCCGAGCCCTACATCGGCCACCTCGGCCTGGGCGGCGTGGGCGACTCGAAATCGATGCTGGAGTCGGAACTGCGCAGCCACGACATCAAGTGGATCACCAACGCCAAGACCACCAAGGTCGAGGCCGGCAAGCTGTTCACGACCCAGCTCGACGACCAGGGCCAGGTGGTCAGGGAGCATGAGGTCGGCTTCAAACTGGCGATGATGCTGCCGGCCTTCAAGGGCGTCGATCCGGTGGCCGCGGTCACCGACATGTGCAACCCGCGCGGTTTCGTGATCGTCGACGAGCATCAGCGCAGCAAGAAGTACAAGAACATCTTTTCCGCCGGCGTGTGCGTGGCGATCCCGCCGGTGGAGGTGACACCGGTGCCCAGCGGCGCGCCGAAGACCGGCTACATGATCGAGACCATGGTCACCGCGCTGGCGCACAACATCACCGACGAGCTGGCCGGACGCCCCGCCACTGCGAAGGCGACCTGGAACGCGATCTGCCTGGCCGACATGGGCGACACCGGCGCCGCGTTCGTCGCGCTGCCGCAGATTCCGCCGCGCAACGTCAACTGGTTCAAGAAGGGCAAGTGGGTGCACTTTGCCAAGATCGCCTTCGAGAAGTACTTCATGCGCAAGATGAAGACCGGCAACTCCGACCCGATCTACGAGAAGTACGTGCTCAAGGCGCTGGGCATCGTGCGGCTGATGCGATAGGTGCTCTCGTCGGCGCCCACGGACCGGCCGCCGAGGATTGACTCATTCGATCTCGCGTTCAGAGACGAGGAAACCGGCGATTCGAAGCGAACGGCTCAATTCGGCCAGAAACGAACCGCTGCGGTGCAGCATCGATTCGCGTGGCGCAACGCGACCTCCCAGCGCACGGCCGCGCCGGGGGTGCAAACGCAGTCTTCTGCCTTACTTCTTGATGCTCAGGTTCGGTTGCACGTTCTGAACGCCCTTGACACCGCGCGCCACCTTGATCGCCTCGTCGATCTGGGACTGGCTGTTCGCGAAGCCGGTGAGCTTCACCTCGCCCTTGACCGTTTCGACCGAGATGTCGAGGCTCTTGACGTTTTCAGCCATCAGCAAGGCTGCCTTGACCTTGGCGGTCACTGCGGCGTCGCTGGTTTCGGCGCCCACGGTCGTGCTGGGCGGCGTCGCGCCCGGCATCGGTGCGTTCGGCGTCGCCGTGCTTGACGGCGCTGGCCCCAGCGGGTCGGCGGGTTTGCTGCAGGCAGCGATCATCGTCACGCCGGCAAGTGTGGTCACCAGAAAGAGGAAGCGGGTGCGGGTTGTCATGGAAGCGGTTCTCCGTCGGGAAGGTCGTCGAAGGACGACTGATGGCAATGTGCGCCGGCGTGCGCCGCTTGTCTGTGCGATGCCGAACCTTGACCTGCGCGGCTCATGGGCCGGGCGGCTCGGATTCCGAGGACATCCGAGCCTGGTCTCAGACTTAGCGTCGTGTGGCCGCTGCCCTTTTGAGGTAGCTAGTGCCCACCTCAGGGTGTCAACGATGTGATGGGTGCGTCGCACCAATCAGGAGAACTGCGACACCGACTCCATCTGCGCGCACCAGTCGCGCAGGTTGTCCAGGCTGACCGGCCCGTCGTCATCCTGCGCGCCGGCACAACGCGGCTGCCAGCCGCGGCGCGTGTGCAGGCCCGGCCCGATGGCGATCGCGCCGTCGATGGTGGCGGTGGCGAAGTAGGCACTGCGCGGCACCACCACCGGCACGCTCGCCGCGCGGGCGGCGGCCACGCCGCCCGGTGAATCCTCGATCGCCACGGCCTCCAGCGGGCCGATGTCCAGCAGGCGCAGACAGTGCTCGTAGGCCTCAGGGTGCGGCTTCTTGTCGCGCACGTCCTCGCCGCACACCACGGCGGCAAATCGCGTGTGCCACGACGCGCCGAACTGCAGGCGCAGCAGCGCATCGACGTTGACGCGGCTGGTGGTGGTGACGATGGCCTGGCGAAGGCCGGCGCGTCGGGCCTCGTCCATCAGACTGACCACGCCGGGCCGCAACGCCGTGTGCTCGCTGGCCAGCAACTGCGCGTAGAGCGCGTTCTTGCGCGCATGCAGTTCGCGCGCCAGCCGCTCGCGTTCATCGGCCAGCACCGGCGCGTCGCCGCGCCCGGCCATGTCGTGCAGGATGCGCTCGCGCCCGCCGGTGATGCGAAGCAACTCGCCGTAGCGCTCGACGTCCCAGCGCCAGGGCAGGCCGAACGCCTCGAAGGCCTGGTTGAATGCGACGCGGTGCCCGTCGCGCTCGGTTTCGGCCAGCGTGCCGTCGACGTCCCAGAGGATGGCTTTCAACATGATTGTTGCCGGCACAGAGACACCATCGCGTCAACGGGGCGCGGCATCTGACGCGGGAAGATGATCGCCATGTCGGGCTGCGTGGTGGATGGAATCGAATTCCGCCGGTTCAGCGCGACTTCGGTGGCATGGGCCCGCAGTGCTGCTGCACCAGGTCGGCCAGGTGCTGCGCCGTCAGCCCGAAATGCTCGAACACCGCCGCCGCTGGCGCTGATTCGCCATAGGTGTCGACGCCCAGCGCGGCGCGGCAGCGGTACTGTCCCCACCAGCGCGTGACGCCGGCCTCGACGCCGATGCGTGTCATGTCGCGGCTGCCCAGCACGGCGTTTCGGTAGGCGTCGTCCTGGCGGTCGAACCGCGTTGACGACGGAATCGACACCACCCGAACCGGCACCGCGCGAGCGTCGAGCAGCGCCTGCGCCGCCATGGCGAGCGCGACTTCCGAGCCGGTGGCCAGGATGGCGCCAACCGCGTTCGCGCGGTCGCTCAAGACGTAGCCACCGCGCTCGATGTCCGCCACCTGCTTCGCGCTGCGTGTCTGCGGCGGCAGATTCTGCCGCGACAGCAACAGCGCGCTCGGCCGCTCCTTGTCGGCCACCGCCTGCAGCCAGGCCACCGCGGTCTCTGCCGCGTCGCATGGCCGCCAGACTTCCAGGTTGGGGATCAGGCGCAGGCTCGCCGCGTGTTCGACGCTCTGGTGCGTCGGGCCATCTTCACCCAGACCGATCGAGTCGTGCGTGAAGACGTGGACCACTCGCTGCTTCATCAACGCCGCCATGCGGATCGCGTTGCGGCTGTAGTCGGAAAAGGTCAGGAACGTGCCACCGTACGGGATGAAGCCGCCGTGCAGCGCCACGCCGTTCATGATCGCGGCCATGCCGAACTCGCGCACGCCGTAGTTGATGTGGCGGCCGCCCTTTTGGCCACCGCGCACCGCGCCACAACCGGGAAAGTCGGTCAGGTTCGAGCCGGTCAGGTCGGCGCTGCCGCCGAGCAATTCAGGCAGCTTGGGCGCCAGCTGCGCGAGCACCTTCTGCGAAGCCTTGCGTGTGGCCAGCGTTTCGCCGGAGTGTGCGAACTCGGCCAGCGCGCGCTGGCGCGTGGATTCGAAGTCGTCCGGCAGCGCGCCGCCCACGCGGCGCTCGAACTCGTCGGCCAACGCGGGATGCGCCGCGCGGTAGGCAGCCAGTTGCGCGCGCCATTGCGCTTCATGCGCCGCGCCGGCCTCGCGCGCATCCCAGCGCGCGGCGATGTCCGATGGGACCTCGAACGGCGCATGCGGCCAGGCTAGCGCCTCGCGCGTCTGGCGGATCTCGTCGGCACCGAGCGGTTCGCCGTGTGCCTTGGCACTGCCGGCGCGGTCCGGCGAGCCCTTGCCGATGGTGGTGCGGCAGACGATCAGCGTCGGCTTGTCGCGGGATTGCTTGGCCAGCGCAATGGCCGCGCCCACCGCCCCGGTGTCGTGGCCGTCGACCGGACCGATGACGTTCCAGCTGTAGGCGCGAAATCGCGCCGGCGTGTCGTCGATGAACCAGCCCTTGACGGCGCCGTCGATCGAAATGCCGTTGTCGTCGTACAGCGCGATCAGCTTGTTCAGCTTCCACACCCCGGCCAGCGCACAGGCCTCGTGGCTGATGCCCTCCATCAGGCAGCCGTCGCCGAGGAATGCGTAGGTGTGATGGTCGACGATGGCGTGCCCGGGACGGTTGAACTCGTCGGCCAGCAGCTTCTCGGCCAGCGCCATGCCCACCGCGTTGCTGATGCCCTGGCCGAGCGGGCCGGTGGTGGTTTCGACGCCAGGCGTCAACCCTACCTCGGGGTGGCCGGGCGTCTTGCTGTGCAGTTGCCGAAAGCGCTTGAGCTCGCCGATGGGCAGAGCGTAGCCGCTGAGGTGCAGCAGCGCGTACAGCAGCATCGACGCATGCCCGTTGCTCAGCACGAAGCGGTCGCGGTCGGGCCAAAGCGGGTTCACCGGGTTGTGCCTGAGGTGGCTACCCCACAGCGCAACCGCCATCTCGGCCATGCCCATCGGGGCACCGGGGTGGCCCGAGTTGGCCTGCTGCACGGCGTCCATCGCCAGCGCGCGCAACGCGTTGGCCATCGGGTCGTGTTTGCCGTTGTCGGCGCGGATCACTCGGTCGGTGGACTGGGAGCTCATGGTCGTCCTTGCCGGCGGATCACAGGGCACCGAGCGCGCGTTTGCGGCGCTCGATCATTCGCCAGATGAACGGCGTGAAGATCAGCTGCATCGCCAGCTCCATCTTGCCGCCGGGCACGACCACCGTGTTCGCGCGCGACATCCACGAGTTGTCGATCATGTTGAGCAGATACGGAAAGTCGATGCCCTTGGGATTGGCGAAGCGGATCACGCAGATGCTCTCGTCGGCGGACGGAATGTCGCGTGCGATGAACGGGTTGCTGGTGTCGACGCACGGCACGCGCTGGAAGTTCACATGCGTGTGCGTGAACTGCGGGCAGATGTAGTTCACGTAGTCGGGCATGCGCCGCAGGATGGTGTCGGTCACCGCCTCGGTGGAGTAGCCACGCTGCTTCTTGTCGCGCCAGAGTTTCTGGATCCATTCCAGGTTGATCACCGGCACCACGCCGATCAGCAAGTCGGGGTGACGCGCGATGTTCACGTCGCCGGTCACCACCGCGCCGTGCAGGCCCTCGTAGAACAGCAGATCGGTATCGCCGGGCACGTCTTCCCACGGCGTGAAGGTGCCCGGCTCCTGCTTGTAGGGTGCGGCCTCGTCGGCGTTGTGCAGATACTTGCGCCGCCTGCCGGTGCCTGATTCGCCGTAGCTGTGAAACAGCTGCTCGAGTTCGGCAAACAGGTTGTTCTCGGCACCGAAGTGGCTGAAGTTGCGGTTGCCGGCCTTCTCGGCATCGGCCTGGCGTTGCTTCATCTCCTTGCGGTCATAACGATGAAAGCTGTCGCCCTCGATGACCGCGGCCTTGACGTTCTCGCGCTGGAAGATGTACTCGAACGTTCGGGTCACCGAGGTGGTCCCGGCGCCGGACGATCCGGTGATCGCGATGATGGGGTGTCGTTCTGACATGTGCGTGTTCCTCGGTCTAGGTTCGCATGAATCCGTGCGGCCAAGTGGCCGCCGCGGATCCGGCTTTGCCGGACTGCTGGCGGCGTCCCCTCGAGGGGACGCTGCCGAAGGCGCTTCGGGGGTGGTTCATCTCAGTCGCGAAACAGGCTGCGCGGCGCGAACAGCGGCGTGCCGGCGTCGCGCGTGGCGGGTTCGTGGTGATAGCGCTCGATGCGTTCGACCTCCTTCTTCGAGCCGAAGACCAGGCCGACGC
>Ga0209797_10001458_pt1 | contig 11903 bp, 8 predicted proteins | sample DOMMetBare3Fresh_2_FD_187472 | JGI IMG/M metagenome (GOLD analysis project Ga0209797, IMG submission 187472) | Wetland sediment microbial communities from St. Louis River estuary, USA, under dissolved organic matter induced mercury methylation -... | ecosystem: Environmental > Aquatic >...
CAAGCTAAAAACACATAGAATCTACCATTTGCATTACCCGTAAGGAAAAATCAATGCGCATACTCATTTTTTCCATGATATTACTTTTAACCTCAACACTATCTTTTGCAAAGGAAAACAACATGCCAGACACGCAACCAAAAGTTAAATTAACTACCACACTCGGTGAAATAATTATTCAGTTGGATACTGAAAAAGCACCGGTTTCATCGGCAAATTTTTTAACTTATGTTAACGAAGGCTTTTATAACGGCACTATTTTTCACCGGATCATTCCGGATTTTATGGCGCAAGGCGGTGGCTTTGATACCAGCTTCAATCAAAAAGCGGTTCATGCCCCTATCAAAAATGAAGCTGACAATGGCCTGACTAACAAACGCGGCACATTAGCGATGGCACGCACAAACGACCCCAATTCGGCTACTGCTCAATTTTTTATCAATTACAAAGACAATTCATTTTTAAACCACACCGGCAAAACCTCAAGCGGCTGGGGCTACGCGGTATTTGGCGAAGTAATTGAAGGTATGGATGTTGCCGACGCCATGGCTAAACAAGCGACCGGCAATCGCGGCGGTCATCAGGATGTACCCAAAACAGACATTGTTATTGAAAAAGCTGAAGTTGTAAAAGATTAGGTACAAGGCTAAAGGTACAAGGTAACGAATTTACCTCGTACCTATTTTCTGCTGCAATCAAAAGAGCGACCCATTGAACCAAGAAATCCTTTTTATTTCAGATTTACACATCTCATTGGAAAAACCTGAAATCACCTGTCGATTTCTTGCTTTTCTCCAAAACAGAGCGCCTAAAGCGGAAGCTGTTTATATCCTGGGCGATCTTTTTGATGCTTGGGTAGGTGACGACGACCTGACTCCTCCTAACAATAAAATTCGTAAACAACTTAGACAACTCACTGATTCGGGTACAAAGGTTTATTTACAGCAAGGAAACCGAGATTTTCTTTTAGGCAAACAATTTTGCCAGGATACCGGCATTAACCTGCTTGATGATTATGCGGTCATTGATTTGTACGGCACACCCACATTGCTAACGCATGGTGATTTATTATGTACTGACGACCTTGCTTATCAGGCATTTCGGGTCAAATCACATACTCAGGCATGGCAACAGGCTGTGCTATCCAAACCCCTGCTGCTGCGACTATTAGCGGCTCGTTGGTACCGCGTTCGCAGCTACTTTCATAAAAGCAAAAAATCCCAGGACATTATGGATGTCAATCAAGATACTGTCGTTAAAGTGCTGCTTGATCACCATAGTTTGCGGTTGATACATGGACATACCCATCGTCCTGATGTTCATAACTTTGAAATAAGCGGTCAACCCGCACAGCGTTTTGTTCTGTCCGCATGGAGCAAAAATACTGGGGAAATTTTATGCTGGAACAGCGCGGGATATCAGATTGAAATGATATGAGAAAGGGCTGCACAAAAGCGTCTTGACTTTGAACTGTAAAGCCTTAAATTGGTCTTTGATAAAAGCAAATCAGGGGTTTAGCTGAGAGGCAAACAAACCCATAATTTGCTGATTTTGCCCAGGGCCTTAAGCCTTGAGTCTATTAAAAGTTGACTTTTTAGGCAAAATCATTAAATCTAGTTACTTGGAGTGAAAAATTCCTGCCTTTATGGGATCAAAAAATCACCCAAAAACTAATATTAGTCTAAAAAATCATAATCAGTATTTTGTCTAATTAACAAGGTACCAGGAGAAATATATATGAAGAAGCCTTTAAAAAGTTGGCTTATTGCTTCAAGTGTTGCGGCATTATTGGCTGCACCAGCAATTTCAACTGCTAACAGTGGTGTTGAAACCCTAACCAAAGATCCAGCTAACTGGGCAACTTGGGGTGGAGACTACGCTGGCACTCGTTACAGTAAGCTGGATGAAATCAACGTTAACAACGTAAAAAATCTGCAACCTGCATGGTCTTTTTCTACAGGTGTATTACGCGGCCATGAAGGCGGCCCATTGGTTGTTGATGATGTTATTTACATCCACACACCTTTTCCTAACACTGTTTACGCAATCAACCAAAAAACTCAATCTGTTATCTGGGAATTCACACCAACACAAGATGCGGACGTGACTATTCCAGTGATGTGTTGCGATACCGTTAATCGTGGTTTAGCTTACGGCGATGGTAAGATTTTCTTACAGCAATCCAATACAGTTTTAACCGCGTTAGACGCTAAAACCGGCAAGCGCGTTTGGAGCGTTCAAAACGGTGATCCCAAACTGGGCATGACCAACACTAACGCGCCTTTAGTTGTTAAAGATACCGTTTTAACCGGTATTTCCGGTGGCGAATTTGGAGTTCGTGGCTTCCTCGCCGCTTATGACATTAATACCGGGAAATTAAGATGGAAAGGCTATAGCATTGGCCCGGATAAAGACACGCTGATCGATCCTAGCAAAACAACCACTTGGGAAAACGGCAAAGTTACTCCAGTCGGCGCTGACTCCAGTATTAAAACCTGGGAAGGCGACCAATGGAAAATTGGTGGCGGCACAACTTGGGGCTGGTTCAGTTACGACCCTAAATTGAACTTGATCTACTACGGATCAGGCAACCCATCAACCTGGAACCCTGTGCAACGTCCAGGCGACAACAAATGGTCTATGTCATTGTGGGCTCGTGATGCTGATACTGGCGCAGTTAAATGGGTATATCAAATGACGCCACACGATGAGTGGGATTTTGACGGTATCAACGAAACTGTTCTGGTTGACCAAGATGTTAAAGGCAAAATGCACAAAACCATCGTGCATTTCGATCGCAACGGTTTTGGCTATACACTAGATCGTGAAACAGGTGAATTGTTAGTCGCTGAAAAATTCGACAAATCAGTTAACTGGGCATCGCACGTTGACATGAACACCGGTCGTCCGCAAGTTGTTTCCAAATTCAGTACCGAGCAAAACGGCGAAGACGTTAGAACTGACGGTGTTTGCCCTGCGGCATTAGGTAGTAAAAACCAACAACCGGTTTCTTATTCACCTCAAACCGGCTTGTTTTATATTTCCGCGAACCACCTGTGTATGAATTACGAACCTTTCGAAGTTTCCTATACGGCTGGTCAGCCTTATGTAGGGGCGACCTTGGACATGTTGCCAGCGGGTGCAGATGTACTGACTGGAAAACCTGATGGAACAACTAACTTAGGTCAGTTCACTGCATTTGATGCTAAAACAGGTAAAATCGTCTGGTCAAACAGCGAACCTTTCTCAGTTTGGTCCGGTTCAGTTGCTACTGCTGGTGGCGTTGTATTTTATGGCACACTGGAAGGTTATTTGAAAGCAGTTGATGCAAAAACGGGTAAAGAATTGTACAAATTCAAAACACCTTCCGGCATCATCGGCAACGTAAATACATGGAACTATAACGGCAAACAATATGTTGGCGTTCTTTCCGGTATCGGTGGCTGGGCAGGTATCGGTATCGCTACTGACTTCAATAAACAGCTAGAAGAAGCTCAAGCTAAGGCCGCGGCTGAAACCGATCCGGTGAAAAAAGCTGAATTGGAAAAAATAGCAGTTAAAATATCACAAGAAGGCTTAGGTGCTACCGGCGCTTACGCAAGCTTGGGTTCTTTCACCAAGCAAGGCGGTGCATTTACAGTATTTGCATTACCTAACAACTAATCCTTCTGATCTTTTAGATTGATTGTTGAGCCCTGGTTGATTTTTCAACCAGGGCTTTTTTTTGACTTTATATTTATCCTTAAGGCTTATAATTTGCAGCCAACCACTTAGCGGGAAAAGGCAGATTGTGGACGTACCGACATAATCAACTCATTACATCCTTCTTTTTACCTAGATGAATACGCTGATAATCACCTGCTTTTTTATACTCAATATATTTTCGATTCCCCTGGTTGTTGCTAATGATGAAAAATCATCATCCGAAGTACAAAATGAAACCGGACAACTTATTATCAAGCTTGATACTGAAGCCCAGAAATTATCAGGCATTGAAACAATAATCATAGAGCCCGCCAATCTTCATGCTGAATTTATAGCTTACGGAAGAGCCATCAACTTACAACCCTTGCTGGACTTAAGAAATCGTTATTTGCTTGCGATAACTGAACGTAGCAGCGCCAAGGCAAGATTTAAACAAGCCGAGCAGAGCATCAACCGCCAGCAAAATTTATATCGGTATGGCGTTAGCTCAAAACGCAACTTGGAAGAACAGCAAGCGCAATGGCAATCTTATAAAGCTCAAGTAGAGACCACTGATTACCAAGGTAAAGGTATCATTAATGAAGCCCTGCTCAACTGGGGAAAAGTTCTAACTGATTGGGCAATAACCAGTGATTCAGATAAAATAGGTGCTTTTTTATCAGGCCAGAAAACCCTGCTACAAATTACTTTACCCGCCAATAAACATTTGGAAGATATACAGACTATTTTTATTGAGGTCTCAGGCAATCGTAGCAAAGCGCATAAAGCAGAGCTGATTTCAGTGGCTGCGCAAACTGAAACTGTCGCACAAGGTGAAAGCTACTATTTCCAAACTGACGACAAAAACATCATAACCGGCATGAACGTAACCGCTTGGATTCCTGAGCAAAACGGACAAAAGAAAGGTGTTATCATCCCTAAATCCGCTCTAATATGGTATATGGATCAAGCATTAGTGTATGTTAAAACTGCTGAAGAAACCTTTAGCCGCCGCACCATAGACCACTATTCGGCAGCGGCTGGAGGCTTTTTCATTCCTGACGCAATCAAACCTTTCGAACAAGTCGTAATCAAAGGAGCTCAAATGTTGCTGTCAGAACAATTGCGCGGGCAGATTCCCAGCGAAGATGACGATTAAAACAAGGCTCTATGTTATTTACAGTGCGTTACTTTACCCAAGTTTGTCGCCTTTATCCGTTCGTCCCGACCTTGTCGAAGATGCACGGTGGTAAGTGTGAGTCGCTGCCACCTGCGGTTCCTTGTTGGGGAGTTACCGCACAAGGCTATCAGTCACCCACTTTTTCATCCTGTACTTTAACGCCTTCGACCCTACACGCAAAAGGCAGTAACTCGTCGAAACGGCTGTTTGGCCAAGTGGGCAATTTTTCCAAGGGATCGCTAAGCCATGCGGCTGGATCGATCTCGTTAAATTTGGCGGTACCCAGCAGCGTTTGGATGGCAGCGGCCCGTTGACCGGCCTGCTCGGAACCGGCAAATAACCAGTTCTTCTTGCCCAGTGCAAGGGGGCGGGCGGATGGTGTTTTCCACCGGATTGTTGCGATGGGCAAATGGACGGTTTCCGCATAGCGGATCAATGACAGCCAATGTTTCAAGGTATAATCTAGAACTTTCTTTGAACCGCCGCCGTTGGAGGTTTTATTTCAGGTCTGGATAAGCCAGTCATGCAGGGCCTGGAGGGCAGTTTTGCTTTAGAGAGTAGTAACCGGTTTCATTCCTGAAATGCTTCCACCACCATTTTTTTAGGGAGCAATTCGCCAATACTCATACTGAAAGACCAGTTCTCTTCAATTAAATATGACTGCCTACCTGAACAACTACTCTACGGGAAAGCTCTTGCCTAACAGCCGCCTCGTATGGCTCGGCACGGGCCTCCTTATTCGGGCGTTTGCTTTCTTTAGTCGACACATGACCGGCCTGCATCGGCTCGGGTGCCTTATGAGCCACCGTAACCGGGAGGCCCAGCGCCCCCCAGCTATAAAGCCATCCAGCATCTTCGGAGACATTGGGCCAGCGCTTGTTTTGGTCTTTGGTGGCCATGTTGACGCAGCCATGGCTGGCGGGACGGCCAAAATTATTGTGCCAAAACGCGCCATGGAAGGCATAGTCTTTATGGAAGAACTGTGTATACGGGACATCTTCCACTTCATAGAAACCGGGCTGCCCCTGGCCGACATCGCTACGCATTCTCTTGTGGCGGTAGCGGTCATAGATATAAAAAGAACCCGTCACCGTAGGAGTTTTACTTTTGCCCGTGCTGACCTTGAAGGTGCGCACCACTTTGCCATTTTCTACAGCCTCCATACGCTGGCTGTCCAGGTAAACGAAAAGCCTCCGATCCTTGCCGGTGCTGAATTGCTCAATCAGGGCTTGCTTCAGCATCCCCCTCCGTTCGCTTCTCAAGTTTTGCCCATCGACGCTGACTTCGATGGTGCTTGAGGCCGGCCATGCGGGAAGGGGGGTAAATTTAAGATGGCGCGGCCCAATCCAGCTCCATTTTCCAGCTATGGCTTTGCCCTCGCGGGTCCGCACCTTGAGATTGCTCGCCGCGTTGGCCCGATCGGCCAACGGTTCGCTAAAGGTCACTTGCAGTGGCAACACCAAGCCTAAGTTGGTCAATCCCCGGACGTTGGTCTCGGCGACAAGTGGTGGCGGGGTCGTTAATTCCAGGTTTAGCGGCGGCAGAGGTACGCCTGTGGTAGTTTTATAGTTCAGCCGGACCATATACTTATGATCTTGCTCATAATCACTAGCCAACAAACGTATGTTCTGACCAGTAGCATCGGGTTCTGCGGCCAACTTCAAGTCGGCCATGGCCTGCACTTCCCCAACTGGCCGGTCGAAATGCAGAGTCACCGATGCATCCATACCCAACATTGTCAGCGTAGGCCCTTCCAACTTCGGCACGACGACCGTTGTGAAGTTAATTTCGCGGGTCTCGGACTGTCCGAACCAAGACCGCTCGGTCGTAACCTTGATCGTATAGCGAGTCCCGAAAGCCAGGGGGGCAGGCAGGCTAAGGCTGGTTTTATCCTTCGTTTGAAACAGGACTTTTCCTGTGTCGTCGAGTAGTTCGACCTCGGACAAGCGGGCACCCAAACCCACCGCCTCCAGGGTGATGGCCTTGCGCGGATCGACTTCTTTGCCGCCTTGCAAGGAGGTCATGGAGAACCCATACGGTAGTATGTCTCGGCTGACAAAGATTTCGTTTGATTTGGCTTGCGCGACCTGGGACCAAGCCATGGTCGCTGCAACCAGCCAAAAGAGAAGCGGTTTGACCGCACCACAATAAGTGACCATTTTCATTGATTCACCTCACACCAAATTAGCGTATTGATTAAAAGCAGACCATACCCGGTCACAGCCCCCCCCAAAAGCATGCCAACGGTATGTCCGGGCAGAACACCGGTCTTCGGTTGGCGATCACAATCAGTTTTGCTACCATTTCGTTGCTCACATTTTACTACAATTATCTCCGCCTAAAGAAAACCTTGCCAAATCAGCCCCATCGGAAAACAGTAAAATTATTGGGGCCGACTGGTCAAACAGGGCAGGCAGTAGGCAAGTACATATTTGAACAAAGCCGAGGATAAAAAGTTTCACCTGAACGGTTTTTAGCACAGACTAGCCCGGCCTGCAACTCACATCGGACAATTTAGTCATTCACCGGGGGGATGCCCATAGTAAGAGCTCCCCTCCAAAAAGATGGCCGATACACTCCCGCATCGGCTCCGAACTTGCGGACTTATGGCGGTTATAACTAAACTATATGGGTTCCCACTTCATTTCCAGCACATATTATGAAATCAACAGTCAAAATCATTGTCGGCTTGACCCTTACAGGATTGCTCGGCGCTTGCTCCGGGCACAAGCCCGCCAGTATAAACGCCGTCAAACCCCAAACTCAAGCTGTGCGGAAAATGTATTACATCCCGCCTCCCAAGTTGCCAGGCCAATGGACGGTGGAGGATATTCTGCAAGGTTACGGCCCATACGCGACACGCAAACTCAACTCCTATTTCGCCAAAGCCAAGGTGTCATACCCCCCCCGTGAAGTCACCTTCATCGTCTTGAAACAGGAAAAGAAACTGGAGCTATGGGCCCGGGATAAAGGCGAGTTCCGCTTTATACGAAACTATGACATCCAGGCAGCCAGCGGCGTGGCCGGCCCCAAATTGCGTCAAGGCGACAGGCAGGTGCCGGAAGGCATTTACCGCATCGCGGGGCTCAATCCCAACAGCCATTACCACTTGTCGATGAAAATAAATTACCCCAACGAATTCGACCTCTTCCATGCCTGGCAGGAGGGGCGTCCCAATCCGGGGTCGGATATTTTCATCCATGGCAGAGCCGCCTCGATCGGTTGTCTGGCCATGGGCGATGTAGCCATAGAGGAACTTTTCGTTCTCACGGCGCAAGCGGGCGCCGAAAACGTGAAAGTCGTGATTGCCCCGCACGATTTCAGGGCCAAACCTCAGAGGACTGACTCCGAAGAACTTCCGGAATGGACTCCAGAGCTTTATTCGATCATCTCCCGCGAAATGAAAGCCCTGTCACCTATAGTGAAGTCGGTAAAAACTGGGTTATAAACATCAAAGCTGGATTTTTTTCGCCAACCTCACAGAGAAGGTCCCACTCTTCTGAGGGCATCCATTCAATTTGCGCTCCGTGGTCGAATTCGTGGCAAGTACGCGACATGTCCTAACCCATCTTTAACATCCATATTTTAAACATCATTAATTTCAATTAATTAGAAATCAAAAAATCGCCGTAAGGCACTACACGCTTGTAAAGCCGATGAGTTTAGGTCAAACGTAAGTCTTTTGCACACCTCCCGGCAAGGGATCGAGATTCAGGGCTTGATAGATAGCCGCCAGTTCTGTTTCCGGACGCGTGGCTTTACGGATATGCAGGGCGCCGCCATCAGCACGCCGGAAGGACGCCGTGACGCGCTGCTGCACGGACAGGATCTCCCGCAGACTGCTCCAGCGGCCTTGGATGCCGTGTTCTTGCAGTTGCTTGCGAATGATTTGCACGAATTGATAGGCCAGTACGGTGATGAACAGGTGGCCGTCAACACGAATTTCTTTATGGTGGTAGACCGGGCGCAGGCCAAGTTCGGATTTGAAACTACGGAATACGGCCTCCAGGTCGGTGAGCATGATATAGGTGCGCCACAGGCGCTCGCTGTCCCAGTCAGTTTGGTTGCTGCGCAGGCAGTAGACGCCGGGATGGGTGAGCCGGGTGCCGGTTTGCGGCTGTTTTGTCCAACGTAATCCGACCGCCTTTTTGCCGGACGCGTCCGGCAGCAGTTCGATGGCGTAATGTTGACCGATGCCCTTGCTGTTTTCCTTGAGTCGGCCAATGCGCTGGTGGAGCTTGTCGAGACGTTTGTCGGTGCGCGGTTTGCTGAGACCGTCGGCGATGCTCTTGAGTCCGGCCTCGAAGCGTTCGCAGAAACGTCGATTGATGCCTTGTTCTTTCTGCTCGCGTTGCTCGGAATGACAATAAAGACGGACCTCTTTGTGGTCCGGATCATCAATGCGCTGAATATGCACCGTCGTCCCGGCGGCGGTTTCGATCGGAATGGCGGTTTCCGCTTCGAATTGCCTGGCCCGTTCGCGACTGACCACCAAATAGCAGTAGCCGTGTTCGCTTAGCCAGATCAGATTGGCCTCGGTGGCGATGCCGGCATCCATGACGACCAAGGCGCCGACTGGGGCGCCCAAGCCATTAAGCATGCGCTCTAAAGTCTTGCCTTCTGAGACATTGCCTTCGAATGTTTCGGAGCGGCGCACAAAGCCGCTCCCATCCAACACCAGTCCCAATGTCACCAGCGGGCAATCGCTACGCTTTTCCTTGGAACGGCCATTTTCGGCTTTGGGGTTGGCCGCCGCCGTGCCTTCGAAGTAGGTATTGGTCAGATCATACAGGGTCACCGTGATGTTCAAGCCCAACAGGTCATGCACCCGATTGAACAAGGTGCGCTCGATGATGTCCCGGTACTTCATTAACGCATCCGAAGCGCGATACAGCGTCATCAGGGGCATGCGTTCAAAATCGACGTCCAGCAATTCACCCAGGCCGCTCTGCCGGCCCAGCCAACGGTAGGTGGCCAATTCCGAACCCGGCGCCGCCATGCGCCCGATAATGACGCCCAGGATCGCCGCCCGTATCGGGCTGGACAGACCCAGTTCACGCAACAGTTCGACAAACTCTACCTGGCGCATGGCCCACAAACCGATATGTTCTACCCCCACCGAGCGGGGCCGCACCAATTCAAGGGTATTGACATCCACCGCTTGCACATCGGTGGTCGGGACGGCTTCAGATTTTGTTTCCGGCTCGGTCTCAGACTGCGCTGATGTTGCCGTCGCCGAAACAGCCGGTGTCTTGTGCAACTGCAATTGTGCGACAAGCCGATCGACTTCCACGGCGGCGGATTTCGGCAGGTTTATTTCTATTAGGCAAGCCTGACCTGACCGGCCAGCAGTTCGTCGATACGAGCGCACAGGGCAGACCAGAGTGATTGGTCCACGGCAAAGTGCCGTCCCAGATTGAGCAACGTTACCTGTTTCACCTTGTCGGCAATGCGTTCGGAGCGCACCAGGCGATAAGTGAAATAAGGTTCGCCGGTGGCGTTACTGCGGGTTTGAGTGCGTCGGATATACATGCCGCTACATAACCGCAACACCAGGCGGCGCGCAAGCACCAGGTCAACGATTATGGCACTACTTTAGCGATATTCGGGGTTTTATGAAATTGTGCCATATATAAAACAATAGGTTATAAATATCAACTTAGGGCAAATGTTAAACATTGGCTAAAAGATGGTATAGGCATCGGCTTCTTGGGGGGTGCCGCTCGACAGAGCGACGCAATAACTTCCTCCCCAGCGTAACTTGCAATGGCGTCCGGCACGCACCATCCCGGGATGGTGCCGAGATTCTGATGCAAATATTCATAAAAAGTACAGCTGCACTTAAAGATACAAACTACACTATTCGCAAAGGTCGAATAATTATTGTGGAAGGACATTAAATGTCTTTTGCGGAGCTATTTTACGAACTGAAGGATAAAAACGCCCAGTTTTTAAAAACAGGCAGTCGGTTCTGTCGCAACTATTCATTAAGTACAAAGCCGCACCTATCTGTTGCACAGTTATCCTGCTAAAGCCATAAACTGCTTATAAGCTGGTTTATTTTCTTCGGAAAGTTATCTCATGATTTAAGATATATATTTGACCGGCAGGAAGGGGTCGGTCGGGTGGCGACTGTGATCTTTACAACTCTGAATGGCCGGTATTGAGATTGGCTTTTTGAAGCTGAAGAATAACGGGTCAACGGCCACAACCTACCGTTCAATTTCTTCAATAGAGCTACAAATAATCTGAGCGAACATTCTTGAATTCATATAATAAATGCAACGCCTCTTAAAAAGCCAGAATGGCGGCATTTCTTGATCTGTATGCCTAGCTATTTAAGGGTTAAAACACTTAGAAAGTCGGCTTAAAAAAACAATTTTATTGCAGCAAGGGTCTTAAACATGGATTATATCGAGAAATTTTATAATCATTAGTATTTGCCAGAAAAGCCAAATGAACCGTTATGATCCTGAACACATCCCAAATCCTGAGCAGTGGCTCGAACTCGATGAACAAGCACGAATCCACCTTGTGGAGGAACATCATCGCATTGCACGCATCAAGCTGCCCAACGTAAAGGCCCACGCCGCATTGCATGCAGTAGTTGAGAACCAAATTGCTCAAAATCTTGAGTCCGTCGTTCGCGCAATGACTCGCCTCACGACTGGAGGTTTGTCTCGATACGAAGCTATTCATGCTATCGCCTCTGTTCTTGCCGAACACATCTACGAACTCTTCAACTCCTCAGCAAATGAAACAAAATCGGCATCCGCCTATAATGCTGCCATCGAGCGGCTCACAGCAAGGAGTTGGCGTAGTAGCTAAATTACCCACCCCGAATATTTCTATTTATCTGCTTTTACATATTTTGCGAAATTCGACTAAAATCTCTATAAATGGAGGGAACCATGGCGATTGCGTATTCCAGTGAAAGTTGCCACCCAGTCCATGGGAATGCTGCCACCTAAACCGGTGAAAGCTGCCACCCCATCGGAGCGAAGCGACGCGGGAGGTTTATTTTTACTCTATCTCGTTA
>Ga0209797_10001459_pt1 | contig 11892 bp, 14 predicted proteins | sample DOMMetBare3Fresh_2_FD_187472 | JGI IMG/M metagenome (GOLD analysis project Ga0209797, IMG submission 187472) | Wetland sediment microbial communities from St. Louis River estuary, USA, under dissolved organic matter induced mercury methylation -... | ecosystem: Environmental > Aquatic >...
GGCCAGCAGGCCATGCTCGATGACGTGCCGCAGCAACTCGGTGCGCGGCATCTCGGACGCGTCGAGGTGGTTCCACTCGGCGAGCAGCCGCCGCGCCACCGTCTCGTCGCCACGCTCGAGCGCGACGCGGATGTCGGTGACGTAGTGGCTGAACTGGCGAAACCCGAGCGTCAGGTAAAGCACCGCGACATCGAAGCACAGCGCGAGCACCAGGCTGTAGCGCTGGATCGCGAGGTACAGCACGGCGATCGCCAGCCCCGGGCCGAGCATGCCGACCACCCACACCACCCAGGCATGGCGCTCGCGGCCGGCATCGAAGTTGCGGCCGGTCCAGCCGACCCAGGACACCAGCGCATGGTGGATCCAGTTGTTGCGCGGCAAGGGCTTCAACTGCTCGATCAACAGCGCACACAGGACGGCGAAGAAGCTCATCGCCGCGCATCATACCGAGCGCATGTCCGTGCGCCGGCTGGCGCTTCAGGTCGACAGGAAGCGGTAGAGGTTGCGCAACATCGCCGCGGTCGCACCCCAGATGAAGTACTCGCGGTCCTGACCGGCGGGATCGAGCCCGCGCCAGGGCATCGACAGGAACTGCCGTCGATGGCCCATCATCTCGATCGCGTGGCGGCGGTGGTGGGCCGGGGTCATCAGGAATCGCAGCGGCACTTCGAAGGCCTCGGCGACTTCGAAGCTGTCGAGCGTCAACGTGAACCCCGGCCGCACCAGGCCGACCACCGGCGTGACCAGGTAGCTGGTGATCGTGGCATAGGCCGGCAGCGCGCCGATGACCTCGACGTGGCTGCGCTGCAACCCGACCTCTTCCTCGGTCTCGCGCAGCGCGGTGGCCACGTGATCGTCGTCGTGAGCCTCGACCCTTCCGCCGGGGAAGCTGATCTGGCCGGCGTGGTCGCGCAGGTGTTCGGTGCGGCGCGTCAGGAGCACGTGCAGGCCGTCGTCGCGCATCACCAGCGGCACCAGCACCGAGGCCGAGGTGGGCTCGCGGTCGAGCTTCAGACGCAGGCCGTCGCCGACGATCTCCGGTGTCCAGTCCGCGGGCGCTTCGAAACGCTGGCGCAGGGCCTGCGGTGTCAGCAGGTGCTCGGAAACGGCCGGCAGGTGATCGTCGACGCCGTCCACCGGGACGGCCTTCGGATCGAGGATGCGGGGACGCGGGGCGCTCAGGCGAGCTTCTCTTTGATGCGCGCGGACTTGCCGGAGCGCTCGCGCAGGAAGTAAAGCTTGGCGCGACGCACATCGCCACGGCGCTTGACCTCGATCGACGCGATCAGCGGGCTGTAGAGCTGGAAGGTGCGTTCGACGCCTTCGCCGCTGGAGATCTTGCGCACGATGAAGCTCGAGTTGAGGCCCCGGTTGCGCTTGGCGATCACCACGCCTTCGTAGGCCTGCACGCGCTTGCGGGTGCCTTCGACGACGTTGACGTTGACGATCACGGTGTCGCCGGGGGCGAAGGCAGGTATGACCTTGCCCATGCGGGCGATCTCTTCCTGCTCGAGGGTGCGGATCAGATCCACGATGCTCTCCTGCATGCGATCGTGCCGGCGCTCGGGGGTGGCCCGGCAGAGGATCGAAAAGCCGGTGATTATAGGCCGAGCGCGCGCAGCGCCTTCTCGTCCTCGGCCGACAGCCGGCCTTCGGCGCGCGCGGCGGCGATCAGCTCCGGACGCCGGCGTGCGGTCAAGGCAAGCGACTGGTCACGCCGCCAGCGGGCGATGTCGCCGTGGTGGCCCGACAGCAGCACCGCCGGCACCGGCCGCGGCCCGTCGGGTGTGGCCAGCACTTCCGGGCGGCTGTAGTGCGGGCAATCGAGCAGGCCTTCGGAGAAGCTGTCCTGCTGGTGGGACTGCTCGGTCAGCACCCCGGGCTGCAGCCGCGCGATGGCGTCGAGCAGCGCCAGCGCCGGCAGCTCGCCGCCCGACAGCACGAAGTCGCCCAGGCTCAGCTCCATCGTCACGTGGCGGTCGATGACCCGCTGGTCGATGCCCTCGTAGCGGCCGCACAGCAGCACCGCACCCGGCCCGGTGGCCAGGCGCTGGACGATCGTCTGGGTGATCGGCGCGCCGGCGGGGGTGAAGTGCAGCACCGCAGGCGCGGCATCGCCCGTGCCGCGATCCCTGCGCACCGCGGCCAGGGCCCGCTCCAGCGGCTCGGCGAGCATCACCATGCCGGGGCCACCCCCGTAGGGACGGTCGTCGACGCGGCGGTAGGCGTCCTCGGCGAAGTCGCGCAGCGGCCACAGCCGGACCTCGACCTGGCCGCTGTCGAAGGCACGCCGCGTGATGCCCAGCCTCAGGTGGGGCGCGAACAGTTCCGGAAACAGCGTGATGACGTCGAAGCGCATCGCAGGGCTTCAGTAGTCGAGGCCCCAGTCGACCGTGATGCAGCGCTCGGCCAGGTTGACGTCGTCGACATAGGCGGCGACGAAGGGAATCAGGCGCTCGGCCTCGGCCTCGGGGGTCCGCGCCGTGGCCTCGGCGCGTTGCACGCGCAACACGGCGTGGGCGCCGGTGTCGATCAAGTCGACCACCGTGCCCAGGGCCTGGCCCTCGCGGTTGACGACCGCCAGGCCGATCAGGTCGATCCAGTAGTACTCGCCCTCGGCAGCGGTGGGGAAGCTCGAGCGGGCAATGTAGACCCGCGCGCCCCTCAGCGCTTCGGCGGCGTTGCGGTCGGCAAGCTCCTGCGCGCCGGCGACCACCGAATCGCCATGCTCCCGGGACTGGGTGATGCGCAGCACCGGGGGCAGCGCAGCGGCGCTCGCGGGCCGGGGGCCGGGGGACTCGGGGGGGCGGATGAACCAGCGCCGCGAGGAGAACAGCGCCTGGGGATCCTTCGAAAAGGGCTGGACGCGAATCAGGCCCTTGATGCCCCAGGCACCCACCACCCGGCCGACCTCGACCGCGTCGTCGGGAAAGGCCGGGTCGCCGACGGCTGGGCCCATCTCAACCCAGGGTGCCGACGGCGTCGGTCACCGGACACTCAGGCGGTGGCGGCGGCAGGAGCAACCGGTGCGACCTGGGCCTTGGCGGCGTCGCCGACGAGGCGCTTGACCGTGGGCGACAGCTGCGCGCCGATGCCGGACCAGTAGGTGACACGGTCGAGCGCCACCCGCAGGCCTTGTTCGCCGCCGGCGGCCATCGGGTTGTAGAACCCGAGCCGCTCGATGTAGCGGCCATCGCGGCGCTCGCGCGAATCGGCCACCACGATGTTGTAGAAGGGGCGTTTCTTCGCGCCGCCACGAGCCAGTCGAATGACGACCATGTTGATCTTCCGGAATCTGGTGTGCGACCGGCAAGCCAGGGAGACACTCGAGGACAGGCCGGTCATGTCGCGGATTCGCCCCAAGGGCGTGCCGCACGCAACGGCACCGTAGATACGCCGGTGCTCCCACCGGCCAGTGCCGAAGCATGGGAGTATAAGCCGACACGCCTTTCACACCTCCAGCCAGCGATGACCCATCCCCCTTCCCCGCAGCCACCGGCGAGCGCCGGACGTCAGGCCCGGCCTGCGCGCGACAAGACCCTGGCCACCTGGCTGGCGGTAATCGGCGGCTGCCTCGGCCTGCACCGGTTCTACCTCCACGGTGCGCGCGATCCCTGGGCCTGGCTCTTCCCGTTGCCGACGCTGCTGGGGCTGCTGGGCCTGGCACGCATGCGCCTACTGGGCCAGGACGACCCGCTCGCCTGGCTGCTGCTGCCGCTGCTCGGGCTGACCCTCTCGGTGGGCATGCTCGGCGCAATTCTCATCGGCCTCACGCCCGACGAAAAGTGGGCCGAGCGTTTTGGCCCGTCGCCCCGCCGCAGCGGCTGGGCTGCGGTGCTGGGCGTGGTGCTGGCACTGATGATCGGCGGCGCGGTGCTGATGAGCACCGTGGCCTTCAGCGGCCAGAAGTTCTTCGAGATCCAGGCGGCGCGAACGGCGCACTGATCAGAACATCTGCAGGCTCGCCCAGTAGGCCACCGCGGCGACGAAGGCCGAGGCGGGGATCGTGAAGATCCAGGCCCAGACGATGTTGCCGGCGACGCCCCAGCGAACCGCCGAGGGGTGGCGCACCGCGCCGACGCCGACGATCGCACCGGTGATGGTGTGGGTGGTCGACACCGGCACGCCCAGCCCGGTGGCGATGAACAGCGTGATCGCGCCGCCGGTTTCGGCGCAGAAGCCGCCCACCGGCTTGAGCTTGGTGATGCGCTGGCCCATGGTCTTGACGATGCGCCAGCCGCCGAACATCGTGCCGGCACCGATCGCCAGGTAGCACGCCCAGATCACCCAGCTCGGCGGCATCTTGTCGGCCGCGCTGGACACACCGGCGGCGATCAGCAGCATCCAGATGATGCCGATCGTCTTCTGCGCGTCGTTGCCGCCATGGCCCAGCGAGTACAGCCCTGCCGACACCAGTTGCAGGCGCCGGAACCAGCGGTCGACCTTCATCGGCGAGGTGCGCCGGAAGGCCCAGGCCACCGCCACCATCATCATGCCCCCGAGCAGGAATCCCAGCCCCGGCGAGATGAAGATGAAGACCACCGTCTTCATGATGCCCGCGCCGATGAGCTTGCCCGCACCCGCCTTGGCGATCACCGCCCCGACGATACCGCCGATCAGGGCGTGCGACGAACTCGACGGGATGCCGTACCACCAGGTGATCAGGTTCCAGGTGATGGCGCCGATCAGCGCGCCGAAGACCACGTGGTGGTCGACGATTCCCGGCTCCGCGATGCCCTTGCCGACGGTGGCCGCGACCTTGAGCTGGAAGACGGCGATCGCGACGACGTTGAAGAAGGCCGCGAAGAGCACCGCCTGCTGCGGCTTGAGCACGCCGGTGGAGACCACGGTGGCGATCGAGTTCGCCGCGTCATGGAAGCCATTCATGAAGTCGAACGCCAGCGCCAGCGCGACCAGCATCGCGATGACCCAGAAGGTGATGGGGACCGACTGCATGTGCCGCTCGGCTCGCCCGCGGCCTCAGGAGTTCTCGAGGACGATGCCCTCGATCATGTTGGCCACGTCCTCGCAGCGGTCGGAGATCGACTCCAGGTGCTCGTAGACCGCCTTGAGCTTGATCAGCTCGCGGACCTCGATGTTGTCGCGGAAGAGCTTCGACATCGCCGAGCGCATCACCCGGTCGGCATCGGACTCGAGACGGTCGATCTCCTCGCAGGTCTTGAGCGCGGCCTCGGCCACGCTGGCCTGGCTGAGCTTGGGCAGCAGCGTGACCGCGTACTGGACGCGCTCGCAGCACTTGACGGAGATCTCGCCCAGGCGCAGCACGTCGTCGCTGACGCTCTTGAGGTCGTACAGCGACATCACCTCGGAGGAATCCTGCAGCAGGTCGAGGATGTCGTCCATCGCATTGATCAGGCCGTGGATCTGTTCGCGGTCGATGGGGGTGATGAAGGTCTTGTGCAGCAACCGGTTGACCTCGGCGGTGATGCGGTCGGCCTGCTTCTCCGCGCCGTCGACCTCGGCCGCGTACTTCTCGCGCAAGGTCACATCGCTGTAGTTCTGGACCATCGACATGAACGCCGTCGCGCCGGCAGCGATGTGCTTGCCGTGCTCGTTGAACATCTCGAAGAAGCTGCCCTCGCGGGGCAGCAGCTTGCCGAACAGCATGGGGGTCTCCAGGGGCTGGCCGCTCGAGGCCGGGAGGCTCGCCGGGCCGCGTCAGGCCCGTCAGCGGGTGATTGTAGGTGGCCCCTGCAGCGGCTCGATCGATTGCCCGCCGCAGGCGGCCAGCCGCTCGCGCAGCAGCCCCAGCCGGGGCACCTGCAGCTGCGGCGCCAGCTCCAGCAGGGGCCGCAGCACGAAGGCCCGCAGGTGCAGGCGCGGGTGGGGCAGCGTCAGCCCGGGGCCCGCGCAGACCGCGTCGCCATGCAGCAGCAGGTCGAGGTCGAGCGTGCGCGGCGCATGGCGGAAGGGCCGCTGGCGGCCGAACTCGGCCTCGATGGCCTGCAGCGCGGCCAGCAGGTCGTGCGGACCGAGCAGCGTGTCGATCGCGGCCACGGCATTGATGAAGGCCGGCCCGTCGGCGTCGACCGGTGCGCTCCGGTACAAGCCCGAAGCCCGGACCGTGCCCAGGGAGCGCAGGCGCTCGATCGCCGCCAGCACCGCGGCCGTTGCGTCGCCCAGGTTGGCACCCACGCCGATGTAGGCCCGGGTGCGCGCCGGTTCACCCATCGGCGCCGGGGGCAGGTCCGGCGGCAGCTCCGCCGGCCGTGCCGCGGTCGTCGCTACCGGGCCGGCGCCGCCGGCGGCGCCGACGGCGGGGCGCGCCCGGCGGGCCGGCCTCGGCCTCGGGCAGGTCCTGGGCTTCGGGGGTCGTGCCCGCTGCGGCCGCGTCCTGGGGCGGCGCGGGCACGCGCCGCGCGCTGCCTCGATGGGCCTCGCGCACCGCGGCGAGCAAGGCCTCGCGCTCGTCGTCGTCGCCGAGCGAGAAGTCCTCCCACCAGTCGGCGAGTTCGGCGGCCACCTCGCCGGCGTCGGCGCGCAGGCGCAGGAAATCGAAGCCGGCGCGGAACCGCGCCTGCTCGATCAGCGAGTGCGCGGTATTGGCCTGCCGGCGCTCGAGGCGCGGCTGCATCATCCAGATCTCGCGCATGTCGGCAGCGAGCTTGCCGCGGCCGGAGATGTCGCCGATGCGGGCATCGAAGACCGCATCGATCGCCTGCTGCAACGCCGGGATCACATGCTCTCCCGCCGCCTTGCGCTGCTGCCAGCCGACCAGCACGTCGTGCCACAGCAGGCAGGCGAGCAGGAAGCTCGGCACCACCGTCTTGCCCTCGGCGACGCGGCGATCGGTGTCGGCCAGGGCCTGGGCGACGAAGGCCTCGTGCTGCGGCGTGCTGCGCAGTTCGTCGTACACCGCGTCGAGGATCGGGAACACCCCGCGCAGCAGGCCATGCGTCTCGAGCGCTTCGATGCTCGCCGCCGCGTGCCCCGTCTGCAGCAGCTTGATCATCTCGTCGAAGACCCGCGAGATCGGCACGTTGGCCAGCAGGGGCGCCAGATGCTCGATCGGCGCCCCGGTCCTGGGCTCGAGGCCGAAGCCCAGCTTGGCCGCGAAGCGCACGGCGCGGACGATGCGCACCGGGTCCTCGCGGTAGCGCGTGGCCGGGTCGCCGATCAGACGCAGCAGGCGCTTCTTCACGTCGGCGATGCCGCCGTGGTAATCGACCACGATCTGCGTCTCGGGGTCGTAGTACATCGCGTTGATGGTGAAGTCGCGACGCGCCGCATCCTCGATCTGAGGGCCCCAGACGTTGTCGCGCAGCACCCTGCCGCTGGCATCCACCGCGTGGCTCTGGCCCACCAGTTCGGCCCGCGAGGTCTTCTCGTTGCCCTCGACCTGGGTGGCCTCGCCGGGGTCCATGTAGGCGCGGAAGGTCGAGACCTCGATCACCTCGTGGTCGCGGCCACGGCCGAAGATCACATGCACGAGCCGGAAGCGCCGGCCGATCACGAAGGCGCGACGGAACAGCGCCTTGACCTGTTCGGGCGTGGCGTTGGTGGCGACGTCGAAGTCCTTCGGCCGCCGGCCGACCAGCAGGTCGCGCACCGCGCCGCCGACGATGTAGGCCTCGTGGCCGGCCTGCTTGAGCGTGCGCACGACCTTCGCCGCCCGTTCGTCGACCAGCGCCGGATCGATGCCATGCTCGGAGGCCGGCACCTCGACCCGCTTGCCCAGCGGAATGCCGGTGGGTTTGGCGGGTTTGGGGGACTTGCCCAGCAGCTTGTCGATCAGTCGCTTGATCATCGGAAGAGCCTCAGGATGCGCCAGCCGCGTTCGAGCGCGATGGCCTCGAGCGCCGGACTGGGATTGGTGGCCACGGGATCGCTGGCCCGCTCGAGCAGCGGCAGGTCGTTGGTGGAGTCGCTGTAGAAACTGGTTCGGGTGCAATCGCTCCAGCGGCAGCCGTTGCCCGCCAGCCATTGGTCGACGCGGGCGATCTTGCCCGCCTGGAACGAGGGTACGCCGCGGATCGCACCGGTGACACGGCCGTGGCCATCGCGTTCGAGCTCGACGGCGATCAGGTCCCGCACACCGAAGGCGTCGGCGATCGGCCGGGTGATGAACTCGTTGGTGGCGGTGACGATGGCCAGGCGGTCGCCGGAACGCCGGTGGGCGTCGATCAGCTCGATCGCCTCGCGCCTGATCCGCGGGCGCATCAGTTCGGCCATGAAGCGCTCGCTCGCCCGGCGCTGTTCGGCCGGCGGGCGATCGCGCCAGGGGGCGGTGGCGAAATCGATGTAGGCCGCGATGTCCAGGCAGCCGGCGTGGTACTGGCGATAGAACTCGTCGTTGCGGGCCTGGTGCTCGCGGGCATCGACCCAGCCCAGCGCAACCATGAACTCGCTGAACGCATGGTCGGAGTCCTGCTCGAGCAAGGTGCCGTCGAGGTCGAACAGCGCCAGGTTCATCGCTGCCCCGCACCCGGTCGCGCAGGTGCGTGCGCCTCGCCGGGCGCCGATCCGGGATCCTCGGCCAGCATCTTGCGCAGCAGCGGCACGGTCACCATCCGGTGCTCGGCGAGCGCGAACTCGTCGAGCCGGTCGAGCATCTGCATCAGGGTCTTCAGGTCGCGCTGGAAGCGTGTCAGCAGGTAGGCCATCACCTCGTCGGAGAGAAAGATGCCGCGGCGGTCGGCCTCGCGGCGCAGCACCGAGCGGGTCTCACCCTCGCCCAGCGCCTGCACCGCGAACACATGGCCCCAGGCCAGGCGGGTGCGCAGGTCGTCGCGCACCGGCAGGTCCACCGGCGGCACGCGGCCGGCGGCGACCCACTGCGCGCCATGGCTGGCGGCTTCGACGAAGATCGCGAAGGCTGCCTGCTGGCGGTCGCGATCGAGGGCGTCACAGTCGTCCAGGATGACCAGGCTCCAGCCTTCGTCGTAGGTCCACGGCGGCGCCTGGGCGGGCCCGAAGCTGCCCACCCGCAGACCCTGCGCCTGGTGCTGCGCAGCGAGGGCGCGCAGCAGGTGGGTCTTTCCGCACCCACTCGGGCCCCACAGGTAGACCGGTGCGGCGGACAGCGTCAGCGCGCGCAGATGCTGCACCACTTGCGCATTGGCGCCGACCAGCAGGGCGTCGAAGCCGGCCTCGGCCGGCGGCGTGATCGCCAGGGGCAGCTGCCTCATCCCTGGTACAGGTGGCTGGACAGGTAGGCGCTGCGCGCCCGCCGCAACGCCACCACCGCCACCGCGCTGGCGGGCAAGGCCACCAGCACGCCGACGAAGCCGAACAGCTGCCCGAAGGCCAGCAGTGCGAAGATCACCGCCAGCGGCGTCAGTCCGATGCGTTCGCCCACCAGGCGCGGGGTGAGGAAGAAGCCCTCGAGCAGCTGGCCGAGGCCGTAGATCGCCGCCACCGACAGCACACCGCCGAGGGTGCCGAACTGCAGCGAGGCCGCCAGCAGGGCCATCATCAGTCCGAGGCCGAAGCCGAGGTACGGGATGGCCACCGCCAGTCCCGTGAACACGCCCACCGGCAGCGCCAGGTCGAACCCCGCCAGCGCCAGCGCGCCCGAGTAGTACACCGCCAGCACCATCATGACCAGCAGCTGGCCGCGCAGGTACTGGCCCAGCATCGTGTCGCACTCGTCGAGGAAGCCCCAGGCCTTGTCGCGCATCCGCGGCGGCACGAGTTCGCGCACATGGCGTGCCAGCAACGGCCAGTCCAGCAGCACGAAGAACAGCACCACCGGCACCAGGATCAGGATGCCGATCACCGACAGCAACACACTGCCCCCCAGCCGCGCCGAACTCAGCGCCGCGGCCAGCCACTCGTCGGTGTTGGCGTCGAGCAGCTTGGCCAGCCAGGCCTTGAGGCTGGACACATCGAGGCTGACGTGGACGCCGTACTGGGCCAGCCAGGGCGACAGCGCCTGGCCGAGCCGATCGAGCATCGGCGGCAGCTGCGCCTTGAGCAGCGGGATCTCCTGGACCAGCACCGGCACCAGCAGCAGCAGCAGCGCCAACACGGCCATCAAGGCCAGCGCCTCGACGAGCACCACCGCCAGCACCCGCGGCACGCGCCGCGCGGCGAGTTGCTCGACCAGCGGCTGCAGCGCGTAGCCCAGCACGGCGGCGACGGCGAACGGCGTCAGCACCGGGCCCAGCATCCACAGCACCAGCGCCGCACCCAGGCCGATGGCCAGCCAGGTCAGCGTCTGTCGTTGGGCGGGGGTCAGCGTCATTCGGTCGGCAAGCTCATGCCGGTGGAAGGTGCCCTGGGCCGCGGGCCCATCGTCTTGGTCGGCCGCGGGGCGCCGATGCGCGCCTGCGCGCTCGGCGCACACCCTGGTGCGCCGCGCCGGCATTGTAGGCGGGCGACTCTTGAGTCAACGAGGGCCGCTCCCGAGTTGACTCACCCCCTCGGGGGGCGGACGACGTATGCCGTCGGCCTGGGGGCACGCTCAATGCAGGCGGGGCGTTCCCGACCGCCGCAGCTCGCGTGCGCGCTCGGTCAGCGCGCTCGCGTCGTCGGCCTGGGGCCGCTGGGCCAGGTAGGCCTCGAGGTCGATCGCGGCCTCGATCGGCCGGCCCAGTTCGGCCCAGGTCAAGCCGCGGTCGCGCAACTCCTCGGGCACACCCGGGAGCAGCACCACCAGCCGCTGCTGCACCGCCAGCAGCCGCGGCCAGTCCTCGGCCGCCTGGTGGATCTCCTTCAGGTTGCGCAGCATGCGCGCCAGCACGTCGCGCGACGGCGCCGACTGCAGGAACAGGCCCAGTGGCGCCTCGAACTCGCCTTCGAGCCCTTGGCGCCGACGGTAGGGCGCCAGCCGCTCGTCGAGATCGTCGCGCGACAGCGAGCGACCGTTGCAGGGGTCGATCACCACCTCGCCGCGCGGCATGCGCAGCTTGACGAGGAAGTGGCCGGGGAAGGACACGCCATGCGCCGCCAGCCCGAGCTGCGACGCGAGCTCGATGTACAACAGCGCCAGGCTGATCGGGATGCCGCGGCGCGAGGCCAGCACCTCGTGCAGGTAGCTGTTGCGGCGGTCGTAGTAGTCGTTGAGGTTGCCGCCGAAGCCGAGCTCGGCGAAGAAGTAGCGGTTCAACGCGCGCAGGCGCTGCATCGGCGGTGCGTCGAGAGGCAGGCGGCGCTTGAGGCGGGCGGCCAGGGTGTCGATCTCGGCCAGCACCGCCTGCGGATCGAGCCCGGGATGCTCGTCCTGAGCGATGGTGATCGCGGCCTCGAGCAGCGCGAAGCCCTGGTCCTCGGCCACCAGCGCGGCGAAGTACTCCAGCGCGCTCGGGGCGTGCAGGGCCAGGCTCTTCATGGTCCACGCAGTCTAGCCGTGTCGGCGCAGCAGCCGTCGCCACTCGAGGCCGCACAGGCTCAGCACCCCGAAGTAGATCGCCGCGGCGAGCGCCAGCGTCAGCGCCAGCGCGCCGGCGCGCAGGCCCTCGTGGGACCCCAAGGCGAGCCAGTCGATGCGCCAGGCGGCAACGGCCATCGCGGCACCCATCGCCAGCGTGGCCAGCAGCACCCGTGCCGAAAACCCGAACCAGCCCGGCAGAGGGCGATAGCTGCCGCTTCTGTGCAGGCTCCACAGCAACCAGCCCGCATTGACCGAGGCCGCCAGGCCAATTGACAGCGCCAGCGCGCTGACGCCCAGCCACGGCACCAGGAGCGCGTTGAAGACCTGCGTCAGGACCAGCACCGCGATGCCGATGCGCATCGGCGTGACCATGTCCTGCTGCGAGCCGTCGCCTTGCGCGGCGATGGCAGGCAGGCCGGCGGCCAGGGCCTGCTGCAGCGCCAGCCCTCCGGTCCCCGGCAGGACGAACAGGTCCGCCCGCGCGTAGGCCGCATCCAACGCTTCGCCGCGCAGGTCACCGAGGAAACTCGCATCGCAGGGTGTGCGTGCCGCCAGCG
>Ga0209797_10001460_pt1 | contig 11885 bp, 12 predicted proteins | sample DOMMetBare3Fresh_2_FD_187472 | JGI IMG/M metagenome (GOLD analysis project Ga0209797, IMG submission 187472) | Wetland sediment microbial communities from St. Louis River estuary, USA, under dissolved organic matter induced mercury methylation -... | ecosystem: Environmental > Aquatic >...
CTAGGCCGTGCGGACGGGTTGGAGCGTCCAGAGGCCAGCAGGGCGCTGGCGACGATCAGCGTTGACACCGTGATCGCACGCCACGATGTCCTGCTCATCGTCGGGGCGGCCCCGGCGTCCATTGGGCCGGCAGGTGCTTGATGCCGTTGATGAAGCTCGACTGCAACCGGGCGGGCTCGCCGACGGCGTGGATGTCGGGGATCCGCTCGAAGAGCTCCTTGAACATGACCGTGATCTCGCGGCGGGCCAGGTGAGCACCGAGGCAGAAGTGGGGACCGGGGCCGCCGAAGCCGACGTGGTCGTTCGGCGTGCGCCCCACGTCGAACCGGAAGGGATCCTCGAACACGGCGGCGTCACGGTTGGCGGACGCGTACCAGAGCACCACCTTGTCGCCCTCGCTGAAGGTGTGCTCGCCCAACCGGGCCCCGTCCACGGTGCAGGTGCGGCGGAAGTGGATCACCGGGGTGGCCCACCGCACGATCTCCTCCACTGCCGTGGGGGCCAGGCCATCGACGTCGGCGGCCCAACGAGCCCGCTGCTCGGGATGCTGAGTGAGCGCGAGCAGCCCATGGGCGATTGCGTTGCGGGTGGTCTCGTTGCCGGCCACGACGAGCAAGATGAAGAAGGAGGCCATCTCGGCGGGGGTGAGCTTCTCGCCGTCGACCTCGGTGGTGACGAGGGCCGTGGTGACGTCGTCCCCGGGATCCCGCACCCGGTCCTCGGCCAGCTCGGTGATCAACAGGCTGAGGTCCTGGGCGGCCGTGAGCAGGGCGGCGGTGATCCCCGCCTCGGTCTGATCGGGCACGTACTCCGCGTCGCCGAGGCCGAGGATGACGTTGGTGCGGTCGAAGATGAACCGCTCCTGGCTGCGCGGGATGCCCATGAGGTCGACGATGATCCGCAGCGGCAGGGTGGCCGCGATGTCCGTCACGAAGTCGCCCTCACCGCGCTCGATGACATCGTCGACGATGCCGGCCGCAGTGGCCTCGACATCACCCTTCATCTGGTCGAGCTGCCGAGGCGTGAAGCCGCGCGACACGATCCGGCGCATCCGCGCGTGCTTCGGGTCGTCCATGTTGATCATCGACCCGAGGAACTCGAGGAACTCGGTGGGCATGTCGCCGATGCTGGTGCCCTGTCCGGAGCAGAACAGTCCAGGCTGGCGGCTGGCCTCCACGACATCGGCGTGCCGGGTGATGGCGTAGTAGCCCGGACCCCGCGGGTACGTCATCAGCTCCGGCTCCTCGAAGAAGCGAACGGGGTCTTCGTCCCGCAGGGTGAGGAAGGCGCCCTCGCGCTCCTCCGGCCGCCGGCCCCAGAACTCCCCGTCAGAAAGGTCGATCTCGTCGAGGGTGAGGCTCTGCATCGGCTCCATGACGCCGAACCTAGACCGACCGGTCACGTGCGGGGAGTCCGATCAGGACCCGCCCTGGAAGACCGCCGCCTTGATGCCGTCGCCGGCCAGCGCCACCAGGAACGGGATCGGATCGGCGAGAGCGCCGAGCCCGGCGGCTCCGGCGGGCACCCGTCCGGCCAGCGCCCAACGCAGGGCGAGGGTCGCCGTAGCCCCAGCCGCCACCGCCGGCCGGTCGAGCGCACCGAGCACCAACGTGTCGCTCTGCCCGTTGCGCTGGCCGCGCACCTCCACGCGGACCGCCCCCACCAGCCCTTCGGGATGAGGTTTGCGCAGCATTGGCAGGTGGGCCGAGAAGCGGTCACGCCGGTTGGCGGCCAAGCGGGCGGTGACCCGCTCGATCCCTGGGAACACCGGCACGAGCAGGAGCGCGTCGGGCAGCTCGGCGCGGTAGCAGTCCTGCCCGCCAACAGGGTCAGGGAACCAGCACAGCTCGCGACCGGACCCCGCCGGCCGGCGCTGCCAGCCACCGTCGCGCCAGTCGAGCGCCTGGCCGGTGAGGGCGGCGTGGTGCTGGCGGGCGCAGGCCGGACCGCCGGTGCCGCTCCGCGCCACGTGCACCTCCGTGACGTCATCGAACGACCGTGCCGCGTGGCGGGCCAGGAGGCAGCTGTAGCCGGGGGAGAAGGCCGCACCGACCACCACCGGCAGCTCGCGGATGCGGGCTTCCGCGTCGAGGTCGAGCAGCGCGGTCACGTCGTCGATCGAGTCGCTGGTGGACACCACCGGCCGACCAGCGGCGAGGTGGTGCCCGGCCAGGTCGGCGTGGGTCCCGGGCGGTCCGGCCAGCAGCACGGCGTCGGCGACGTCACGGTCCGCTCCGGCGATGGCCTTGTCCCCCGATGCCTCCACCACGGCGGCCTGACGGACCGGATCGACGTCGACCACCACCACCTGGTCCACGTCATCGCTCTCCACGAGCTGGCGCACGGCCCGGGCCCCGACAGCGCCCACACCCACGACGAGGACGCGCACTACTCGAGATCGGGGCCGGAGAGCTCGCGCCAGCCCCCTTGCTGTGGCGGGGTGCCGCCAGAGCCACGGAGCCGGAGCACCGCCGCGATGATCCCCGCCAGCCCGAGGGCGATGAGAGCACGGCGCAACAGGGCCATCAGGGCATCTCCGGGGATCGGGTCGGATACGAACCCCCATCCTTAGCAGGCCCGGCTCCCGCGGTCGCCCCGACCCGGCCAGGGATGCGCCCGGATCACGAGGAGAGCCCCGCACAAACGTCCGCCTCACCGATCCTACTCTACGTGGACATCTGCTCACTCTATGTGGCAGTCTGAGGCGGCTCCACGGAGGCTGGTGGCCGGCGGCACTCGAAAGGACCTTCTCATGGGCACACAACGTTCTCGTCGACTCCGAAGTGCGGCCTGCGGAGCGCTCATCCTCCTCCCCCTCCTCCCCGGCCCGGCAACCGCGCCGGCCGGGGCGGACCCTGGCGCGTGCGTCGCCCGCACGTTCATCGCGGGGGTCGACCTCGGTTGCCTGACCGACAACCTCTTCGTGTTCACCGACGGGAGCAAGGACGCCAATTGGCAGAGCTCGTCGAAGGGCTATGCCGGCAACGTTGCCATCGACGGGTTCTCTGCGCGCGAGCGGACCTCGGGCACCTTTGCCTATGCCGGCACGATCACCACGAACGACAGCGACCTCGGGGCGTGGGAGAAGATCGTCGGCGCCAACTCCGGGCAGGCGACCTCCGCAGCCGATGACACGGTGGGCATCGACGACCTGTCGACGACCCTCGGAGCTGCGATCGCAGAGATCGGCGCTCGCACGGCCACCCCCGGATACGAAGCTCGATCCGCCCAGTCCCTCGATGGGCTGGACACTCGGAACGGGTTCACGGACCAGGTGGTGATCAACGTGACGAGCGGCCTCAAGGTGTCGACCCGGATCACCGTCTTCGGCGATGCCGCCGACATCTACCTGCTCCGCTGGGACACCGACGGTGACGCCCGCAACGGCCTCCAGGGACAGGTCAAGTTCCAGAGCGGAGGGGCCATCGTCCCCGCTGGGGAGCTCACTCCCGCCAACTTCCTGCACATCGCGGGGGACATGACCGCCTCCGGTGGCGGCTCGACGCCCCCGTCGCCCTACCCGCAGGGCCCCCGGCTCGGTAGCGGGACGGGCCCGCTGATCACCGGCGGCTCGGACTTCAACGGCGGCGGGTTCTTCACGGGCTACTGGCTCACAACTGGGTCGCCCCAGACGGGGAAGACCTCATCGATGAGCAACGCCGTGTTCGTCGGTGGGTGGTACTCGCTCACCAACGAGTTCAGCATGACCAGCGGCACGAGCGGCGTGCACGTCGCCCCGCCGGCCGGAGGCGGCGGGGGCGGCGGCGGCACCTGATGTCTCTGTAGCGACACGCCCGGATCGTCGACAGGTTCTCGAAGAGCCGGCAGGAGTGGTGGGGTTGGGAGGAATCGAATCCTCCGGCCTCCCCCTCATCGGGGGATCGCCGGGTGCGCCACTGACCGCCAAGCCCGCTGGGGTCTTGTGCTCACGACTGACCGCCAAGAACATCCATTGTCCACTCTCCCGCGGCCTGGCCGCGGCCTGAGCGACCCGTGCGCCACCGCATCGCGGACGTCACAACCCCTACGAGGCCCTCGCTGAGGACGCCTCGGGCGGGACTGCACTGCTGCCCGCAACGGACATGACGATCGCCGGGATCGTCAGGCGTAGAGCTGGAATCCCATCTCGGCCTTCGTGAGGCCCAGCTCCTCGCGCCGCCCATCGAGGGCTGGCACCTTGTTCGTCGAGCTGATCGATCCGGCGGCATCTCCTCCGCCGTCGGCGAGCTGCCATTCGGTCCAGAAGACCGCGACGTCACGCGCGCCGCGGCTGGCCCTCACTGAGCGGCGAGCCACTGGTCCCGCACCTCCGGCACCAGGGGGTCGAAGTCGGCCCGGATGGAACGGGAGAGATCACGCAGGTCGGCCCACAGGTCGTAGATCGACGGGCGACCCCAGAACCAGTACCCGCAGTAGATCTTGTGGACCACGAGCCCCGGGGCGAGCACGAGGGTGTAGGGGACGTTCGCCGGATGGTGGGTGTCGGTGTACTCCCGGATGTCGAGGTCGGCCTGGACCACGAGCTGCTCGTCGGCGAGGAAGGTCCAGCTGGCCCCGGTCGAGATCTTGAGCTTGTACGTCTCGTGCTGGTCGTTGGGCAGCAGCGAGACCAGGGACGTGAATCCCACGGCGCACCACTCGTGGAGCTTGAGCAGCTCCCGGTGCATCTGGCGCTCGCGGGGACAGTGCTCGCCACGGCTGAGGTGCAGCACCATCAGGCCGTCGTCGCCCTGCAAGTCGGACAGCCGGTGGCGCACGCCGGCCTCATCGGGGAGCTCGTAGTCGGGGAAGGTGGCGCCGGGGATGATGTCGGCTCGCATCGAAAGGGTCCTCTCGTATCAGGGAAGGGCACCGCCTGCGGGCAGCCGCAGCCGGTACACGCTGGTCATGGCACAGATGTAGAGGGTGTTGCCGTCGTCGCCCCACGCCAGGTTGTGGGGGGCCTCGGGGAGCACGAGGCGGCCGAGGATGGATCCCTCCGGGGTGATCACCCAGATGCCGCCGGGCCCACACGTGTAGAGGTGGCCGGCCCGATCCACCTTGATGCCGTCGATTGCGTCGTCACCGTCCTCGCCGGTGAGGTCGCACAGCACGATGGCGTTGGCGGTGGACCCGTCGTCGGCGACGTCGTAGCGCATGACCACCTTGTGGCTGGGATCCCAGTCGCCGACGTAGAGGTAGCGCTCGTCGGGCGACAGGGCGATGCCGTTGGGTCCGGCCAGCTCGTCTGTGACGAGCTCGATCCGGCCCTCGCGCGCCCGGAAGACCCCGGAGAACGGGAGCTCTCGCTTCGGGTCGTCCGCTCCGGCCGGCAGCCCGAACGGCGGGTCGGTGAAGTAGAGCGTCCCGTCGGACCGGAAGACGAGGTCGTTTGGGCTGTTGAGCCGCTTGCCGTCGTAGTGATCAGCCAGCACCGTCGTGTCGCCGTGTGGGTTCACTCGGATCACGCGGCGGTTGCCGTGCTGGCAGATGGCCAGCCTGCCGGCAGGGTCGAGGGTCAGGCCGTTGGAGCCCGGTTGGTGGTAGCGGCCGATGTCGGCGCCGGCGTACCCGCTCTTGGCCCGGAAGACGGTGACGACCCCGTTCGGGGTCCACCGGTAGATCGTGTTCACGTCAGGTGAGCTGAAGAGCAGGGCGCCGTCCTGCCACACCGGCCCCTCCGTGAACTCGAACCCGGTGGCGATCCGCTCGAGCTCGGTGCCGGCAGGGACGACGGCGTCGAGACGAGCGTCCCGTCGCTCGACCGCCAAAGGCGCTCGCTCGCCGACGCCGGCCCGCTCGGCGAGGTACAGGTCGAGGGTGGCGGTCCGCACCCAGATGTAGTTGTGGGGATCTGACGACAGCGGCCCGTTGATGCCGAACACCGCGATCGAGAAGGAGTCTCCGGGCCGGGCGTCTCGCGTGAGCACCACCCGGTTCGGGGCGTTGAAGCCGGCCACCACCGGACCCCCGGAGTCGCCGAGCACGAACGGCAGCTCGCCGTCCACCCACACCTCGGCGTAGTCGTCGACGACGATCTCGAACACGACGGTGGCGCCAGTCGGGTCGAGGTCGCCGATGCGTTCGGGGATCGTGACCGTGGTCCGATACCAGTTGAACGACACCCGGCCGGAGCCGAGGCGGCGCTCGAGCTCGGTCGGCGCGAGCTCCGCCCAGTCGGAGTCGTCGAAGCCGGGCCCACCCGCTCGGGGAAGGATGCCGAAGGTGCGAGTGGGCACCGTGCCCGGGCCGAGGTCGTCGCCGACGCCCACGAAGTCCACGTCGACGACCGTGGCGTCCGCGTAGCGCCACTGCGCCCCAACCAGGGCCGCGCCCTCGGCGGTTCGGAGGTCGACGACGGCATCGGGACGGCCGGGCAGGAGCTCGGGCGGGCCGGGGACCCGGTGGGCGGTGGCGGAGCTCACCTCACGCCGCCCCGGCGACGGCTGACGTGAACGCACGTGCTCCGGTCACGGCGAGCTCCTGGTCCTCCGCGGCGGAGGAGGCGCCGCTGACGCCGATGGCCCCGACGACGGTGCCCTCGACGACGAGGGGGATGCCGCCCTGAAGGGGCACGGCACCGGCCAGGTGCAGCGCCGACGGTCGGCCCCCGGCCGCCTGGTCTTCGAAGTCCTTGCTCGGGCGCCGGTAGATCGCGGCCGTCCGGGCCTTGTCGGTGGCCACGCCGACGCTGGCGACCTGTGCCGCATCAGGCCGGCGGACGTAGACGAGCTCGCCCCCGGCATCGACCACGGAGACCACAGGGTGCACATCCCGGGTGTCGGCCTCCGCGCCCGCCGCCTCGGCGGCGAGGCGGGCCGCCTCGAAGGTGAGGCCCGGGACCTCCGTGGCCGGGAGGTCGACGGACGCACCGGCGATCGAGACACCCTCGTCGTCGTCGGGTGTCTCGCCGCTGGTGCCGATGGCGCCCACGACCTCGCCGGCCACGATCAGGGGGACCCCGCCGGTCAGAGCGGCGGCATCGTGCAGGGCCAGGGCACCGAGGCGACCGGCGCTCACCTGCGCTTCGATGTCCCGGCTCGGCCGCACGAAGATGGCGGCGGTTCGTGCCTTGTCGATCGCGACCTGGCTGCTGGCCACCTGTGCATCGGCGGTGCGCCGAACCTGCAGGACGTGGCCGCCGGCGTCGACGATCGCGATGACGACTCGGTGGCCATGCTCGGCGGCGTGCTTCTCCGCCGCGGCCATCACCGCATCCACGGCACCAGGGTCGAGGACGCGGCGGGTACGGGTCAGGTTCATGGTCGAGCTCCGTTCATGACGAGCGAGGGAGGCCCCGCGCTCAGGGAGCTGAGGTCCGCCGTGAAGACGGCGGCATCAGCGGTGATGTAGAGGACGGCGGGCTCGGAGCGGCCGAAGGCGAAGTTGACGGCCCCAGGCAGGCGGATCTCGCCGATGAGCTCGCCGTCCGGGGAGAAGATCTGCACGCCGCTGCCAGCCGAGGCGAACACATGGCCCGCTGCGTCGACCTTGAGGCCATCAGGGAAGCCGGGGTGGGTCACCGCCAGCAGGCGGCGGTTGCGGAGGTGGGCGCCCACGACGTCGAACGCCTCGATGTGGTGAGGGCGAGCCGGCTCGAACGAGCCGGGCTCGTGGTTGGCCCCGCTGTCGGTCACGTAGAGAACCGCGCCATCGGGCGACAGGGCGATGCCGTTCGGCTTGTCGAACCCGTCGGCGACGACCTCATGCCGACCCTCGACGGGGTCGAACCGGTGCACGAAGTCGCCGAGCGACGGCCGGGGCCGGAAGCCCTGGAGGAAGCCGTAGCTCGGGTCGGTGAACCAGATGACCCCGTCCGGGCCGACGGCGATGTCGTTGGGCGAGCTCAACGGCAGGCCGCGGAGGTCCTCGACGACGACGTCGAGCGCACCGGTTCGCGGATCGACGCGGCTGATGCGGGCCGGGTGCTCGAGGTCGCCCTGCTCGCACACGAGGAGCCAGCCGTCCCCGTCGAGGTGCATGCCGTTGGGCCGCACGACCGCGGCGTCCAACGTGCTGACCTCGAGCGTGCCCAGGTCGATGCGTCGGATCCCCGCCTCGACCGTCACGTAGAGGGCGTTCTCATCGGCGACGTGCACCGGACCCTCGTGGGCATCGGTGGCGACGAGCAGCTCGGCGGAGAGGACCTGCATCGGCGGCTCCGTCCCGCGACGGTCCGGGGTGTTACACGCAGATCTCGTCTGTAACGCGGCGTCGGCCCGGGGGACAGCGGAGCACGCACGACGAGGAGGAAGCGATGAAGGGTCTCGAAGGCAAGACGGCGATCGTCACCGGAGGCAGCTCCGGGATCGGCCAGGCGATCGCCATACGCCTGGGTCACGAAGGCGTCAACGTCGCCGTCAACTACGTCGGGCCGCTGGAGGGAGCGCAGGCGACCAAGGACGCCATCGACTCGAGCGTGCGCGCGTGCATCGACGAGGTCAACGCCTGCAGCGCTCCCAGCCGCGCCACGCTCGTCGAGGCCGACGTCTCCGACGAGTCGGCCGTGGAGCGCATGTTCAAGGAGGTGCGATCCGAGCTTGGCCGGGTCGACTTCCTCGTGAACAACGCCGGCATCCAGATCGCGCAGGACTCCGACATGCTCGATCCCAGCGCCTTCGATCGGGTGCTGTCGGTCAACTTGCGGGGTGCGTTCCTGTGCGCCCGCGAGCAGATCCGCCAGCTCCTCGACGACGACCGGCCCGGCTCGATCGTCAACATCTCCTCGGTCCACCAGGTGATCCCGAAGCCGAAGTTCCTCGGCTACTCCGTGAGCAAAGGCGGCATGCAGAACCTGACGCGCACCCTCGCCCTCGAGTTCGCGTCCCGAGGTGTCCGGGTCAACGCCATCGGCCCGGGGGCGACCGTCACGCCGATCAACCGGAGCTGGATCGACGATCCCGAGAAGTCGGCCCAGGTCACCAGCCACATCCCGATGGGCCGACCGGGCCTGGCCGAGGAGATGGCCGGCGTGACGGCGTTCCTCCTCTCGGAGGAGGCAAGCTACGTCACCGGACAGACGCTGTTCGTCGACGGTGGGCTCACGCTCTACGCCGACTTCCGGGGCACGTGGAGCTCCGAGTGAGCGGTGCGGTCCTGCGGGGTGTGACCCTGGTGCAGGAGGGCCGGGTGTTCGATCTCGCCCACGTCCTGGACGAGCACATCCCGGCCTTTCCGGGCCGAACCTTCCGTCAGCTGCTCACCACCAGCCCGGCCCGATCGGTCGGCAAGAACAAGGTCAACTGGATCGTCGAGTACGTGAACGCCCCGTCCCAGATGGGCACCCACATGGACGGCCTCAACCATCTCCTGCGCGACGGGCGGATGTACGGCGGCCACCACGTCGACGAGGTCGTCGTGGAGTGGGGCACCACCGAGAACGGGATCGAGACCGTCCCGCAGATCGTGACGCGGGGCGTCCTGCTCGACATCGCGGCGGTACGGGGCGTCGACCACCTCGATGCCGGCGACGTGATCACCCCCGATGACGCCGACACCGCACTGGCCGCCGCCGGCCTGATCGTGGAGCCCGGCGACGCCGTCCTGTTCCACACCGGCTGGGGGCGGCAGTGGGGATCTGACGGGGACGCCTACGTCGCCGGCGAGCCAGGCCCGGGCGTCGCGATGATCGGGTGGCTCGTCGAGCGGGGCGTCGTGCTCACCGGTTGCGACACCTGGAGCTACGGACCCGTGCCGGCGGAGGAGCCCGACGAGCCCTTCGTGGTTCCGCAGACGCTCAACGTCGACCACGGCGTCCTCGTGCTCGAGAACCTCCGGCTGGAGGAGCTCGCCGCCGCAGCAGCGCCGGAGTTCCTCTTCGTCGTATCCCACCCGAAGCTGCGCGGCGCCACCGGCGCGTGGGTCGCGCCCCTCGCCATCGTCTGAGAGGAACGCGCCATGGCAGAGCACTACGACGTCATCGTCATCGGATCCGGAGCCGGGGGCGGCACGCTCACCCATGCGCTCGCGCCCACCGGGAAGCGGATCCTGCTGCTCGAACGGGGCCGCTGGTACCCGCGGGAGCGTGACAACTGGGACTCCAAGGTGGTGTGGGGCGACCTCAAGTACCGCAACGCCGGGATGTGGACCGATCAGGACGGTCGGAGCTTCAACCCGAAGCAGCACTACTACGTAGGCGGCAACACCAAGGTGTACGGGGCCGTGCTCTTCCGCTTCCGGGAGCGCGACTTCGGCCCCGTCCAGCACGTCGACGGTGTGTCGCCCGCCTGGCCGCTCGACTACCGCGACTTCGAGCCGTGGTACACGAGAGCCGAGCAGCTCTACTCCGTGCACGGCGAGCGAGGGGCCGATCCGCTCGACCCGCCGGCCTCGGCCCCCTACCCGTGGCCGGCGGTCAGCCACGAGCCCCGCATCGAGGAGCTCGCGCACGACCTCAAGGGCGCCGGGCTGCACCCGTTCTCCTTGCCGCTCGGGATCATGCTCGACGAGGCCAACCCTGATCGCAGCCCGTGCATCCGGTGCGCGACCTGCGACGGCTTCGCCTGCCTCGTTCGAGCCAAGGCCGACGCGCAGGTCGTGTGCGTCGAACCGGCGCTCGAGCACCCGAACGTCTCGATGCTCACCGGCGCGCGCGTGACCCGGCTCGTCACCGCCGAGGGCGGCCGCCGGGTGCGCTCGGTGATCGTCGAGCGAGATGGTCAGCTCGAGGAGCACACCGCCGATGTCGTCGTGGTGGCAGCCGGTGCGATCAACTCGGCCGCCCTGCTGCTCGCCTCCGCCGACGAGCACCACCCGAACGGCCTCGGGAACCGATCGGGGATGGTGGGGCGAAACCTGATGCTGCACAACAACAGCTCGCTGATCGCCATCTCCAGGACCCCGAACCCGACCATCTTCGAGAAGACCCTCGGGATCAACGACTTCTACTACGGGGACGGTGAGTGGGACTTCCCGTTGGGCGCCATGCAGATGCTGGGCCGCAGCGACGCCTTCACGATGTCGCTCGATGCCCCCGATGCAGAGGATCCCGCCGATCTGGCCGCCCACTCGCTCGAGTTCTGGCTCACCACGGAGGACCTGCCCGTCGCCGACAACCGGGTGGAGCTGTCCGCGGACGGCGGCATCAAGCTCACCTACACGCCCACCAACCTGGAGGCCCACCACCGGCTCAATGCGCGGTTCCGCTCGCTGCTCGACACGATGCGCTGCCGGAGCGAGGTGTTCGGCAAGCACAGCTACCTCGGCGGTCGGCTCGGGATCTCGGGCGTCGCCCATCAGAACGGGACGATCCGCTTCGGCACTGATCCCGCCACCTCTGCCCTCGACCTGTCCTGCCGGCTGCACGACGTCGACAACGTGTACGTCACCGACTCGAGCTTCTTCGTGTCGAGCTCGGCCGTGAACCCGACCCTCACGATCATCGCCAACGCGCTGCGAGTCGCCGATCACCTCGCCGGTCGGCTGGCCTGACGGGAGGTAGGGTCCGGGTGCGTGGACCGTGACGGAACGATCTCCTCCGAGGCAGGTGCGAGCGACGACGACGCCCTGGTCCTCGCGCTGCGGGCGGGGGACGCGCGGGCCTTCGAGATGCTGATCGACCGCTACTACGGCACGATGCTGCGGGTGGCCCGGATGCATGTCAGCACCACGGAGGCGGCCGAGGATGTGGTTCAGGAGACGTTCCTGGGCGTCATCCAGGGGATCGACCGATTCGAGGGGCGCTCGTCGCTGCGCACCTGGATGTTCCGCATCCTGGTCAACCGAGCCAAGACGCGTGGTGAGCGGGAAGGCCGGAGTCGCCCGTTCTCCTCCCTCGAGGCAGACCTGGAGACGGGCCAGCCATCGGTCGACCCGGACCGGTTCGCCCCGGACGGCCGCTGGGCGGGCTTCTGGGCCACGCCGCCCGCCGCGACCCACCTGCCCGAGGCCAGGGTGCTAGCGGCCGA
>Ga0209797_10001461_pt1 | contig 11885 bp, 10 predicted proteins | sample DOMMetBare3Fresh_2_FD_187472 | JGI IMG/M metagenome (GOLD analysis project Ga0209797, IMG submission 187472) | Wetland sediment microbial communities from St. Louis River estuary, USA, under dissolved organic matter induced mercury methylation -... | ecosystem: Environmental > Aquatic >...
GTCGCTGGCGATGGCCATGGGCCAGGCCGCCGATCAACCCTGGATCGGCTACGATGCCGCCTTGGCCTGCAGCAAGCCCGGCGCCTGGGTCGCGGCCAATGTGCCGGGTGGTCGCATCCGCTTCCGCGCCAATACACTGCTTGGCGCCGCGCAGGCGATCCGCTCCGGCATCGGCTTCGGCATACTACCGTGCTTTGTTGAAAGCAGCATTCCCGGGATCATCAGGGTGGAGCCGCCGATTCCCTCCCTGGAATCGGGTTTATGGTTGCTTGTCCACCCGGACATCGCGCGGGTTCCTCGGGTGCGTGCCGCGAGCGATGCCCTTGCCCGGATGCTGAAGGCAGCGGCACCCGTGCTGTCCGGCAGCGTATCGTGAAGCTCAGGGGAAGGCGATAGAAAGTCTTTTCATCACCCTGTGCAGAAACATTCATTCGGAGCGCGGGGCCATCGGGCTAGGGTTTGGAAGGCGCTCGGCAGCTCTCTACACTGCGCTGAGCCTGGCAACAGGAGAACAAATCCAGTGTTCGTCGTACTTCTCAGATTTTCGGACAACAAAGGTAAGGCCAGCCAGGTCATGGAAGGCCACAAAGAATGGATCAAACGCGGTTTTGATGACGGCGTGTTTTTGCTGGTCGGTAGTGTTCAGCCCAATCTGGGCGGTGGAATTGTAGCACACAATACGTCACTGCTGGACCTGCAGAGCAGGGTGAATCATGATCCGTTTGTGGTTGAGAACGTGGTGAACGCTGAAATTCTTGAAATCGTCCCGTCAAAAGCCGATGCGCGGCTGAATTTCTTGCTTGATTGAACGATTTCCAAAAGTTCTCTGAAAGAAAGGCATATGAGCGCGACGATCGCGGGACCGGACGGGAAACCACGTTGCCGATGGTGCGGCGCCGCCCCGGAGTTCCTGGCCTATCACGACACTGAATGGGGCTTTCCCGTCGACGATGATCGACGCTTGTTCGAGAAATTGAGTCTGGAGGGCTTTCAGTCCGGACTGAGCTGGCGCACGATCCTCGCCAAGCGTGAGAACTTCCGCGCCGCCTTCCACGATTTCGATTTCGACAGAATAGCGCACTTCACCGAGCGTGATGTCGTGCGTCTGCTCAAGGACGGCGGGATCGTCCGCCACCGCGGCAAGATCGAGGCTGTCATCAACAATTCGCGGCAGGCCCGGGAACTCGTCAAGCGGGACGGTTCGCTGGCGGCCTTCATCTGGCGTTACGAGCCGGACTCGAAACAGCTCGCGAAGCCGCAAACCGTGTCGACCTCGGCGGAGGCGATTGCCCTCTCGAAAGCCTTAAAGAAGCTGGGTTGGAGATTCGTTGGGCCCACAACAGTGTATGCCTTCATGCAGGCGATGGGGCTGATCAACGATCATGTCGCAGACTGCGTGATCAGAACCAAGGTCGAGCGCGCGCGCAAGAGCTTCAGGCGTCCGGGGTGCTGATATCCGGCCGCCGCAGCACCACCAGCCCGTCGAGTGCGAAAGCGCCGCGCTCGCACACCAGGAACGGGTTGATGTCGATCGCCTCGATCACGTCGCCCAGGTCCTGGGCGAGCCGGCCGAGATTGACCAGCGCATCGAGAAGGGCGTCACGGTCGCCGGGCTTGCCGCCGCGAAAGCCGTCGATCAGGCGCCCGGCGCGCGTGGCCTTCACCATTGCGAGCGCCTCGTCGCGGTCGAGGCCGGGCGCGCCGAAGCTGACGTCCCTGATGAGCTCGACCCAAATGCCGCCGAGGCCGAACATCAGGACGGGGCCCATCTCCGGATCACGATGGATGCCGAGCACGCATTCGGTGCCGCCGGCAATCTGCTGCGCCACCAGGATGCCGTCGAGATTGGCCCCGAGCGCGCCGACGCGCGCCGTCAACTGCGCATGGGCGGCGCGGACGGCCGCGTCGTCGCGGCAATCGAGCAGCACCAGGCCGGCGTCGCTCTTGTGCGGGATGGCAGCCGACACGGCCTTGAGTACGACCGGAAAGCCTGTCCGGTGCGCGGCGTCGAGCGCCTCGGCCGGCGTGCTCACCAGATATTCCTTTGGCACGGGAATGTCGTAGGCGCGCAGCAGCGATTTCGATTCCACCTCGTTGAGCGCCGTGGGCTGATCGAGCGTGGCCGCGCGCGTGCGCAGGATGCGGGCGAGGTCGCTCTCGGCGGGCACCGAAAGGGCGTCGGATCGGATACGGCGGGCCGCGCCCAGCGTGCGCATGACCCGCAGCGTCCGCTCGATGTCGCGCATGACCGGCACGCTCGGGATCTGCGCTCGTACCGCGCGGCCATAGTCGGTGGCGCCGGTGATGAAGGGCGTGAACGCGGCGACCGGCTTGCCGAGCGTGGCGGCGCGCTGCGCTACGCCTTCGAGCGCGCGCAGGTTGGCGACGCGCCGCTCGGCGCCGTCGTCGCGCGGCAATTCCTCGGCGGTGAGCACGATGTCGACCTCGGGCGCGTTCACCAGCGCCTCGACGCACGCCACGTATTGGCCAGGCGCAATCGTGCGCTTGGTGTCGAGCGGATTGGTGATGTCGGGCTGCTTGAGCGCCTCGCTCAGCGCCTGGCAGGTCGCGTCGGACAGCGTTGCCAGCGTCGCTCCGGTGCGGTCGGCCGCCTCCGCGATCAGATTGCGCAACGCGCCCGAATTGGTCACCGCCGCGATGTTCGGGCCACGGGGAGGGCGGCAGCGCGCCAACAGCTCGACCGCTTCGATCGCGTCCTCGATCGACACGAGCCGCACGACGCCGGCGGTCGCGGCGACGGCCTCGAAGGCTTCGGTGCTGCCGGCGAGCGAGCCGGTGTGGGCGAGCGCAAAGGCGCGGGCGGTTTCGGAGGCGCCGATCTTGATGGCGAGCACGGTCTTGCCGTTGTCGTGAGCGCGGCGCGCGGCAACCAGAAAGCGCGCAGCGTCGGGCACGCCCTCGATGTAGCAAAGGATCACCTTCAGTTCCGGCTGAACCGCGAAGTAGTCGACGAAATCGCTGACCTTGCAGCCGATCTGGGCGCCGCAGGACGCGAAATAGCCGACCTTGAGGCCGAGCTCGTTGATGGATCGGTTGAGTGAGGCGCAGATCGCCCCGCTCTGCGCGACCACCGCGACCGGGCCCTTGGCCAGGTCCTGCAAGGTCTCGTCCGGAATGCTGCAGAAGCTCGATTCGCCGCAGGCGACGCCCATGCAATTGGGTCCGACGATGGTGAGACCGGTCTCGTCGAGCACCGTTCGCAGCCTGGCCGCGAGCGCGCGCCCCTCGCTGTCGCCGCCCTCGCCGAAGCCCGCTGCGTAAAGAGTAGCGCTGCGCGCGCCAGCGGCGGCGCCATCGCGCAGCACGCGCAGCGATGTCTCAGCCGGCGTGAAGATGACGAGATGGTCGGGCGCTTCCGGCAACGCGGTCAGGCCCGGAAAGCATGGCGTTCCCCAGATCTCGCTGCGGTTCGGATTGACCGGCATGACGCGGCCGGCAAAGCGGAAGCGCTTGAGATTGTCGAAGACACGCCGCGACCAGTGGTCGGGGCGATCCGACGCCCCGACCAGCACGACGTTGCGCGGGTGGAACAACCGCTCGATGGCGGCGTGCTTGGATTCCATGCGCGCGTCCAGCAGCGACCGCGCTCAGGCGTTCTCGACCCGCTTGAACGGCCCGAGGCCCGGGCGATAGGACTTCTCGTCCAGGAACTGCTTCATGCCGTGCTGCTCGCGGATCTCCTTGTCGTTGCGCGAGAGCGAATCCTGCTTCGACTTGAGATAATCGCGCGCCTGCTTGTCGCTCATATCGCGCACCGCCCGGATCGCCTCCTTGGTGTAGCGCACGACGTTCGGGTTGAGCTTGATCAGCTTCTGGGCGAGCTTGACCGTCTCCTCGCGCAGCTTCGCCTTCGGCACCGCAAAGTTGACGAGCCCGATCTCGACCGCGCGCTTGCCGTCGAGCGTGTCGCCGGTGACCGCGTAGTAAAGCGCGTGGCGCGGCAGCAGCATGTCGGACAGGTTCCAGCTCACCAGGCCACCCGGGATGATGCCCCAGTTCACTTCCGACAGCCCGAAGGTTGCGTCCTCGGCCGCGATTGCGAAATCGCAGGCGCAGAGCTGCGTGAAGGCGCCGCCGAAGGCGAAGCCCTGGACCATCGCGATGGTCGGCTTCGGGAACTGCGACAGCCGCTCCCAGCGCCAGTTGTGGCTGGCGTTGTTGGCCTTGTAGCGCATCTCCGGATTGTCCTGGGTGCCGCGGAAGTAGAGCCGCAGGTCCTGGCCGGCGCACCACGCCTCGCCCTTGCCGCCGAGCACGAGCACTTTCGTTTCCTTGTCGGTGGCGAGCCAGTCGAGCGCGTCGTCCATATCGAAATGCAGGTCCGGACTCATGGCGTTGCGCTTGTCGGGGCGATTGAGCCACAGGAACGTAATGCCACCCTCCCGTTCGATCAGAATGTTCTCGTATTCCTTGTCAGCCATTTCACTCTCCTTGCTTGTCATCCGATTGCTTGTCATCCGAATGTATTGAGCACATGGCGGGCGAGCGCCATGCGCATGATCTCGGGCGTTCCTTCCGTGATCATGTGGCTGCGCTGGTCGCGCCAGAGCCGCTCGACCGGCAGGTCGGTGGTGAGCCCGATGCCGCCATGCACTTGCAGGCACATGTCGGCCGCTTCCCATGCCATCTCCGTGCAATAGAGTTTCACCAGATAGGCTTCGTTGCGATCCTCGTCGCCGCGATCATGGCGTGCGGCCGCGCGATGAACGAGGAGGCTCGCGGCCTCCAGCTTCACGTAGGTGTCGACGAGGCGCCATTGGATCGCCTGCCGGCTCGCCAGCGGCTGCCCGAAGGTCGAGCGCTGCTTGGCATACGACGATGCGAGCTCCAGGCACCGCCGCGTGGCGCCGAGCGCACGGGCGCCCTGCTTGATGCGTCCGGCGCCGAGCCATCGCTGTCCGAGGCTGAAGCCGCCGCCTTCCTTGCCGACCAGGTGGCTCTTGTGGATGCGCACGTTGTCGAGCACGATCTCCCACGGCGTCTCGCCGGTGAGGGTGTGAAAGCACGTCGTCAGCTTGACGCCGGGCGTGTCCATGTCGAACACGAAGCAGGAGATGCCGCCGCGCGAACCCTTGCTGCGGTCGGTCGCGGCCATGAGGATGATGATATCGGACACGTCGGCGCCGGTGATGAAGCGCTTGGTGCCGTTGATGACGTAATGGTCGCCGTCGCGCACCGCGGTGGTGCGCATGGCGCCGGGGTCCGACCCCGCGTCCGGCTCGGTCTGGGCGAAGCAGCTTTCGCGCTCTCCGCGCGCGGTGGGGATCAGGTAGCGTTCGCGCATCTCGCCTTCGAGCGCATAGAGCGGCGCGCGGATGTCGGGCCCGAGGATGCGGACCGTTCGCGTCGGGAGTGCGACGGTGCGGCCGAGCTCGGACCACACGATGCTGCGGCCGAGCACGCCGAGGCCCTGGCCGCCGAGCTCCTTGGGCACGTCGATCTGCCAGAGGCCTAGCTCCTTGCAGCGCGCAGTCAGGCGGGCATCGATCTCGGGCTTGAGCTTCTGGCCGTCGAGCGACTTGCCTTCGATCGGGATCAACTCCTCATCGACGAAGCGACGCACCATGTCGCGCAGCATTTTCAGCTCGTCGGGAAGCTCGATCTCCACGGTCGCACTCGTCGGTTGCAAGGAACGCCAGCAGTCCCACACTTATTGGAGGCGCCTGGGCGCGCGGTCAAGCGTCGGACTGCCTGGACGAGGGCAGGAGGGCGGCCTCGAAGGCGCTGGCGACCGCCGGCTTGCTCTTGCCGGGCCGCGCCGCGTCCCCGATCGCGACGACGATTTGGCCCGGCCGCGCGAGCCGCCTGAAGCGGTCGGCCGTCGGCTGGCGCGCCTCGTGGTAGAGCCAGTCCCGCACATTGGCGCGCATGAGCCATGCGCCGATGCCGGGCCAGTGGCCGATGCCCAACGCAAGCGCGGTCCGGACGATGGGGCCGAGGCCGAAGCGATAGCGCCCGCCGGTCGCGATGACGATGCGGTCGAACGGCGCCAGCAATGCCGGGCGGGCCGCGATATCGGTGTCGTATTTGACGTTAACGCTTTGGTGGACGCAGGCGGCGACCAGGCTCTCCACGTAGCGCTCAAGGCTTTTCTCCTCGGCCGCCACGCCCTGGAACAGCGGTGCCTTGCCGGCCAGACGGAAGCTGCCGCCGGCGCGCCGGTCCTTCTCGAACACGGTGACGGCGTTGCCCCGGGCGACCAGCGAGGCATAGGTGAGGCCCGCCGGCCCCGCCCCGATCACCGCGATGCGCTCGCCTTGCGGTGGCTTTGCATCGGCGTACTGAAGCTCGCGGCCGGCCGCGGCGTTGACCACGCAGCCGATGCCGGCCCCGCCGCGCATGTCGTCGACGCAGGTGTTGCAGGCAAGGCAGCGCCTGACCGGCTCGCCGCGGGCGAGCTTCTCGACCCATTGGGGATCGGCGATAAGGGTGCGCCCGAGCGCGATGAAATCAGCCTTGCCATCCTCAACCGCGGCGGTGGCGGTGGCCGGATCGCCGAGCCGCCCGACCGCGATCACCGGCACGCGCACGGCTTTCTTCACGTCGGCCGCAAAATCGAGGAACGGCGCATCGGGCATCGCCATCGGCGGGATCATCACATGCGCGGTCGGCAATGACCGGTAGTGGCCGGCGCTGATGTGCAGCGCGTCGGCGCCGGCTTCGGCCGCCCAGATCGCGATCTGCCGGCCTTCCGCCCACGTCAGCCCGCCCGCGAAGTAGTCCTCGACCGACAGCCGATAGATGACCGGCATCCCCGGTACCGCGGCCTTGACGGCGCGCAGCACCTCGAGCCCGAAGCGGGCGCGGTTTTCAAGGCTGCCGCCGTATTGATCGCTGCGGCGGTTCTCGAACGGCGCATGGAATTGCGAGATCAGGTAGCCATGCGCGGCGTGGATCTCGACGCAGTCGAACCCGGCCCGTTGCGCCCGCGCCGCAGCCGCCGCGAAGGCCGCCACCGTCTCGGCAATGCGCGCGCGCGACATCTCCTGCGGGACGATCGTTTCGAACGTGACTTCGTACACCGGATGCGGGATCGCGGACGGCGCGATCGGCGTCTCGCCGCAGATGTCCAGGCGTGTGTGCCCGCCGCCATGCCCGAGCTGGATCGAGGCCTTGGCGCCATGGCGGTGAATCTCGTCGACCAGGCGGGTCAGGCCGGGCAGGAAGCGATCGTCGTAGATGCCGAGCTCGCGCCGGCGATGGCGGCCCGCGCGCTCGGGCGCCGCCATCTCGACCGTGATCAGGCCGGTGCCGCCGCGGGCGCGCGCCGCGTAATAGGCCAGCGAGGCATCGGTGACCATTCCCTCCGCATCGGCGGTGCGCGTCGTCATCGACGGCATGACGATGCGGTTCTTGATCTCCACCGAACCGATGCGCGAGGGTGTCAACAGGATGCTCATCGGCGCATGGCCTCACAGCACCGCGATCTCTCCGCCGTCGAGATCGATGGTGGCGCCGTGCATCCAGGTCGCGCGCGACGACACCAGGAACGCCACGAGATCGGCCACGTCCTCGACCTTGCCGAAGCGCGTGATGCCGGCCGCGCGCACGATCACCTGGCGGACCGTGTCCTCGCTGTTGCCGCTGCGCTCCATCTCGGCCTTGATGCGCCGCCACTGGCGGTCGGTCTCGACGAAACTCGGATGGATGCAGTTGACCTGCACGCCGTCGTCCTTGCCGCGATGCGCCATCGCCTTGCTGAAGGCGGCGCAGGCGGCGTTGACGGAGCTGCCGATGGTGAAGGCGGCTTCCGGCTTGCGGCCGCTGGTTCCGCCGATGGTGATCAGCGAGCCGCGGCGCTCCTTCAGCCGTGGCCAGGCCGAGCGCGTGAGCCGCACATGGGCGAAGAATTTGAGCGCAAAGCCGTCCTGCCAGTCGGCGTCGGTGAGCGCGAAGAAGTCGCCGCGCTTGGTGGTGCCGGCGTTGTTGACGAGCACGTCGAGCTGGCCGAATTCGCGCTGGACGGTGTCGACGAGCAGCGCCGGCGCGCGGTCCTCGCGCAGATCAATATTGACGACGGCCGCCTTGCGTCCTTTGGCGCGGATCGTCGCCGCCGCTTCGTCGAGCAGGGCTTGATCGCGTCCCGTCAGCAGCAGATCGCAGCCCTCATCGGCGAGCGTCAGCGCGATCGAGCGTCCGATGCCGCGGCTTGAGCCGGTCACGAGCGCGACTTTGCCGTTCAGTCCGAGATCCATCGCCGTCATTCCGCAGGCACGAGCGCGCGATACCTGTCGCAGATCGTCTTCCAGCGCGCGACGCGCTGCGTCATGCGCTCGGTCACCTCAGCTGGAACTTCCACGAACGGCGGCCGCAGCGGCCCGGGATCGACATAGCCCGCCATGCGGATCGCGATCTTGGCGGCGGTCTCGCGCCAGGACAGGCTGGCGGGCGGCTGGTTCGGCGGCGCAATGTCGAGCGTGATCGCCTTGGCGGCCTCGAGGTCGCCGCGCTTGACCGCGTCGCGCAGCGCGAGCTGCGGCCATGGCCCCATCCAGGCGTCGATCGACCACAAGCCTGCAGCGCCGAGCGCCGCATAGGTCACGAACTGAGCCTGGTGCACCAGCACGCTGATCCTGCCGCGGATGAGCTTGTGCAGCTCGGTGAACTCCTGTGGGGTGCGGTGGCTGTCCTTCATGGCGACGACCGCCGGGTTCCGGCTGATCTCCTTGATGGCCTCGATCGGCAGCGTCACGTGGTGCAGCGCCGGGTTGTGATAGATCATGATGTTGAGCTTGGGGAACAGCTCGCCGAGGTCGCGATAGAAACGAATAGCGTTGTCCACGCTCGAGGGAAAATAATAAGGCACCCCAACCAGGATGCCGTCGGCGCCTGAATTCTCGATCATCTTGATCTTCTGCACCGCTTCGCGGCTGTTCACCGAGGTGGTGCCGATGAACAGCGGCACGCGCTTCTTCACCACCGCCACCGATTCATGCGCCAGGGTGCGGAATTCGTCGGGCAGCAGCGTATGGCATTCGCCAAAGCTGCCCGTCGTTGCGATGACATTGGCGCCGTCGCGGATCATGCGATCGAGCCCGTGGTGCAACCGGCCGACGTCGATGGTCGAGGTCGCGCGGATGTCCGCCGCATCATCGGTCGCAAAGGCCGGCATCATGGCCATCAGGCCGCCGACGTCGCTCGCGCTTAGCATCGTGGTTCTCCTTATTAGTCCTACTGTGCCACATCAATCGTCACGAGACAGCCTTCCCGCTTCTTATATCAAGCCAGCCGCGAGTTCCGTAGGGTGGGCAAAGGCGCCTGCACGGCCTTTCCAGAAGACCAAATCCATCGTGCGCCGTGCCCACCTGGGACTGTCCTGCTTGCGCACATTCGGTTGGTGGGCACGGCGCACGTTAGGCTTTGCCGTACCCAAAGGCAGTGCCCTCGCCTTTGCCCACCCTACAGCGCCGAAATTGATCAACTCATCGTGTCGACAGCGCCGCCTTGAGCAGGTCGGTCGCGCTCTTCGGGGCGCCGAGCACGCGGCGCACCAGCGCATCGAGCTCTTCGCCAAAGATGGGATGAATGTCGATATGCGATTTCACCGCGTCGGCGAGGAGCTCCGGGTCGGCCATGGTCCTGCGAAACGCCTCGCGCAGCGCAGCGGCGCGCTCGGGCGCAACCGCAGGCGACGTCACGAACGGTCGGCCGATCTCGCCGGTGATCGATACCAGCTCGAAGACCGAGCGCACGGTCTCGTTGGGCGCAAGATCGATCATCAGCGGCACATGCGGCAGGTCCGGATGCTTGAACAGGCTCATCTGCATGAGCGCGATGATCTTGCCCTCGCGCACCCATTCGGGCTTGCTGGCCTTCCACTCGCTCCAGGGATTGGAGCCGCGGCCCTCGACCTCGCCGCGCTCGAGCGCGAGCACGATCGGGGTGCCGCCGGGGTAGCCGGTCACGATCTTGAATTTGGTTCCAAGGAGCTCGTTGGCGAGCTTGGGGTAGACGTAGTTCATGCCGGTCGGGCTGGTCGCGCCGATGATGACCGGCTTCTGCTTGGCGTCTTCGATCGTGCGCACCCCGGTCGTGTGCCAGACCACGAGCGTCTCATCGAGGCGCACCGGGCTGCCGATCCAGTTGAAGCGGGCGGCGTCGTATTGCACGCCGCCTTCGCCCAGCGCCTGACCCATCGGAATGCTTTGCTGGACCACCCCGATCACCGAGCCGTCCTTCGGCGCCGCGCGATAGAGATAGTTCGCGGCGACGCGACCGGATGCGCCCAGCATGTTCTCCGGCACCACACGCGGATTGCCTGGGATATGCCGACCGAGATGGCGCGAGACCAGGCGGCCGATCTGGTCGTAGCTGCCGCCGGGATCGGCCGAGATGATGAGCCGCACCGGCGTGCGGCTGTAGAAGTCGGCGATCGATTGGGCGTGGCTCGTCGCGGTGGCCAGGACCAGCGCGGCGAGGGCCCAATATGCGCGGACGATCATGTGCCGACCTCGGCTTTGCTCGGGTCCTGCACCTCATGGCCGCGGCGGCGACACTCCTCGACATAGGTGCGCCAGACGCGCTCGCGCAGGCCCGCTTCCAGATCGTTGTAGCGCAGCACCGTGCCGCCTTCGGAGACGTGCTTGTGGGTCTTGTCGAACAGGTGGTTGAGCGGGAATTTCCGGCTGCGCAGCTTGATCGCGAGCTGCATCGCGGTGGGGCTCGTTCCGAAATGGCCGTGCCACCACATGTTGGGCGGCACCACGACGCCGATGTCGTCCTCCGGCCAATCGAAGCGCACCTCCTTGCCGCCGTCCTGCCACATCAGGGTGTAGCCGCTCGCGCCGCCGCCCAGCGTGAACACGAATGCGGATGGACCATGCCGGTGCGGGTTGTAGAAGCGCAGGCCCGGATGCTCGGCCACATGCACCGAGATCACGCTGCCCGCGAGCTCGAAATAGACGGTCTTGTTGCCCGAGCCGCGTTCCTTGAAGCTTGAGCGCTGCACCATGAAGATGTCGGGCACGAAGCAGGTGTCGTGCAGGTTGACGGCGGTGCGCTCGTGGTTGGCGTCGGGCTGATACAGGATGCTGTCGGCGAGATTGGTATCGGGATTGATGCGGTCGAACTGCCAGTCGCAGCCGAACACGAATTTCGGATCGCGAAACAGGTTGTAGACGATCGGGATGGTGTTGACGCTGATGAAGCGCGCGGGCTCCCGGCCGGAATTGTTGTGCATCACGAAGCGATGATTGAGCGGGATAGCGAACAGGCTGCGCGGGCCCCATTCGAACGAGACCGGCCCCTTCGTGGTCTCGACCGTGGTGCTGCCGCGCCCCGACAGAATGAACACCACGTCGTCGCACAGTTGCCGCGCGGGCTTGCTGGACTGGCCGGGCGCGATCTCGCCGACATACATTCCTGCGAGCGATTCCGCGCCGATGATGTCATAGAAGGCGGCCGCGATGCCGCGCTCGCTCCAGGGCTTCACCGGCACGGTCTTGAGCGAGCTTGCCGAATAGCCGCGGTGCAGGTCGAGCTTGAGGTCGTCCTCGACCCAGCGCTCATAGGCGGTGCGGCCGTCCCACGGGACCCCGACGCGGGTCTTTGTGGTTGCCATGCGTTTCCTCTTTATTGGCAAATAGCCAGATGGCGAATAGCGAGTAGCCTGTAGCCCGGATTGAGCGTGAGCGAAATCCGGGAACGATGATGCAGGTGGCTCGGTCGCTCCCGCATTTCGCTAGCGGGTTCCGTTCAATTTGATGCACTCGCGGTCCTTTCTCGGCCCTCATGGTGAGGAGCCGCGATCTTGGATCGACCAGGATTTCCGCAGCCTCGTGCGCGGCGTCTCGAACACGCAAGTCGGGCCTGCCCGACTTGCGCACATGACTTGCCGATCTCGGGTAAACCCGAGATCGGTGGGG
>Ga0209797_10001462_pt1 | contig 11884 bp, 9 predicted proteins | sample DOMMetBare3Fresh_2_FD_187472 | JGI IMG/M metagenome (GOLD analysis project Ga0209797, IMG submission 187472) | Wetland sediment microbial communities from St. Louis River estuary, USA, under dissolved organic matter induced mercury methylation -... | ecosystem: Environmental > Aquatic >...
CGGTGCCGCGGTTCCGCGTCACGTAATGGCCGACGAAGGGCAGCGCCTCACGCAGGAGCGGGTGGGCGCGCGGGTCGCGCTCGACAGCCGCCTGCCGGGCCGTCGCTCCGATCCGTACCTCGCCGTTCGCCTCGATCCCGTCCAGACCGGCACGGTTGAGGTCGACGAGCAGCGTGGGACGCACGAGGCGCATGTTGAGGGCCGGGACGAGGCTCTGCCCTCCCGCGATCGGCTTCGCGTCCTCGCCGCCCTCTGCGAGGGCGGCGAGAGCTTCCTCGAGCGATTCGGCGCGGACGAAGTCGAATGCGACCGGCTTCATTCGCCGACCCTCGCCGATTCCGTGGTAGCGGAATCGGCCAGCAGCTCCCACACGCGCGGGGGCGTGAGCGGCAGGGTGAGGTCGTCACGGCCGATCGCGTCGGCGACAGCGTTCGCGATGCACACCGGGGCGCTCATCGTGTTGCCCTCGCCGAGGCCCTTGGCCCCGAGCGCCGTGAAGGGGGAGGGGCTGCAGCGATGGCCGATGCGCAGCGGTGGGATGTCGGGCGCCGTGGGGGTGAGGTAGTCGACGAGCGACCCGGTCATCAGGTTGCCCCACTCGTCGTACACGTGACGCTCGAAGAGCGCCGCCGCGGCACCGTGGGCGAAGCCCCCGAGCACCTGGCCGTCGGCCAGCAGGGGGTTCAGCAGCACGCCCGCGTCGTGGACGGTCACGTAGTCGAGCACCTGCACGGCGCCGGTGGCGCGGTCGACCTCGACTGCGCACACGTCCACGATGAAGCCGTGCGCCGCGGAGGAGGCGACGCGGTCTTCCGCGTCGGGCGGGTCGAGGTTCGGCGCCGACCAGTAGGCGACCGCGGCGAGCCCCGGCTCGAGGCCGGGGGGCAGCCCCTCGGGGTTCCAGTGGGCCATTCCCGCCACTCGGCGCAGCGAGAGCGAGTCGTCTCCCGCGTGGGCCCGGATCGCGTCCATCTTCGCGCGCAGCGTGGCCGCGGCTGCACGCACGGCGCCGACGCCGACCCCGGAGAAGCGCGACGAGTAGTTCCCGGACGCCACCGTCCAGGGCACCGTCGCCGTGTCCATCTCGGACATGACGGTGACCTCGCCGGGCTCGCAGCCCAGCACGTCCGCGACCACCTGCGCGCAGACGGTGCGGTGGCCTTGCCCCTGGGGTGTGGTGGCGAGCCGAACGGTGATCCCGCCGAGCGGGTCGATCGCGACCGATGCGCCCTCCGCGTTCCCCGACTTCGGCAGCGAGCCCGCGCGCTCGACGGCGGTCTGCGCCAGCGTGATGTACCCCATGTTCGAGATGGACGGCTCGACGACGCACGCGAGGCCGATGCCCGCGAGCCTCCCCTCGGTGCGTGCGGCCGCGACCCGGGCCCTGAGCTCGTCATAGCGGGAGAGCTCGAGCGCCTGCTCCAGGCAGGCCTCATAGTCCCCCGAGTCGTACAGCGCGCCGGACGGTGTCCGGTAGGGCAGCTCGCCGGCGGGGACGAGATTGCGGCGGGCGAGCTCCACAGGGTCGAGCCCCAGCCTGCGCGCCGCGATCGCCATCGTCCGCTCGAGCGCGAAGTAGAGCTGCGGGCCGCCGAAGCCGCGGTTGAGCCCGGAGGGAATCGTGTTCGTCAGCACCACCCGGTTGCGTACGGCCACGTCGCGCACGCGGTACGCCCCCGAGAGCGAGCCGTGCATCCGGTAGAGCGTTGCCGGCTCGGGTGCGCGAACGTAGGCCCCGACGTCTTCGATCGCGTCGTAGCGCAGAGCGACGAGCTCGCCGTCTGTGGTGAAGCCCGCCTCGACCTCGGTCACCCGGCCGGTGGCGGCGGAGCTGGCCGCCAGGTGCTCGAGCCGGTCCTCGATCCAGCGCACCGGGACGCCGAGCTTGCGGGCGGCCAGGCCGATCAGCACGACATAGGCGAACACGGCGGCCTTGACTCCGAACGAGCCGCCCGAGTCCGGGGGTGTCAGCAGACGCAGCCGATCGCCCGGGAGGCCGAGCGCGGCGGCCGCGACGCCGTGCAGGGTGAACGGGCCCTGGAAGTTCGCCCAGGCGGTCAGCCGGCCGCCCACCTGGTCCCACTCGGCGACGACCGCGAAGCACTCGACCGGGGTGCAGGTGAAGCGCGGCACCGTGAACGTCTCCCGGACGATCAGGTCGGCGCGTCGCATCGCCTCGTCGACGTCCCCGTAGTGGAACGAGCGGTCGTGCACGCACGACTCCGTCGCCGCGGCGACCGGGTCGAGGACGGGATCGAGCGGATCGTAGTCGACCTCGACGAGCTCTGCTGCGTCCTCCGCCAGGTACCGGTCGGAAGCGACGACGACGGCGACCGGCTCGCCGACGTACCGCACAGTGTCGATCGCGAGCGCGTACTGCTTCGCGGGCGAGTCGATCCCCGCGGGGAACGGGCGCGAGAGCGCGAGCACGTCCTCACCGGTGAGCACCCCGATCACGCCGGGCGCCTCGAGCGCTGCGGACGCGTCGACGGTGATACGGGCGTGGGGGAGCTGCGAGCGGACGATCGCCGCATGGCCTGCGTGCGCGGCAGGCTCGAGGTCGTCCAGGAAGCGGCCCTCGCCGCGCAGGAGGGCGTCGTCCTCCACCCGGAGCAGGGGGCGCCCGACCCAGGTCGCCTGTTCCGCTGTCGTGGTCATCCCTCGGTGATGCGCTCCGGCACAGTTGCCATCAGCCGACTGTAGAGCCCCGCGGCACCCGTCGGGTCGCGAGCTCCACCTGCTCGGGGCTGGGCCCGCCGTCCTCCAGCGCGCGGAACGCCTCGAGGACGGCCCGTGGGTCGCGTGCGTGGCGCTTCGCCGCCAGCGTCAGCGGCTCGCGCACGGCGCCGCCGCAGTGGGCGCACGGCCAGTAGAGGCGGGCCATCAGCGTGGCTGCCCGCCCGTCCGGGTACATGCGCAGGATCTCGAGGATCGTCGTCGAGCCGCGGATCGTGCGGGTCGGAGGCTCGCCGGGCAGCAGTCCGGACGCCTCGAGCCCTCGAAGCGTCCGGACTGCGTCATCCATCTCAGTGCGCGAGGGCGTGCTCGAAGAAGCGGGTGTCCCCCGACGCCATGCGGACCGCGTTCTTCGGCAGTTGGTAGCGGGCGTACGGGAGCACCGCCACCTTCGCATCAGGCCCGTGACGCTTCATCGCCGCCGCGAACGCCTCGTCGAGCGAGGTGGTGGCGTCGAGACCGATGTCCGCCGCCATCGCCAGGTTCTCCTCGAGCGTGACGACGGTCAGGTGCTTCCGCGTCATCACCTCGTAGATCGGTACCCAGATGCAGCCGGCCCACATCTGGATCTCGCGCTTGTGGATGTCCTGCAGCACCCGCTGGTAGTTCTCCGCCGTGGGCGGCATGTACGGCTTCATCAAGTCCATCAGTGCGAAGCCCGGGAAGTCGCCGATCGCCGTCGAGACACCCGGCGACGGGCTCGTGTAGATGATCGTGCCGCCGTCCTTCAGCACCAGGTCGGCAGACATGCAGCCCCACCCCGTGTGGAAGAAGAGATGGTCGGTGGGCGCGAAGACGCCGCAGATCACGATGTCCGCCTGGCCGTGCTCCGGCACCCAGCTGTCGTAGGCGTAAATCGCGTTGAAGCGGCGGATCGCCTCGCGGTGCGCTTCCGGATGGGATCCGAAGCTGCAGTCGATCACCCGGCCGTGCGTGTCGAGGATCACGTTCATCGTGCAGTCGAGCCCGCACATCGTCGCGACCTCGTCGATGTCGGAGCGCATCGGGCCTGCGTAGGCGCCGTAGTGCGTCTGCGGCGAGGTGACGAACGCGCAGTGGTTCGACTCGATCGTCGCGTCCGAGACGACGCCGGGCAGGATCAGCTTGCCGCCGCCCCCGGCTCCCCAGTGGTTCGCCTGGGCCTGGCCGATCGTGATCTTGAGGTCGCTCTTCGCCACCTCGGTGTGCAGCCAGACCGGAGTGCCCCCCGAGGAGACGCCGACGAACGTGTAGGCGTCGGGGTTCTGCGGGTCGTTCTGGTGGAAGGCCCAGCCGTTCGCTTCCATCCGGGCCAGATTGGCACGCCCGAGCTTCTGCTCCATGTCCGCCTCGGACATGGGGAAGACCTTGCCGTTCGCGCACACGACGCGGACGTCGCCAACTCCTGCCGCCTCGATGGCGTCGAACACTGCAGGCAGGAGCTTCGAGGAGGGGGTGGGGCGGAACTGGTTGTCGATGATCACCGCGATGCTCGCCTTCCCGGCGAGGAGCTCGGCGAACGACGGCCCGTCGACCGGCTCGGCGAGGGCCCGTCGCGCCGCCTCGGTGGCGTCGCCGACCGGGGCCGGCTCGTCGGGATAGACCGCGGCCACGAGGTTCGCCGACGGGATCTCCAGCTCGAGCGTGTCGCGATGCTTCTTCGACTCGTCGTCGGTGGCGCCGATCGCGAGCGGGTCCATCGACTCGTACGGGATGACGGCGCGGTAGGTGTCGCTCATGAGGGCCTCCAGAGAAGTCGTGTCGTCCGCTCCGAGGCTAGGTGCTCGCACCGGAGGCGGTCAAGCAGATCATCCTCCTTTTCGGCTGCTGCCGCCTTGCCGGGGTGGACGAGCCCGTCGCGCAGCAGAGACGTCAAAAGAATCGATAATCGCTCGTTCTTGGTTGAATCCGTCTAGACAGGTTGCTAGGTTCGCTCACCAATGAGTGAGCGCCTCGCCCAGGTGGACGTCCGGCGGCTGGTCCCGCGGCTCGTCGTCGGGACCGTGGTGATCGCGGCCCTCCTGTACGTCATCGTGATCGCCCAACCGCCACCCGAGGTCGGCGGAAACTGGCGGTCGACGACGTTCGGCTCCGCCTTCGACGACTGGAGGAGCTTCACCCGGACGCTGCTGAACGGCCTCACGTTCGCAGGGTTGCTTTTTATCGTGGCGAGCGGGTTCTCGCTCATCTTCGGGCTGATGCGGGTCGTCAACATGGCCCACGGCTCCTTCTACCTGCTCGGCGGCTACATCGCCTACGAGGTGCAGCAGAAGATGACGGGGGAGCAGGGGTACACGATCCAGGGCTTCAACGTGAACACCTGGGAGTGGGTGTTCCCGGCACTCGTCGCGGCGGGGGTGATCGCGGTCGTCGGCCTGGTGGTGCAGCAGGTGTTCCTGCGCTGGAACCAGGGCCAGGAGCTGAGACAGGCGCTGATCACGATCGCCATCTCCGTGATCATCGCCGACCAGGTGATCGCCCACTTCAACGAGGGACTCGCATCGAGCGTCACCTGGCCCGGCTGGATGAACCGGCTCGTCGAGCTACCGCTGCTCGGCATCGAGTACTCGCTCACCCGTCTCGTCGTGCTCTGCCTCGGCCTCGCCGTCGGGTCGGCGCTCTGGCTGTGGCTCTACCGCACGCGGACGGGGATGGTCATCCGCGCGGGAGTCGACGACCAGCAGATGACCTCGGCGCTCGGAGTCAACATCCAGCTCACCTTCGCCATGGCGTTCATCGTGGGATCGGCCCTCGCGGCGTTCGGCGGCGCCGTCGGCGCGTCGCAGGGCGCCGTGGCCCCGGGGCAGGACGGGCAGTGGCTCCTGAACTCGCTCGTCGTCGTGATCATCGGCGGCCTGGGCTCCCTGCTCGGCGCGGCCGCAGGCTCGCTGCTGTACGGCCTCGTGTTCTCGTTCTCGGCGGTCTACCTGCCCACGACGGGCAACAACTGCTGCACCCAGTACTCGATCGTGTTCACGTTCATCCTGCTGGCGCTCGTGCTCGCCTTCCGTCCGCAGGGCCTGTTCGGGAAGTTCTCGTGACGCGCGACCCGAAGACGCTCGCCGAGCGCGCCATCGCAGTCGGCGTGCTCGTCGTCGCCGCGCTCGGGCCGTTGATCTTCAACGACTACTGGGTCGACGTGATCCTCACGCAGACGCTGATCGTCGGCATCGCCGCCGCGAGTCTCATCTTCCTGGCGGCCTACGGCGGCATGATCTCGCTCGCCCAGACGATGCTGATGGGGTCGGCCGGCTTCATGATCGGGAACATGGTCACGAAAGGCGGGGCCGGAGGGGAGTCGAAGGGGCTCACCCTCGGCTGGGACCCGACGCTCTCGCTGGCGCTCGCGCTCGTGGGGACGACTGTGATCGGCCTGCTCTTCGGCCTGGTGGCCTCGCGCAGCACAGGCATCTACTTCCTGATGATCACGCTCACCTACTCCGTGATCGGCTTCTACTTCGTCGGCCAGGTCACCGTCGTCTCCGGCTTCTCGGGGATCGCGAACATCAACCGCTACACGCCGCCGTTCGTCGGCGACATGGTCAACGACCGCTATCGCCTGTACTACATCGCACTCGGCGTCGCGCTCGCCGTCTACGCCCTCATTCGCTTCGCCCTGAGGACGCCGTTCGGGCTCGCGCTCCAGGGCGTGCGGGACGAGCCCGTGCGGATGAGCTCGCTCGGGTACGCCGTGCCGCTGCACCGCACGCTCGCCTTCGGCTTCAGCTCCTTCCTCGCAGCGCTCGCCGGCGTGCTGCTCGTCTGGTGGCAGGGGCAGATCGCACCCGGCGACATCGGCCTGCAATCGACCATCGACCTGCTGATGGTGGCGGTGATCGGTGGCCTCACGAGGATCGAAGGTGCCTGGGTGGGCGCTCTGGCGTTCATCGTGATCAACAACTACGTCCGCGACAGCTGGCTCACCGACTTGCTCGACAGGGTTCACGTCGGGGGCAGCTTCAACACCATCATCGGGCTCGTGTTCCTCGCCATCGTGATCTTCTCGCCCGACGGGCTGATCGGGGCATGGGAGAGGATCTGGAGCTTCTTCGGACGTGCGGGCGGGCCGGACGCGCCCGTGGTCGCGCCAGGCCCAGTTTCACAGGAGGCGTGAGCGAAAGGAGGAGTCGCGCAACCCCGTGATCGTTTGCACGTCGTAGCAATGAACGTCAAAGTCCATCAAGGAGGGCAACAGGCATGAGTCGTATCGCTCGCCATTGGAAGCTCGCGCTTCCGCTCGGCGTACTCGTGATCGTGGCCTCTGCCGTCGTGTCGACGTCGTTCGCGGCGTCGAAGGCGAAAGAGGTCCGCGTCGCGATCATGACCGACTGCAAGGGTGCGTTCGGCTTCGGCTCCGAGGTCGACACGGGCGGAGCCCTGGCAGCGTTCGCACAGTACGCGGGCGGCAAGGTGAAGGACCCGAAGAAGCCGACCGCCGGCATGACCGGGATCAAGGTCGGAGGCACGTCGGTCAAGATTGTCGGCATCGGCTGCGGCGACGACACGGTGCCGACGGCGGTGAAGGAGACACGGCGGCTGATGGAGCAGCTCAAGGCCGACGTGATGATCGGGCCGCTGTCCGGTGACGAGGCCGTCTACGTCGCGAACTACGCGAAGTCGCATCCCACGAAGACGTTCGTGATCGGGACGGCAGGGTCGCAGGATCCGACCCTCCAGATCGCGCCGAAGAACGTGTTCCGCTACCACGGCGACGGTGCCCAGTGGAACGCCGGCATCGGCGAGATCGCCTACAAGAAGCTCGGCTGGCGCAAGGCCGCGATCGTGATGGACGACTACAGCTTCGGCTGGACGTCCGGGGCCGGCATCATCGCCGACTTCTGCGCCATCGGCGGTCAGATCACGAAGCGCGTGTTCCCGCCGTTGAACACGACCGACTACTCCTCCTACGTCCAGCAGTTGCCCGCTCCAGGAACGGTCGACGGGTACTTCTGGGTCGTCGGCGGCACCGGCACGGGCGCCAGCCTGACGGCGTTCGAGCAGCAGTACGGGGCCCTCAAGCCCGACCAGCACATCGGCAACCTGTTCTTCGCCTTCCTGGGCGCGGACAAGGTCGTCGCGCCGAAGGTCGTCGGGTCGTACGTCGGCGGCTTCGGCACAGGGCCGGGGCTGAAGACGAAGCAGGCCAAGGCCTACGAGGCGGTCGTGGCCAAGTGGTACCCGGGGCTGAACGGCGGCAACTACGCCGACGGCTTCGTCTACAACTACTACAACGCGGCGTGGGCCTTCATCCGCGGCCTCCAGGCGTCCGGCGGCCAGACCGGGGCCAAGCTCCAGGCGAGCATGCCCAGGACGAACAAGTCGGGGTACGAGGTCTCCGACGGTGGGGTCGTGAAGCTGGACGCCAACCGGCAGGCGATCCAGGACCAGTACCCGCTGCAGGTCGTCAAGAACGCCGACGGCAGCATTGGCACTGCGGTCGTCGGCTACGTGCCGAACGTCGACCAGTCGTTCGGCGGGCTGTTCAAGAAGACGAGCCCCGCGCCCGGGCGCACACAGCCTCCGTGCGTGAAGAAGAGCCTGCCGTGGCAGGGCAAGATCAAGGTGGTCACGAACGGCGTCATCACGAACGCGGTCATCAAGTAGGGCAGTTGACCGAAGCAGCACCAACGAGCGCCGGGCCGATCCTCCGCTTGCGGGGGGTCGGCCGGCGCTTCGGCGGCGTCCAGGCCGTACGCGACGTCGATCTCGACGTCGCGTACGGCGAGCGCCGCGCCGTCCTCGGCCCCAACGGTGCCGGCAAGACGACCCTGTTCAACCTCGTGGCGGGCGACTTCCAGCCATCCGCCGGCACGATCGAGGTGATGGGCGAGGACGTGACGCACCTTCCCGCCCGCGTGCGGCCGAAGCTCGGGCTCGCCCGCACGTACCAGAAGACGCGGCTCTTCCCGGGCCTGTCCGTGGAGGACAACATCTTTCTCGCCATCATCGGCCACGACGGCGGCAGGCTGCGAGCCTTCCCGCGTGGCCGCGATCGCGAGCTGCGGGCGCGCGCCCGCGCGGCGGCCGAGCGTGTGTGGCTCGGCCACAAGACGGGTTCGTTCGTGCGCGACCTCTCGCACGGCGAGCAGCGCCAGCTCGAGGTAGGGATGGCAAGCGCTGTCGAGCCGCGGCTGATGATGCTCGACGAGCCCGCCTCCGGGCTGTCGAGCGGCGAGCGGGAGCGGCTGACTGAGCTCTTGCTCGCGCTGCCGGCCGACGTGACGCTGATTCTGATCGAGCACGACATGGACGTCGCGCTCACGGTCGCCGACTACGTGACGATGATGCACGACGGCCGCAAGGTGGTCGAGGGGACGCCCGCGGAGATCAGAGCGAACCAGATGGTGCACGACATCTACCTCGGCAGCCGCTTCCACGAGGAGCACGCATGAGCGACACGCTGCTCGAGGTCGAGGGGCTCGACGCCTTCTACGGCAGCGCGCACGTCCTCGAGGGCGTCTCCTTCTCGATGGGACAGGAGGCGGTGGCCGTGATCGGCCGCAACGGGATGGGGAAGACGACGCTCTGCAACGCCTTGATGGGCATCCATCCGCCCTCGGCGCGAGGGTCGGCCCGGTTCCGGGGAGTCGAGCTCGTCGGCAGGCCCTCCTACAGGATCGCCGGTGCCGGGATCGCCTACGTGCCGCAGGGCCGCCGGCTCTTCCAGTCGCTCTCCACCGACGAGCACCTGAAGATGATCCGCGTTCCCCGCTCGGGACGGTGGACGGCGAGCGCCGTCTACGAGCTGTTCCCACGGCTCGCCGAGCGGAAGCGGGTCAGCGCGACCCAGCTCTCCGGCGGCGAGCAGCAGATGCTCGCGATCGGCAGGGCTCTGCTGACCAACCCCGATCTGCTGATCATGGACGAGCCCTCGGAAGGGCTTGCGCCGACGATCGTGGAGCAGGTGATCTCGACGTGTCACGCGCTCGTGGGCGAGGGCATGGCGATCCTGCTCGTCGAGCAGAACCTGGGTGTCGCAACCGAGGTGGCCGAGCGCCAGCTCGTGATGGTCTCCGGGCGCATCGCGGCCGAGACGACCGCGGCGGCACTGAAGAACGACCCCGAGGCCCAGCGCCGCTATCTCGGTGTCGAGCCGCTCGCGGCCCGGCAGGCGTAGCATCGCATCAACCTGAGGAAGGAGCCCCGTGCCCACCGTCGTCCTCGTCGGCACGCTCGATACGAAGGGCAAGGAATACGCGTTCCTGCGTGAGCGGGTGCTCGTGCACGATGTCGACGTCGTGCTCGTCGACGCCGGGATCATGGGCGAGCCGCTCGCCTCCCCCGACATCACCCGCGAGGAGGTCGCAGCCGCGGCGGGTGCCGACGTCCACGCACTCGCCGCCGCCGGCGACCGCGGTGCCGCCGTGGCGGCGATGGCGCGCGGGGCCGCCGAGATCGCGCGGCGGCTGCACGCCGAGGGCAGGCTCGACGGCGTGCTCGGGCTGGGCGGGTCGGGCAACTCGGCGATCATCAGCGAGGCGATGCGCGCGCTGCCGGTCGGTGTTCCGAAGCTGCTCGTCTCGACGGTTGCCTCGGGCGACACGCGCCCGTACGTCGGCGCCACCGACATCGCGATGATGTACTCGGTCGTCGACATCGCCGGCGTCAACCGGATCTCGGCGCAGATCATGACGAACGCGGCCGGGATGATCGCCGGCGCCGTCCGCAGCACGGTTCCGGGCCTCGGCGCCGAGAAGCCGCTGATCGGCGCCACCATGTTCGGCGTGACGACGCCGTGCGTGACGACGGCGCGGGAACGGCTGGAGGAGCTCGGCTACGAGGTGCTCGTCTTCCACGCCACCGGCACGGGCGGGCAGTCACTGGAGGCGCTCGCGAGAGCCGGCTTCCTCGTGGGCGTGCTCGACGTCACGACGACGGAGCTCGCCGACGAGCTCGTGGGCGGCGTGCTCTCCGCCGGGCCCGACCGGCTCGAGGCAGCCGGTGAGCTGGGCCTGCCACAGGTGGTCTCGCTGGGAGCGCTCGACATGGTCAACTTCGGCCCGCGCGAGAGCGTCCCGGAGCGGTTCGCGGGCCGGAACCTCTACGTGCACAACCCGACGATCACACTGATGCGGACGACGCCGGAGGAGTGTCTCGAGCTCGGCAGGCAGATCGGCCGCAAGCTCTCGGCGGCCACAGGCCCCGTCGCCCTGTACATCCCTCTGCAAGGCGTCTCCATGATCGCCGTCGAGGGGCAGGTCTTCCACGACCCCGAGGCCGACGAAGCCCTCCTGCGGGGACTGCACGAGACGCTCCGCCCGAACGTCGAGGTGCACGAGCTCGACACCGACGTCAACGACGCGGCGTTCGCCACGGCGATGGCGGACAGGCTGCACGCGATGATCCAGGAGGCGACGTGACCAGGAAGGAAGCGCTCGCGCGGCTGCGGGCACAGATCGACGCCGGCAAGCCCGTGATCGGCGCCGGCGCCGGTACCGGCCTTTCCGCCAAGTGCGCGGAGGCGGGCGGCACCGATCTGATCATCATCTACAACTCGGGCCGTTACCGGATGGCGGGCCGCGGCTCCCTCTCGGGGCTGCTCCCCTACGGCGACGCCAACGAGATCGTCGTCGACATGGCGCGGGAGGTATTGCCGATCGTGAAGGAGACGCCCGTGCTCGCGGGTGTCTGCGGCACCGACCCGTTCCGGCTGATGGATGTCTTCCTCGACGAGGTGAAGCGCATCGGCTTCAGCGGCGTGCAGAACTTCCCCACCGTCGGCCTCTTCGACGGCACGTTCCGGCGGAATCTCGAGGAGACGGGCATGGGCTACGGGCTCGAGGTGGACATGATCCGGCTCGCCCGTGAGAAGGACCTGCTCACCGCTCCCTACGTGTTCACGCCGGACGAGGCGGTGGCGATGGCGGAGGCCGGGGCGGACGTGCTCGTGCCGCACATGGGCCTGACGACCGGCGGCGCGATCGGTGCCGAGAGCGCCAAGACGCTCGACCAGTCGGTGGTGCTCGTGCAGGACATGTGCGATGCGGCGAAGCGCATCAACCCGGAGATCATCGTGCTGTGCCACGGCGGCCCCATCGCCGAGCCGGACGACGCCGCCTATGTGATCGCCCGCACGGAAGGCGTCGTCGGCTTTTTCGGCGCGTCGTCGATGGAACGGCTCCCGACCGAAGTGGCGATGACGGAGAACATGAAGCGGTTCAAGGCGATC
>Ga0209797_10001464_pt1 | contig 11881 bp, 7 predicted proteins | sample DOMMetBare3Fresh_2_FD_187472 | JGI IMG/M metagenome (GOLD analysis project Ga0209797, IMG submission 187472) | Wetland sediment microbial communities from St. Louis River estuary, USA, under dissolved organic matter induced mercury methylation -... | ecosystem: Environmental > Aquatic >...
TCGCTTGCAGCAGTGACCACCTGCTCGCGCAGTGGGCCGGCTCGGGCTGCGGCCGCCGCCCTTCGCGGAGCGCCCGCTGGAGCAACGAAGGAGGCATCCACGAGCGGGCCACCCCCGCCCGGCAGGATGTCGACGACACGTGAGGCCAGGAGCGCCCGGCGGAGCACGTCCTCGACGGCAGGCGAAGACTCGAGCGTCGCGGAGTCGATGGCCGCCTGGATGCTCGCCTCGGGATCGGTGGCGAGCAGGGACTCCGACGTCGCGAGCCGCTCGCGAGCCTGCGCGCGGGTGGCCTGGCGATCGGACTCCTGCTTCTGCTGCTGCAGCAGCGCCGCCTTCTCCTGGGCGTCCTGCTTGGCGGCCGTCGCGCTCTCCCTCTGTTGCTCGGCGATCGCTCGCTGTCTCTCTGCCGTCTGTTGGGCGAGGCTCGCGGCGCGAGCATGGCTCGCCGCCTTCAGGCTTTCCTGCTCGGCGATCGCCCTCTGTCGATTGGCCTCCCGCTTCGCCGCGTTCGCCTTCGCAGCCTGCCGTTCTGCGATCGTCGTCTGCTGATCGGCTTCCTGCTTCGCCGCGGTTGCTGCGGCAGCTTGCTCCGTCGCGTTCTGCCCCTGCTCCTGGGCGAGCTCGGCCTGCCGATCGGCCTCCTGTTGCGCCTGCCGTGCCACGGCCGTCTGCTGCCTGGCGTTGCCCCGCTCCACGAAGGCCCAGATCGTGACCGCCGTCATGAGGGCAACGGCGAGCAGCGATGCCACCGCGACGATCCCCAGCCGGCGGCTGCGCCGGTGCGCCGTGGCCAGCGCCTGCGCCTGGCGATGACGGGAGCACCAGTCGAGCACGGGCTCGGCGAGTACGTCGTGATAGATCTCGTAGGTGCCGTCGTCGCCGGGCCGCAAGATCCGCCGCTCGGCCAGGGCGTCGAGCACCGCGTGCACCTCGCCGGCGGGAGCGTCGGCGTAGCCGACGAGGTCGGCGGCGGCATAGGCGATCTTCGTTCCTGACGGCGTCACGAGCTGGCGGAAGAGCCGCGAGGCGATCTCCCGGCGACCGGCGGGCAGGGCGGCGAGCGCACGCTCGAGGTGGTCGGCGACGATGCGGGCGGCGCCACCGAGCCCCGCGAGCGTGGTGGCGCGCAACGTCAACGAGCCCTCCTCCCGTTCGACCTCCCAGAGTCGCTCCAGCACGAGCTGCAGGTACGGAGCCTCGATGCGCACGTCTCGCCCCGCCCCCTCGACCTGCCCCGCGCCACCGAGGCCGCCACGGATCTGCCCCGCCGCAACCTGTTCGAGCACCGCCTCGACCAGGGCCGCCTCGATCTCGACCCGCTCGCCGCCCAGTTCGGCGAAGCGCGCGAGCGGCCTGACGACGGCCGCCCGGGCCGCCTCCGGCGACAGGCGATCGAGGCGGAGGTAGTTGTCGAGGATGCCGGGGACCGAGGCCTTGAAGCGATCGAGCTTCGCGAGCGCGTCCTCACGGAGGGACAGCAGCACGTTCGCCCTGGACGCACCCCGCAGCACCTCGGCGAGCGCAGGCTCGAGCGTCCCGCCGTCCGGGTGGTAGAGGAAGTACTCCTCCGCCTGGTCGAGCAGCAGGTAGACGTCGCCGCGCCGGCTGCACGCCCACTCGACCGTCGCCGCCAGCGTCGGCGCCGGCTTCGTCCCCGCCTCGGCGGCCACGGCCAGGGCGAGTGCTTCGGCCGGATCGTCCGACCACGACGAGAACACCACCACGACGGGCTGCTCGGGCAGCGCGCGCAGGCTTCGGGCCACCGCGGCGGCGATGAGCGACGACTTGCCGACGCCGCTCGGCCCGTACAGGACCGTCAGGCGGGCCGCGACCACGTTCGCGGCGACGATCTCGGCGTCGCGCTCGCGGCCGAAGAAGAGCATCGCGTCGAGTTGCGTGTCCGCGAACGGGGCGAGGCCCTTGTAGGGCGAGCGTGGCAGTTCGCGGGTCACGGCGTCACCGTCGACTCGAGCCGGCCCTCGAGGAGCCCGACGAACGCGTCCTCGTCCATGTCGAGCACCTGGACGTCGAGGTGCCGCCAGAACGCGAGCTCGAGCGCGGTCGGGCCTGCGCGCACCGCCCACGACGCGTACGGGGCCGAACGGCCGCCGCGCAGGCGGCTGACGACGAGGCGCAGGTTCCAGTCGGCGAGGTCGTAGCCGAGGAAGAGGAAGTGGCTGCGCCGGAGCCGCGCCGCGAGCGTCACCGGGATCGCCCCCTCGAGCTCGCCCGCCCCGGGATACTCGATGTGGTCGTCCTCGGTGACGACGAAGCTCTCCCACGTGCGCTCGGGGCTCGGGTCGGCGGCGCCACGGAGCCGGAGGAGCACCGTCCGCCGGTCCGGCGAGATGTCGGCGTAAACGTTCGGGACGTCCACCGTGCGCGGTGCCTCACCGGGCGGGCAGTGGACAAAGCGTCCGTGCTGCGGGCTTCCGGCGATGTAGGTGACGACGTCGAGCTCCTCGCCCTGCTCGGCGAATGCCCGCTCGACGCCGTCGTCGAACGCGGTCGTGACGACGAGCGGGTACGCCATCCCGCGCTCGCGCAGGACGGACGGAAGCCGGGCGAGCAGCCGGTGCACCGGCCGCGGCTCCACCGCCTCGCGATAGAGCACGTGGAGCTCGTCGTGGAGCGGCCCCGCGCCCTGCATGGCGGCGACGTACTGGCTGATCCCGGAGAGCGCCGGCGACACGTCGTCGGGAACGTCGAACGTCCCGGCCAGGCGCCGTGCCAGCTCAGCGCCCCCGGCCAGCCCGAGCACGGGAACGACCTTGCCGGCGAGCAGCGACCGGAGGATCTCGCTCTCGACGTCCTCGGTCGCAGGCGTCGCTCGCCCTGCGCTCAGTCCGGCCTCCTGCCTCAGGATCCGGGCGTGGAGCTCCTGCAGCTCCGCCCCCGGCTCCAGCCCGAGCTGCTCGACGAAGGCGCGACGCGCATCGCGGAACGTCTGCAGCGCCTCCGCCTGCCGTCCGCTCCGGTAGAGGGCGAGCATCCGCAGCGCGCAGATGCGCTCCCGCAGCGGGTTGGCGGCTGAGAGCGCTTCCAGCTCGCCCGTCACCTCGCGCTCCAGGCCCAGCTCCAGGTCCGCGGCGATCCGCTCCTCGAGGGCGCTGAGCCGCAGGTCGTCGAGCCGGCGGATCTCTCCCTGCGCAAACTCTTCCCCCGCCAGGTCGGCGAGCGGCGGCCCCCGCCAGAGCGCGAGAGCGGCTCGCAGCAGCTCGGCCCGCTCGGCCGGAGGCGCAGAGCGCGACGACGCAACCATCGTCTCGAAGCGCACGGCGTCGATCGCCTCGCGATCGACGCCGAGAACATAGCCCGGCGGGCGGGTCTCGATGACGTCGGCTCCGAGCTCGCGGCGCAGCTGGGAGATCCCGTTCTGCAGGGACGTCGTCGCCGTGCGCGGCGCGTGCTCACCCCACAACAGGTCGACGAGCCGCTCTGTCGGGACGACCTGCCCATGGTGAACGAGGAGCACGGCAAGCAGCGAGCGCTGGCGCTGCCCGCCGAGCGGCACGACCCGACCATCGAGAAGCACCTCGAGCGGGCCCAGGATCCTGAACTCCCGCATCTGCCCCGAGTTTGCGTCCGTTGTCACCAGAGGGCAACGGTGGAAACGCGGATCGGGCGTGCGCGGATCCCGCACGCGCCCGTGCGCAGACCTGCCGGTGAGCGGCCCGTTAGGCCGCCGTGGCCGACCGGTTTGGGGCCGGATCGACCGTGGGGCCATGAAGACAAAAGCCCCACATAGCAACCGCGTCTGGCACCTCCTTCTCCTCGTTCTCACGCTCGCAGTCCCACTTCTGACGGTCGCGCTGCTCGCCACCACGGCACCCGGGGCGGGAGACATCGACATCACGCTCAGATACCCGTACGGCGACCTGGCCGGGAACGCCGCAGCAGGAGCAGCAGTCCGCAAGAACGATCCGCTGGCGATCGAGGCCGCCTTCCCGCTCGAGAGCTACAGGCCCGGCAGCATCGCTATGTTGCGCTTCGCCGCAACCCTCCCGAACGTCACCATCCAGGTGTTCCGTGTCGGCCCCGAGCGGACGCGAACGGTCGGCAACATGGAGATGAGAGGCGTGCCGGTGACCCGCCCCGTGCTGCTTGGGCGGATCGCGGCCGGCGGCGCCACCCGTATCCCGATCGGCCGTTGGCCGACGGGGCTGTACTTCGCCCGGCTGACAGCAGCCGGTGGGCGTGTCGGCTACGCGCCGTTCGTCGTCCCTCCGCAGCGCCTCGGCCTGAGCCGGGTCGCCGTCGTTCTGCCTACCCACACCTGGCAGGCCTACAACTTCCGTGACGACGACCGCGACGGCTACGGCGACACCTGGTACGCAACCTCCGGGCACCTCACCGCCCGGCTCGGCCGTCCCTTCCTCAATCGCGGCGTTCCGCCCCATTTCCGCACGTACGACCTCCATTTCCTGCACTGGCTGCAGCAGACCGGCAAGCGCGTCGACGTCCTCTCCCAGGCCGAGCTCGACGCGGTCCAGGATCCCACCGAGCTCCGCAGCGCCTACGACCTGCTCGTCTTCCCCGGCCATCACGAGTACGTGACCGCAGCCGAGTACGACGCGGTCGAGGGGTTCCGCGATCGCGGCGGCAGCCTCGCCTTCCTCTCCGCGAACAACTTCTTCTGGCGGATCGACATTCGGCGCAGCGTGATGACCCGCGTTGCCCAGTGGCGCGACCTGGGTCGCCCGGAATCCGCCCTCCTCGGCGTCCAGTACATCGGGAACGACGAGGGAGAGCATCGCGGTGCCTGGATCGTCCGCGGCGCCTCCGCCGCCAGCCGGCTCTTCACAGGCACCGGCTCCGGGGCGGGCGAAGGGTTCTCGAACGCAGGCATCGAGATCGACCACACGACCAGCCACTCGCCGCGTGGGACGCAGGTCGTGGCCGAGATCCCGAACCTGCTCGGCCCGGGCATGACCGCCCAGATGACCTTCTACGAGACGAAGAACGGAGCGAAGGTCTTCGCGGCGGGCGCCTTCACGCTCGCCGGCTCGATCCGGCAGCAGCCTGTGGCGCAGCTGCTCGACAACATGTGGGGCGAGATCCTGGGCAAGCCGGTCTGACGGCGGCACAGAACACCGCTCGCAGCGACCGCCCTCCAGGGGCGGTCGCTCTTCACGCACGTCTTCCCGGCCGGAGCCACGGCTAGGATCCGGCCGGATGCGCCGCCTCACGCTCGCGCTCGTCGCCGCCAGCCTCGCCGCACCCGCCGCCGCCCACGGGGCGACGCTGTCGCTCGGCGCGCCGACCTTCTCGCCCGAGCAGGGCCGCAAGCTCACGGTCCGAATGGCGCTCCCCCGCAGCGCGCGCGTGGGAGTGGATTTGACGAGCGGCGGCCTCCACGTCGGCTGGCTCGCCGCACCGCAGACGCGGCGCTTCGTGCGACTGCGCTGGAACGGGCACCTCGCCGGCCGCCGGGTGGCAGACGGCCTGTACGCAGTCCGCATCGTGACGTCCGAGTCGGGCCGCATCGTGGCGCGGCGCTCGCTCCGCATCGACAGCGTCGCACCGCGCCTCGCGCGCCTGCGGGCGTTCACACGCTCGAGACGACCGTACGCGGGCGACAACGCCCTGCTGACGACGATCTCGCCGAACGGCGACCGCGTGCGGGATTCCGCGCGTGTCTCGTTCACGCTGAACGAGCGCGCGACCGTGCGCTTCTCCGTCACGCGCACTCTGAGCCGGCCGACGCCCATCATCGAGAGGACCGCGACCCTCGAGCCGGGCCGGCACACGATGACGTGGGCGCCGCCTCCGACGATGACGCCGCGTACGTATCTCGTGCTGTTCGACGTGCGCGACGAGGCAGGCAACCGGCGATCGTACGGCGCCAGAAACGCAGAGACAGGGAGACGCAAGACGACGCCCGTGATCCGCGTGCTGGGGGTCGACGCAGGCTTCACCCGGGAGAGCTACGTCCCGGGCGAGACGGCGACGCTCGGCATCGCCACCGATGCGCTCTCGCTCCAGCTGCAGGTCTTCCGCGCAGGACCGGAGGACGTGCCGACCTACGACAACACCGTCATGAACGGCGTTCCCGTGTCGGAGCCGACGCAGGTGGCATGGTCGAGCGTGGATCGTCCGGCTACGGTTCCCGTCACGCTCGGAGCGTGGCCGTCCGGCGTCTACTTCGCGAAGCTGACGGCCGAGGACGGGCGCGTCGGCTACGCCCCGTTCGTGATCCGTCCGCCCCAGCTCGGCGCGACGCGCGTCGCCGTGATCATCCCTACCAACACGTGGCAGGCGTACAACTTCCGCGACGAGGACGGGAACGGCTGGGGCGACACGTGGTACGCGAAGGGCGCGCAGAGCACCGTCCGGCTCGGCCGGCCGTTCCTGCGCCGCGGGGTGCCGCCGCAGTACCGCAAGTACGACCTCGGCTTCCTGCGCTGGCTCGCCCAGCGCGGCAAGCAGCCCGACTACCTGAGCGAGACCGACCTCGAGGTGCTCGACAGCGGCGACACCCTCGCCCGCTTCTACGACCTGATCGTGTTCGGCGGCCACACGGAGTACGTGACCACCAAGGAGTACGACCTGATCCAGCGCTACCGGGACCTCGGCGGCAACCTCGTCTTCCTCTCCGCCAACAACTTCTTCTGGCAGGTGCGGCGGGAGGGAAACGCGCTCCGCCGCACCCGCAAGTGGCGTGACCTGGGGCGTCCCGAATCCGCCCTGATCGGCGTGCAGTACCGGGCGAACGACGACGGCCGCAACCAGCATCCGTTCGTCGTGCGCGCCGCCGACAGAGCCCCGTGGCTCTTCGCCGGCACGGATCTCTCGAACGGCGCCACGTTCGGCCAGGAGCTGGGCGGCTACGGCATCGAGATCGACCAGGTAACGGCGGCGAGCCCACCGGGGATTCTCGTGCTGGCGGACGTCCCCGACCTCTACGGGCCTGGTTTCACTGCCCAGATGACCTACTACGAGACGCCGCAAGGAGCCCGGGTGTTCGCCGCCGGCGTCATGGACTTCGGTGGCACCGCCCTGATCCCGACCGTCTCCCGGCTGCTCGAGAACCTCTGGCAGCACCTCGCGGTGCCGTAATCCGCCCCCGGTATCGTCACGGCGTGCCCCTGTCGTCACGCCGCGGCTTCCTCTCGGCCGCCGCCTCGCTCGCCGGCCTCCTCCTCGCCCCGCGCTCGGCCCACGGGGCACGCGGGCGCGCGCCGGCGCTGCGGCGCGTGTCGGCGCGGAACCTCGGCCGCCGTTACGCCGGCGACCGCGAGCTGTTTGCGACGGTCGCACCAGGCGTGCCCGGTCGCGATACCGTCGCCGTCCGCCTCCAGCTCGAGCGCCCCGGCTTCGTCAAGCTGGAGGCGGTGCGCACGGCCCTGCGCCGCAGCGCGGTGGCGTGGCAGACCGAGCTCGAGCTGGGCCGCGGCGCCCACGAGCTGACCTGGACGCCCGCGCCGAGCACCCCGGTCGGCTCATACGTAATGCGGCTCACCACCCAGACCGGCGAGGGCACGCGCGTCCTCGGCAACCGGCGGCCGGAATCGATCGAGCGGCAACGGGCCGCAGTCGTGCGGGTGCTGGGGATCGAGGCCGCGTTCGGGGGCCGCTCCTACCTTCCGGGCGAGCCGATGCAGCTGACGATCCTCGCGGACGCGCCGTCGCTGACGTTGCAGTTCCTGAGGAGCGGAAGCGAGGCCGAGAGCACCGACCGTGCCGACGAGCTCAAGGGCACGCCGGCCGGGGAGCCGGTGCAGCTCGACTGGACCGGCAAGCGCTCCGCGCCCGTCACGATCGAGGTGCAGAGCGGCCTCTGGCCGAGCGGGCTCTACGCGGTGCGACTGACTGCTCCGGACGGACGGGAGGGGTTTGTCCCGTTCGTGCTGCGACCCGAGGTGCCCGGCGCCACGCGGCAGGCGGTCGTGCTGCCGACGAACACCTGGCAGGCGTACAACTTCTACGACGCCGACGGCGACGGCTGGGGCGACACCTGGTACGCGGGCGGCAGTCCGCTCGTGCGCCTCGACCGCCCGTACCGCGACCGGGGCGTGCCACCCCGCTTCCGACGCTACGACCTGCCCGTCCTCAAGTGGCTCCAGCGGACGGGGCGGAAGCCCGACTTCCTCGCGGACGACGACCTCGAGGCGATCGCCTCGGGCGACGAGCTGCGCGCCCTCTACGACCTCGTCGTCTTCCCCGGTCACAGCGAGTACATGACCGAGCACGCCTACGACGTGGTCGAGCGCTATCGCGACCTCGGCGGCCGCCTGGTCTTCCTGTCCGCCAACAACTTCTTCTGGAAGGTGGAGAAACAGGGCGCCACGATGCGCCGGGTCAGGCAGTGGCGCGACCTCGGACGGCCGGAAGCCCGTCTCTGCGGCGTCCAGTACCGCGCCAACGACGACGGGGCGCAGCAGGGCCCCTTCTACGTGATCGACGCCGGGGCGACACCGTGGCTCTTCGAGGGGACGGGGCTGGGAAACGGCTCGAAGCTCGGCGAGATGGTCGGCGGGTACGGGATCGAGGTGGACGGCACCACATCGGACTCACCGCCCGGCACCCGGATCGTGGCCCTGATCCCGAGCCTGTTCGGTCCGGGCATCAATGCCGAGATGACGTACTACGAGACGTCGGCTGGCGCGCGGGTCTTCTCGGCGGGCGTGCTCGACTTCGGCGGGTCGGCCACGTTCTGGCCCGTCCGCCGGATGCTGGACAACCTCTGGCGCCACATGCTCGAGGACCTGCCGGCCTGAGCCTGGCCGCAGCCCGGCGCGTGGCTCGACGCAGCTTCTACGACGCGAGCCAGGCCCCGTCCTGCTGCACCGTGACGCCGTCGAGCTCGATCCGTCCGCCCTGGCGCAGGTCCTTGACGATGTCCCAGTGGATCGACGACACGTTCGTACCCCCGAGATCGTGGTAGCTGTTGCCGAGCGCGATGTGCACCGTGCCGTCCATCTTCTCGTCGAACAGCGTGTTGCGCATATAGCGCGTAATCCCCGGGTTGCAGCCGATGCCGAGCTCGCCGACCCGCCTTGCTCCCTCGTCTCGGTCGAGGGTTTCCAGGAGGAACTCCTCGTTCGTCTCGGCGGACGCGTCGACCACCACGCCGTCCTCGAAGCGGAGGCGCACGCCCGCGAAGTCGCGGCCGGCATAGGTGGCGGGGAACTCCGAGAACGTGATCACCCCCGAGGCCGTGCCCTCCACGGGACAGCCGAAGAACTCCCCGCCGGGCATGTTCGAGCCGGCCGCGTCGACCTTCATCGAGCGGCCGGCCAGTCCGAGCCGGAGATCGGTGGCGGCCCCCACGATCCGCACCTCCTCGGCACCCTCGAACCGGTCTGCGTGCCGGCGCATCCGCTCCCGCTCGGCCCCCCAGTCGCGCAGGCAGGCCCCGTAGAGGAAGTCGGCGAACGCCGCCGTGCTCATCCCCGCGTCCTGGGCGAGCGCCGGCGTCGGGTATTGACACCCGACCCACGGCAGCTCGTGGCTCATCACCCGCTCTAGCGCCGGACGATAGGCGGCGAGGAGTGCCTGCATCCGCTCCGACGCGAGCGCGGCGACCGCCCGGGTGTTCTCCGGTGCGTCTACAACGACCAGCGCGTCACACGTGCGGAGTGCCGCCACCTCGAGGGGGGCCGGCTGTGAGAGGAGGTCGAGCGGGGCCTCGAGGGCCCACCCGAGGTCCTGCAGCGCGACAGGGCCCGAGAAGCAGAGCCGGAGCAGCGCATAGGCACCCCGGCGCGCCAGGCCGCCGGTGAGCTCCTCGAGCAGCGGCCGGCCCAGCGGGGAGCCGGCGACGATCACCTGCCAGCCGGGCTGGACGCCCAGGCACTCGTCCACGAGCAGGTCTGCGTAGGCACGGTCGCGTGAGGCCGCCACGCCGCCATCGTACGCGGCCCACCACCCGAGGGCCGCGCGGGCGCGGCCCTACGGCAGGCCGAGCTCGTCGGCGTACGCCGACGCGTACACCTCCTTGACCCGCTCCACCTTCTCCACGTAGCTGCGCGTCTCCGGGAACTGGATGCCGACGCCTCGCCGGCGCCACTCGTCGACGTTGCCCTGCCCGGCGTGGTAGGCAGCCAGAGCCGTGCGCTCGTCCCCGTAGCGGTCGAGCAGGTTGCGCAGGTACCACGAGCCGTAGCGGACGTTCACCTCGGGCACGAAGAGATCGGCGACGACGAACTTCGCACCGCCCGTCCGCACGGCGATCCCCTTGGCCGTCTCCGGCAGAAGCTGCATCAGCCCGAGCGCCCCCGCCTCCGACCGGGCGCCCGCGTCGAACTTGCTCTCCGTGTAGATCACCGCCGCGAGCAGCGAGGGGTCGAGGTCGTAGTTCCGGGCGTGCGTCGTGACGATCTGCTCGTAGCGGAGCGGATACCGGATCCGCTGCACGAACGCCGGATCGGCCTGGAGCACGTACACGCCGATGCCGGCGAGCACGGCCACGAGAGCCAGCAGCATCCCCAGTCGCCTGGTCACACCGGGCTCTCCTCCCCGTCTCTCTCGGCGACGAGCTCGGCCATCAGCTCTCCGACCCAGTCATCGAGATCGTCGAAGGTGCCGGTGTTGACGTAGTGGTAGTCCGCGCGCTCGACCTTCTCGCGATCGTCGAGCAGCCGCACGTCCCGGTTGTCGAGCGGCACGCGCCGCCGCTGCTCACGAAGTTGCCTCGGCGCCGTGATCACGACGACCCTGTCGAAGCGCGATTCACCGCCCGACTCGTAGAGGAGCGGCACCTCCGTGACGCACACGCGCGGAGGCTGCTCGAGCGCGGCGAGCTGCTCGCGCCATTGCAGGTACTCCTGCGAGACGAGCGGGTGCAGCAAGCCCTCCAGGAAGGCGAGCGCCTCCGGGTCGCCGAACACGATCGCGGCGATGCGGGCACGGTCCGGCCGGCCGTCCTCCCCCAGGATCTGCTCGCCGAAGCGCTGCACGAGAGCGTCGCGGACACCGTCGTCGGTCGCCAGCAGGTGGTGGACGATCTCGTCACTCGAGACGGTGGCGGCGCCGTGCGCGCGGAACGCGGCGAGCGCGGCGCTCTTCCCCGCACCTATGCCGCCCGTGATCGCGACCGCGACCGGGCGAGCCACAGCTTCTAGGCGGTCTCGGCCTCGTCGGCAGACGCGACCACTGCCTCGCCTGCCTCGGCCTCGAGCTCTGCTTCGTCGGCGACCTCTGCCTCGTCGGCGGGCTCGGCCTCGTCGGCAGGCTCGACCGCGTCGGCCTCCACTGCCACCGTCTCGTCCGCCACCGCGACGGCAGGCTCGTCCACGGCGCCCGGAGTGGCGTCGAGCTCGACAGCCGCCTCGGCCTTGCCTTCCGTGTCGGCCTCGAGCGCCTCTTCCAGAGGCTCGACCGCAGCGTCCTCGGTGACCGCCGCTTCCTCCGCGACGACCGCGTCCTCGGGAAGCTCGGCGACAGCCTCGTCGGCCGCGACGGCCTCCTCCGTGAGCTCGTCGACGGCACCCCCGGTCGGGAACGCCTCCTCGGAGAGCCGCAGGTTCGGCGTCAGGTGCACCGACTCGCCGCCGTCTGCGCGCGGCAGCGGCTCGGCCCCTTCCTCCACGCGCTTCAGCGAGAGGGAGAGGCGGCGCCGGTCGCCGTCGATCTCCAGGATCAGGACGTTGACCGGATCGCCCTGCGAGACCACCTCGCGCGGGTTCTCCACGTGGTGCTGAGCGAGCTCGGAGATGTGCACGAGGCCTTCGACGCCGGGCAGGATCTCCACGAAGGCGCCGAACGTGACGACCTTCGTGACGCGTCCCTCGACGACGTCGCCCTCGCTGTAATGCTCGAGCACCTGCTGCCAGGGATCCGACTGGGTCTGCTTGAGGCCGAGCGAGATCCGCTGGCGGTCGCGGTCGATGTCGAGCACCTTGACCTTGACGGTCTGGCCGATCTCGAGCACCTC
>Ga0209797_10001465_pt1 | contig 11878 bp, 9 predicted proteins | sample DOMMetBare3Fresh_2_FD_187472 | JGI IMG/M metagenome (GOLD analysis project Ga0209797, IMG submission 187472) | Wetland sediment microbial communities from St. Louis River estuary, USA, under dissolved organic matter induced mercury methylation -... | ecosystem: Environmental > Aquatic >...
CACCTGCGCGCCGGGCACCGAATCCAAGCGAGCGTGCAACGGCGACGACCCGATCTGCCTCGGCCGAGCCGACAAAGAGCGCGAATCCGGCGCCCATATTGAACGTGCTGTAGGCCTCCCGATCATCCATGGCGGCGTGGCGCTGGACGAACCGAAGCACTTCGGGCACCGGCGGCAGTGTGTGAATGCGGTAGCTCAGCGCCTTCGGGTGGCGCAAGATCTTGCGCCAGCCGTGTCCCGTGATGTTGGCGCTGTAGCGAGGCACGATGCCCGCGCGCCACAGCCCTTCGAGCAGGGGCGGGTACAGCACCGTGGGCGCGAGCAGCGCATCGCCATAACACAAGCCCGGCGCCACCTCCGTGAGCCAACCCTGCGGCAGGCGCTCCACCAACCGGCGTGCCAGGCTGAGTCCGTTGGCATGAATGCCGCTGGAATCGATCAGCACGATCACGTCGCCAGGCGCCAGGCGATGGCCCAGCGACAGACGTTCCTTCGGATTGATCAGTCCGGTGCAAGCCGCTGCCAGGTCGATGCGTCCGCTCTCGACAATGCCGGCCAGCGCCGGCGTCTCGCCGCCACCCCAGGCCACGCCGCAGGCCTCGCATGCACGCCTCCAGCCAGCGATCAAGGCCTGCGCACGCACCGAGTCGCCGAACCAGTCCGATCCCCCCGCGGCCCAGTAGGCCTGCACCACCAGCGGGGTCGCGCCCACGGTGATGAGGTCATTCACCGCCATGGCGATCGTGTCCTGTGCCAGGGCGTCGTAGTAGCTTCGTCCCGTCAGGCGGGCCATTTCGTCCGCCACCAGGGCTTTCGAACCCAGACATTCGACGATGCTGGCCAGATAGAACGGCCCGACATCGACCACGTAAGCCGATTCGCCCCGGGATTCGGCCACTTCGGCAAAACCGTGCGCCGCGAGCTGGCCCGCCGTTTCCGCCGCGGCGCGCTGGGCGCCGACCTTGAGCGGATCGATCAGCGAGTAGTCCACGCCCGATTGTTCGTAGCTCAGCGATTCGGTCGGGGCATCGGGACGGTGAACATGCATGCGCGGATTATCGGGGAGCCGTCGCGGCATGGCCCCGTAGAATGAAGTTCATGGGCGATGTGGTTCTTGCACGCAAATACCGGCCTCGTCGATTCGACGAGATGGTCGGACAGGACCACGTGGTGCGCGCCTTGTCCAACGCGCTGTCCAGCGGCCGACTGCATCATGCGTACCTGTTCACCGGTACGCGAGGCATCGGCAAGACCACTGTGTCGCGCATCCTGGCCAAGAGCCTGAATTGCACCGGTCCGGACGGGACCGGCGGCGTCACGGCCACTCCGTGCGGCCGGTGTCAGGCCTGTACCGAGATCGATGCCGATCGATTCATCGACTACATCGAACTCGACGCCGCGTCGAACCGCGGCATCGACGAGGCCCGGGAACTGATCGAACGGGCGGCCTACAAGCCGAGCATCGGGCGTTTCAAGGTCTTCATGATCGACGAGGCGCACCAGCTGACCAAGGACGCGTTCAGTGCCCTGCTCAAGACGCTGGAAGAGCCTCCCGACTATCTCAAGTTCGTGCTGGCGACGACCGACCCGGACAAGATGCTGCCCACCGTGATCAGCCGTTGCCTGCAGTTCAACCTGCGCCCGATGGCGCCGGAAACCGTGCAGGAGCACCTGGCGCGGGTGCTGGCAGCCGAGCAGGTCGGCCACGACGCCGGCGCGCTGCGCCTGCTGGCGCGGGCGGCCCGGGGTTCGATGCGTGATGCGTTGTCGCTTGCCGACCAAGCCATTGCCTTCGGCGCCGGACGACTGGAGGAATCCGGCGTGCGGGCGATGCTGGGCAGTGTCGACGGCAAGCATGCCGCGGCCCTGGTTCGCGCGCTGGCGGTCCGCGACGGCGCCGCGGTGCTGGCCACGGTGGACACCCTGCGCCAGCAGGGTTTGTCGGCCAGTGGAGCGCTCGAAGCCCTGTCCGGCCTGCTCCAGCAGATGGCCATCGTTCAGGCTGTGCCCGCTGCGCTCGACGACGGTGACCCCGACGCTGCCGAGGTGGCGGAACTGGCTGCGCTGCTGCCCGCCGACGAGACTCAGTTGCTCTACAGCATCGCGGTGCACGGCCGCGCGGAACTGGCGCTGATGACAGATGAATACGGCGCGCTGACGATGGTGCTGTTGCGCCTGCTGGCCTTTCCACCGGCCGGGGGATCGGCGGCTTCCACCTCTGGGGGTGTCGCAGCCCGCAGCGGCGCCGCTGCCGCTGCGCTGGTGGCCCGGCCGACTGCGTCTACACGCTCGGCGACGCCGCGTCGCGTCGGCGCCGAACCTGCGCCCTGGGTGGACGTCGTGCCGCCGGAGATCGACGACGCGCAGCCCGCCGGCCTTGCCGCCCGTGCGCCGTCCTCGGCCACCGCTGCGGTGCTTCAGCCCACTGAAGTCGGCAGCCGCTGGGCCGACCAGGTGGCCGCGCTGACGCGTCAAGGATCGATCGCCGCACTGGTGCGCGAGCTGGCCATGCAGGCCGAGTGTGTCGACTTCGTCTCCAGGGAGGGTCGCACCCTCTGGCGCCTGCGCGTCGAACGCGACTCGCTGCGTGTGCCCGCCCTGCGCGACAAGCTGCAGGCGGCGTTGGCTGCGATGGCCGAGTCGACCGTCGAGATCGAATTGATTCCGGGCGTGGCGACGGATTCGCCGGCATTGCGCGAAGCCGCTGCGCGAGCCCAGGCGCTGCAGCGGGCGGAGCAGACGATCCAGTCCGACCCGGTGGTGCGCGATTTGATGACACAGTTCAAGACGGCGCGTATCGTGCCCGGTTCGATCAAACCGGTTTCCAGGAACACCACACCATGATGAAGAACCAGCTTGCGGGCCTGATGAAGCAGGCCCAGGCCATGCAGGAGAATCTGCGCAAGGCGCAGGAAGAACTTGCGACCATCGAGGTCGAAGGCCAATCGGGCGCCGGACTGGTGAAGATCACCATGACCTGCAAGCACGACGTCAAACGCGTGGTGATCGACCCGAGCCTGCTGGCCGACGACAAAGACATGCTCGAAGACCTGGTGGCCGCCGCCTTCAACGACGGGGTACGTCGTGCCGAGGAGACGTCGCAGGAAAAGATGGGCAAGCTGACTGCCGGGATGCCGCAGATCCCCGGCATGAAGTTTCCGTTTTGATGCCCGACCACCGACGTGTCTGAACATGCGCTCGAGCGCCTGATCGACGCCCTACGCCACTTGCCCGGGGTGGGTCTCAAATCGGCTCAGCGCATGTCGTTCCACCTCTTGCAGCATGACCGCGAGGGCGCGCAGCAACTGGCTCGCGCGCTGCAGGCGGCCGTCGAACATGTCGGCCATTGCCAGCGCTGCCACACGTTCAGCGAGACTCCGGTCTGCGCCACTTGTCTGGACCCGACCCGCGACGCTCGGCAGTTGGCCGTGGTCGAGACGCCGACAGACCAGGCTGCGCTCGAGCGCAGCGGTGGCTACCAGGGGCTGTACTTCGTGCTCATGGGGCGCCTGCGTCCCCTTGACGGGGTGGGTGTGCGCGACATCGGCGCCGTCGAACTCCTCGAGCGTGCCGGTGACGGCGTCGTGGAAGAGGTCATCCTCGCCACCAGTTTCACCGCCGAGGGAGAGGCGACGGCGCACGTGTTGACGCAGGCCTTGGTCGCGCGCGGACTCAAGGTGACGCGGCTCGCCCGCGGCGTGCCGGTGGGCAGCGAACTCGAATATGTCGATCTGTCGACGATTGCTCAGGCGCTGAACGACCGCCGCTGATCGTCGCGAGCGCTATTGGCGGCGACGGGCCACCACGGTGCCCTTCGAAGCGGACCGTGCGGGCGCTGCAGCCCGGGCCGCGGGGGCTTTAGCCCGGGTGGCCGGGACCATGACCACGATGTTCTGTCCGGCGCGAAATGACGCATCCGCGGCCACGTCGTTCCAATGGGCCACCTGGGCAGCGCTGACGCCGTAGCGGCGTGCCACCGCCGCCACGCTGTCGCCCCGGCGGCTGGCGCGGAACGACACCCGCCGCACGGACCGTCCTTCGGGTGACAACGACAGCTGGCCGTTTGTCGCCGTGCGTTGCGACACATCATGTTCGCGATCGTCGGGGCGCGGCACCACCAGCGCCGAACCCGCCTGGATCAACATGCTGGGCGGTATGCGGTTCACGTCGCGCAGCTCGGCCTCGCTCATACCGACCTGTTCCGCGGCATCGGCCGGCTTCAGGGTCTTCGGTGCGATCCACACCGTCCAGCTCGCCAGCGGTCCCGCGTGGCGCGGCAGGTTGCGTACGAACGCGTTGGCACCGTCATATGGCAACAGTACCTGCGGGGTCAGCGTGGCCAGAATCACTGGCCGGTTCATCTGCGGATTGAGTTGCTGAAACTCCTCCAACGAAATTTGTGCCAGCTTGGCGGCCAGCTCAACGTCGATGTCGCGTTCGATCGACACACTCAGAAAATACGGGTGATTCTCCAGTGCCGGCAGCGTGACATCGAACGCCTGGGGCCGGGCCACGATGTTCTTGATGGCCTGAAATTTCGGCAGGTAGTTGCGCGTCTCCACCGGCATGCCCGTCAGGCCGAGGTACGGCGACGCAGCCTTCTTGTCGCGCTTGCGGCTGAGCGCGCGTTTGACATTGCCTTCGCCCCAGTTGTAGGCGGCCAGGGCGAGCTGCCAGTCGCCCTTGAACATCTCGCTGAGTCGCTGCAGGTAGTCGAGCGCGGCGCGCGTCGAGGCCAGCACATCGCGCCGGTCGTCGCGGAACACGTTCTGCTTCAGATCGAACGCCCGCCCGGTCGACGGCATGAACTGCCACATGCCCGCGGCCCGAGCCACCGACATCGCCTGTGGATTGAATGCGCTCTCGATGAAGGGCAACAGCGCCAGATCGAGCGGCATGCCGCGCTTGCGCAGTTCTTCGACCACGTGAAACAGGTAGCGACCTCCGCGCTCGGTCATGCGCGCCATGTAGTCCGGACGCTCGAGGTAGTACTGCTCCCATTTGCGCACCAGGGCGTTGTCGACGTCGGCGACGCCGTAGCCTGCCCGCAACCGCGACCACAGGTCGATGCGCGCGCCCGGGTCGTCGAAATCGACACGGGTCTCGGGCCGCAGTGGATCCACGGCTTCAGCGGCAACCGCCGCCGTGTCGTCGACTCGATCGGCCGTCGCGCTTGCCGCCGCCGGTGACGCGAACGGGGCGGTGGGCGACCCGGCCGCGGCGCCCTCCGGCGGTCCGGCGGGCGCGCTTTCTGCGGAGGATGCGGCCGGCGAGACCCGTTCAGACGGTGCGCCCGAGGTCGGCGCCGTGGCGCACGCCAGTACCCCGATGGCGACCAGGACGCTGGCGGTCAGCCGCAACACCCGCAGGGCGACGTGCAGGCCGGCGCTGCTCACCGTTTTGAATCCGTCGTCGGTCGAATCGATCGGGTCATTTCAACACTCCCAGAATCAAGAGATTGGCCGATGGCAAGCGTAAGCCGCGACGTCCTTCAGCGGTGCGTGCAGCCCTTCGCCGGCCCGCGGCGCGGGGCCCGACTCGTTGCGTAGTTCACGGTCCAATGCGGGAATTGCCGGCCGTGCGATCAGAAACGCGACGTGGCTCGCCGGACCGTGCGGCGAATCCGATGAGCAAACATGGTCGATCATGCGTTGGGTCAGTAGAATCGGTCGCAGGCCATGGTGGTGTGCTTCGCGCGTGGAGACAACCCGAAGGCCTTAGTTGGTTCGACCGCCGATGCTGAGTGGACGCGGTCTTGGACGGCGCGCTGAGGCGCCCTACGTCAGTGCAGGCCGATTGAACCTACCCATGACCACGCGAAACGACGCGATTATAGAGTTCGCACAGTGGCTGCAAAGCCCGGCCGGGCGCTATCTTCTCGATTGGGAACAGGATCGGACCGACCGCATGGTCGCCGACATCTTCGGCTATCACGCCGTCCAGCTGGGCTTGCCCCAACTGGATGCGTTGCGTGCCAATCGCATGCCGCATCGCTGGGTCGCGCACGATTCGTTGCTGGTGCCCGACCCGATCGATCTGCCGCCGCCGGCAGGTTCGATCAGTACGCAATCGCGCGACATGCCGGTCGCGCTGCAATGCGACTTCGACGCGCTTCCGTTCCCGAGCCAGAGCGTCGATCTGCTCGTGCTGCCGCATGTGCTCGAGTTGTCGCGCGATCCACACGAAACCTTGCGGGAGGTCGAGCGCGTGCTGGTACCCGAGGGCCGGGCTGTCATCGTCGGCTTCAATCCGGCCAGCCTTTGGGGTTTGCGCCAACGCTTCGGTCGTGTGCGGCAACGCCTTCAACTGTCGGTGCGACCGCGGTTTCTGCCGGCCTCGGGCGAGTTCGTGGGCTATTGGCGGTTGCGCGACTGGTTACGCCTGCTCAGTTTCGAAGTCGAGCATGCTCGATTCGGCTGTTGGCGCCCGCCGCTGCGTTCTCAGCGTTGGCTCGATCGGTTCGAATGGGTGGAATCGGTGGGCGAGCGTTGGTGGCCCGTACTGGGCGCGCTGTATTTCGTGGTGGCGGTCAAGCGCGTCCGCGGCATGCGACTGGTTGGACTGGCCAGGCGGGAACAGCTCAAACCCAAGGCTGCACCGGCCGCCGTGGCCCACAGCCGGCGCGAGCCAGCGGAGGTTGAATGAACGAAACCGTGGTCGTCTATACCGACGGTGCCTGCAAGGGCAATCCGGGGCCCGGCGGGTGGGGTGCGTGGATTCGCTGGGGCGAACACGAGCGCGAGATGTTCGGCGGCGAAGCACTGACCACGAACAACCGGATGGAACTGACCGCCGTCATCGAGGCACTGACTGCTCTCAAACGCGGCTGTCGAGTGGCCATCTACACCGACAGCGAATACGTGCGCAACGGTATCACCAGCTGGATCCACAACTGGAAGTCACGCGGCTGGCGCACCGCGGACAGGAAACCGGTCAAGAACATCGAGCTGTGGCAACGCCTCGATGCATTGGCTGCCCAGCACGAGGTGCAGTGGCACTGGGTGCGCGGTCACAACGGCGACCCCGGCAACGAGCGGGCGGATCAGCTGGCCAACCGCGGCGTGGACAGCGCGCGCGCCGCATCGTCGAATTGATGGTCCCCGACGCCGGTCACGCACAACCGCGCGCAGGTTGGCACGCTCAGCCGCCGATGTAGTGCATTTCCACCCGCCGCTCGCCGCTGCCCGATTCGGCGGCATGTGCCGCACGCAGCTCAGAGTACCGGTCTTCGCGGTCGCGCCACAGCACCGCGAGTGCCGCGGCGATTTCGGCATCGCTGCGACCGCCGCGCAACAGTGCACGCAGGTCATGTCCGCGGCTTGCAAACAGGCAGGTGAACAGCTTGCCCTCGGTGGACAACCGCGCCCGATTGCAGTCGCGGCAAAACGCCTGTGTCACGCTGGAGATGAGCCCGATCTCGCCGCCGCCGTCGGCATAGCGCCAACGCTCGGCCGTCTCACCACGCACGATCGGATCCATCGGTTCGAGCGGCCAATGGGTTTGCAGCATCGCGAGCACCTCGGCAGACGGCACCACCTCATCCATGCGCCATCCGTTCGTGGCGCCAACATCCATGTACTCGATGAAACGCAGCACCACGTCGCTGCCGCGAAAGTGACGCGCCATCGCGATGATTTCGTGGTCGTTGGTGCCGCGCTTGACAACCATGTTGACCTTGATCGGGCGGAAGCCCTCGGCGAGTGCCGCGTCGATGCCGGCCAGCACGTCTGCGACCGGGAAATCCACGTCGTTCATGCGCCGGAATACCGCGTCGTCCATCGCATCGAGGCTCACCGTCACACGCGACAGCCCTGCAGCGCGCAGCGCCCGCGCCTTGCGCGCGAGCAACGACCCATTGGTGGTCAAGGTCAGGTCCAACGGCGGATCCTCCGCGGTGCGCAATGCGGCCAGCATGCGCACCAAATCTTCCAGGCCCTTGCGCAGCAGCGGTTCACCGCCAGTCAAGCGGATCTTGGTCACGCCATGTGCCAGGAACACGCTGGACAGCCGGGTGATCTCCTCGAAGCTCAGCAGCGACGAATGCGGCAGGAACTGGTAATCACGCGCGAACACTTCCTTGGGCATGCAGTAGCTGCAGCGGAAGTTGCAGCGATCGGTCACCGAGATGCGCAGATCGCGCATCGGCCGCGCCAGCCGATCGACCAGCCGTCCCGTGGGCACGTCAAGCCGATCGGGAATGCGCGGCACCGGCGCCAGGTAGCGGTGGTCGGCCAGCGGGATGATGGTTTCGCCCATCAAGCGATTGTGCCGGCTGGCCGGGGCGCCCGCCGCCCCCTGAATGCCCTAGGGGCTTTGCTCCAAAATGTCGGCGCGACGCGCGCCGGTGAAGCGCTGCGACCAGTAGCTGGCGGCCAGGCTTTCCACCCGCACGTTCGCGCCTGCGCGTGGCGCATGGATGAACCGGTCGTCGCCAAGGTAGATGCCGACGTGCGAGAAAGTCCTTCGCAATGTGTTGAAGAACACCAGGTCGCCTGCGCGAAGCTGTTCGCGCGGCACCGGCTGCAACCCGTGTGCATGCGCCTGGGCGTCCGCCTGGCGTGGGAGATTCATGCCAAGGGCCTGCGCGAACACATGGCGGGTGAAGCCGCTGCAATCGAACCCGTCCTGCGCAGCTTGCTTGCCCGAGCGGTAGGGCGTATCGAGGAAGTTCAGCGCTGCGATCACCAGGTTGCCTGCGTTAGAGCGCGAGCCGACCGTCGGGCGCTCGGCAGCCTGACTGCGCCGCGCGAACCAGGAATTCGCCGGGTCGTCCTCGCCGCCACCCGGCGCGGCGACGGCGGGCAAGCAGGCGGATGTCGCGACGAGAACGGCCAACACGAACCATTTCGACATGTCGCCACCCTACCACGCCGCACCGTGGTGTCAACCAATCTGTTATTTTATCAACAGCTTGGAGGTTGAAGTTAAAGTAGTTTAGAGATTGATTGCGGACGCGGCCCCGTTCCGGGGCCCGACCTGACCCCGATCAATCGCGCTGCGGGCGTCTGTCAGCGTGCAGCAAGTGCGAAGGAGAGAATCGCGAGCACAACGCGCCGCGCCGGTCGACACGACGCGGCCAGGTTGGCCCCGGTCAAGCCAGAGGAGACAGACATGCGCTACGACGACTTCCACCGCCAGTCGATCGAACAGCCCGAGGCCTTCTGGGCCGAGCAGGCCAAGTTGATCGACTGGGATCGCCCGTTCGACAAGGTTTGCAACTACAGCAATCCGCCATTCGCCCAATGGTTCGTCGGTGGTCGCACGAACCTGTGCCACAACGCGGTGGATCGTCACTTGAAGGCGCGCGCGAACCAGAACGCACTGATCTTCGTATCCACCGAAGTCGACCGCGAACAAATCTACAGCTTCGCCCAATTGCACGCCGAAGTGCAGCGCATGGCCGCCAGCCTGTTGTCGCTGGGCGTGAAGCAGGGCGATCGCGTGCTGGTCTACATGCCGATGATTCCCGAGGCCGCATTCGCGATGCTGGCCTGCGCGCGCATTGGCGCGGTGCACTCGGTGGTGTTCGGCGGATTTGCCAGCGTCAGCTTGGCCACCCGAATCGAAGATGCGCAGCCGACCGTGATCGTCAGCGCGGACGCGGGCAGCCGCAGCGGAAAGGTGGTGCCGTACAAGGGGCTGCTCGACGAGGCGATCCGACTGTCCAGCCACAAGCCGGCGAAGGTGCTGATGGTCAACCGCGGTCTCAGCGACATGCCGATGACCGCCGGACGCGACGTGGACTACGCGACGTTGCGCGAGCAGCACTTGAACACCCAGGTACCATGCGCGTGGGTCGACGCCACGCACCCGAGCTACACGCTGTACACCAGCGGCACCACCGGCAAGCCGAAGGGCGTGCAGCGCGATACCGGCGGCTACGCGGTGGCGCTGGCCGCCAGCATGAAACACATCTTTCTCGGCAACGCGGGCGAGACCTACTTCTCCACCAGCGACATCGGCTGGGTCGTCGGCCACAGTTACATCATCTACGGCCCGCTGATTGCCGGCATGGCCACCATCATGTACGAGGGCCTGCCGATCCGCCCCGATGCGGCGATCTGGTGGAGTCTGGTCGAAAAGTACAAAGTGACGTCGATGTTCAGCGCGCCCACCGCGGTGCGTGTGCTGAAGAAGCAGGACCCGGCGGCGCTGAAGAAACACGACCTGTCGTCGTTGAGGGCATTGTTCCTGGCCGGTGAGCCGCTGGACGAGCCCACGGCCAAGTGGATTGCCGACGCACTGGGCCGCCCCATCATCGACAACTACTGGCAGACCGAGACGGGATGGCCGATTCTGAGCCTATGCAACGGCGTCGAAGTGTCACCCAGCAAATTCGGTTCGCCCGGCAAGGCGGTGTACGGGTACAACGTGAAGCTGATCGACGAAAGCACGGGCGAGGAACTCAAGGGTGCGAACCAGAAAGGCGTGGTCGCCATCGAGGGTCCGCTACCGCCGGGCTGCATGCAGACCGTCTGGCGCGACGACGACCGCTTCGTCAAGACCTACTGGAAGAGCATCCCAGGCCGGCTGATCTACAGCACCTTCGACTGGGGCATCCGCGACGAAGACGGCTATTTCTTCATCCTCGGCCGCACCGACGACGTGATCAATGTCGCCGGTCACCGTCTGGGCACGCGCGAGATCGAGGAGAGCATCTCCAGCCATGCCAATGTGGCCGAAGTGGCCGTGGTGGGGGTGGCCGACCAGTTGAAGGGGCAGGTCGCCATGGCCTTCGTGGTGTTGAAGGACCCGTCGCGGGCGGGCACAACGGCCGATGCGCTGAAGCTCGAGGGCGAGATCATGAAGGTCGTCGACGATCAGTTGGGAGCCGTGGCACGGCCGGCCCGCGTGCGCTTCGTCAGCGTGTTGCCGAAGACGCGCTCGGGCAAGCTGTTGCGCCGTGCCATCCAGGCGGTGTGCGAAAGCCGCGACCCGGGCGACCTGACGACGATCGAGGATCCGACTGCGCTGCAACAGATCAAGGATCTGGTCGCTGCGAAATAGCGCCGGGCTCCTCGACCTGGGACACCCAATCCCGCAGTTCGTCGCATCAGCGCCGGCATCGGCGTTGTGCGGGCAAAATGCGCGCTTCTGGCACTTCCACGACGAAGCATGCGCATTTGCATCGCCCTGTTCGCGCTTGTCCTGGTTGCGGCCCAAGTCGAGGCAGCTGCGCGTTCGGCCGAGTTGCCGGGCCCGGCGTTTCCGACTTTCGCGTCGCCCGCGGCGCTCGACGCCGCCTGCCAGCGCAACGTGGCAACGGTCGGCGCAGCGATCAAGGCCCTGGAGCGCCGCAGGCCCGGCCCGGATTGGCTGGCAAGGTACGATGACATCAACGCGCTGGCGGAAGACCTCTCCGGGCCGATCTTCCTGCTGTCCAACGTGCATCCCGACAAGCCGATGCGCGACGCCAGCGAGGCCTGCGAGCTGCGCTGGCAGGACCTCTTGTCGTCGCTGGCTCAGAACGAAAGGCTCTACCAGGCGGCACGCAGGGTCAAGCCGCGCGACGCGATCGACCGCGAGTTCCTGAGGCTCACCCTGGAGTCGTTTGAGGATTCAGGCGTCAGCTTGGCCAAAGATGAGCGCGCTCGGGCCAAGGCGATCGTTGATCGGGTGACCGAGCTGGATCAGCAATTCAGCAAGAATATCCGCGACGAAAACGTCCGCGTGGCGTTCAGCGAAGCCGAACTCAGGGGCGTGCCCGAAAACGTCTGGAAAGGTGCCAGGCGCGACGACCAGGGCCGGGTCCTGCTCGGCCTGGACTACCCTACCTCGGTGCCGGTGCTGCAGGACGCGCAGAACCCGGACACCCGCGAGCGGATGTGGCGGGCCAAGAACAACGAGGGCGGGCAGGCCAACCTCGCTCTGCTGGCCG
>Ga0209797_10001466_pt1 | contig 11867 bp, 9 predicted proteins | sample DOMMetBare3Fresh_2_FD_187472 | JGI IMG/M metagenome (GOLD analysis project Ga0209797, IMG submission 187472) | Wetland sediment microbial communities from St. Louis River estuary, USA, under dissolved organic matter induced mercury methylation -... | ecosystem: Environmental > Aquatic >...
CTCGCTGCACGCGCAGGAGATCCAGTTCAACGACATCCGCACCACGCTGCAGGCGCTGATCGCCACCTACGACAACGCCAACAGCCTGCACACCAACGCCTTCGACGAGGCGATCACCACGCCCACCGAGGACAGCGTGCGGCGCGCGATGGCGATCCAGCTGATCATCAACCGCGAGTGGGGGCTGGCCAAGAACGAGAACCCCAACCAGGGCGCCTTCATCATCGACGAGCTGACCGAACTGGTCGAGGAGGCGGTGCTGTCGGAGTTCGAGCGGCTCGCCGACCGCGGCGGCGTGCTCGGCGCGATGGAGACCGGCTACCAGCGCAGCAAGATCCAGGAGGAGAGCATGCACTACGAGATGCAGAAGCACACCGGCGAGTACCCGATCATCGGCGTCAACACCTTCCGCTCACCGGCTGGCGACGCGATGCCGCAAACCATCGAGCTGGCGCGCTCGACCGAGGACGAGAAGCGCTCGCAGCTCGAGCGCCTGGAGGACTTCCACGCCCGCCATGCCGCCGAGTCGCCGGCGATGCTGAAGAAGCTTCACCAGGCGGTGATCGACAACCGCAACGTCTTCGCGGTGCTGATGGACGCGGTGCGCTGCTGCTCGCTGGGCCAGATCACCCACGCGCTGTTCGAGGTGGGCGGGCAGTACCGGCGCAGCATGTAAAAAGGCCGGCGCCTCTCGGCGCCGGCCCTTGTTCGATCGGTCCGTGAATGGAACGCCTACGGCGCCGGGCAGGCCGGTGGCTTCAGGAACGCCAGGGCGGGCACCAGATCCCACTGCCGCGGCGTGACCTTGTCGGTGAAGGTGCAGCCGTAGCCGGGCTGGGCCACCGTGGAAGCCGTCAGCACGTCGTCGCCTGCGGGCTTGATGCCGGCTTCGACCCACTTCACCAGATCGACGAACGTCGTGACCAGTTCGGTCGGCGTGAACGCGCAGTGCCCGTAGTCGCGCGTCGCGCGCTGCACCAGGTGGTGCGAATTGCCCTTGGCGGCCACGCGTCGCGCGTACTCCTGCTCCATGTGGAAGGGCACGAACAGGTCGCCCAGCGTGTGCAGCGTGAGCGTCGGGATGCGCAGGTCGCCGGTGGTCGGCGGAACATTGGCGATGCCGTTGTTGCGCCGCGCCTGCGGGTCGGCCGTGACGCGTTGCACCGAGGCGTTGAACACGGTCTCGGCGCCGCTCAATGCCGGGTCGGTGTCGAACTGGTACACGACGTCGGAGTTCTGCAGCACGAAGCCCGGCGCGCGCGGAAGCGTGCCGTCGCCCAAGCCGAGGCCGAACAGGAAGTCGCCGGCCACCGCATTCCAGAACAGCCAACCCTGCTCGAACAGGGGACGCACGCCGCCCGACCGCAACTGCACCAGCGACTTGAAGTTTTCCCCATTGGCGTTGAGCGCAAAGGGGAAAGGCGCGAGGGTGGGATGCAGGCTCAGCGCCGCCTTGGTGGCCGGCACCGTGCTGCTCAGATAGTCGGCGCCATAGGGAAAGGTCTTGCCCACGCCTGACAGCGTCTGCGCCGCGACGTTGAAATCGAGAAAGAAGTCGAACAGCTCATAGTCGCCGAGCACGCCGCACACCGGCATCGCACCGTCGTAGGACTTCGGCCACTGCTCGGCGACGATGCCCGTGACATGGCCGCCCATCGACGCGCCTGTGATGTAGGTGCGGCCCGGGTGGCCCACGAGGCCGCTGAACAGTTGCGTCAGCGCGTGGGTGTCCTTGGCGCCCTGTGCGGGGTCGTAGGCATTCTTGCTGTAGCTCGAGGCGGCCCACGCGTAGCCTTGGGCGATGAGGAACGCGCGCAGCGGATGGGCGTCCACGGTCAACTCCAGCGCCCTGGGATCGGTGCGGGGATCGCCGCGGTAGCCGTGTGCCCACATCACCAGCTTGCCGTTCCAGTTGTCCGGCACCTCGATCTGGTAGCCGGCGCCGTTGTGCACGCCCCAGAGCTGCTTCGCGGGCAGGCCGGGCAACGAGGCAAAGGGCAGCTTGGTCCCATCGATGTAATACGCTGTCGGAGCGGCAGCAGTGGCCATGCCGGCGTGGGCCGTGAGCAAAGCAGCGGCAGCGATCGCGAGCAGTCTTCTGGCGAATCTCATGGGGCGTGTCTCCTGCGGGATGTGTGGGATCGGGCGCGACGCGAACGCCGGTACTGCCCAGCGCGGAGACTACACCCAAGCCGCAGGCCATGGCGGCCCGTGGTCGGCGGCGCAGGGCGGCCCGGGGCCCCTGGTTGCGGGGCGGGTTTGCCCTGCCCATGTTCGGCGCCGCGCAGGCTCGATAGAGTCGCGCCATGATGCTCATCGGCGTTCTGTGGGCCATGCTCGCGCCGCTGCTGCTGGCGATTCCGGTGTGGGCGCTGCATCGGCTGTTGGCGGTCGTGCGCCCGGCCTGGCCCGCGCGCAGGCGGCTGGCGCTGGCCGCCGCGGCAGTTGCGACAGGCGTACTTGCGTTGTGGCTGCCTGCGCGCTTGCAGTTCGCCCGCCTGTGCGACGAGATCGGAATGCCCCGGGTGGTCGAGCGGGTGAAGGTCGACGGCTTTTTCCTCGACGACTCGACGGCCAACAGCTTCGGCATGCGCTACCTCCATGAGGAGGGCTTCGAGTGGATCGAGGCGCGCAGCATCCGTCGACGTGACGGCTACACGCGCTACCGGAAGACCGCGCAAGGCATCCAGTCGGAGGAAATCGCCGAGCCCAGCGCGAGCGTGCAGGTCAGTTCGGTGCTGACCATGGGCGCAGGTCCGGCCTCGGTGCAGCGCACGGTGATCACCGATCGCCACAGCGGTCGCGTGCTGGCCACCGCGGGATCGGCGCACTTTGGCGGCGGCCCGGCGCGCTGGGTGCTCGGCGCCTACGGCAGCGCGTCCTGCCCGAACCCGGCCTCGCCGTCGGAGAACGCGGCCTGGAGCCTGGGCTACCACCTGGCCAAGGCCACGCTGCGTTGAGTCGGACCGGGCGGCGAGGGTGCCGGCACCGAACCCCGTCACGCCTTCATCGGCGTCGGATCCCTCCCGGCTCGAGCACGAACCACTGCGGATTCAGTCCGGCAAGCGGAGCGCGCAGCTTATCGAGCTCGGCGGCCGGCCCATGGACCTCGAGGCGGATGATCTGGGCAACCTTCAAGGCCTCCTGCAGCAGCGCGCCGACGCTGTCGAGGTGGACCAGCACCGCCGCCGCGTCGTCATAGCCCTCACGGCAGTGGGCGACGCTGCCGCTGAACGAGAACGCGTAGTGCAGGCAGCCCGCCTCGGCGCGGGTCTTGTCGACGAACTTCGGCACCAGCGCCTTGAACTCGGCCAGCTTGCCCTCGGCAACCTGGAAATAGGGGACCAGCGTGCAGGCGCTGTCGTTACCGTGCATTGAGCTCTCCTCGATCGGTGGATGGCCGCGCGATGATAGGCTCGGCTGCGCCAAAGGAGAATCCGCTCATGCCCGCACTTTCCCCGATCGCCGCCTGGCACGAACTGGTGCGCAGGCGCGACGTGGGCGCGCTCGATGCGCTGCTCGCCGACGACGTCGTCTTCCACTCGCCGGTGGTCCACACGCCACAGCGCGGCAAGGCGATCACCAAGGCGTACCTGATGGGCGCGATGCAGGTGCTGGACAACGAGCACTTCCGCTACACCCGCGAGATCGTCGGCGAGCGCGATGCGGTGCTCGAATTCGTCACCGAGGTCGATGGCCTGGTGGTCAACGGCGTCGACCTGATCGGCTGGAACGAGGCCGGCCGGATCGTCGACTTCAAGGTCATGGTGCGGCCACTGAAGGCTGTCCATGTGCTGCACCAGAGGATGGGCGAGATGCTGCAGCGGCTCGGGCCCGGCCCCGCGGCAGCCACCCCCGGGGCCTGAGGCCGCCGGCTACAGGGTGCGCAGCCAGGCCAGGTAGGCCTCGCCGCGCCTGGCCGCCAGCTCGTCCAGCAGCAGCATCGCCGCGGCCTGGGGCAGCAGCCCGACGCCGAAGCCGCGCACCCAGGTGTTGCGCCGGTCCAGCAGCGCCAGCAACGCGCCCAGGGCCAGCACCCCGAGCTCGACCCAGCGGTAGAGACCGAACCGTTCCATCACCGCGCGCATCCGCGGCACTTCGTGGCCGCGGATGTGCGGCAGATCGTTCGCCACCGCGGCGCCCACGCGGGCCTGGTCGTGCGGGCTGCGCAGGAACACCGTCGCACCCACCGCCAGCTGGATGGCGGCCACCATCACCAGTGCCGCGGCGGCGCCCTTGGCCCTGGGCGAACCCGACTTGCGCCAGAAGGTCACCGCCAGCTCGATCGCCACCAGCGCGATGCAGATGAACAGCAGGCCGGCAGCGCGCTCACCTCCGAAGTAACCCGTTATCTGATCGTTCATCCGTGCTCTGCCGCGCTCGGCGAAAACCGCTTACCGCATCGGCGCGATCACCGCGCAGGCGATGCGGGCGCCGGCGTTGCCGGTCGGCTGCGTGCGGTAGTCGTCGGGCTGCGCGTGCACGATCAGGCCCTTGCCGACGATGTCGTTCGGGCCCGATCCGATCGCCAGTCCCTTGGCCACGACGCGCAGTTCGGCGCGCCCGCTGGCATCGGCCTTCAGCGCCGGCAGGTCACCCGCGTGGCGCTCGCCGTCCGGGGGGCCGTGCGGCTTGCCGCCGGGGTTGAAGTGGCCGCCGGTGCCCATGCCGTCGCCGCTCGAGCAGTCACCCTTCTCGTGGATGTGGAAGCCGTGCTCCTGGTCGGGCTTCAGGCCGCTGACCCGGGCGTGGATGTAGACCCCGTCGCCCTGAGCATGGAACATCACCGTGCCCGCCGCGGCATTGCCCCGGGTGGGTTCGAGGGCGGCGCGGGCGCTGGGGCCCTCGCCGTGGCGGTGGCCGAACTGCCCGCAGCCGACCAGGCCGGCGCCCAGCGCGACGGTCAGAACCATGAGCTTGTGCATCGCTTGCGCCCTTGTCCGAGTGGAGGAGTCGAGGCTGCGATCCTAGACCAGCGATCGCAGCTCGCGCAGCAACACCGACAGCATCGCCATGTCCAGGGCCTTCGTCGGCCGCAGGTCGGACAGCAGCTGGCGGCAACGCGCGAGCTTGAAATCGCGCTCTGATTCCCAGGCGGCGATCAGGCCGTCCGGCCCCGCGGGTGAGGCCACGCCACGCAGCACCGAGCGCGCCAGCTCGCGCGCCAGCGACGACAGGTCGTCGCGCATCGCCACCCTGGCCAGCGCCTGCCAATGGTCGTCGGCCGGCAACGCGGCGATCTGCTGCGCCACCCAGCCCAGGTCGAGCCGGCCGCCGACGCCGAAATAGACGCCCGACACGGTCTCGACCGGCGCGCCGACCTCGGCAGCGACCTCGACGATGTCGAGCCCGGCCACCTGGGCGTCAAGCCGCGCCACCCGCTGTGCCAGCGCCTCCGGCACGCCCAGCGCACGCAGCCGGCCCGCCTCGGCCTCCAGCGCGGCGCGCTCCTGAGGCATCAGCCAGCGCTCGAGCCCGGCGCCGACCTGTGCCACGCCGGGCGCGAACCGGCCGATCGCCGCATCGATGTCACGCAGCACGTCGCGCCGGTGCAGCAGCCAGAGGATGCCGCGCTCGATCATGCGCACGCTGGCCAGCACGATCTGGTCCTGGGTGGCCACGACCACCTGGTGGTCCAGCCCCTCGTTGTCCCGCCACAGCGACACCAGATCGAAGATCTGGCGGGTGCCGATGTAGGCGCGCACGATGTCGGCCGGCGCGGCGCCGGTCTCTTCGTGCAAGCGGTGCACGAAGGTCGGCCCGACGCGGTTGACCATGCTGTTGACGACGTAGGTGGCGATGATCTCGCGCTTCAGCGGATGGCGCAGCAGCTGCGCGGTGTAGCGCTCGCACAGGCGCTGCGGGAAGTAGCGCAGCAGCGTGGTGGCGATGTACGGGTCCTCGGGCACGCTGGAGGCGAGCACCAGGTCGTAGAGCTCCATCTTGCCGTAGGCCAGCAACACCGCCAGTTCGGGCGCGGTCAGTCCGAGCCTGGCCTGGCGACGCTCGGCCAGCGCCTCGTCGCTGGGCAGGAACTCGATCTCCCGCTTGAGCCGGCCGCTGGCCGCCAAGTGGCGCAGATAGCGGCCCTGCTCGTCGAGCAGCCCGCTGCCCAGCGAGCGGGTGACCGCCAGCACCTGGTTCTGGAAGGTGTTGTCGCGCAGCACCAGCGCGGCGACCTCGTCGGTCATCTCGGCAAGCAGCTTGTCGCGCTGTTTGGACGTCAGCTCGCCCTCGGCGACCACTGCGTTGAGTGCGATCTTGATGTTGACCTCGTGGTCCGAGCAGTCGACGCCGGCCGAGTTGTCGATCGCGTCGGTGTTGATCAGCCCGCCGTGCAACGCGAACTCGATGCGCCCGCGCTGCGTGCAGCCCAGGTTGCCGCCCTCGGCGATCACCTTGCAGCGCAGCGCGGCGCCGTCGACCCGGATCGCGTCGTTGGCGCGGTCGCCGCAATCGGCATGGCTCTCGCTGCTGGCCTTGACGTCGGTGCCGATGCCACCGTTGTAGAACAGGTCCGCCGGCGCGAGCAGGATCGCGTGCATCAGCTCGTTCGGCGTCATCGAGTGGCGGGTGTCGGCGATGCCCAGCGCCGCGCGTGCCTGGGGCGACAACGGGATCGACTTCGCGCTGCGTGGCCAGATGCCGCCGCCCGCCGAGATCCGGCCGCTGTCGTAGTCGGCCCACGACGAGCGCGGCAGCGCGAACAGGCGCTCGCGCTCGCCGAAGCTCGCCGCGGCATCGGGATCGGGATCGACGAAGATGTGGCGGTGGTCGAAGGCCGCGAGCAGGCGGATGCGGCGCGACAGCAGCATGCCGTTGCCGAACACGTCGCCGCTCATGTCGCCGACGCCGATCACGGTGAAGTCCTGGGCCTGCGTATCCACGCCGAGGCTTCGGAAGTGGCGCTTGACGCTTTCCCAGGCGCCCCGGGCGGTGATCGCCATCTTCTTGTGGTCGTAGCCCGCCGAGCCGCCCGAGGCGAAGGCATCCCCGAGCCAGAATCCGTACTCGGCGGCGACGCGGTTGGCGATGTCCGAGAAGGTCGCGGTGCCCTTGTCGGCGGCCACCACCAGGTAGGGGTCGTCGCCATCGTGGCGCACCACGTTGGCTGGCGGCACGACGCGCTCGCCGACGAGGTTGTCGGTCAGGTCGAGCAGTCCTCGCAGGTAGGCCTGGTAGCAGGCCACGCCTTCCTTCATCAGCGCGTCGCGGTCGCCAATCGGCGGCCGCTTGAGCACGAAGCCGCCCTTCGATCCCACGGGCACGATGACTGCGTTCTTCACCTGCTGGGCCTTGACCAGGCCCAGCACCTCGGTGCGGTAGTCCTCCATCCGGTCCGACCAGCGCAGGCCGCCGCGCGCGACCTTGCCGCCGCGCAGGTGCACGCCTTCGACGCGGGGCGAGAAGACGAAGATCTCGAACATCGGCCGCGGCTCCGGCAGCCCGGGCACCTGGCGGGGGTCGAACTTCAAGGCCAGCACCGGCTTGAAGCCGCCATCGGCGGCGCGCTGGAAGTGGTTGGTTCGAAGCGTGGCCCGGATCAGCGCCAGGTAGTGGCGCAGGATGCGGTCCTCGTCCAGGTTGGACACCTCGTCCAGCGCCGCCGTGATGCGCGCGGCGATCGCCTGCTGCGCCTGCTCCCGGCCCTCGCCGCGCGCGGGATCGAAGCGCACGTCGAACAGGGCCACCAGGTCGGCGGCGATCGGTGCATGGGCCGCCAGCGCCTGTTCGATATAGGCCTGGCTGAAGGTGAAGCTGGCCTGTTTCATGTAGCGCGCGTAGGCGCGCAGCACGTTCACGCCGCGCCAGTCGATCCCGGCGAGCAGCACCAGCCGGTTGAAGTCGTCGTTGTCGTTGTCGCCGCGCCAGGTGCGCCCCACCGCCTCCTGGAAGCGCTCGCGCAGGTGCTCGACATCGATCTCCTCGCGATCCGGCACGCTCATGCCGAAATCGTCGATCCACAGCTCGGCGCCATCGGAGCGCCGCACCTCGTACGGGCGCTCCTCGAGCACCTTGACACCCATGTGCTCGAGCATCGGCAGGCTCTGCGACAGTGGCGCAAGCTCACCCGCACGCAGCAGCTTGAAGCGCAGGCGCCCGGGCGCCGCCTCGAGCGGGACGTACAGGCTCATGCCCAGGTCGTCGGGGCCGGTCAGCGAGTCCATGAGCTCGATGTCGCGCACCGCCGAGCGTGGCGCGTGCTCCTCCCGGTAGCCGGCCGCGAAGCCTCCCGCATAACGTTCGTAGAGCGCGTTGCCGCGCTCCTCGCCGCAGGACTCGAGCAGCGCGGCGCGCAGCTCGTCCTCCCAGCGGCGCGAGATGCGCACCAGCCGCTGCTCGAGCTCGCGCACGTCGACCTGCGGCGCCACGCCGGCGCGGGTGCGCACCACCATCAGCACCCGTGCCAGCGGCGAATCCGAGAACTGCACCGAGATCTCCGACGAGACGCCGTTGAGTGCCTCGGTGAGCAGCTTCTGCATGCGCGAGCGCAGGTCGGTGTTGTAGTTCTCGCGCGGCACGTAGACCAGGCAGGAGAAGAAGCGGCCGAACATGTCGCGGCGCAGGAACAGCCGCGTGCGCTGCCGCTCGCCCAGCCGCAGGATGCCCATCGCGGCGACGTAGAGGTCGTCGACCTCGATCTGGAACAGCTCGTCGCGCGGGTACTGGCCGAGGACCGCGGTCAGCGTCTTGGCGGCGTGGCTGTTGGGCAGGAAGCCGGCACGCTGCGTCACCGCGGCCGCCTTGCGCCGCAGCAGCGGGATTTCCGCCGGCATGGCGTGATAGGCGATCGAGGTGTACAGGCCGACGAAGCGCCGCTCGCCGACCACCCGGCCCTGGGCATCGAAGCGCTTGACGCCGATGTAGTCGAGGTAGCCCGGCCGGTGCACGGTGGCCCGCGCATTGGCCTTGGTGACCAGCAGCGCACGTGGATCCTGGGCCTGCGAGCGCACCTCGGCCGGCAGCGCGGCGAACGAGGCCGAGGCCGCCGGCGCATCGACACCGGCGCGCAGGATGCCCAGCCCGGAGCCGGCGACGACCCGCAGCGTGGGCCCGCCCTCGGCCTCGACGAGGTCGTAGTCGCGGTGACCGAGCAGCGTGAAGTTGTCGTCGGCCAGCCAGCGCAGGAAGGCCAGGTCCTCGGCCAGGTCCTCGGCCGGCACCGGCGGCGCGCTGCGCTGCAACAGCTCGGCGGTGTCGACCACCGCCTGGCGCATCGGCTTCCAGTCCTCGACCGCGGCCCGCACGTCGGCGAGGATGCGCAGCAACCCCTGCTGCAGTTCGGCCAGCCGCGTGGCATCGGTGCGGCGGTCGACCTCGACATGGATCAGCGATTCGAAACGGCCCTCGGCCTCGTCGCGATGACGCGCCAGGCCCGTCAGCCGATGCTCGGCATCGCGGCGGATCTTCATCACCGGATGCACGATCAGGTGCAGCGTCAGGCCCTGGCGGTTGACCTCCATCGTGATCGAGTCGACCAGGAAGGGCATGTCGTCGTTGACGATCTCGACCACCGTGTGGGTGGACTGCCAGCCATGCTCGTCCAGCCGCGGATTGAACACCCGCAGCTTGGGCGCGCCGCCGGCGAAGCTGCGCGCGAACTGCCAGTGCGACAGCGCCGCGCCGTAGAGGTCGGCCGGGGTGCGCTCGGCGAGGTCCTCGGGCGCGACCTGGCGGTAGTACTGGCGGGTGAACTCGGCCGCCTCGACAGACTGGTCGGCGGGCAGCTTGGATTGCACCCAGCCGACCAGCTGCTCGATGAGCTCGCTCGCGCGCCCCGGGTCGGGATGGCCTGCCGGCAGGCCGTCGGTGGTGTCCATCGGTGTCTCCTCGGGCAATGCGCGCTCGACCTCGTGGCGTGGGGTTCTCGGCGCGCCCTTCTTGTGGATCACGGCAGTATCGGTCATCGGCGTTCGCCACCGCCGGCCGTTGGCGGCCCGCAGCCGTGTCAGGCCCGGGCGGTCTGCGCGGCGAGCACCTCGGCGCGCACGGCCTCGGTCAGCTCGGCCTTGAGCGCCGTGAACTCGGGCGTGGTCTTCACCGCGTAGTGCCGCGGATGCGCCAGTGCCACCGCGCGATCGAGCTTGATGCGCCCGGGCCTTGCGCTCATCACCACCACCCGACTGGCCATGAAGACCGCCTCGTCGATGTCGTGGGTGACGAACAGCACCGTCGTGCGCTCGGCCTCCCAGATGCCCAGCAGCAGCTCCTGCATCAACTCGCGGGTCTGGTGGTCGAGCGCGCCGAAGGGCTCGTCCATCAGCAGCATCCGTGGCTGGTTGGCCAGCGCCCGCGCGAGCGCGGTGCGCTGCTGCATGCCGCCCGAGAGCTGCTTCGGGAAGTGGTGCTCGAATCCGCCGAGTCCGACCTTGGCGAGGTAGCCGTCGGCGATCTCGAGCTGCTGCGCGCGTGCCAGCCCGCGCTCACGCAGACCGAAGCAGACGTTGTCGCGCACCGTCAGCCAGGGGAACAGCGTGTAGCTCTGGAACACCATGCCGCGGTCGGCGCCGGGCCCGTCGATGCGCCGGCCGTCGAGCGCCACCTCGCCGGCGGTGGGCCGGTCGAGGCCGGCGACGATGCGCAGCAGCGTGCTCTTGCCGCAGCCGCTGGGGCCGAGGATGGTGATGAAGTCGTTCTCCTCGACGTCGAGGTCGGTGGCCTGCAGTGCCAGCGTCGAGTCGAAGCGGCGCTCGACGCCGCGGACCTGGAGGATGCTGCTCATCTGCCGAGCTGGGCCCAGGGAAACAGGCGCCGGTTGACCCACTTGAAGGCCAGGTCGCTGACCAGGCCGATCAGGCCGATGACGATGATGCCGAAGATGATCTGGTCGGTGGCCAGCAGGGCCTGGCTGTCGGTGATCATGTGGCCGATGCCGCTCGAGGCGCCGATCAGCTCGGCGACGATGACGTAGGTCCAGGCCCAGCCCAGCACCATGCGCAGCGTCTCGGCAATCTCGGGCGCGGCGCCGGGGATCAGCACGCGGCGGATCAGCGAGCGGTCGCCGACGCCGAGCGTGTAGGCCGCCTCGACCAGGTCGCGCCGGGTGTTGCCGACGATCACCGCGATCATCAGCACCAGGTTGAAGAAGCTGCCGATGAAGATCACCGCGAGCTTCTGTGCCTCGCCGATGCCGGCCCACAGGATCAGCAGCGGGATGAAGGCCGAGGCCGGAAGATAACGCGCGAAAGACACAAACGGCTCGAAGAAGGCCTCGACCGGCTTGTAGGCACCCATCGCCACGCCCAGCGGCAGCGCGATCAGCGCCGCGATCACGAAGCCGCCGAGCACCCGCCACACCGTCATGCCGATGTCGCCGAGGAAGCCCATCTGCGCGAGCAGCGTCCAGCCGCTGCGCAGCATCAGCAGCGGATCGGCGAGGAAGGTCTTCTGCACGAAGCCGCCGAAGGTGGCCACGCACCAGGCCGCGACGAAGACCACGAAGAAGGCCACGCCGAGCACGATGCGCGTGCCCGGCGCCACCGGAACCAGCGGCTTCACTTGAGGAAGCGCGTATCGGCCAGCTTGCCCATGTCGGGCAGCGACTTGATGATGCCGGCTTCGAGCAGCAGCTCGGCGGCCTCCTTGCTGAAGGCGGCATGCTCGGCGGCGAAGAACTTCTGGTTCGCCTCGCGGTCCTGCCAGCGCAGGTAGGCCTGGCTCTTCTCGAAGGCCTCGGCGGTCTGCTTGACGTCGGTGCCCATGATCTCGAAGCTCTTCTTGGGCTCGGCCTTGATCATCGCCACCGCGTCGAAGTAGCCGTCGGCCAGCGCCTTCGCGGCCCCGGGGTTCTCGGCCAGGAACTTCGGCGTGCAGCCGAAGGTGTCCATGATCATCGGGTAGTCGAGCGTGGTGGCGATGATCTTGCC
>Ga0209797_10001467_pt1 | contig 11866 bp, 7 predicted proteins | sample DOMMetBare3Fresh_2_FD_187472 | JGI IMG/M metagenome (GOLD analysis project Ga0209797, IMG submission 187472) | Wetland sediment microbial communities from St. Louis River estuary, USA, under dissolved organic matter induced mercury methylation -... | ecosystem: Environmental > Aquatic >...
CGGTCCCGCCAGCCGTGTAGGCCAGCGTGAATCCGGCGGTGCTGCCATAGCTGCTGCTGGAGATCTGGACCTGCCCACCCACGTTCGTCGCGATCAGGCTCAGGGCCGGGCGGCCGGTCGCGAGGATGGAGGAAGCTCCAAAGTTGAGGGTGCCTCCCCCTTCGTTGTTGGCGGTGATGGTCAGGTCGAGCGCCGAGGTGCGCGCCTGGCTGTCCTCGACGACGATCGTCCCGTTGCTCACGCTGACCGTGCCGGTCAAGCCGTAGGCCGCCTGGATCTGGCTCACCAGGTCACCGATGGTCTTGGTGCTGGCATCGGTGATCGTGAAGCTGCTGGAGAAGGTGGAGCCGTCGCCCCGCTTGCCGCTGTACGAGACGCTCTGGCCGTTGACGACGCCGAAGCTGCCGCCACCCGCCCCACGCAGCGAGGCGAAGGTGGTCGTCGCGGTCATCGGCACGGTGCCGGCGACGTCGCCGTAGAGCACGGTGCCGGTGCCGACCTTCTGCCTGGTCGCGGCGGCGAAGGCGGCGTTCAGCGCATTGGCGATGGTGTCGGTCGTCGCCCCGTTGGCGAGCTGGATACTGGCGGTCGCGCCGCTCTGGGCTTCGGTGATCGATATCGTGTCGGGCGTCGCATCATCCGCATAGGTGCCACTGAAGCCGGTGCCGAGCAGGGTGGCCTGGGTCGCGGCCTGGGTGATGTTGACCGCATAGGTGCCGGCCGCCGTCGCGGACGACGAGGTCAGATAGCTCACCCGCGAATCGGTGGCGGATCCGACCTGACTGAACAGCATTCGCAGGTCGCTGAGGCGGCCCTTGAAGGCCGCATCGAACTTGGTCGAATTGAAGGTCAGCTTCCCGTCCTGACCGAGGCTCAGCCCGGCGAGGCCCGCGGTAGAGAGGTCGGCCGGTGCGCCGCCGACGGTCTGCAGCAGGGTCCGGGACAGGGTGCCGGAGACGCTGCGGACCAGCCCATCGTTGTACAGCGCCGGGGCGGCTGTGCCGGTCTTGGGCGCCGTCTGCTGCTGCTTCACGAAATCGATCAGTTTGTTCCAGGCGTCGGCAAAGGCCTGCATCGCCTTCTGCGCCTGCTCACCCGAGTGCTCGATGGTGACCATGGTGATGGCCCCCGTCTCCTCGGCGGTCAGATTCAGGGTCACGCCCTGGATCGCGTCCGTGATCGTGTTGGAGGTTCGCGTCATGGGGACGCCATCCACCGCGAAGCTGGCGTCCTGGCCGGCGACCAGGATGGCGGCCGGCTGAATGACGTTGCTCCCGTTGGTGAGGCCGAGCGCCTGCGGAATGCCGCCTGACACATCGGCGAAGGTCATCCCCGCCTGGCCGGTGGCTTCGCTGGTCAGCACCAGTCGGAAGTGGGTCGCGTCCACCTGCAGCACCGACGCGGAGACCTTGCTGGGACTCGCGCCAGTATTGGCATTGTTGATCTTGTCGCGGAGGGACAGCAGCGTGTCGTTGGCGTCCACCGTGACCGTGGCCCCGTTGAGCGTGAAGCTGCCGGCGGTCAGGGCGAGGGGGGTGCTCATGCTGGCAAAGGTGGTGCTGCCGAGCTTCTGCGCCTTGGCGAGCGCCGTCACCTCGATCCGGTAGGTACCGGTTGCGGCGGTGCGGCCGCCGCTGGCGCTGAGCAGCGCCCGGGTACCCGAGATCGCGGAGGTCGTGGCGGAGACGCCGTCGAACGCGGTGCCGTCCTGCAGGGTCGCGGCCGCCGTCTGGACGGCGGCGAGCAGTCCCCGGTAGGTCGCAAAGGCCTTCAGCTGGTCGTTGTACTTCTTTTCCTGGTCGCGCAGCCGGATGGCCGGCGCGCTTTCGGCCTGGATGATCTGGTCGATGAGGGAGCGGTAGTCGATGCCGCTGATGATGCCGGTGACCGCGCTGGCCGGAGTGGCCGATGTCCCCGATGTCGTCGCCATGGTGACCTCCCTCTCGTCCTGGCCCTGCTGGATGACGATCCCCCGGGGACCGATGCGCTGGCCTCCGGGGGTCGTGCGTCAATGTCCTGCTTTCCGACCCTCGACCTGCGGCTGATTACTGGATCAGCTTGAGGATCGTCTGCGGCGCGGCGTTGGCCTGGGCGAGCATCGCCGTGCCAGCCTGCTGCAGAATCTGGTTCTTGGTGAAGGTCGTCATTTCCGACGCCATGTCGGCATCGCGAATCGTGGACTCAGCGGCCGTGAAGTTCTGAATGGCCGAAGAGGTGTTCGCCGTCGCGTAGTCGAACCGGTTCAGCGCCGCGCCAACATCACCGATCGCCGCGTTCACCTTGGAGATCGCGGAGTCGATCAGGGTCAGCTCGGCGGCAGCGGCCGCCTGCGTGTCGAGGACCGTGCCGCCAGTGGTGAGGCCCAGGCCGGAGACGGCCAGGTTCAGGTTGCCCGCCGCGACAGACACGAGGTCGTTGCCGCCGGCGCCGTACGAGCCGCTGGAGCTGACCATGAAGTCGGCCGTGGTGGTCGCGCCAACCGTGACGGTGGTGCCGTTGAGGCTGAGCGCGCCAACCCAGCTCGAGCCGCCGTTGACCGTGACGCCGAAGTTGCTGAAGGTCACTGAGCCGGCCGCGCTGGTGGAGATACCGGTGACGATCTGGCTGCCGCTGGCGCCGGAGATGGTCGCCGCAGTGGCTGCCGCTGCCAGGGTGTAGGCCCCGGCGGCCGCGCCGTTCAGGTTGACGTTCGACACGCCGACCGCCGCGAGGGCGGTGCTGGCGGCATCGACAGTCGCGCCGAAGGTGCCGTTGATCAGGCTGGCGCCCTGGTACTTCGTGGTGTTGACGATACGGTCGATTTCCTGGGTGATCTTCTGGTACTCCGCCGACAGCTTCGGAGCCTCGGCGCCGATGCTGGCCGAGTTGGCCTGCGTCGCGAGTTCCTTGAGGCGGTCGAGCATGCCCGAGATGGTGTTGATCGCGCCATCGGCGATCTGCAGCATCGATGAGCCCTGCGCTGCGTTCCGCTGAGCCGCCTGGAGCGAGCGCACGTCACTGCGCAGCTTGTTGGCGATCGCGAGGCCCGCGGCATCGTCGGCCGAACGGTTGATCCGGAAGCCGCTGCTCAGCTTGGCGATGCTCTTCTCGAGCGCCATGCCGGTGGTGGCGAGGTTCCGGTACGCGTTGTTGGCGGCGATGTTGGTCTGGATCTTCATACGGGTACATCTCCTGGTCTTGCGGTCCGGGGCTTCCCTGCTCCGGTCCTTCGATGAGCGGTCCGTAGTGACCGTCAGAGAGATGTATCGGCGACACCGCCGCGAACTTGAGGGGGCGTCTGGTCCTTTCCGCCGGGTGCGGTACTCGTGGCGGCAAATTGTACCGTGCGGGAAGGTCCCAGCGCCGGCGAGACGCGAGCAGGGAAGTGACTCGCCGACAACGAGTTGGGCAATCGCCGATAGCCGAGTCGGAGCGGTACGCGGCTTGCCTTCCAGAGGGCATGCCATCACAAGTTGCCGCCCAGCGAGACCCGGCCAGACTCAGTGCGCTCCTGCAGCAGGGGGTGGCGCACCATCAGGCTGGTCGGCTCGGGGAAGCGGAACCTCTATATAGAAGCGTCCTCCTGGATGATCCCCGGCACCCCGATGCCCTGCATCTCCTCGGGCTCGCCGCGCATCAGCGCGGGGATCAGGGGGCCGCGGCGGAACTGGTGCGCCGGGCGCTTAACTGGCGCGCTGATTTCCCTGCGGCTCTCACCACTCTTGGCAACATCCGGATGGCGCAGGGACGGCCGGAGGATGCGGTCACCGCGTACCGGCGCGCGCTGGCGTCGGCACCGGGCGAACCGGAGATGCTGCACAACCTCGCCGGCGCGCTGGTAGCGGCCGGATCGCTTCGGGAAGCCATCGCGGTGTATCGTCAGGCGCTGACCGGCCGGCCCACGCAGCACGCATCGCGGCTTGCGCTGGCGCGTGCCCTCTGCGCAGCGGGCGATCTCGCGTCCGGTGAAGCGGAACTGCACACGCTGCTGTCCCTCTCTCCCGCTGAGGTCATCGCGCTGGGCGTGCTCGGCAGCGTGCAGCTCGACCGGGGCGACATGCAGGCGGCCCTGGAGACCTACCTCACCGCCTCGCGCCTCGCCCCCGAAGACTTCGAAGCCAATACCGGACTCGGCGTCATCGCGCTGCGGCGCGGACAGCCGGCCACCGCGCTGCACCATTTCGAGGTCGCCGCCCGCGTCGCGGCCACCTCGGTGCTCGCTGCCTCCAATCTGGGCGCCGCGCTCCGGGCGCTCGACCGCCACGCCGAGGCGCTGCCGATCCTCGAATCGGTCGTGGCAAGGGAGCCGCGACACGTGATGGCACTGTGCAATCTCGGCGCGGTCCATCTCGATCTCGGCCGCGCCGAGGAGGCGCTGACCTGCTTCGATCGGGCGGTGGCGAGTGATCCGCACGCGGCCGAGGCGCACACCAATCGTGCCTGCGCGCTTTGCGACATGGGGCGCCATGCGGACGCCGTGCCGGCAGCACAGCGGGCGCTCGCGATAGCGCCCGGCATGCCGACGGCGCTCTCCGTCCTCGGCCGGGCGCTCGGCGAACTCGGCATGGCGGAGCAGGCGATCGCAGCCTGCCGGGAGGCGATCGCTCGCCAGCCATCCAACAGCGAAGCCCACTGGAACCTCGCCCTCCCGCTGCTCCGCACCGGCCACTACGAGGAGGGATGGCGGGAATTCGAGTGGCGCTTCGAGGCCCAGCGCCGCCGGCTGCGGCCCATGCCGAACAGCCTCCCACGCTGGAAGGGGGAACCGCTCGCCGGCAGGACTCTCCTCGTGTGCTGGGAACAGGGCTTCGGTGACAGCATCCACTTCGCGCGCTACATCCCGATGCTGGCCAGCCGCGGGGCCCGGGTTCTGCTGCAGGTGCAGACGCCGCTGAGGCGGCTGTTCCAGAGCCTGGAAGGCGTGGCGGAATTCGTGGAGACCGACGCGAATGCTGTACGCGCCGATTTCCAGGTCGCCATGATGAGCCTTCCGCATCTGTTCGGCACCACGCTGGACACACTCCCGCACGCCGTCCCGTATCTGCGCGCGCCGGCCGGAACCGAGCCGCTGCTGCCGCCGTCCACCGGCCGGCGGCGAATCGGGCTGGCCTGGTCCGGCTCACCGGCACAGGCGAACAACCGCTTCCGCTCGGTGCCGCTCGCCGAGCTTGCCCCGCTGCTCGCGATGCCGGAGATCGACTGGGTCAGTCTCCAGGTCGGCGCGACCGATGCTGAATTTGCGGCGGTGCCCGAGTCCGGCCGCATGATCGATCCCACCCGCCAGCTTGGTGACTTCGCCGCCACGGCCGCGCTGATGCAGGAACTCGATCTGATCATCACCATCGATACCTCAGTGGCCCACCTCGCCGGCGCGCTTGCCCGGCCGGTGTGGCTCATGCTCTCGCATACCTGCTGCTGGCGCTACCTGCTGGCCCGCTCCGACAGCCCCTGGTACCCGACCGCCCGTCTCTTTCGCCAGCCATCGGCCGGCGACTGGGCGTCGGTCGTCTCCACGATCCGCGCCGCCCTCGAGGAGAGCGCTCCATGACCGCCAGTTCCGTCCCTGTCGCCGAGAGTCTCGCAGTCCGGTTCACCGACTTCCTGACCCGGCTCCGCGAGGACATCTATCCGGAGCTGCCCTCGCAGCAGCACAGCGACATCACCCGTCAGATGTGGGAGCGGGTGCGTGGCATCGTGCGGCTGGAGCCCGGAGCGCGGGTGCTGGACGTCGGCTGCGGCCAGGGGCTGGCACTGGAGCTCTTCCGCGCGGCCGGGCTCAGCGCGGTGGGGATCACGATCGGTCAGGACGACCTCGCTGCGTGTCAGGCGCGCGGGTTCGATGTCGCCGAGATGGACCAGTCATTCCTCGAATACGAGGCCGGGAGCTTCGATCTGATCTGGTGCCGGCACGCGCTCGAGCACAGTGTGGCGCCCTATTTCACGCTGTCGGAATTCTCCCGGGTACTGTCGCCGGGCGGCACCCTGTACGTGGAGGTCCCCGCGCCCGACACGCCCTGCCATCACGAGCTGAATCCGAACCACTACAGCGTCCTCGGCCAGTCCGCATGGCTGAGTCTCATGGAGCGGGCGGGCTTCGAGCTGGTGGACGGCATCCGGATCGATTTGCAGGTCCCGGCCGGGCCGGACATGTACTGGGGCTTCGTCCTTCGGAAGCGTGATACCGCCGAGCCACGGCCGGCCATCGTGCTCGCGCAGGGGCGGGAGCCGTCGCTCGCGGGAGTGCAGGAAGTCGAGGTCTCGTTCGAGTCCGCCGGGCGGTCGCTCGCGCTGGCCCTGCGGCTCGATGCCGGAGAAACCAGCGAGGGCCCCATGCTTCAGGCGCTCGCGGCTGGCGAGTTCTACGAGCCCGAGGTTTCGTACTTCATCACCAACGTGCTGCAGGAGGGTGACACCTTCATCGATGTCGGCGGCCACATTGGGTACTTCTCGATGCTCGCGGCCCATGCGGTGGGGGCCGGAGGTCATGTCTACACGTTCGAGCCGGAGCCGAGGAACGCCCGACACATTCGCGAGCATATCGCGCTCAACGCAGTGGCCAACGTCGAGCTCCTGGAGGAGGCGCTGGGCGATGAGGAGGGCGAGGCCGCACTGCATGTCAATGCGGACAACACCGGCGGACACGCGCTCTGGGACGTGGGGGAACACCCGTTCAACCTGCGGAGTCGCCTCCATCACGACGTGAAGACGGTGCGTCGCGGGACGCTGGCGCAGCTGCTCGCGAAGACCGCGGCGCAGCGGGTCCGGCTGGTGAAGATCGATGCCGAGGGGTCCGAGCTGCGGATTCTCAAGGGCGCGATGCTGCTGCTGCTGGCGCGCAAGGTGCCTTACGTGATCTGCGAGATCAACGAGTTCGCGCTGCAGCAGATGGGGGCGACGGGGCAGGGGATGCGGGCCTTCATGCAGGCCTGCGGGTACAGCTGTTACCGCATGATTCCCGAATCGCCATTCCTCATCCCGTTCCCCAGCGAAGCGGCGTACGCCACGCCGTATGTCTACAACGTGCTGTTCACCGATGCACCGGTGTCCGTGTGAGCGTCGATCGGCAGGGAGTCGCCATCGTGCCTCCGTCGTCCATCGGTCGTGCGGTCACGCGCGGCGCCGAACTCGCACTTCGCGACTCGCCCGAGGGGAGTCGCGCGCCTGACCTGCGCGAGCGGCTGGCCCTCGCGATGGAGTACCACGAGTCGGCGCAGAGCCCGCGGGCGGAAGCGCTCTGCCGCGAGCTGTTGCGGCAGTGGCCGGAGCACGCCGAGGCGCTGCAGTTCGCCGCCATGCTGGCCCATGAGGCGGGGCGCGAGGTCGAGGCGCTCGAGTTCATCGATCGTGCGATCGCCCGGGAGCCCGGTTTGGCAGGGAGTCACCAGGCGCGGGGAACCATTCTGCGCGCCCTCGGGCGGCCCGATGAAGCCCTCGGGGCCTTTCGTGAGGCGATCAGTCTCGCTCGCGACGATGCCCCTGCCTGGTATGGTGCGGGGTGCGCGCTGCAGGATCTCAATCGCCTGCCGGAAGCGGTTCGCGCTTTTGAGGAGGCGGTGCGGATCCGTCCCGGCTACGCGGAGGCGCTGCTCAATATGGGCGCCGCGCTTACCGAAGTGGGCCGGCCAGCAGAGGGACTGGTCGCGCTCGAAGCGGCCGCGCGGTCCCGGCCCGATCTCCCTGCCGTCCAGGACCGGCTCGGCTCGGCCCTCGGCGCCGCGGGGCGCTGGGAAGAAGCCGCCGAAGCCCATCGCCGGGCGATCGCGCTCCATCCCGGCACCGGCGCCGCCTACTGCAATCTCGCCACGGCCCTGAGCGCGCTTGGTCACCACCGCGACGCTGCCGAGGCGCTGCAGGCCGCACTGACCATCGAGCCGAATTCCCCTGACGCTCATAACCGCATGGGGATGGTGCTCCGGAATCTTGGTTACCTCGACCAGGCTGTCTCTGCCTACCGTCAGGCGCTGGCGGGCCGTCCCGATTTTGCCGAGGCACACTTCAACCTCGGGGTGCTGCTGTCGGAGCTGGACCGCCCCGTCGAGGCGCTGTCCTCCTATCGCTCCGCGCTCGCGTTCCAGTCCGAGTTTGCCGAGGCCCACGCCCGGATGGGTGCGGTGCTCATGAAGCTGGGCCGCCCGGCCGAGGCGATCACCGCCTACCGGCTCGCGCTCACCCTCCGCCCCGCAATCGCCGACCTCTGGTGCGAGCTCGGCAACGCGATGCGCGAAGAGCGGCGGATGCCGGAGGCGATCGCGGCGTACAGTCACGCGATCGACCTGCAGGCCGATCACGCCGCCGCCTGGTACGCCCGCGGCCTGGTCCAGCTGAGTGTCGGTGACTTCGAGGCGGGGTGGCAGGGGTACGAGTGGCGCTGGAAGGTGCCGGCGCTCCGCCTGCCGATTCCTGGGTCTGCAGCACCACGGTGGAACGGCGAGCCGCTCGACGGGCGGACGATACTCGTCACCGCAGCGAACATGACCTCTGATGAGATCTTCCGGTTCGTGCGCTATCTGTCGTTGATCCCTGCGCAAGGCGGACGGGTGATCTTCGAGTGCCCGGCCCCGCTCCGCCGCCTGCTGGAGGCGATGCCGTGCATCGCCCAGGCCGTGACGATCGGCGAACCGCAGCCGTCAGCCGACTTTCATGTGTCACTCGGCAGCCTGCCGCTTCAGTTCGCGCGCCAGTGCACCCTGCCGCCGATCGAGACGCCCTATCTCCCCACCCGCACCTGGTCGACCAGGGTCCCCCTGCTGCCGCCCGGTGAGGGCCTGCGGGTGGGCATCGTCTGGAACAGCCGCGACGGACGGAACTCGCGCGCCACGCCGGCGCTGGCGGCACTCGCACCGCTCTTCCGTCTTCCCGGGATCAGCTGGTACAGCCTGGAGACCTCCGGCGACGCCGAGCCGCTCGTCGGTGCCTTCGTCGCCGCCGGGGTGCAGGACCTGGCGCCCCTGGTGCGGGATGTGGCCGACCTTTCGGCGCTGATGGGGCAGCTCGATCTCGTCGTCACGGTGGATGCCGCGGTGGCCGATCTCGCCGGGGGGCTCGGAATGCCGCTGTGGGTGCTGCTCTGTGTCGCACCGGGTTGGCAGTGGGGGACCGAAGGCGAGGCCAGCCGCTGGTATCCCACGGCGCGGGTGTTTCGTCAGAGCCATCCGGGCGGGTGGGCGGCTGTCGTCGATCGTGTGGCGCAGGCGCTGGCCAGCGAACAGCCCGGGTAGGAACGCCGCGGCGCACTCCGGCTCAGCAAGCGAGGAGTGCGAGGATCTCCGCTGTCCGTTGCTGCCAGGTCCAGACCCGGTGCATGCACCGAGCGCCGCGCTCCCCTCGTTCCCTGGATGTCCGCCGGTCTCGATACGCCTCCTCGAGTCGCTCCACGATTTCCGCGACATCGCTTTCGCCCCACCCCTCGGTGCCCCGGTAGAGCGGGCAGCGACCGCGCACCGGCTGCTGCCGGGTGAGCGGGGTCGCCGCGTCGGGTTCGGCGAGCAGATCGAGGTGGCCCGTGTTGGCGGAGAGGATCGCCGGGATGCCGCAGGCCATGGTCTCCATGGCGACGAGATTGGTGCCGCCCTCGCAGCGGTTGGGGAAGAGGCCCACATCGGCCTCACGGATGGTCTGCGCCATCTGATGATTGGGGAGTGCCCCCAGATCGAGGACCGTCTCCGGGCGGATTCCGTTGGCGGCGAGCCACGGCTCGAGGGCCAGGCGGCCGTGCGTATCCACACCCGGCAGGCCGCGCACGTGGCCGGCGCTATCGAGACCGACCATCGTCTGCGGCCAGGGGTTGTGCCAGGCCGTCATCAGCAGCGCATCCGGGTGTCGGGACGCGAATTCCCGGAACCCCGCCACCACCAGATCCTGCCCCTTGCGATACTCGAGCTTGCCGCCGGCGAAGACCACGAACCGCTCGCCGAACAGGCCGCCCCGCGGAGCGGGATGAAAGACGGCGGGATCGATCCCCTGCGGGATCACGTGCACGGCAGGGAGTCCAGCGGCACGGAGCACCGCGCCGTTCCATGCCGAGCCGGCGATGATCGCGCTGAGGGCCCGCGCGGCCGCGAGCGCTTCCGCGGTGAGTGCGGTGTCCTCGAAGAAGATCACCCCGAGGTCCCGCTCGCTTGTCAGGCGCCGGCCGGCCGCGTTCCCCTGGAAGCCGTTGCCGAGTGCGCGCAGCACCGGGTAGTCGGTCTGGATCCCGGCGTGTCCGGCCGCGCGGAGCAGGTTGTGCAGCTCGGCTTGCTGCGCGAGCGGCACGGCGAGCGCGTGACGGTGCAGGGGGTGCAGGGAGGCGGTATCGGCCGGTTCGAGCAGTAGCGGCATCACCCGGCCGTCCCGCGCCAGTTCGAGCGCGAGGTTGAGACCGAACACCTGCCATCCCGTGCCGGTGCCGATGGGCCAGTCCAGCACCACCGCCTCTGGAAGTGCGTCCGGCCGCGCGGGTGCTGGGTTGGGCGAGGGCCGCGCGGAGTTGTCCCGCGGCGCCGGTCGCGTCCCGGTCACGCTCATCCCAGCTTCTCGCGGAGGTCGAGCGGGTGCTTCGTGTGGTACTGACTGTCGCTCAACACTACCTGTCGTGCGATGCGGGTTGGGAAGTGGATCACGACTGGGCCCTGAAGGTTGGCGGTGCACCCTTCATCGTCGCCGCGGGGAAGGGTCACGATGGTCAGCACGGCGACCTGCTCCCCCGGGCGGGGTTCCGGGACATCCGGAAGATCGACCACGTAGCCCGGGAAGTAGATGAACGGGTCGACGAGCAGGAAGACGAGTCCCCCCTCGTCAACGCTCTGCAGCCAGAAGACCCCGTCTGGCGCGGCGGGCAGCATGATGAACCGCCGCTCGCCGGCGAAGCCGAGCATCCCCTCCGGCATGACGATGATATCGCTGCGGGGGACCGTGAGCGGACCGAAGAGACGCGAGGCAACGAAAAGCGTCTCGCCGGCCGGCACGGCCGGCTGCGTCGGAGCCGTCACCGGAGATAGTCCGTCAACGAGGTGTTGAGGATCTTCGAGGTCGACAGCAGCGCCGCCTGCAGCGTGTTCTGCGCCCCGACAAACCGCGTCGTGGCCGCCTCGATGTCGATTTCCTGGGCATCGCTCTTCTTGAGTGTGAAGCTGGTCTCCAGCGCGTCGGTGTTCTGCATGGCGGACTCGATCTGGCGCACCCGGGCGCCGTTGGTGGCAAGCATCGTCTGGGTAGCGTCGAAGGCGCCGTCCAGCGCGAACGCTGACAAAGCAATGGTGCCGGGGACGCCGCCGTTGAGTGCCGTGCTCAGGCCCTGGAGGGAGGTGAGGACCCCGCTCGAGACCAGCAGTTCCTGGCCGGTGTGATTGGTGGTCAGCTGGTAGTTCTGGCCGATCTCGGCCTGGCGGGCACGCGGGCGGCGGTGACGACGCCCGCCGGACCGGCGGTCGTCGAGCTGCCGCTCATCGGCCGCGGCCATCTGGGAAACGCCCTGGCCGCCATGACGGTGGCGGGCGAGTATGGCGTGCCGCTCCGCGACATGGTGGAGCGTCTCGCGGCGACGAAGCCCGCGCCGCGCAGAGGCGAAGTATGGCGCCTGCCCTCGGGGGTCACGCTCCTCGACCCGGACCGGACCTGGGTGGACGCGCGCGCGAAGATCGGGCGCGACACCGTCCTCTATCCGGACGTGCTCGTGGAGGGGCCGTGCGAGATCGGCGAGGACTGCGTCGTGCGCTCGGGGTGCCGCCTCGAGAACGTCAAGCTCGGCCGTCGCGTGGAGATCCGGGACCACAGCGTCGTCTCCGATTCGGTCGTGGCGGACGGGGCCAGCGTCGGGCCCTTCGCGCACCTGCGGCCGGGCTCGGTCCTCGAAGCCGACGTGAGGGTCGGGAACTTCGTCGAGGTGAAGAAATCGCGCCTCGGCCGC
>Ga0209797_10001469_pt1 | contig 11861 bp, 15 predicted proteins | sample DOMMetBare3Fresh_2_FD_187472 | JGI IMG/M metagenome (GOLD analysis project Ga0209797, IMG submission 187472) | Wetland sediment microbial communities from St. Louis River estuary, USA, under dissolved organic matter induced mercury methylation -... | ecosystem: Environmental > Aquatic >...
AGCAGGAGAATTTATTACTGCCAAAAGCAATGACCAGGTAGTAACCGATAGTGTAAGATTCGATGTGGGTTGGCTGAGGCGGCCTACTGATCGCCGTATAACGTTCGGTATGTTCTTCCAGGATTATTTGCCGACCAATAAAAATTTTAAAATGTTTTTAAACCTTTTGTATGGAAGTAATATGCCGTATAATATTCCGGGTGCAGTAAGATACCGGAATGCTGCAGTGATAGAACCTTATATCCGTGCAGATATTGGCTTCAGTGCTTTGCTGATGGATGATGACCGAAGCAAAAGGCGGAGTCACAGTCCCTTTCGGAATTTTGATAACATCTGGGCCAGCCTTGAAGTATTTAATATCATCGATAGACCAAATACTATCTCTTATCTTTTTATTAAAGATTTTTCCAATACAGTTTACCTGTTGCCCAACCGTTTAACACCCAGGTTGGTAAACTTTAAGATTGTTGCCAGGTGGTAAATTCCTCCCTGCCTGATATTTTATGCTGATCAATAAAAATCAATCATCACTTACTGAAACAGAAATTGGCTTGGGAGCCAGTTTATGAATGCGGATAATATTCAGCCTGTTCAGCAACTTAATAATTGCGTAAGTCGGATCGAGTTCATACCAGCGAAATCCGAAATTTGTAGAAGAAGGATTTTTATGATGGTTATTATGATAAGCTTCCCCCATCATTAATAAATCAACTTTGAATAAGTTAGTAGAGGTATTTTTCATTTTGAAATTTGTCGACCCGTATTTATGGGCGAACCAGTTGATAATAACACCCTGCAACGGTACCATTAAAATATGAACAGGCAATAAAAGAAACCACCAGGCTGAAGGAGCAAATTGCAGGTAGAATAAAAAATAAGCTGCTATCCATGCCAGCCTGGACACGGTGGCATGTGCAATTTTATCAAGGGCCGGCCAATCAGGCAGGTTTTTCAGAAATCTCGGTTCTATGGATTGTTTTTCATTATAAATACCTGATGAGAGGTTTCGTACTCTCCACATCATTTTAAAAAGATTGCTATCAAAGGTTGGTGAGTGCGGATCTTTCTCCGTATCCGTATATGCATGATGCATCCGGTGCATGATAGCATATACTCTTGGGCTTACATATGATGAACCCTGCGTGAGATATGCAAGCAGGAAAAAAAAACGTTCCCAGAATTTACTCATGGTGAAAGCACCGTGTGCAGCATACCGATGCTGCAGAAAAGTTTGCATAAAAAGAGACAAATACCAATGGGCTACTAAAAAGAGCAGAATAATTAACATACTAAAAAATCACTATTGCTGAATACTGACGGACGAAAGGTAGGCTTAATATGTGTTCGTTAATAAAATACATTGCTGCAGAAACAGTATTAATTGTTAAAGTGAAGGGCTGTCTATCACCCAGTTAAGCACTTTAAAGATTTACAGCCCTTTTATATAATAAAAGTGTACCTTTACTATGTGAATAAAAGTTCTTCAAACATTCAGTCCTGATTAGTGTCAATTTTTACTTTTCCCTTCAGTATTAGTTAATTCTCCTCTTTACTTTTTGTCCAGGTTCTTTATCACAATTGTATTTTATTGTATTATTTATTTAAATTATTGATTTATGAACATGTACGTTTCAAACCTGAGCTTTCACACAACTGATGATGAACTCAGAAAATTATTTGAAGAATTCGGAGCTGTATCATCCGCTAAAGTGATTACTGATCGGGAAACTGGTCGTAGTCGTGGTTTCGGATTTGTAGAAATGAATTCCAATGACGAAGCTTCAAAAGCTATGAAAGGACTTAATGGCAAAGATCTTGAGGGAAGGGCAATGTCAGTGAGTGAAGCCAGAGAGAAAGCACCCCGTTCGAATGACAGAAGATTCTAATAAAAAGAACTAATGTATTTAAAAGAGTCCGGGATTCCGGACTCTTTTTAATTTATAAAATAGTTTGATTTAGCTAAATAAGATTACCTGTCGTTGGTACCGGCTTCTTCAGAAGTGGAATTGGCCATGTTTATTTCTTCCTGCGGTGTAAGATTATTAATTTTCAGTTGAAAGTCCGAATTGAGGCTAATAGTGTAATGATATTTACGGAGTAAAGCCTGGGTAATGCTATCCTGCATCAAAATCTCAAGCAGATCCTTTGCCGGAACAGGTGGATTTAAAATAAGTAAGCGGCCTCTAATTAATTCCATGGAAAAGGAACAAGTAGGTTTGCGAAGCTTTGTTGTTTTTTCAAAATCTGTACGATTGAGGCTGAGTATCTGTTCTCCGGCAGCTGATTTCTTTAATAATAACCTGATAACAGGCAGGTATTTTTTCCAGGTATAAGTGTACATTTTCTGAATTTGAGGATGAAATTGCTGATAAGATCTGCAATCCTATCGAAGGTGAGCTTTTATTTTAACAACTGCGCAAATAATTTGTGAAACAACGAGAAAGTTACAGTTCAAAAAGCTCTCAACGGATAATAATCATTACATTACATGTTTCCATCTGCTTTGAGAATTACAGGTTTCGTATTGTAAATCAAAGAGTAAAGTATACAATCCGATCAAGATTAGGTAAAATCGTTGCTTTTTGAACAAAGATGACGCAAAAAAAACCTGAAAATAAAACGGATTAGCCCCAAACGGCAGATTTAATTAAAATAAGAAATGAAAAAAGACAGTATTATACAATTTGTCGGTTTTGTTACAAAACTGGATTTTGAAACTTTTATTCCTCAATGGGAAGAGTATGCAAAAGAATTTATGAAAGTTTCTGGCGCAAAAATTTTACAAAGAGAATCTGACGTTAAAAACAGTTTTAAGTATATCTCTCAGCATGAATCTAACGATGCCGGATTTCGTTTCAAATTTATGAAAGGCAGAAACTCGGAGCATTTTCATGAGCAAAGTGTAAAAGTATCCCAGGCTGGTGGTTATATTCCAATTCAAATTCAGGCCGTTCAAAATAAAGAAAGTGATTTTCTGAAAGTCATGGCCTTTATCAGCCATGATGAAAATGATATAGATTACTATCGTAAGTTATCGCACTTTAAATTTCTTAATATCTACCAGGCGTATTTTGAGAACTGTACTTATGGGTATATCCTCGAATTTTTTACAAATGAAACAGATGCCCCTTTATTACTGGAACAACTTCAAACCCGAACCGGCAGTATTGCAGCGATTTATAAAAACTGTGCAGTGCCGCAGACTTAATCTGCATTTTTTATTTCAGTAAAGTAATACCTGTTTATTCTGAACATACTCATTAATGTATTTATTTCAATTCATGACCTGTTTCAATAGTACTTTCCGAAAATCGTTTCAGCTCCTGTAAACAGGCAGGATGAAGCTTTCTGCTTTAAAAGAGTTACCTTTAAGCAGTTTACAGTTGAAGGCTCTCAGAAAGTACTATTATACCTGCTATTTTACTTTTTTTAATTTTCAACTTTACCGGTGCCTAAAATTATTTTAAATGCCTTTTATAAAAGAAGATCTTGTTGGCGATAACTATAAATGGATCGATGCAATTTCCTATACGGGTTCCCCCAGTCGTCGTTTGTTTGACAGATATGACGGAAACCAGGTTTTGTTTATCATAAATTCGATCGGCTCTTTATCCGAAAAATTCAGCATAGTAGAAGGCCTTCAGATTGAAGAAAAAATCATTCACCATTTACCTTCAGCTATAAAAAGTGAATTGTCTGTATTCAACTGGCTGAAGAGTACACATTAATATACCTGTCATTTTAAAAAAATAAAGTATGACCAACGAACAGATAGAAAAATTCATGTTGAAAAATCAATTTGATAAAAACCCGGTGCAGATTAATTTTAAAGCCCGTCAGAAAATTATGGGCTTATTTATCAAAACTGCTGACTATGATGAATTAAAGTCAAAAAATCTCTGGCGTATTGTAGGCGGAGGCAGTATTGCGGAATATAAAAAATCAAAAGATATCAACCTGGCCCGGATATTTAATGGCGTTGAAATGACCAAGCTTGAAGCAGTATAAGTTTTTCGATAGTGCTTTTAACCCGGTTAAGAACTGAAGTAGTCTTTCTGAAAAATGAATTAACGGTTGTTTTTTATCTCCACCTGTTCCGAAAACGATCCCAGGTTGTTAATCCGATTTTAAACTGAACAGGGTTGTTGAATTTATTAGCAACAGAAGTCACGACATAAGCTCCGACTTTTATTCTTGCCAGCGGATTAAAAGGCCATTTCAGAATTTTTTCAATACCGGTAAAGAATTCAAGATACCGCAAACTCCTGTCTTTTGTAATAAGCAAGCCACCCCCTGCTATCTCCTGTAATTTTAATTTTTTCAGAAATGGTATTTTATTAATTAAAGCCCCATTAAACTCATGGACGAGGTTGCCCTGGAAAAACCGGCCAAAAACCGGGAATGTGGAGTCGAGGGCCTGGAAGGAATATTGCGGGTTTTGAAAAAATAAAGGATCCCCCTGACGCATGAATTTGTAATCAATTATTCTTAGATCGTTGGTATTAAGAAAATCACCGGTTTTAAGAATATAGGAAGTATTACCAGCCACTCCGAGGTTGATCTTCTGTTGCATTCCAAATTCCAGGTAATCAAAATCAATTTTACTGTTTAATAATCCCTTTATTCCTTTCTTCCAGGACACATAAAATGTAGGCCACTTAGATCCAAGAAATATTTTTTCTTTGGGCTCTCTTATATATCTCATACGTGGTGTTATGTATAATTTTACCTGGTTGTAGGTAGCATTATACGGATCAAAATTCACCGGGGGTTCATTCGGAATTCCGAATATACTGTCTGCATTATTCCCCACTTTATAATCAGCTACGGACCGGCGCAACGCCACTTCAAATGCATTCATCAGGGTAACGCCATTGAAGATTTCAAGCTCATGCGACACTTCCAGTGAATTGTTCAGGTAAATATTGCTTCGCTTGAGCACATTAACCCATGCATCCCCGGGATAAATAAATTCGAAATTCCGACCGGCACTCACTTTAAACTGCCCGCGGCTGAACGGATTGTACATCCGCTGAATACTTATTGTGCCATTAACATCTTTATTACGAAATCCATAACTAAGATCCGCTTCAAGAGATAAATTTTTTCTGGAAGCATATGTTTTTCGGTATGCGCCGGCCAGTTTCAGCCTGGCACCACCAAAGGCCACAGGCTGTATGAGTGAAGTAACCGGTGGAACAATCCATGTTCTTTCTTTTTTATGATTGTTAAATACCTGCCCGAATATGAGCACCTTTGGCCAGGTTATTTTATTAAGAACATTATCCATTGAATCGAGGTAGGCCTCACTCCGCATATACCTGTAAATACTATCCTGGTATTTTGCATACAACGACTGCTGTTGCGATAAAGGTTCGCTTCGCACGGATTTCCAGAACACCGAATCTTTTTCATAAGCTTCAGAAGTTGTAGCACTTACTTCATTTCCGAAATACCCTTTTTTAAACATTTTGCTTAATTCATAATCAGTATACAGAACAGTAGTTTCACCATATCTTTTACCACTTTTTGTTTTTGCATAATAATTGAATTGCTGCCGGGTTATCATTCTTGCCGTATCCCCCACTTTCTGATATTGCTGTTTCACTTCGAAATAATCATACTCGGGAACATGTGCAGCCGGCAACCTGAATTCAGCTGATAAAACATCCCAGGTACTATCCATAATAGTAATTTCTCCTTCTATGGTGGCGTTGCTTAACTGACGGGGCCTTACTGCTATTGTATAAATCTTGGGTTTATGTGTCCTGTCGATTTTCAATGTCTTGAAACGATAAGCTAATAAACCACTGTAACTAAATGGCGACACAAATGGAATATCGGAAACCAATGGAGCTTTAAGCTGGTTATTAAAAATATTAAAATCCCCTTCTGTAGTAGAGAGATAAAAAAGACTTTCGGTGTTTCCTCTTTTATTTATACCAACCCTTTCTTCTTTTATTAATCCGGATTCACTTTTGTCAAGCCGGATTAAAACTTCTGCCAGTGACATCCCTTTAAATTCGTCTTTAATAACAGAATCCGCTATTTCATCTTTTTTCTTTTTTACAACAGATGAATCCTGCTGAAAGGCCTTGATATAAACATTGCATGAATAAGAACCTGCTGCCTTTAATAAACTTTCTTTAATCCTTATGACATTCCGTACCAGATCTTCTGCCCTGTCCCTTGTTTTAACTTTTATCACTACTTCGGCAAGATTGGCTGACTCATCATCCTCCATCAAAACATTTTCAGTAATATCTTCATTGTTTAAAAAAATAGTAATAATTCTTGTTTTATACCCTATCATACTGACTACAAGATCATACTTACCCCTTTCCAGGTAAAATTCATACGAACCATCATCTTTCGTTACCGAACCTTTTCTGATTTCTTTTATTTCCACACTGGCCAGCGGCAATGGTTCATTTTTATTATCTTTTACCACACCCGCTACCTTATAAAGCTGCGCATGCCCGAAAACATTTAGCAATAGAAATAGTATGATTAATGAACACTTATTTTTCATTTTCCCGTAGGGATTGATTGCCATGTAAAAATTGCAAATAAGCAATTGAAAATAAGGTTTGAAGTAATCTTTTCATTTTTATTTAACAGAATTGAAATATACAGTAGCTTTCATTGCTATATTTTGAATGATGCAGATGAAAACATTTTAAAAGAGGTTGCACACAGCAATTTCAAATCAAAATCTTTAAAATTTCTTAGTCAAAATTCCACTAATTAGCCGGGATATTCAGAAAAAATTGTACAGTCTATTTATTTTTCAACCAGAATTCGTCAGTCCATTTTTCCTTAGATAGCGGATGCTTCTCAAGTTGTTTGAATAAAGTATCCAATTGCTGCTTTGTGAGCAGCGTTTCCATGAATCCAAAAAGTTCTCTTTCTTCAAAGCGAATATGATTATTCAACAACTCACAAAGCACCACAAGACTGCTGGCGTCTGCTGTATCTTCTAACCCGAGTACCAGTTCTTTTATTTGATCATGTTCCTGGTGCATACGGATAGCCAGCGGATGATTGGCAGGCATGTAAGGAATCAATACTTCTTCTTCCAGAAAAAAATGAGTTTTAATGTGATGACGCCAGTACCACAAAGTATAATTACGAAGTCTTTCCAACGGTATTTTATTCTCAATTCCCTGTTTGATTTTCCAGGCAAATAACAATCCTTCATGATGCTCCCGGCTGAGTGGTGCAAGTTGTTCGCTTCTTTTAATCGGATTTCTTTTGTCTTCCATAGTGATAAATGTATACACTTATAGAAAAAGAAAAGCTTGATTTAGCACATTTATTTTTCTGATGTTAGTCATGCTTATTGCTATATAAAAAATCATTAACCGATTTTAAATTTTTTGTATTCACATTATGTTAATAAGTAACTTTAGGTAGTAATAACAGTCATTGTTTATATTTGAGAATGAAGGATAAGCCTGCCTTATGGCAGGCAAGCTTCTGAAAATGGTCAGAAGACGCCAAGCAATCCGGTACCATCCTTCGCCGGTTTAGTGAAACATAAACCCGATGTGAATTGACAGACACAATTATCAACCTTGAAACCGTAAACCCTATCGAATTTTTTGGAGTTAACAACGGTAAACTGGACATCTTAAAAAAGAAATTTCCCCTGCTAAAAATTCTCTCCCGTGGTACACAGCTTAAATTAAGCGGTGCACCTGAGCAGATTGAAAATGCCCGGGAAAAAATTTCACTCATTGTAACTTACCTGGAGCGTAACGGCCATATGAGCCAGAATTATTTCGAGCAGGTACTCGGCGGAGACGATGCTGAAGTAATTGATCATTTCCAGGAAAAGAATCCCAATGAAGTATTGGTGTTTGGTCCTAATGGGAAATCTGTAAGAGCCCGAACAGCCAACCAGAAAAAACTGGTGCAGCTGGCTGAAAAAAATGATATCGTATTTGCTATCGGACCTGCAGGTACCGGAAAAACCTATACAGCGGTTGCTTTAGCTGTACGGGCATTGAAAAATAAACAGGTTAAGAAAATTATCCTTACAAGACCTGCAGTTGAAGCAGGTGAAAGCCTTGGATTTTTGCCTGGTGATTTAAAAGAAAAAATAGACCCGTATCTGCGTCCTTTATATGATGCGTTAGATGATATGATACCTGCTGACAAACTTGGCTATTATATGACAACAAGGACTATTGAAATAGCACCACTGGCATATATGCGTGGCCGGACATTAGACCATGCTTTTATTATTCTTGACGAGGCCCAGAACTCCACTGAATTACAATTAAAAATGTTCCTTACAAGGATAGGTGCCAATGCCAAAGCCATTATCACCGGTGATATGACTCAGGTGGATCTTCCCAGAAATCAACGCAGCGGATTAAGTATGGCTGTCAGAATTTTAAACAATATTGATGGGATTGCACATATTGAGCTGGATGAAGAAGATGTAGTACGCCATCGCCTGGTGAAACATATTCTCCGTGCATACACAAAGGAGCATGAAAATGAAAATCCCCAGGATTATCCAAACAGACCGGCTCCGGAATTAAAAAAGAAGAGTAAACCAGAAGACAAGCCCACTGATAAACCCGGAGAATAGGAAAGAAGTAATTTTTATTATACGAATCATTCGAATTATAGAAAACTTCAGCAGAAACCGACCTGCTGAAGTTTTTTGTTTCTGCTGATTTATCCTATGTTATTGATAAACGCTTAATTTTATCAGTATGAATACATGCAATTCTTATTTCTTTCTGCTGCTGCTGCTTTTATCAGGCTGCAAAAGCAGTGATAAGCAACCTGCAAAATCCGAAAATAATATTGATGCCGCCAGAAATTTTATCCGATCGGCACTGGATGGAAAATTTGATGAAGCAAGAAAATATATGTTAGCCGATTCTACCAACATCAACTATATGGATGTGGCTGAAAGAAGTTATAAAAATATCGATCAGCTTACAAAAGACGGATACAGGGCTTCTAATATTAATATGCACCTTGTAGACCCGGTAAATGATTCAACCACCATTATCATTTATTCCAACTCATTTAAAAACGATCATGATACGTTGAGAATTGTAAAACAAAATGATAACTGGCTTGTAGATTTCAAATACCTGTATCAGCATGATGCAACTACTGTATCCCAAAAACCGGTTTTAACTGATTCCATGAAATGATTAAACAAGTATTATTAGTCGGATTTGGTGGCGGTATCGGGAGTATTGCCAGGTTTCTCTGTCAGAAATGGTTTGCAGAAAATACAGTACAGGTTTTTCCATGGGGAACTTTTTTTGTGAATCTTACAGGTTGTTTCCTTATCGGATTGATTTATGCCATTGCAGAGAAAACAAGTTTTCTTTCTCCCCAGACCCGGCTGTTATTAATAACAGGCGTTTGCGGTGGTTTTACAACTTTTTCTGCATTCGCCTTTGAAAACATGTCTTTATTACGCAGTGGCGATATCTTGTATTTTATTTTATATATACTCGGTAGTGTGCTGTTAGGAATAGCTGCAGTATTTGCAGGTATTGCACTCATTAAATTAGTTTAATATGGAACTGAACGGTCAATCGAAACTCCTGCGCATCTTCCTGGGTGAAGATGATCGAATCGGTCATCAGTTACTGTATGAAGTTATTTTAACGAAAGCCAAAGAAAACGGGCTTGCCGGAGGCACTGTTTTAAAAGGTATTATGTCATTTGGCGCCAGCAGCAGGCTTCACCGTGCCAGGTTAATAGAATTATCAGAGGATCTCCCTATCGTTATTGAAATTGTTGATACCGCAGAGAAAATTGATTCTTTTCTTCCGGAGGTAAACAGTTTTTTTGAACAATGCGGCAAAGGCGGGTTGATTACATTAGAAAAAGTAGACGTATTATTTTATAAACCAAGAAATAAATAATTCCAATCATGTTAACCGTTAAACACCCATGGCATGGCGCCAGTTATGGTGAAAAAGCTCCGGCTACAGTGAATGCCCTTATCGAAATCCCCCAAGGTTCCAGGTCAAAGTATGAAGTAGATAAAACAACGGGACTATTAAAACTGGACAGAGTTATCTATTCTTCGTTTCAGTATCCCATCAATTATGGTTTTATACCACAAACATTAGGGCTGGACAATGATCCGCTGGATATTCTTGTTATATGTTCACAGGCCATACAATCGCTTTGCCTGGTAGAAGCAACCGTAATTGGCAATATGCAAATGATAGACAGCGGGCAGGAAGACGATAAAATAATTGCGGTCGCTACCAAAGATCCGTCAGTCAATCACATTACCCGTATGGAAGAATTACCACAACATTTTCTTTTAGAACTCAAGAATTTCTTTGAACAATATAAAGTACTGGAAAATAAAGTTGTGGAAATTGATACCTTCCAGGACCAGTTGATTGCTTACCGCATTATTAAAGATTCCATTCAATTATATAATGAAACTTTCAAAAAATAACCGGTGAACACCATTCAAAAACATAGTATGACAACACAATTAATAATTATTACGTTGATTATAGGATTGTCTGCTGGTGTATTAAGCGGACTCGTAGGTATAGGGGGTGGCATCGTCATGGTGCCTGCATTGGTTTTCTTTTTAAATTATACCCAGCACCAGGCGCAGGGCACCTCCTTAGCTGTTCTTACTTTACCCGTTGTAATACTTGGATCCATCTATTATTATCATCAATGCCAGAAACTGGGAACTCCAATCGATCTGAAAGTAGTTGGTTTACTGGCGATGGGATTTCTGCTTGGAGGATTGCTTGGCAGCAAAATTGCGTTATCGGTAAACCAGGATCAATTAAAAAAGTTTTTCGCCATCGTTCTTTTCTATACCGCTTTTAAAATGCTGAAGTGGGATACGATGGTTATCAATTGGGTAAAAAGTATTTTCTAAACCAGTTACCAAATTCTTCTGATTGATTGCAATTTTAGTTTCCGTTTATTATTTCCTGTATTTACAATTCCCTTTTTATTTATTGAATCAATTCTTACTTTACCGGAAGCATGAATCATCTGTTCATCGCCCAGCAAAATACCAACATGCACTATTTCTTCCTTGTCATTAAAAAATGCAAGATCACCTGGCAGAACTTCAGAAATTTTCTTAATTGATTTTCCAACCTGTGCCTGTTGCCAAGCATCCCTCGGCAAATCAATTCCCATTAATTTAAATATGACCTGTACAAAACCACTGCAATCAACTCCCAGTGGTGTGCGGCCGCCCCATAAATAAGGAGCATTCAACCATGCTGCCATTAATTTGTGTAATAATTCCTTACCGGGCAACTGATCATCCCGCTTCAAATAGTTACCAGTAAATTCGAAATCCACGTTTCCAAGCTTTCCTTTGCCACCATTATTACCCGCAGGGAATGCAGTAAAAAAAGGAAGTGAAGAGCCGACTGGAATGTTCATGATTTTGTTTCCAAGAGATATTTCGCTAATCGTATCAGTTGATACATATGGATTCCGGATTCCGGCCATTATTTCATCAGCCGGTTCCAATTGTGTATTGGTCATCCACCCTTCATAATCATCGTGCTGGCTCCTGATTTTCACCCATAATTCTCCTTTTGTTTTCAGCACTTTTACGGTTTCACCGAATAAAAGCTGGTTCACCATTTCTTTGCGGTGATTGGGCTTTCTTCTAACAGGTGCGGCGGGTACTGCGATAACAGCAAATTCCATATGATAATGTTTCATCTAAATTATGAAATGAAAAGGAGTAAATTTTTGTTGAAATTTTAAAATGCTGCATCTTACTGAAAACAAATAGTTATTTTCCGCCTGTGAAGGATTTTAAATACCAGCATACTACCGATCAGGAACTTCTTGAAAAGTTCTATACAGAT
>Ga0209797_10001471_pt1 | contig 11850 bp, 12 predicted proteins | sample DOMMetBare3Fresh_2_FD_187472 | JGI IMG/M metagenome (GOLD analysis project Ga0209797, IMG submission 187472) | Wetland sediment microbial communities from St. Louis River estuary, USA, under dissolved organic matter induced mercury methylation -... | ecosystem: Environmental > Aquatic >...
GCGGCGTCTCACAACGTTCGACCGGAATCGTACGTTGTGAGACGCCGCACCCGATGCTGGTTGCACGGTGGCCAACTGCTGCGCAGCTGACCACCGTGATCCTGAAGGGGCACGCTTCGCGCGCCCGGGGTTTCCACTCACCTAGCCGCCGATGGCGACGGCGACGACGCCGGCTTCCTTGAGGGCCGCCTGGGCGGCGGCGAGGCGCGCCAGCGGCACCCGGTAGGGGGAGCAGCTCACGTAGTCGAGGCCGAGCTCGTGGCAGAAGGCGACGGAGCGGGGCTCGCCGCCGTGCTCGCCGCAGATCCCCATCTTCAGGTCCGGCTTGACGGAGCGGCCCCGCTCGACGGCGATGCGCATCAGGTCGCCGACGCCCTCGACGTCGAGCACCTCGAACGGGTTGCGCTCGAGGATGCCGTGCTCGAGGTAGTAGGTGAGGAACTTGCCCTCGGCATCGTCGCGCGAAAAGCCGAGCGCGGTCTGCGTGAGGTCGTTCGTGCCGAACGAGCAGAAGTCGGCCACCTCGGCGATCTCGTCGGCGCGGACGCAGGCGCGCGGCAACTCGATCATCGTGCCGCAGCGGTACTCGACCGACGGCTCCTCGGCAGCGACGCGCTCGGTCAGCTCGCGCAGCCGGCGCAGCTCCTCCCGGAAGCCGACGAGCGGGTGCATGATCTCGACGAGCGGCGCCTCGCCGGTGCGCTCGGCGACGGCCCTGGCGGCCCGCACGATCGCCCGCACCTGCATCTCGTAGATCTCCGGCCACTGCAGCCCCAGGCGGCAGCCACGGGTGCCGAGCATGGGGTTCGCCTCGTGCAGCTCCTTGATGCGGCGGCGCATGACGTCCGAGGTCGCCTCCTCGAGCGCCGGCAGGAACTCGTGCAGCGGCGGGTCGAGCAGTCGGATCGTGACCGAGTAGCCCGCCATCGCCTCGAAGATGCCCTCGAAGTCGGACTGCTGCATCGGCAGCAGCTTGTCCAGCGCCACCCGGCGGGCGGGCTCGTCGCCCGCGAGGATCATCTCCTGCACGATCGGCAGCCGCTCCTGCGCCATGAACATGTGCTCCGTGCGGCAGAGGCCGATGCCCTCGGCGCCGAACTCGCGCGCCTTCGCCGCGTCCTCCGGCGTGTCGGCGTTGGCGCGCACCCTCAGCCTGCGCATCTGGTCGGCCCAGTCGAGGATGGTCCCGAAGTTCTCGTCGATGGCGGGCGGTACGAGCCGCACAGGCCCGACGATGACGCGGCCGGTGCCGCCGTCGATCGTGATCGTCTCCCCCACCCGCACCTGATGCTCGCCGATCGTCACGATCCCGGCCACGGCGTCGATCGAGAGCCCTTCGCAGCCGGCGACGCACGGCTTGCCCATGCCGCGCGCCACCACGGCCGCATGCGAGGTCATGCCGCCGTGCGCCGTCAGCACGCCCCGTGCCTGGATGAGGCCGTGGATGTCGTCGGGCGTCGTCTCCCAGCGCACCAGGATCACGTCCTCCCCGGCCTTGCCACGCGCCTCGGCCGTGTCCGCGTCCAGCACGATCGCGCCCGACGCGGCGCCGGGGGACGCGTTCAGCCCCTTCGCCGCCACCTCCACGTGCGCGGTCGGGTCGATCATCGGGTGCAGCAGCTGGTCGAGCTGGCCGGGATCGATGCGCGCGACCGCCTCCTCCCGCGAGATCAGCTCCTCCGCGGCCATCTCCACCGCGATGCGCAGCGCCGCCGCCGCAGTGCGCTTCCCGGTTCGCGTCTGCAGAAGGAACAGCTTCCCCTCCTCGACCGTGAACTCGATGTCCTGCATGTCCCGGTAGTGCGCCTCCAGCCGGTCGAGCGTCGCCACGAGCTGCTCGTAGGCGGCCGGCAGCCGTCCCCGCATGGCCGAGATCGGCTCCGGTGTGCGGATCCCCGCCACCACGTCCTCGCCCTGCGCATTGATCAGGTACTCGCCGTAGAGCCCCGGGTCGCCGGTCGACGGGTCGCGCGTGAAGCACACACCCGTGCCGGACTGCTCGCCGCGGTTGCCGAACACCATCTGCATCACGTTCACGGCGGTGCCGAGATCGTCGGGGATCTCGTAGGTCCGGCGGTAGACCTGCGCGCGCGGCGCATCCCACGAGTCGAACACGGCGCGATAGGCGCGACGCAGCTGGTCGCGCGGATCCTGCGGGAACTCGCCGCCCACTTCCTCGCGATAGATCTGCTGGAAGGTGCCGATCAGCTCCTTCAGGTCGTCGGCCGTGAGCTCGAGGTCGTTCGCCACGCCCCGCGCGCTCTTCAACGCCGACAGCGCGGTCTCGAAACGGTGCCCGTCGACCCCGTCCACGACCTCGCCGTACATCTGGATCAGCCGGCGGTACGAGTCGTAGGCGAAGCGTGGGTTTCCCGTGGCAGCGGCCAGGCCCTCGACCGCGACGTCGTTGAGCCCCAGGTTGAGGATCGTGTCCATCATCCCCGGCATGGAGATCGCCGCCCCGGACCGCACGGAGACGAGCAACGGGTCCGAGGGGTCGCCGAACCGCTTGCCGGCACGCGACTCCAGTGTCGCGATGTGCTCTCCGACCTCCTCGTCGAGCCCCTCCGGCACCTGCTTGCCGACCGCCATGTACCCGCGGCAGGCATCCGTCGTGATCGTGAAGCCCGCCGGGACGGGCACTCCGAGCGCCGTCATCTCAGCCAGCCCGACGCCCTTGCCGCCGAGCAGCTCGCGCCCTCCGGGGGCCTCCTCGTCGAACGAGTACACGTAGCGCACGATCTGATCCTCCCACAACCGCCGAGGCGACGACGAATGCCATGTCACAGACCGGTGCGGTCGCCCGCTCGGGTCACGTGCGAGGATAGCCGCGTGGGCGGGCACGTCGTCGCGATGGGTGGTGGAGGCTTCCTCGCGGGCGATCGAGCCTCGCCGCTCGACGACCTGCTGCTGTCGCTCTCGGGTCGGGAGCGCCCGCACGTCGTCTTCCTGCCGACCGCCACAGGCGACGCGGACGGCGCGCAAGAGGCCTTCGCGGACGCCTGGGGCGGGCGCCCCTGCACCTGCGACATCGTCTGCCTGTTCGGCATCCCCGAGCGCCCGGCGGAGCGCGTCGCGGCGGCCGACGTGGTGGTAGTGGCGGGCGGGAACACCGCCAACATGCTCGTGCTCTGGCGTCTCCACTCGATCGACGAGGCGCTGCGGGCTGCGTGGTCGCGGGGTGCCGTGCTCGGCGGCGTCTCCGCGGGGGCGAACTGCTGGTTCGAGGCGTGCGTAACCGACTCGTTCTCCGCCGGGCTCGACGGCCTCGAGGACGGGCTGGGCCTGCTGCCGGGGAGCTTCTGCCCGCACTACGACGGCGAGGAGCGCCGCCGTCCCGTGTACACGCGCCTCGTTCGCGCCGGCTTCCCGCCCGGCATCGCCTGCGACGACGGCGCGGCGGCCGTCTTCCGGGGCACCGACCTCGTCGAGGTCGTCACCGACCGGCCGGGCGCACGCGGCTACCGGGTGTCGACCGCCGGAGAGGAACCGCTCGAGGCGCGCCTGCTCCGATGAGGAAGGTGGCGGTGACTGCGTCGGCGAGCGGCAACGGAAGACGACGCTCGGCCGCGAGCTCGCGCGCCGCCTGGGCGTTCCGTTCGTCGAGCTCGACGCGCTCGTGCACGGGCCGGGCTGGCAGGAGACCCCCGACGACGAGCTGCGCCGCCAAGCACCGGTCGCGCCGCCGCCGCTACCCGTCCGAGCTGGGCGGGCTCCCGGTCGTACGGCTGCGCACGCCTGCTGAGGTAGACGCGTTCCTCAGCGCCGCTGGCGGGCGTTGAGCTCCGCCACCCACGCGGCCACCCGCAGGCCGATCCAGATCGGCGTCAGGATGACGTAGAAGAGCACGACCGCGACGCCGAGCGCTGCCCACCACATCGCCCAGTAGCGGAGCGGCACCCAGCCCTTGTCCGAGAGCGACCGGCCCTGCGCCCTCCAGATGCTCGGCCGGCTCACGCGCGGGCGCCGTCCCGCTCGTGCTGGCGGTCGGCGACGAGCTTGATCACCCGCATCGCCGTCTCCTCGACCGAGAGGTCGGAGACGTCGAGCACCGGGCAGCCGAGTCGCCGGTGGATCGCCGTGGCGTGCTCGAGCTCCTCGTAGACGTCGAGCAGCTCGGCGTAGCGCTTCTTCGGGCCACCCATCGTGGCAACGCGGTTCGTGCGGATCTCGGAGAGGCGCTCCGCGTCGATCGTCAGGCCGACGACCTTGATCGGGTCGATCTCGAACAGCGCCGCCGGCGGCTCGATCCCGCGCACGACGGGCACGTTCGCCGCCTTGTGGCCGAGATAGCCGAGGTAGATGGAGAGCGGCGTCTTCGACGTGCGGGAGACGCCCACCAGGACGACGTCCGCCTCGTCGAGGCCGCTTCCCACCCCGTCGTCGTACTTGACGGCGAACTCGATCGCCTCGATCCGCTTGAAGTAGGTCTGGTCGAGCGGAGGCCGGGCGCCGGGCGTCATCCTGGCGGCGACGCCGGAGACGCGGGCGATCGAGTCGATCGGGTGGCCGAGCAGGTCGCAGTAGTGGACGCGGGCGCGGCGGCAGAGCTGCCGCATTGCCTCCCGCAGGCCGGGCTCGACGAGCGTGTAGACCATCACGGCGGGCCTGCCTTTGGCGCGGCTGACGGCGAGCGCGAGATCCTCGACCGACTCGACGCGTGGGTGGCGCACCTCCTCGAAGGCCTGCTCGGGGAATTGCGCCTCGAGCGCGAGCACGAGCCGTGCCGCCGTCTCGCCGGTGGAGTCGGAGACGATGTGCAGCTCGACCGGGGCCTGCTCGGTGCTCATCGGCGGCAGGGTATCCGGGAGCCGCTCTGCGCGCCGGTAGAGTCGCCCCGTGCCTCCCTCGCCGCTGCCCGTTGCCCTGGCGGACGTCGAAGCTGCCGCAGCACGCATCGAAGAGCATGCTGTGCGCACGCCGCTGCTGCGGCTGCCGCTCGCAGGCGATGTCTTCGTCAAGCCGGAGAGCCTGCAGCGGACCGGCTCCTTCAAGTTCCGGGGGGCGTTGAACGCGCTCGCCTCGACCCCCCGGGAGCGCCTCCGGCACGGTGTCGTGGCGGACTCGAGCGGGAATCATGCCCAGGGTGTCGCAGCCGCCGCAAAGCTCCTCGGTGTCCGGGCGACCATCGTGATGCCGGAGAACGCGGTGCCGCTCAAGGTCGAGCGCACGCGCGGCTGGGGCGCCGAGATCGTGCGCTGCGGCCCCTCGAGCGACGAGCGCATGCGGGTCGCGGCGGAGCTGCGCGACGGGCGCGGGCTCGAGTACGTGCCGCCGTTCGACGACCTGCGCATCATCGCCGGGCAGGGAACGGTCGGGCTGGAGCTGGCACGCGACCTCGGCGAAATCGACACTGTCGTCGTGTGCATAGGAGGCGGCGGGCTGATCTCGGGCGTCGCCACCGCCGTCAGGGCCCTGTGCCCGCGGGCGCGCGTGATCGGCGTCGAGCCGGAGCTCGCAGCCGACGCTCAGGAGTCGCTGCGGACGGGGAAGCGCGCGCGCTGGAGCGCCGCCGACGTCTCGCGCACCGTCTGTGACGGGGTGCGGACGCAACAGCTGGGCGAGCTCACGTTCGAGGTGATCTCGCGGCTCGTGGACGACATCGTCACCGTGAGCGACGAGGCGGTGCTCGAAGCAGTGCGCTGGTATCTCGCGGAGGCAAAGCTCGCGGTCGAGCCGACGGGTGCGCTCACCCTGGCCGCGGTGCAGTCGGGGGCGGTCGCGGCTGCCGGTCGCACCGTGCTCGTGGCCTCGGGCGGCAACGTCGAGCCGGCACTGCTCGCGTCCGTCCTCGCCTGCTAGGCCGCAGCGCCCGGATGGGTGACGGGCATCGACCGCCTCCCCGCCGAGCCCGTGGCCGTCGGCGTGGCTCTCCCCCCTTCAGCACGTGAAGATGCTCACCGCCGCACGGCGATCGGCCGCGCCTCGCCGCCGGTGAGCGCCAGCAGGTCACGGGGCGCGAGCTCGAGCTCAAGACCGCGCCGGCCCGCGCTGACGCAGATCGTCTCGAAGGCGAGCGCGGACTCGTCGAGCACCGTCGGGAGGCGCTTGCGCTGGCCGAGAGGGCTGATGCCGCCGGTCACGTAGCCGGTGATTCGCTCCGCGTCGCCGGGGCTCGCCATCGACGCGCGCTTGCCCAGGGCCTTCAGGTCGAGCTCCGCTGCGACCGGCACCAGCGCCACCGTGTGGGCGCCGTCGACGTCGGCGACGAGCGTCTTGAACACGCGGGCCGGGTCGACGCCGAGCTTCTCTGCCGCTTCGAGGCCGTACGAGTGCGCCTTCGGGTCGTGCGCGTACTCGTGCACCGAGAAGGCGATACCGGCCCTCTCGGCTGCGACGACCGCCGGTGTCCCCTTGCCGGCCAGCCGCTTAGTGCGCCATCTCGATACGTCCGACCCGAAACGGGCGCGCGAAGCGCGCCCCTTCAGGATCATGTCGCCCGGCTGCACAGCAGCCGGGCGACATGCAACAAGCAGCGAGTGCGGCGGCTCGCAACAAGACTCTCCCGTGGAATGTTGCGAGACGCCGCACTAGCCCAGCATGTCGAGCGCCGTACGCGCGAACACGGCGATGCCGTCCTTCAACGACGCCTCGTCGATAGCGAACCGCGGATGGTGGTGCGGAAAAGCGGCTCCGATCGCCTCATTGCGTGTGCCCACGACGAAGAACGCACCGGGTGCCCGGTGGAGGTACGCCGAGAAGTCCTCGCCGCCCATCACCGGCTCGATCCGCGTCACCGCCTGCTCGCCGAGCTCGGCCCGCACCGCCTCCTCGACGATCGCGGCCACCTCCGCGTCGTTCACGACGGCCGGGTACCCGTCCTCGTAGTGGAACGTGTACGTGGCTCCGTGCGCCTCCGTGACACCGCGCAGGACGCGCTCGATCCCCGCCACGAGCGCCGTCTTCGTCTCCGGCTTGAACGTCCTCACCGTGCCGAGCAGCTCAACCGTTTCCGGGATCACGTTCTTGGCCGTGCCGCCTGAGATACGCGTGACGGAGACGACTCCCTGGTCGAGCGGGTCGATCGTCCGTGAGACGAGCTGCTGCAGGTTCGTCACCACTTGGGCGGCGACGACGATCGGATCGACCGTCTCGTGCGGAGCCGCCGCGTGCCCGCCGCGGCCGTGCACCTCGATCCGGAACGTGTCGGCGAACGCGAGCAGCGGGCCCGGCTGGGCGGCCACGAGCCCGACCGGCACCGTGCTGAACAGGTGGATCCCGACGACGGCGTCGACCCCGTCCATGACGCCGGCGTCGACGAGCTCCTGCGCTCCGCCGGGCGGTAACTCCTCTGCATGCTGGAAGACGAAGCGCAACTCGCCCGCGAGCTCGTCGCGGCGCTCGGTGAGGATGCGGGCGGCGGCGAGCAGGATCGCCGTGTGCGCGTCGTGGGCGCAGGCGTGCATGACACCCGGCCGAGTCGACGCGTACGGCACGTCGTTCTCCTCCTGAATCGGGAGGGCGTCCATGTCGGCCCGGAAGGCGAGCGTCTTCCCGGGCCGTCCGCTCCGCAGCACTGCGACGACGCTCGTGGGCGTCGGATGCTCGATCTCGAGGCCCCCGAACGAATGCAGGAGATCCGCCACGAAAGCGGAGGTCTCGTGCTCTTCGAAGGAGAGCTCGGGGCGCGCGTGCAGGTGTCGCCGCCAGTGGATCGCCTGGGCCTCGAGGTCGCTCGGCACGAGCCGGCGTGTTTCAGCGCTGGTAGCCACCCCGCGGCACGCTAGCTGGTTGCCGCGCAGCGCGCGGCGGGTAGAGTCGACGCTCATGCCCGAGCCGCTCACGATGGACAAGATCGTCTCGCTGTGCCGCAGGCGCGGCTTCGTGTTCCCCTCGTCGGAGATCTACGGCGGCCTCGGCTCGTCGTACGACTACGGCCACTACGGCGTCCTGCTGAAGGAGAACGTGAAGGCGCGCTGGCTGGAGGCGATGGTCCGCGAGCGCGAGGACATCGTCGCGCTCGACTCCGCGATCGTGCTGCACCCGCACGTGTGGGAGGTATCCGGGCACGTCGGCGGCTTCACGGACCCGCTCGTCGACTGCCGCTTCTGCAAGAAGCGCTTCCGCGCCGACCAGCTCGACGCCGCCCAGTGCGGCCAGAGGCCGAGCAAGCACCCCGGCGAGGCGCCCGACTGCGACCTCACCGAGGCGCGTCACTTCAACCTCATGTTCGAGACGCGGGTCGGCCCCATGGAGGAGAGCGGCACGAAGGTCTACCTCCGCCCCGAGACCGCCCAGGGCATCTTCATCAACTTCAAGAACGTGGCCCAGCTCGCCCGCCGCAAGCCGCCCTTCGGCATCGCGCAGGTCGGCAAGTCGTTCCGCAACGAGATCACCCCCGGCAACTTCATCTTCCGGACGCTCGAGTTCGAGCAGATGGAGATGGAGTTCTTCGTCCCGCCCGACGAGGCCGACGAGTGGTACCGGTACTGGATCGACGAGCGGCGGGCCTGGTACCTGCGCCTCGGCATCCGCGAGAGCCACCTGCGCGTGCGCCCCCACGACGCCGACGAGCTGTCGCACTACTCGAGTGCCACGAGCGACATCGAGTACCTGTATCCAATCGGCTGGTCGGAGCTCGAGGGCATCGCGAACCGCGGCGATTTCGACCTCACGGCGCACACGGCGGCGTCGGGCACGAAGCTCGAGTGGGTGGACTCGGGCAGCGGCGAGCGGTACACGCCGCACGTGATCGAGCCGGCCGCCGGCCTCAACCGGTCGATGCTCGCGTTCCTCTGCGACGCCTACGACGAGGAGGAGGTCGCGGAACGCGAGCGCACCGTGCTGCGCCTGCACCCGTTGATCGCGCCGGTGAAGGCCGCTGTCCTGCCGCTGATCCCGCGGGACGCCGCCATCACCGAGAAGGCGCGGGCCCTGTACGAGCAGCTCCGGCGCTCGCTCGCCGTCGAGTACGACGACGGGGGCCAGATTGGCCGCCGCTACCGGCGCCAGGACGAGATCGGCACCCCGTGGGCGCTCACCGTGGACGAGCAGACGCTCGAGGACGACACCGTCACGATCCGCGACCGCGACTCGCTGGCGCAGGAGCGCATCCCGATCGCGGGTGCGCGCGAGGTGCTGCTCGACCGGCTCGACGAGCCGTGGCAGTCCCCGAAGGCCGACTAGTGCGGCGTCTCACAACGTTCGACTGCAACCGTACGTTGTGAGACACGGCACTCGATGCTTGTTGCACGCTGGCCAGCTGCTGCGCAGCTGACCAGCGTGATCCTGAAGGGGCGCGCTTCGCGCGCCCGGGGTTTCGGGTGCAACGGCATGAGATGACCCACGGCCGGCACGGAGGCCAAGGAGGCCTCCCCCTACGGCCGCCGCTCGCGCTCCATCAGGCGCTCCCCCGGCTCGGCGAAGCCGAGCCTTGCGTAGAGGCCGTGCATGTCCCTTGTGTGGAGCAGCCACTTCGTGTTGGCGAGCAGGCCCTCGTCGACGGTGAAGCGGACGAGCTCGAGACCGAGCCCCCGCCCCCGGTGCTCCTCGAGCACGTAGACGTCCGCGAGGTACGAGACCGTCTGCCCGTCGGAGACGACGCGTGTGAAGCCGGCCTGGCGCCCGTCCGGGGCATAAAGGCCGACGACCCTCGCAGCCGAGGCAATGAGCTCGTCCATCACGTCGCGTGGGCGCCCGGCGGCCCAGTACGACTCCCCGCTCAGGTACGCGTGCACGGCGGCTCGGTCGATCCGCCCGGGATCGTCGTCGAGCTGGAAGCCGTCGGGGAGGTCTCGGCGCATGCACGTGCATCCTGCCCACCCTGGGGTATGTGCCGTGCGGTACCGTCCTCCGCATGCGACGGGTGGGAATCGTGCTCGCGGTCGCGCTGCCGCTCGCCGGCACCGATCTTTGGCTCAAGACCGTGCAGCCGACGGAGCCGTGGGCCTACCACGAGCGCTCGGTCGCCTGGCTGGCGCTGTCCCTCTCACTCGCAGCCGGTCTCGTGCTGCTCACCCGGATTCCCTCAGTGCTGATCCCGCCTGCTGCCGGGGTGCTGACGGGAGGCCTGCTCGGCAACGCGTTGTCGGCTTCCTGGAACGAGATGCGCGTGCCCAACCCGATCGTGCTGACCGGCGATCGCACCACGATCGCGTTCAACCTCGCCGACGTTTGGACGCTGGTGGGGATCGGCGTGCTCCTGGCGACGATCGGTGCCTGGCTCGTGCAGAACCGGGGCCTGCTGCCCGCGCCCGCCGACGTGCGGGCGCGCTGGACGCGCGCCTTGCGCCGCCTCTCGTGAGAGGAAGCGGAGACGCCGCATCACCCCTGGGGCCTGTGAGGAAGCCGGCCTGGCTGAACCACCCGCCGGCGGCCGGCGTAGTGTCGGGTGAGAGGCAATTCCACCGAATGGACAAAAACTCGACATCCCTGCCCTTCGCTCCAGTACCATTGACCGTATGAGTGCCTCACCGGCCTTCGTCCCCGCTCTCGCCTCGCTCGGTGGGCTCGTGCCCCACGACGGCCTCCTCTCGGCCGGCGAGCTCGAGGAGATCGCCCGCGGGATCGCCGACCAGCCCGACCTGTGGGAGCCGCTCGTGCGGGTCGACGCCGAGCAGCGCCGCTACGAGCTCGTGTACGAGGACGAGCGCATGGACGCCTGGATCCTGTCGTGGATGCCCGGTCAGGGAACCGGCTTCCACGACCACTACATCTCGGGGGTCGGCCTGTGTGTCGCCTCCGGGGGAGTCCGCGAGGATCAGATGGTGTACGGCGGCGAGCATTTCGCCCGCCGTCTCCGCCCCGGCGACACGCGGCAGGGTGGCCCCGGCTACATCCACCGGGTCACGCACGACGAGGGTGCACCGGCCGTCACGGTGCACGTCTACTCGCCCCGGCTCGACTGGGTGGGTCAGTACCGGCTCGACGAGGACGGCATCGTCCGCCGCGAGGTGCAGCCCGGCCGTCGCGAGCTCAAGGAGCAGCTCGTGGCCGAGGGCGCGCTCCACGGCGTGCTCGAGCGCTTCTGAGCCGCACGCCCGGCACCACAGACCCGCAGGACGAGCAGTTCGACGTCCTCGACGCCGAGGGGCTGCCGACCGGCCGCAGCAAGCGGCGCGGCGAGGTGCACCGTGACGGCGACTGGCATACGGCCCTCCACATCTGGGTGGGCGGCCTGGACGAGCGGGGGTGCGCCTTCGTCCTCTTCCAGCGCCGGTCGGCCACGAAGGACACGTGGCCCGGAGCCCTGGACGTGGCCGTCGGAGGCCATGTTCGCTCGGGCGAGACGCTCGCCGACACGGCCCGTGAGGCGGAGGAGGAAATCGGTCTGGCCGTGCCGGCCGGAAGCCTCGTTCGGCTCGGCCGACGCTTCGCCCGCGGCACGACGCTCCCCGACAACGAGTTGCAGGAGGTGTTCGGACTGCGCTCCGATCTTCCGCTCGAGGCGTACCGCCTCCACCCGGACGAGGTCGACGGGCTGATCCGCCTTCCGTTGGACGACGCGCTGGCGCTCTTCGAGGGCCGTGCCGCGACGGCGCGCGGCGTCTCGCTCTCGCGTGGCGACACAGCACACCGGCCGGTTGCCGTGGCGGTCGACGACTTCGCCGCAGCCGCGCGCGACGGGTATCCGGCACGAGCGCTGCGGGCAGTGGGCGAGGTGCTCGCAGGGCGCGTGCCCGAGCCGTTCGAGCTTCGCTAGTGCGGCGTCTCGAAACGTTCGACCCGAAGCAGGCGCGCGAAGCGCGCCCCTTCAGGATCACGCTGGCCAGCTGCGCAGCAGCTGGCCAGCGTGCAACAAGCATCGAGTGCCGTGTCTCACAACGTACGATCCCAGTCGAACGTTGTGAGACGCCGCACTAGGCAGTGACCGTCTTCAGGCGGAAGCCGCCGTGGTGCTCGTACGACGCG
>Ga0209797_10001473_pt1 | contig 11849 bp, 10 predicted proteins | sample DOMMetBare3Fresh_2_FD_187472 | JGI IMG/M metagenome (GOLD analysis project Ga0209797, IMG submission 187472) | Wetland sediment microbial communities from St. Louis River estuary, USA, under dissolved organic matter induced mercury methylation -... | ecosystem: Environmental > Aquatic >...
ATCGCCATCCCCTCGATCGTCGAGAACGGGTCGCCCTCGAGGAGCATCCGGTCGGCGAAGGTGCCCGAGTCGCCCTCGTCCGCGTTGCAGCAGACGAACTTGAGGTCGGACGGCGCGGCTTCGAACGAGGCCGCCGGGACGCCGCCCATCTGGAACGTGTTCTCCGACGCTTCGTGACCATCGGGCTGCTTGTGGCGAATCCGCACGAGGCCGAGGGGCGAGGGCTGCGCCTTCGCTGCGTCGGCCAGCTGCACTTCGTACATCGCGGTGACTTGGTGTCCCGCACCGATCTCGCCGGCGTCGACGCTGTCCTTGCGGAAGTCGCCGTCCTTGATGTACTGGTAGAGCGGGCTGCGCGACAGGCCGGTGCGCTGCTCGACCTGCGGTCGGCGCAGGATCGCCGGCTCGTGCTGGATCTTCAGGTGCATGTTCGTCATCTCCCGGATGTGAATGGACGATCGTCGAGCCATCAACGGGTTGACCCCAGCTGGCGCAAGTGACGACCCCAAGTGACGGGGTCGCCGACCAGGCCGGCAAGCCCGGCCGACGGGTGCGAGCCACCCCGCCACGAGCGGGGTGCGTCCGCCGCGCGCCGAAGCACGCGACCTGCACAGCGCCTGCCGCGAGCCCCGGACGATCACATCAGGGGCTCAACCCGAGGAGCCGACTTCCCACCGGGAGCGACCTCGGCGGCCATGCCGCGTGCCGCGGCGGCCAGCGATGCAACAACGGCACGTAGCGGGAGTGGTGTCCCGTGTCCCTCGCAGTTCCCGGCTCGCCTCGGCGATCGGGACGGACAGAAACACTGACCTGGAACGACGACACCGCACGACGACGACAACGCCCTGCAGACCAACCGAATGAAGACGACCGCTTGCGGCTGCGTCCGCTTGCCCGTGAAAGGGAAACGCGCGGCGCTCGGGAACGCTTCGCGGAGGTGGCCCTTGACCACGATCGCCGTGCGCGCGCGCGTGAGTGACGACAGCAGCAGCGTCGTCACGGCGTGGATGAAATTCATTCACACCGTGGATTGACATGCCCGGCGCGCCTGTCGGGTCGCGGATCGAAAGTGGGCGTCCACAGCGTCGTCCGTGGCCCCGGCGCGGCGATGCGATCGATCGGCGCGGCAGGGATGGGCCCCAGGCTATATTGGCCCGAACGTCGATGCCGGAGTCCGCCGATGCCGCCGCTCACCCTCGTCACCCACACCCGCCCCTTCGACAGCGCGCGCGGTGTGCTGGGGCCGCTGTCGACGATCGTCATCGAGAGCGGGCGCATCGTCGAGAACACGCCCGAGCCGCGCCGGGCCGAGGGCGCGACGGTGATCGACGCCGGCGGCCGCGTCGCGGTGCCGGGACTGATCGATGCCCACGTGCACGTCAGCGCGGTGTCGCACGACGTCTGGCGGATGGCGGCGATGCCGCCGTCACTGATCACCGCGATGGCGCGCCCGATCCTCGAAGACATGCTGCGGCGCGGCTTCACCACCGTGCGCGACGCCGCCGGGGCGGACTTCGGTCTGCAGCAGGCGGTGGAGCGTGGCTTGTTCGCCGGCCCCCGCCTGCACATCGCCGCACGGCCGCTGACGCAGACCGGCGGCCACGCCGACATCCGCCCGCAGGGGGTGCAGGAGCTGGTGTGCAGCTGCGCCGGACTGGGGCTGCTCGGAGCGATCGCCGACGGCGACGCCGAGGTCCGTCGCGCGGTGCGCGAGCAGGTGCGCAACGGAGCCAACCAGATCAAGATCATGGCCGGCGGCGGCGTGGCCAGCCCGACCGATCCGATCGACGGCACCCAGTTCTCGCGCGCCGAGCTGGCCGCGATCTGCGAGGAGGCCGAGGCCGCCAATACTTACGTGATGGCGCATGCCTACTCGCCGCGCTCGATCGTGCGGGCGGTGCGCGCGGGCGTGCGCTCGATCGAGCATGGCAACCTGCTCGACGAAGACAGCGCCCAGGCGATGCGCGAGGAGGGTGCCTTCCTGGTGCCCACGCTGGCGACCTACGCCGCGCTCGGCGACGAGGGCGCGCGGCTGGGCTGGTCGGCGGCGATGCTGGCCAAGCTCGAGCGCGTGCGCCACTGCGGCCAGCAGGCGATCGCGATCGCCAAGGCCGCGGGCGTGCCGATCGCCTTCGGCACCGACTTGCTGGGCCACATGCACGCTCGCCAGCTCGACGAGTTCGCCTTGCGCGCCCCGGTGCAGACGCCGGCCGAGATCCTCCAAGGCGCCACCGCGGTGGCCGCGAAGCTGCTGCGCGCCGAGGGGCAGATCGGCACCCTCGCCGCCGGCGCGCTGGCCGATCTGCTGCTGATCGATGGCGACCCGACGGCCTCGGTCGAGCCCTGGGCCGATTCCGGCCGCAACATCCGGCTGCTGATGCAGGGCGGACGCACCGTTGTCGATTCGCTGGGCGGCGCCGCGGCGTGAGTGCGCCCCAACGGTGGCCGAAGTCGGCAGCACCCGATCCGCCGCCACAATAGACGGATTGTCCGATCCCACCCGAGGAGCCGCACCATGACTGGGCCGAGTGCCTGCCGTTCGTTCGCCGCCCGGGCCGCGCTGGCCCTCGCGGTCCTGCTGCCGGGGCTGGTTCCGCTGGCCCACTCCCAGGACAAGACCCTGACCCTGGCGCTTGCCCGCAGCGCGATCACGCCTGGCGAAGAAACCTTCACCTACGCGGTGCCCAAGCAGCTCGGCTGGTTCAAGCGCGAGGGGCTGGCGGTGAACCTGGTCAAGACCAACGGCTCGACCGCCGCGCTGCAGGCGGTGGCCAGCGGCAGCGCCGACCTGGCCTACGCCTCGTCGCTGAACATCGCGGCGGCGGTCGACAAGGGCATCCCGGTGAAGGCCTTCGCAGGCCTCACGGTGCAGTGGCCGTACTTCATCGGCGTGCCGCCGGGCTCGGCGATCAAGCGCGTCGCCGACCTCAAGGGCAAGCGGGTCGGCGTGATCAGCCTGGCCTCGGCCTCCTACGCCGACCTCAAGGCCAATCTCAAGATCGCCGGCCTGGGCGAGGCCGACGTGACCGTGGTGCCGGTGGGCGCCGGCGCACGGGCGGCGGCGGCGTTGAAAAACGACCAGGTCGATGCGATCGACAGTTATTCCGACTCCTTCACCGTGATGAAGCAAAACGGCGTCGAGCTTGTGCTGCTGCCGCGCCCGGCACAGATGGCCAGGCTGTTCAGCGTGACGATGGTGACCAGCGCCGAGATGCTGAGAAAGGATCCCGACGCCCTTGCGCGCTTCGCCCGCGCGGCCTACCAGGGCATCATCTACACGCGCCTGAACCCGCAAGCCGCGCTCAAGCTGTCGTTCCAGGAGTTCCCCGAACTCGCGGGCAGCGGCAATCCCGACAGCCAGGACGCCAAGAACACCCTCGAGGCGATGCGCATCGCGCTCGACGATTCGATCCCCGGCGGCGGCGGCGATCCCAGGACCTGGGGCAACTGGCTCGACATCGACGCCAGCCGCTGGGAGGCCTTGCTCGCCTTCGCGCATGACACCGGGCAGACCGACAAGCGTCTGAGCGCGGCCCAAGTCTGGGACGGCTCGCTGATGAAGAGCATCTTCGCCTTCGATCGCACGAAGATCCAGTAGCGCGCCGGCTCACCGCCGCCGTCGACGCCGCGATGCGCACCTGCCTCCGATGACGGCCCCGCCGCCAGCTGCCGAGGCCGAAGCGTCGACTCCGGTCCGGGCGTCGGCCCCGCCGCTGCTGCACATCGCCGGCGTGCACATGCGCTATCGATCGCGCAAGACCGGCCTGACCCACGCGCTGGACGGGATCGACCTGCAGGTCGGGCGCGGCGAATTCGTCGCGCTGGTGGGCCCCTCGGGCTGCGGCAAGACCACCTTGCTGAAGATCCTGGCCGGGCTGGTCCGCGGCTACCAGGGGACCGCGCTGATCGATGGCCGTCCGATCGTGGCGCCGTCGCTGCAAGTGGGCGTGGTGTTCCAGGAGCCCACGCTGCTGCCCTGGCGGACCATCCTCGACAACATCCTGCTGCCCGTCGAACTCGCGCGGCTCGACCTGCGCGCCTACACCGGACGCGCCCGGGCACTGATGGACAAAGTCGGCCTGGCCGGCCTCGAGCAGCGGTACCCGAAGGAGCTGTCGGGCGGCATGCGCCAGCGCGCCGGCATCTGCCGGGCTCTGGTGCGCGACCCCGCGGTGCTGCTGATGGACGAGCCGTTCGGCGCGCTCGACGCGATGACCCGCGAGTTCCTCAACGTCGAGCTGCAGCGCATCTGGTGGGGCAGCGGCAAGACCATCGTCTTCGTGACCCACTCGATCCCCGAGGCGGTGTTCCTCGCCGACCGCGTGGTGGTGATGAGTCCGCGACCCGGGCGCATCGACGAGATCGTCGCGGTCGACCTGCCGCGTCCGCGCCGACTGGCCGACATGGCCCACGCCCAGGCCGGCGAGATCCTGGCCCGCATCCGCCGCCACTTCGCCCCTGGTGAAGCGCCCGAGAGCGCCGGCCAGGGTGAGCGCATCGACTGAGGATGGACGAGTTCGCCACGCCGCTCCGCCCGCCCTCGGCGGGCACGCTCGGCGAGGTCGCCGCCGGCCGGGGCGGCCTGGCGCCGCGTTCGTTCCAGGCGCTGCTGGTGGCGGCGGTGGCGGTGCTCGTGGTGGGCGGCTGGGAACTGGGCGTGCGGCTGGCATCGGTGCCGGCGTTCATCCTGCCGCCGCCCAGCCGCATCGTCGACCAGCTGGTGCAGATGGCGGGGATGAAGCTGTTCTGGGTCGACTTCGCGGTGACGATGAACGAGGTGCTGCTGGGCTACGGTCTGGGGCTGGTGGTGGCGGTGCTGCTCGGCGTGGCGATCGCCCAGGCGCCGCTGCTCGAGCTCAGCCTGATGCCCTACATCGTGGCCTTCCAGACCATTCCCAGCGTCGCGCTGGCGCCGCTGTTCCTGCAGTGGTTCGGCTACGGCACCGCGTCGAAGGTGGTGATGGCCGCGCTGATCGCCTTCTTCCCGATCCTGGTCAACGTGATCGCCGGGCTGCAGGCCTCCGGGCGCGACGAGGTCGAGATGGCTCGCGCCTTCGGCGCCAGCCGCTCGCAGATACTGCTGAAGATACGCGTCCCCAACGCGCTGCCCTATGTCTTCGCCGGGCTCGACCTGGGGGTGGTGTTCGCACTGGTCGGCGCGATCGTCGCCGAGTTCGTCGGCGCCAAGGCCGGCCTGGGCAACCGCATCCTGCAGTACAACGAACAGTTCAATATCGCCGGCATGTTCGCGGTCCTGATCGTCCTTGCCGGGCTGGGCATGGCGATGCACGCGCTGGTGGTCGCGGCGCGGCAGCGGGTGGTGTTCTGGATCGAGCGGCAGGATTGAGTTCTGCCGGCTCGGCGCCAATCGCGCGGCTGCTCAGCGCGTCGTCGCCCAGCGGGACCGGATCGTCTCGATGCGCGCGCGGTTGACGCCGAAGTCCTTTCGTCCAAGGCGCGAGGCCGAGCGGACCTGGATCACGCCGGCGGCCGGGTCGGCCCAGAACTCGGCGTCGTCGACGAAGCCCAGCCAGCGGGTGGCGAACTCCGCGCGCAGGTAGTCGTCGCGCTCCTCGACCACACGGGCCCCGGGCATCGCGGCGACCAGCTCGCGCAGGGCGGCGATCGAGGCCTTGGCGCTGCCCCGCTGCGGCAGCGCGTCGATCGCGGCGTAGCCCTGCATCGGATGCCCGGCGTGCAGTGCGGCCTGGCTCGACACGCTGTTGGGGGTCGGCGATGGCGCCTTCAGCCGGCCGTCGCGGACGCCGAGGTCGACCGGTCGGCGCCCGGAGAGCAGGCCCGCCTGCCCGGCAACGAGCGCGGCCACCGCCAACGTGACGACGATGGCGGCCAGCCAGACGAGCGCGCTTCGCATCGAGCTATGGTAGCCCGCTGGCGGCCGCGGCGACAGCGTGCGCGCTCACGGCAGCGCCCTTGGGCCTGCGGCGCTGTCCCGCCGGGCCGGATTTCGCCCCTTCGGGCCGCGGGGCCGGCTCCGCGCGCGACTTCTTGGCGCGTTCGGCCAGGGCCAGGGTGCGCACGCGGGCGATGTCCTCGTCGCTGAACACGCCGTTCACGCCCGAGATCGCCGCCAGCTTCATGCCGTGCTTCAGGCCCAGCTGGTAGATCTCGCGCACCTTCTCCCACTCGATCGCGCGGCCGACGGTGAAGTTCTCGAACCGGCCTTCGAGCGCCAGCACGATGGTCTCGGCCAGGCAGGCGTAGGCCACGCCGGGCGGCAGGCCGATGTTCTTCATCCGCGGTTCGCCGGGCAGCTGGATCTCGCCCGATTCGATCACCAGCACGTCGGGGCGCTTGGCCACCTCCTCGGGCGGCAGGTCGAGCGGGCGCGCCACGTCGGTGATCACGCAGCCCGGCTTGACCTTCATGATGTCGAGCACCTTCTTGCCCGCGCCCGAGGTGGCGGTGACGATCATGTCCATCTCGGGCAGGTCCTTGTCGGCGCGGGCCGCGAGGGTCAGCTTGGCGTCGGGCGTTTCCTTCAGGATCGATTCCTTCAGCGCGAGCAGCTTGGCGGTCTCCGGCGAGACCAGCGTGACCTCCTCGGCCGCGCGCACCAGCAGCCTCGCACAGGCCGCGCCGATCGAGCCGGTGGCGCCGACCACCATCGCCTTGAACTTCACCCGTGCCTTGCCTTTCGGCCGCGGGATCAGGTCCATGCGCAGCAGCGCATCGTGGGCCGCCCACAGTGCGCCCGAGGCGCTGTAGGAGTTGCCGGTGGTGATCGGCAGCGGCGCGCGCCGTGCCACCGTGACGCCGGCGTCGCCGACGACCTTGGTGAATGCGCCCAGCCCCATGATCTGCGCGCCCAGCTTGCGGGCCATCTCGGCGGCGGCGAGCAGGCGCTGGTAGGTGAACTCAGGCGGGTGGCCCATGATCTCGCGCGGCGTTCCGCCCACCGAGATCAGCCAGCCCTCGGCCTCGACGCCGGTGGGGCTCTTGATGCCGCTGACGCGCGAGTAGACGAAGGGCGGCGCGTAGGCCATCAACTTCTCGATCGAGTCCATCAGCAGCGGCGGCGAGACCTGCGACAGCATCTCGATCGGCTTGACGATCTTGAAGTACTCCTGCGACAGCGGGTGGATGACGAAGGCGAAGCGGTTGACTCGCTTGTAGCCGTTGGGATAGAGCAGGCGTGGCTCGAGCTGCTCGCCTGTGAGCACGTCGAGGTAGTCGTCCTCGAGCAGCTCGTCGGCGGCCTTGCCGGTGGCGGCGAGGATCATCGCGTCGAGCAGCGCCGGGTCGAGCGCATGGCCGTGCAGCATCGGCGCGCCGTCGATCACCAGATGCACGCCCTTGTCCCTCAGGCGCGCCAGGCGCTCGTCGTTGACGGTGGTGGTGACGACGGTCTTGCCGGCCAGCTCCTCGAGGCCGAAGGCGTCGAGCTCGTGCACCGGCGCGACGACCACCGTGGCCTTGGTCAACGCCTCGCGCAGCGCGCAGTGCGACCACTGCCGCAGCAGCCCGGTGGGCAGCACGCGCGGCGGCAACCAATCGGCCACGTAGTGCGCGCCGCTGGCGTACAGCCCGAGGGCATCGAGCGAGGTCAACAGCTTGGGAATGCCGAGCTGCAGCAGCGGGTCGGCGAACTGCAGGTTCTCGGTGACCTCGGCCATCGACATCGCGAGCTTGCGGTTGGCCAGACCCGAGAAGAACAGCACCTTGGCGTTGTCGAAGTAGTGGCCGAGCGAGGTCTGCGCGTGGCGCACCGCCCATTCGAGATAGATCTCGGCCAGGCGGGCGCCGGTGGACAACGGCACGCGCTTGACCAGCGCGCCGAGCTCGGCCGCGGCAGCGCCGTTGCCATTGCGCTGCGCGCCGATCCGGCCGCTGTCCCTGACCAGCCCGAGGCCGATCGCGTCGGCGCCCTCGCGGTTCCATTGCTTGAGCAGCCGGGCCGCCTGCGCGGTGCTGCCGTTGGTGCCGATCCGGCGCACACGCATGGCCTGACCGAGAAAGCGGGTCTGGAAGTCGAAATCCTGGCGGCGTGCACCCAGGCTGATGCCGATCACGTTCTTCATGCGTCCAAGGGGCAAAGTGCAGTCCATGCATCATGGAGGTGGATCGTGGGCTCGACGTTGATCGACGACATCGCGGGCGTGCTCGGCGCGACCGGGTTGCCCGCGCTCAAGCGCGCCGCCGGCATGGCGGTGCGGCTGGTGCCGATTCCGCAGCCGGTGCTGCTGGTCGGCGCCGGCTCGGCCGAGCGCCTGGGCGAGGCGATCGCCGCCTTCGGCCATCGCCGGCTGCTGCTGGTCACTGACGCGGTGATCGCCGAGCTCGGCCTGGCTACGCCGTTGACCGAGGCCTTGCGGGCCGGGGACACCGAGTTCGTGGTCTTCGACGCCGTGACGCCCGACGCGCCGATCCCGGTGGTCGAGCACGGGCTGGCAATGTTCAAGGCCGAGGGCTGCGACGCGATCCTCGCCTTCGGCGGCGGCAGCGTGATCGACGCTGCCAAGGTGATCGGCCTGGCCGCCGCCAACCGCAAGCCGCCGCGCGAGCTGGCCGGCTACTTCCGTGGCCTGCGCGGCCCGGTGCCGATCTACGCGGTGCCCACCACCGCAGGCACCGGCTCGGAGGTGAGCGTCGCGGCGGTGATCACCGACCCCGAGGCCGGCCGCAAGCTGGTGGTGGCCGACACCCGCATCGTGCCCGACATGGCCGCCCTCGACCCGACGCTGATGGTGGGGCTGAACCCGTCGTCGACCGCCGCCACCGGCATGGATGCACTGACCCATGCCATCGAGGCCTTCATCGGCCAATGGGCCACGCCGGCCACCGACCGCCTGGCGCTGGCCGCCGTAGCCATGATCTGGCAGCACCTGCCTCGCGCCTACAGCCACGGCAGCGACCTGCGCGCGCGCGAGCACATGGCGCTGGCCAGCTGCTACGCCGGCATGGCGTTCACCCGCGCCAACGTCGGCAACGTGCACGCGATCGCGCATCAGCTCGGTGCGCGTTATCACACGCCGCACGGACTGGCCAACGCGCTGATGCTGCCCTCGGTGCTGCGCTACTCGCGGGCGGCCGCGGCGCCGCGGCTGGCGGCGCTGGCGCGGCGCGTGGGCCTGGCCGCCGCAGGCGATCGCGTACCGGCGCTGGCGGCCAAGTTCGTCGACGCGGTGCAAGGGCTGGGCGACCGCCTGGGAATTCCACGCACCCTGGACGCGCTGCGCGAGGACGACCTCGGCGAGCTGGCCACCGCGGCCTGCCGCGAGGCGGACCTTAACTACCCGGTGCCGCGGCGCATGTCCAGGAATGATTGCGAGGCATTGTTGCGCGGCGTGATGACGCCCCGGAAAACCGCCGGGGCGGCCAAGGCCGCCCCGAAGCGGGTGCCGCGCAAGGCGGCGAAGCGGACGGCAGGCGGGTCGGGTGCGAGCGCGGGCGCCTGAGGCCGCTTGGCGGTCGGTCGTTCAGGCCGCAGGCGCCGTCGCGGCGCGCCAGGCGAACGTCGCGAGCACCGCGATCCCGACCAGCGGCCCGACGACGAGGTAGGCCAGGCCGACGAAGGGGGCGGCGAAGAACATCGCGACGTTCTTCAGCGTTTGCAGCACGCGGCCGCCGCCCATCAGCGCGCGGGCGGCGGTGGCGGCCAGCAGTGCGAGTCCGCCGAGCGGCAGCCCGACGATGAAGGCCAGGCCGATGAAGGGCGCGGCGACGAGCATGCCAGCTGTCTTCAGACCGTTGAAGCGGGCTGCCTCGCCAGAGCGGTGCGTCGTGGTCGTGGTGCGAAAGCCGGTCCACAGTGTCAGGGTGGCGCTCATGGTGTTCTCCGTGGGGTTGTTCGAGGGTCTGTTCGACAGCTTCTACGCATCAGCCGTGCCAAGGTCGGCGGCGTTCGCGAAAGTCCTTGCCGATCAAGGGCTTGCAGGCGAGCCGCGGGGTCGCCGCGGCGGGTGGGGCGGGCTCGACCGGCGCCGAAGTACAGACCGGCTGTACACCCGGGCCGTGCCCGAGGCCAAAAACCGTGGCCGGTCAAGCACTTGGCGCTGCGGCCGATTGAACAACGCGGATGTTCAGTGGCCACCGCGGGCGTGGCTGCGACGGCCGCGGGTTGCGATACTGCAGCCGCCGCGCGCGCGCGGTCCGCCCAGCAAGGAGCCGCACCATGGACCTGTCCCGTTTTGCACGCCGCCGCTACACGCCCGGACCGACGCCGCTGGAGCCGCTGCCCCGCTTCTCGGCCGCTCTTGCCCAGAGCTGCCCCGGCGGCCGTGGCCCCGAGGTGTGGGTCAAGCGCGACGACCTGCTCGGCCTGTTCCCTGGCGGCAACAAGACGCGCAAGCTCGAGTTCCTCGTCGCCGACGCGCTCGCCCAAGGCGCCGACACCCTGATCACCTGCGGCGCGCCGCAATCGAACCACTGCCGCATCACACTCGCCGCGGCGGTCAAGGAGGGCCTGAAGTGCCGCTTCGTGATCGAGGAGCGGGTGGCGGGCAGCTACCGCAACGACGCCAGCGGCAACCACTTCATGTTCCGCCTGCTGGGCGTGGAGTCGATCGCCGTCGCGCCGGCCGGCACCGACATGGACGCCGCGATGCAGCGCGTGGCCGCCGAACTCGTCGCCGCGGGCCGCAAGGGCTATGTGATTCCCGGCGGTGGCTCGAACGCGCTCGGCGGCCTCGGGTATGTCGCCTGCGCGCAGGAGCTGCAGCAGCAGTGCTTCGACGCCGGGTTGCGCTTCGGCCACGTGGTCGTCGGCTCGGGCAGTTCGGGCACCCACGGCGGGCTGGTGGCCGGCTTCCTCGGCAACCACATCGACCTGCCCATCCTCGGCGTCGGCGTCAGCCGCGAACCTCAGGACCAGGCGCCGCTGGTGCTGAAGGAGGCGCAGGCGGTGGCCGACCTGCTGCAGCTCGGCCTCACCGTGCCCGCCGAGGCGGTGCAGTGCCTGGGCGGCTGCTGGCAGCCGAAGTACTCGGTCCCTAACGCGAGAATGGTGGAGGCGGTGCAGCTGCTGGCGCGTACCGAGGGCCTGCTGCTCGACCCGGTCTACACCGGCAAGGCGATGGCCGGGCTGATCGGGCTGGCGCGCCAGGGTTTCTTCGCTCCCGGCGAGCGGGTGATGTTCCTGCACACCGGCGGCATGCCGGCGCTGCACGCCTACGAACGCGTCGTGCTCGGCGACGTCGAGGCCGGCCATCCGTGACGGCGGCCGGCGCCGAGCAGACCGGTCCGAGCGGCCGTTCCAGGTTGCGTTTGCTGACAATGCTTGCCCGGGCACAGCCAGAATTCACACGCCACGCATTGCGTTTCCGCGATGCCCGATCCCATCCAAGGAGGTTTTCAGTCGTGACCCGATTCCGTCGCACCATCGCCTGCCTGCTCGCCTTCAGCGTCAGCGGCACCGCCTTCGTCCAGGGCGTGCACGCCGCCGTCATCGGCACCGAGCAACTGGCCGTCGCCCAGGCCGGCAACACCTCGCCCGCGGAAGGCCGCAGCCGACTGCAGGCCGCGCTCGAGCGCGCCGACGTCGTCGCTGCGCTGCAAGCCCGTGGCGTCGATCCCGACGCGGCCCGCCAGCGGGTGGCCAGGCTCACCGACGCCGAGGCCGACGAACTCGCCGCGCGCATCGACCGCGCGCCCGCCGGCGGCGACGTGCTGGGCACGATCGTCTTCATCTTCGTGCTGCTGCTGGTCACCGACATCCTCGGCTTCACCCGGATCTTCCCCTTCACGCGCCCGATCCGTTGATCCGGCGCCGCGCCGCGCGGGTGGCCGCAGGGGTGGCCACGCTGGCGCTGCTGGGCGGCTGCGCGAGCTGGCCGCTGCCGCCGCAGACCCGCGCGCTGCTCGCCGCGCCAGCGGGCGAGTGGCCGCCG
>Ga0209797_10001475_pt1 | contig 11845 bp, 10 predicted proteins | sample DOMMetBare3Fresh_2_FD_187472 | JGI IMG/M metagenome (GOLD analysis project Ga0209797, IMG submission 187472) | Wetland sediment microbial communities from St. Louis River estuary, USA, under dissolved organic matter induced mercury methylation -... | ecosystem: Environmental > Aquatic >...
GACGTCGCAGGTCGGCGTCCCGCTGCAGCCTGATGGCGTCGCGTCGGCGTCGATCGGCGATGACCGCGGCGAGCACGACCTCGGGATGGACACCGGAGGGGGGCAGGGGAGACACATAGGCGACCACCTCGTCGTGCAGCTGCGCACCGAGGGTCGCGCGTGACTGCGGGCTCAACAAGGGCGCGCGCATGAGGAACTGGCGGACCGCCATGGCCAGGCCGTCGGGCAGTCGGGCGATGTCAGCGCCGGCAGCCCATGCAGCCAGCTGGGGAGGCATCATCGGAGGCGGCGGCAAGGTCATGTGCACCCGTTCCCGCACGACGTACGTGCCGGCGGCGTAGTCACCGAGCCGTTTGCCCTTGTTGCTCACAATCGCGCTCACCAGGGCGGGCACCCCGACCAAAGCCCAGATCTCGACGAAGCCGACGAGCGCGCGGGTCAAGGCATGGCGAAACCCGATCGGCCCCGCGTCGTCGCGCACGGTCCGAAGTCCCGTGGCGAGCTTGCCCACCGAGCGACCGCGGGTCAGGGTCTCCAAAGTGGTCGGCAGGACGACGGTGACGAGCACCAGAAGCAGGGTCATGGTGACGCGGATGATGGCCTCGTCAGCGTTCTCGGTCATCGCCGAGGACACGAAGAGGCCGATCCACAAGGCCGCGCCCGCAACCAGCAGGTCCAGGAAGCCGGACAGTGCGCGGATGCCGATGCCGGCGGCGGGCAGCTCCAGAGCGACCGCCTCGCCGGTGACGAGGTCGTCGGCCCCGACGCCCACAGTGCTGTTGCTCATGTCGGGCTGTTGTTCATGATTGGCCAAGCGTATCCGGCCAAGGCGGCGGCCGGACGGCCGCGAATACAGTGTGGCCGCGAATACAGTGTGAACGTGGATCTCGACGCGTTCGTGGCAGCGCACCAGGGCGAATGGAGCCGCCTTGAGTACTTGGCGCGTCACGGATCGGCCAGCGGCGCCGAGGCCGACGAGATCCTCGACCTGTATCAGCGGGTGGCCACGCACCTGTCCGTGGTCCGTTCGGCGGCCCCGGACCCCAGCCTGGTGACGTACCTGTCGTCCCTGCTGGCGCGAGCCCGCACCCGTTCTGCTGGAACGAGATCGGTGGCATGGTCGGATCTGCGGGACTTCTTCACCGACACGTTCCCCGCGGCGCTGTACCGGACCCGGCGGTGGTGGATCGTCACTGCGTTCGCCAACATCGGGGCGTCGCTGGTCATCGGGTGGTGGTTCCTCTCACACCCGCAGTTCGAGTCCTCGCTGATGTCCCCGTCCGAGATCGACAAGCTTGTCAACACCGACTTCGAGCACTACTACAGCGAGTTCGCGGCATCGCACTTCGCCGCGCTGGTCTGGACTCACAACGCCTGGCTCACTGCGATCTGTATCGCGCTCGGTGTCCTCGGCGTCCCGGTGGTCTATCTGTTGTTCCAGAACGTCCTGAACCTGGGGTTCATGGGCGCGGTCATGATCAACCATGAGCGCGGCGCCTTGTTCTTCGGTCTGATTCTGCCGCACGGACTGCTGGAGCTGACGGCGGTGTTCGTGGCCGGTGCGACCGGCCTTCGGTTGTTCTGGGCCTGGATCGAACCGGGCCCGCGGACCCGTGCCCTTGCTGTTGCCGAGGAGGGTCGCTCGGCCATGGCTGTGGCGCTCGGCCTCGTGGCTGTGTTGGCAATCTCGGGAGTCATCGAGGCGTTCGTCACCCCCTCGCCGCTGCCCACATGGGCCCGCATCGCCATCGGTGTGATCGTCGAGGTGGCCTTCATCGCCTATGTGTTCACGGTCGGTCGATGGGCGTGGCAGAGGGGCGCGACCGGCGATGTGTCGGCGCGCGATGCGGGCGACACGGCACCCGTCGTGGGTTGATCGACCCTGCCTCTGCCCGACAGCCATGGCACTGCAGCGACAACCGTGGCACCTCGACTACAGCAGGCCCTTGCTCTTGAGCATCAGGTAGTGGTCGGTCAAGGCCACCGGAAGCTGCTCCGGCTCGGCGTCGATCACATGGACACCGAGGTGTCGCAGAACCTCTGCGGTGCGTTCGCGCAGACCGAGGGTGCGTTCGGCGGCCGCAGCGTCATACACGCGCGAGGTGCTGCTGACGTCCGCGGCCATCGCCGAGAGGGCCGGGTCGGCGACCGAGGCCAGGACCACCCGGTGGTGTCGAGTGAGCGTGGCCAGCGTCGGAAGCAGACTCTCCTCGATGGCCGCCGGCTCGAGCGGAGTCAGCAGGACGACCAGGGATCGGCGGCGGCTCAACCCGGAGATCGCGCCTGCCATCATCGCCCAGTCGGCCTCGAGCAGGGCCGGCTCCAGCGGAGCCATCGCCGTCACGAGGTCGCCCAGGATTGTCGTGCGGGTCGCGCCGCTGAGCCGGGCACGGACCTGCCGATCGCCGGCGAGGAAGTCCACGTGGTCACCTGCCCTGGAGGCCAGGGCCGCCAACAACAGCGAGGCGTCCATGGCTGCATCCAGCCGAGGCGTGTCACCCACCCGCCCCGCTGATGTTCGGGAGGTGTCCAGGACCAGGATCAGCCGTCGGTCACGCTCGGGCTGCCAGGTGCGCACGACGACCGCGGTGCGTCGAGCGGTCGCCCTCCAGTCGATGCTGCGGACGTCGTCGCCGACGACATAGTCGCGCAGGGAGTCGAACTCGGTGCCGGCGCCACGAGTGCGGACCGCGGAGCGTCCGTCGAGCTGCCGGAGGACGGAGAGACGGCTGGGCAGGTGCTTTCGTGAGGTGAACGGCGGCAGGGCACGGATGACCCCCTCGACCGGGAACGAGCGCTGGCGGGCGGCCAGCCCCAGCGGCCCCAGGCTCCGAACAGTGACCCGGTCGGCTCGCCGGTCGCCACGACGGGTGGGCGTCAGGGTGGTCAGCAGTGCGACGCGCTCACCGCCGCGGACATCGACCGTATGCCGGTCGCGCGCAGCCCCCGCGGACGGTTGCCAGGCGTCGCGAACGATGCCGCGCAGACGTCGGGGCGTCGGATTCGTCAGCCAGAGCGTGGTGGACCCGCTCACCCCGAGCCGTACCTGGTGGACGATGCCGCGACCGAGCAGGAGCTTGCGGGGACTCAGCGCGAGCAGGAGGTCGAGCCCGATCGCGCACAGTGAGACCAACCACCAGATCCGGACGGTGGTCATCGTCGGCTGCAGCCATACGGCGACCAGACCCAGCATCAACAGCGCAGGGGTGCGCCCGGTCAGGGCCACGGTCAGCGGGGGACCGGCACGGAGGAGAGTGCGCTGGCCAGCACGGACCCGACGTTGACGCCCTCCAGCTCGGCCTCCGGTCGCAGCGAGAGCCGATGGGCCAGCGTCGCGTGGGCGAGCGCTTTGACGTCATCGGGGGTCACGAACTCTCGCCCGCTGAGCCAGGCCCACGCGCGACTGGTTGCCATGAGCGAGGTGGCCCCGCGCGGGCTCGCGCCGAGAGAGAGGGAGGGGGACTGTCGCGTCGCTCGGGCGATGTCAACGATGTATCCGGCCACCTCAGGCGAGACGGTCACGGCCAGGACAGCGGCCACCCCGGCATCGAGGTCGGCCGAGCCGGCGACGGCCCGCAATCCGGCCTCGGCCAGGTTGCGGGGGTCGAAGCCGGAGGCGTGCCGTTGAACCACAGTGATCTCGTCCTCTCGTGGGGGCAGAGGCAGCTCGACCTTGAGCAGGAAACGGTCGAGCTGGGCCTCGGGCAACGGGTAGGTGCCTTCGTACTCGACCGGGTTCTGGGTGGCGGCGACCATGAATGGCGACGGCAACTTCCTGGGTGCGCCGTCGACGGAGACCTGACGCTCCTCCATGGACTCCAGCAGTGCGGCCTGTGTCTTGGGAGGCGTCCGGTTGATCTCGTCGGCGAGCAGCAGGTTGGTGAATACCGGGCCTTCGCGGAAGGAGAACTCGGCACTGTGCGGGTCGTAGATCAGCGATCCGGTGATGTCGCCAGGCATCAGGTCCGGGGTGAACTGCACCCGCTTGGTCTGGACGTCCAACGCCGCAGCAACCGCGCGGACGAGCAGGGTCTTGGCGACGCCGGGCACGCCCTCGAGCAGGATGTGTCCACGGCTCAGCAGCGCGATGAGGATGCCGGACACTGCGGCGTCCTGTCCCACGACCGCCTTGGCGACCTCGTGGCGGACGGCAGTCAGCGCGGCCCTGGCCTCATCGGATGAGGTGCGGGCCCTGGTTGTCTGGCTGACGTCAGTCATGATCGGCGTACTTCCTTCTCGAGTGCGATGAGGTTGTTGGCTAGTTCCAGGAGGGACGAGTCGTCATGCACCGTCAACGAGCTCAGCAGATCCAGCACGTTGTCGTAGCTCCGACCGCTGACCGCAGCCGCTGCCGCCGCCACGCTGCTGACCGCCGACGATGCGGACAACCCAAGGTATGCCGTCAGCCGCCGTCGCGTCGCGAGCTGCAGCACCGCCAGGGCTCGGGTGCGGTCGTGGGACTTGCGATACATCCGCCCGCGGCTCTCGGTGGTCTCGACGGCGCGGACGATGACCGGCAGGGGTTCGGTGACCAGGCGCCCGAGGCGACGTCCCCGCCACAGGCACAGGAACAGGACGGCTGATGTCGCCACGGCCAAGCCCGGCCCGAACCACGCGGGTGCGATGGAGCGCGATGAGCCTTCGGATGGCGCGACGTCGGCCAGGGAGGGGACGTACCAGATCAGATGGTCGGTCTGCCCGAACAGGTGCAGGGCGATCGCGGCGTTGTCGGAGTCGAGGATCGTGCCGTTGCTGATCAGGGTGTCGTCGCCGAGCAGGATCACCGGCGGTCGACCTGCGGCGCCCGGCAGGGTGACCATCGCGCCGCCACCGTCGCTCTTGTCGGGGAAGCAGGTCGTCGCGCCGGGGCCGCTTCCGGTCGCCGTGTATGCCCGGCCCGCTTGCGCCAGCCGGAAGTCCGCTCCCACCTCGGCGCCCGTGCACGCGGCTGTCAGCTCCGTCAGATTCGCGAGGTGGGAGTCGACCGGCAGGCCCATGCCCTTGGTGACCTCGGCGTCGGGGTCCAGCAGGATCACGCTGGCTGCGGGCGCGGCGTGTGCCAGCGCCGCTCGGGCCGTCCGACCCGACAGACGCAGGGTGTGGGTGATCACGACCGTCGAGGTGCCGTCGACGGTCTCGTCGAGCAGCTCGCGTTGGCTGCGCACGACGGACACCCTGACGCCGTGGTCGCCTAGCACGTGGGCCAGGCCCTGGGCTCCGGAGTAGCCGGGGTTGGCCGGGTCGAGATCGTCGGCGTTGCCCGGACCAGCGGGGCTCAGCAGGGTCATCGCCGTGGTCGCGGCCAGGAGTACGCCGACCACGATCAAGGGCGCAACCCATCGGGGGCGCTTGAGTGTGAGAGGTCTGGAGACCGCGGCCACGGTGGTCATCTTCATACGGTGGTCATCGTCATCCGGTCACGCCCTGAAGGGGTGCTGCCACGGGCGCGGGGCGGGTCTTGACCAGCTCGGCGTCGAGCGCCCTGACGTGGTCGGCCTGCGCCGAGGTGGCACGGCGATGGCCGTAGCGCACGGCGTCGAAGATGTTCGCCGCCTGTGCGAGTCGGACCGCGTGGTCGGGGAAGGGCTGCGCCAGCTCGAGACTGACCTCGTGCGCAGTGCGTCCGGGTGAGTCATCCAGGAGCGTGCGATCGCTCATGTCCTTGGCGATGGCGCGGAATCCGTCCAGGACCGCGTCGTCATAACGGCCGTCGGCGAACGCCTCGGCAGCCAGCTTGCGATAGGTGCTGGGGGTGATCGTCGGGTCCACGAGCACTGCCCCGTCCGGGCGGGCGTCGATCGAATCCCGGCGCACCTTGGGCAGGACCCGGACGAGGAGGGCGATGACGAAGACCGCCACCAGCGCGGTGATGACCGGGGACAGCCCGCCGTTGGCCAGGTGGTTGGCGCCCTCGAGCAGCTTGCCAAGCTGCTCGAGGATCCACCGAATCACCGTGTCCAGCCACGGGTCGTGGTAGTCGGGGCCACTCAGCTCGTCACTGAGCCATCTCCGCGCCTCGGCTGGTGTGGGATCCAGGCCACGCTGCGGTGACCAGCTCACCTCAGCCATGAGAGGTGACCAGCTCGCCGGCGTCATGAGCTGCGGTTCAGATCCGCGAGGCGGGGTTGGACTGGGCCTCACGGATCAGCACGACGTCGAGCGCCTCGAGGCGCATCCGACGATCGATGTAGAGCAGGCCGGTCACCGCCGCCACGAAGGGTGTCGTGATCGCCCCCGAGAGCAGCGCCGACAGGTGCGAGACGAACGTGGCGACCATCTGACTGCTTTCGGTGTCCTGCCCGGCCATGGTTGCGATGGCGACGCCGACGATCGAGAACGGCATCCCGAGCATCGCCCCGACCATCGCCGCCAGAACTCCGGCCGCCAGCGTGATGCCCAGGATGCGCCAGAACGCGGCGGCTCCCTTGGTGAGCGCGAACGAGCGGCGCAGCCCGGCGAACACCCCGTGGCCCTCGAGAACGATCGCGGGTGCCGCCAGCGAGATCTTCGTCGAGACATACACGGCCACGACAACGGTGCAGAGGACCCCGAGGAGCAGCAGGGCTGTTCCCGCGCCGGTGGTGTCATTGACCAGCAGCAGGACACCGGGCCCGATCAGCACCACCGTTGACACAAGGCTGAAGAGCCCGCTCAGGATCAACAACGCGAGCAGTGACAGGAGTCGTCCGCGCGTGGATCGCCACGTCTGGCCGAGGTCTGGTTTGCGGCCCAGGACCGCTTGGCCCACGACAAAGATCAGCAGCCCGCTCAGGAGGGCGGTCGCGAGCGTGGTCCACATGCTCTGGATCAGTGTGGACGGAACCCCGAGGAACGCCTCCGCCTCTGGTCCGTACCTATTCACGACCCTGGCCGTCAGACGGGTCGCGCCGATTCCCAGAGCGGCCGACGGGACCAGGAACACGGCCAGCACCAGCACGGACATTCCGACCATCGACTTCGGGTTGAAACGAACGGCCTTGACCGCACCGTCCAGGATGTCACCGAACTGCAGTGGTCGCAGCGGCACGATGCCCGGCTTGTGCGCGGTGAACATCGGGATCTGTTGCATGGCGACGTGTGGCTGCACCGGCAGACCGGTCGGTGGCGGCCCGGCGTACGACGGGCCGCGCGCAGGATCGCCATCCTGCGGTCCAGGGGCGGAAAACCCGCCGGTCGCCGTCATGTGTCTCCCTGGTCGATCGGGTATCGCCCCATGATGTCAGGGGGTCGCCCCGACGAGTGCCGTTACGGCGGTCATCGCCTCGGTCGCGGACACGGGCTGGGCCCCAAGGCGGACATGTCGGGCCACGATCGTGGGCTCCTCTCGGCACAGGATCAGGCCGCGACGCCACAGCACCCACGGCGACTTACGACGTTCGGCCAGGTCCCGGACCAGGCGGCGGCAGAATGTCAGCCATGGGCCGGCGTGCACGCAGTAAGCGGCCGCGAGGACGCCAGCTGTCGCAAGGGCTTCAATGATCTCGGCAGCGAAGATGCCCTCGGCCAGGATCAGCTGACCGGGCTCGGCCGTTACTGCGGAGTGCCCCACGGTGCGAGATGAGCCGATGTCGTAGGTCGGCAGGTCCACAGCTCCGTTCTGGCACAGGTCAACCAGCGACCGAACCGCGGCGGCGGCATGCCAGGACCGCGGGTTGTCCCAGTCAGGGACTCCCATGGGGAGGATCGGTAGGGACGGGTCGTCGCCGTCGCGGTAGAAGTCGTCCAGCCGGACGATGGGCCATCCATGGCGGTCCTGGAGGTGGGTCGCCAGTCGTGACTTGCCGGCACCGCTCGGGCCGGCCACGATCACGACACGTCGTCGGCCGTCGCGGGGCAACGGTTCGCCAATGGTTCGTCGAGGGTGTTCGCGGCGCCGGCGTCTCATGGGCGGCAGTCCATGCGGAGAGGCACTAGTGGCCTTTGGGGTGCCAAACGGTCTTGGTCTCCAGGTAGGCCTTCATCCGGCTCAGGTCCGGCGTAGGGGACCAATCCGGCTCCACGGCGTCCGCGTCGTTGCCAGCCGGGCGTAGGACGCGTTTGAGATTCTCCGCCGCGGCGCGTTCAAGGTCTGCCCATGCGAGGCCGCTGACGTCAGCGGCGCCGGCAAGGTCGATGGCATTGACGTCCTGGTGCGAGGCCAGCCACGGTGCGACCTCGGCGGTGCGTCCGGTGATCAGGTTGATGACTCCCGCGGGCACGTCGGAGGTCGCGAGGACCTCCGAGAGCGTGATGGCGGGGAGTGGCCGGTGCTCGCTGGTCAGGACCACCGCGGTGTTGCCGCTGACCACGATCGGCGCGAGCACGGAGACCAGACCCAGCAACGAAGAGCGTTGCGGCGCAAGGGCGGCCACCACTCCGGTGGGCTCGGGCGCGGAGATGTTGAAGTACGGCCCGGCGACCGGGTTGACCCCACCCAGGACCTGGGCGAGCTTGTCCGACCACCCGGCATACCAGACCCAACGGTCGATGGCCTGCGAGACGACCTTGTCCGAGCGGTCCGGCGTAAGCCCTTCGGCCGCCGCGACCTCCGCGGCGAACTGTGCGCGTCGGCCCTCCATCAGCTCGGCCACGCGATAGAGCACCTGACCACGGTTGTATGCCGTGGCCGCGGCCCACTTCCCGAGGGCGCCCCGGGCAGCTACGACGGCGTCGCGGGCATCCTTGCGGGAGCCCATCGCGGCGTTGGCCAGGAACCTGCCCCGGCTGTCGCTCACCTCATACGTGCGACCTGACTCGCTTCGCGGGAACGCCCCACCGATGTAGAGCTTGTAGGTCTTGCGCACCTCGATCCGTTGCTCCGTAACGGCATTCGGTCGAGTCGCCTTGCGTCGAGCCGCGGTGGGACTCATCGATTCGCTCCTGTCGTGACGTAGCCCTCAAGGCCGTGGCGGCCACCCTCGCGACCGTAGCCGGACTCCTTGTAGCCGCCGAACGGAGAGGTTGGGTCGAAGCGGTTGAAGGTGTTGGCCCAGACCACTCCGGCGCGCAGCTGGTCGGCCATCCACAGGATGCGGGAGCCCTTCTCGGTCCAGATCCCGGCGGAGAGCCCGTATGGCGTGTTGTTGGCCTTGGCGACCGCCTCCTGCGGAGTGCGGAACGTCAGCACCGACAGCACCGGTCCGAAGATCTCTTCCTGGGCGATCCGGTGTGACTGGGATACTTCGGTGAAAACCGTTGGGGCGAACCAGAATCCGCGCTCTGGCAGGACGCAGGGTGCGCTCCAGCGAGTGGCTCCTTCGGCCTCTCCGGCATCCACCAGCTCGCGGATCCGGGCGAGCTGGGCTGCGGAGTTGATGGCGCCGATGTCGGTGTTCTTGTCCAGCGGGTCACCGACGCGCAGCGTCTGAAGGCGCCGCTTGAGTCGCATGATCACGTCTTCGGCGACGTTCTCCTGGACCAGCAGCCGGGACCCCGCGCAGCAGACGTGGCCCTGGTTGAAGAAGATCCCGTTGACGATCCCCTCGACCGCCTGGTCGATGGCGGCGTCATCGAAGACGATGTTGGCCGCCTTGCCGCCGAGCTCGAGCGTGGCTCGTTTGCGTGTCCCGGCGATGGAGCGGGCGATGTCCTTGCCCACTTCGGTAGATCCGGTGAAGGCGATCTTGTCGACGTCGGGGTGACGGATCAGCTGGGCGCCGGTGCGGCCGGTACCGGTGATGATGTTGACCACCCCTGCCGGCAGGTCGGCTTGCTGGCAGACCTCGGCGAACAGAAGAGCGGTAAGCGGCGTGGACTTGGACGGTTTGAGGACGACGGTGTTTCCGGCAGCCAGGGCGGGTGCGATCTTCCACGACAACATGAGCAGCGGGAAGTTCCAGGGAATCACCTGTCCTACGACGCCGATCGGTCGCGGTAGCCGGCCAGCGCCGCCCGAGAGCCCGGCGTGCTCGAGCTTGTCGGCCCAGCCTGCGTGGTAGAAGAAATGAGCCGCGGCCAAAGGGATGTCAACGTCGCGCGACTCCTTGATCGGCTTGCCGTTGTCCAGCGTCTCCAGCACGGCGAACTCCCGCGCGCGCTCCTGGAGGATCCGCGCGATACGGAAGAGGTACTTGCCGCGCTCGGCTCCGGACAAACGACCCCATGGCCCGTCGAAGGCCTTTCGGGCCGCCCTGACCGCATTGTCGATGTCGGTCTCGCTGGCCTCGGTGACCTCGGCAAGCACCTCCTCGGAGGACGGGCTGATGGTCTTGAACGTTGATCCGTCCTTCGACTCGACAAACTCGCCACCGATGAACAGCCCGTATGACGGGCGGATGGAGACGACGGCGCGCGACTCGGGCGCCGGGGCGTACTCGAACTTTGCCATGGTGTCTCTGCTTTCAGCTCAGTCGATCGTGACGTAGTCGGCACCGGTGTAGCGGCCGGTGGCGAGCTTCTGCCGTTGCAGGAGAAGGTCATTGAGCAGGCCGGAAGCACCGAAGCGGAACCAGGCGGGGCTCATCCAGTCATCCCCGGCGATCTCGTTGACCATCACCAGGTACTTCATCGCGTCCTTGGTGGTCCTGATCCCACCAGCCGCCTTCACCCCGACCTGGGTGCCGGTGAGGTCACGCCAGTCGCGGACGGCCTCGAGCATGATCATGATGAAGGGAAGGGTTGCGGCCGGCGACATCTTGCCCGTGGATGTCTTGATGAAGTCTGCGCCTGCCAGCATTGCCAGCCACGAGGCGCGCCGCACGTTGTCGTAGGTCACCAGCTCGCCGGTCTCAAGGATGACCTTCAAGTGCGCAGGGGCGCCGTTCGGCGCGTCGCTGACGCATGCCTGCTTGATGGCGGCGATCTCGTTGAACACCTGCAGGTATCTGCCGGTAAGGAACGCCCCCCGGTCGATGACCATGTCTATCTCGTGGGCGCCCGCTTTGATGGCGTCACGGGTGTCGGTCAGCTTGACCGCCATGGTGGCGCGGCCGGACGGGAAGGCCGTCGTTACGGCCGCCACGTGGACGCTGCTGCCCTTGAGCGCGTCCACTGCCACCGGCACCAGGTCGCTGTAGATGCAGACCGCCGCGACATGTGGCGTGGTCTGGTCACCGGGATCCGGAGCCATCGCCTTGGCACACATCGACCGCACCTTGCCCTCGGTGTCGGCACCCTCAAGCGTCGTCAGGTCGATCATGCTGATGGCGGTGTCGATGGCCCAGGCCTTGGAGGTGGTCTTGATGGAGCGGGTGCCCAACGCCGCTGCGCGGGCGTCCGCGCCGACCTGGTCGACACCCGGCAACCCGTGCAGCCACGTGGTCAAAGAGGCGTTGGTCAGGGCCCCGACTCCGAGCAAATCGCGCGCATTGGATGTAGCAGTGCGTGCGCTGGCGGTAGCAGTGCGAGCGTGGGTAGTAGCTGGGGGGGAACTCACGGTCGGAGTCTATCGGCCTATGCTCGGTAGTCAGGCTGAGACGGAGCGCGACGACCGTTCACCGTTGGGACCGGCCAGCGCACAACGAAATTGGCCAGAGCGCAAGGACATACATGGGCAGCAAGATCTCGACCAAGCAACTGATTCGCCAACGTTCACCGTTGGGGTTGGCGGCTGTTTGCGGCGTTACCGGCCTGGTGCTTCTCGTATCCATGGCCTGGCAGTGGGCCGAGCACCCGGAGCCCTTGTTCGCCGCGTGGGTGGTCCTGATCATGGCAGTCGTGTGGTCGTTGTTCGTTCGTCCCGCTGTCCTGCTCGATGAGGACGGCGTGACGATTCGGAACATTGTCAGGGACGTTCACATCCCGTGGGCCCGGGTGGGCGAGGTGGAGTGTCGCTGGAGTCTCAAGGTGTTCGTGGAGGATCGGGCCTACACCGCGTGGGCCATCTCCTCGCAGGCAGGGCGTCCCAAGGTTTCCCCCGGCCGGTTGC
>Ga0209797_10001476_pt1 | contig 11844 bp, 12 predicted proteins | sample DOMMetBare3Fresh_2_FD_187472 | JGI IMG/M metagenome (GOLD analysis project Ga0209797, IMG submission 187472) | Wetland sediment microbial communities from St. Louis River estuary, USA, under dissolved organic matter induced mercury methylation -... | ecosystem: Environmental > Aquatic >...
CAAGTAGCCCAGGCCAGCGGCCTCGTTGTCGAAGAACATCGACGTCAGGTTGATCGGGAAGTAGTCGTTCGGATACTCGCTCTCGCCCGAGCCCGGGGCGGCGATCGGGTTGACGTCGACGATGGCGTGGTAACGCTCCGGGGCCTCGACCCCCGCGCAGGCGAGCACTTGCGCCCAGCGCCGCAGCGTCATGTTGTCGAGATAGTCGCAGCTCCGGTAGGCGACGATCGGCGGATAGTGCAGCAGCGTCACCGCGCGGTGGCTGGCGATCGGCATGCCCAGCGGCAGGCAGGGCAGCCACTCCGAGGGACCGTCGGTTCGGTTCACGGGGTAGCCGGCCATCGGGTTCCAGGCCGGCGTGGCGCGGCAGGCGTCGGCACCGGCCAGCGCCAGCGCGCCATGGCCGGCATCGAGCATCGCCACATGCATCTGCGCGAACTGCTCGGCGGCCTCGCGCGAGGCGGCCAGCGGCTCGAAGGCCAGCGCGTAGCCCTCGCCGTCGCCGCTGACCTGCAGCGAGCCGGCGACGATCGCGATGCCGTCCTGGCGCAGCGAACTGGCGGTGAAATGCCCGATCACCGCTTCGACCGTGGCCAGCCCCAGCCTGTCGCGAGTCTGCGGATCGATCCGGGCGGGGTCGGGGTACAGGCGTTCCTGCGTGGCGCGGTCGCCGGGCAGTCGGTAGCGGATCATGGCAGGCTCCTCGGTGGGCCAGGCGACGGTTCGCCCATGGCGCGGGCAGGCGCAATGTACGCTTCGGGTCTGGCGGACGGCGGGCCGAACCAGAATGGGCTGCCGCTGCGACCCCATGAGGCACCCGGCGCACCGTCCGCGGTGCCCGGACCGGAGCAATGGCATGAGACGCTGGAACGGCTGGGGCGACACCGCGGTCCACAAGGACTTCCCGGCTGCCGCGCTGCCCTGGTTGCAGGCCAGGGTCGGCCTTGGCCATCCCTCCAGCGACGCCACCCTCGAGAGCATGCTGAGTCAGGTGAGCGCGTCGCGGCTGCCGGCGCATGAATGGATCCGCAGTGACGCGTCCACCCGGCTGGCGGTCGCGATGGGCGAGAGCTACCGCGACTGGCTGTGCAAGCGCAGCGGCGTGTTGCCTGCGGTGCCCGACGGCGTGGCCTTCCCGGAAGACAGCACCCAGGTGCGCGAGCTGCTCGACCTGGCGCAGCAGCACCGATGGATCGTGATTCCCTATGGCGGCGGCACCAGCGTGGCGGGGCATCTGGACACGCCGATCACCGGGCGGCCGGTGCTGAGCCTGAACCTCGGCCGCATGAGCCGGCTGCTGCACCTGGATGCGACGAGCCGGCTCGCACGCTTCGGCGCCGGCGCTCCGGGGCCGCAGGTCGAGGCGCAGTTGCGCGCGCAGGGCTTCATGCTCGGGCATTTCCCGCAGTCCTACGAGTACTCGACCGTCGGCGGCTGGGTGGTCACCCGGTCGAGCGGACAGCAGTCGCTGCGCTACGGCCGCATCGAGCAGATGTTTGCCGGCGGGCGCTTGGAAACGCCGATCGGCACGCTGGAGATCCCGACCATTCCCGCCACCGGTGCCGGCCCCGACCTGCGCGACGTCGTGCTCGGCTCCGAGGGCCGCATCGGCGTGCTGACCGAAGTCGAGCTGCGCGTGCACGCCCTGCCCGAGCACGAAAGCTTCCACGCATCGTTCTTCCCCGGTTGGGACGAAGCCGAAGCCGCGGTGCGCGAGGTGGCGCAGTCCAGGGTGCCGCTGTCGATGCTGCGCCTGTTCAACGCCAGCGAGACCCAGGGCTATCTGCAGATGGCCGGCAAGCCCGGCGCCGTGAAGTGGCTCGAGCGCACCCTCGGCTGGCGCGGCTGCGGCGACGGCAAGTGCTGGGTGACCTTCGGTGTCACCGGCGATCGTCGCGCGGCGGCCTCCTCGCTGGCCCAGGCCCGGCGCATCCTCGCCCGCCATGGCGGCGCCTACACCGGCACCCTGCTGGGCCGCAAGTGGGCCGAGAGCCGCTTCCTCGGGCCCTACCTGCGCAACTCGCTGTGGGACCTCGGCTACTCGGTCGACACGGTCGAGACCGCGGTCGACTGGCCACAGGTCAAGCCGATGATGCAGGCGATGGAAGCCGCCGCCCACGAGGCCTTCGCCGAGTTCGGCACCCGGGTGCAGGCCGGCACCCACCTGTCGCATGTCTACGGCCAGGGCAGCAGCGTGTACTCGACGTTCATCTGGCCCACCGCGGCGGGCGGCTTCGAGCCCAACCTCGAACGTTGGCGGCGCTGCAAGAGCCGGGTGGCGGCGGCGATCGCTGCCCTTGGCGGCACGGTGAGCCACCAGCATGGCGTGGGCCGCGACCACATGACCCACCTCCATCAGGAAAAAGGTGGCGCGCTGGGCCTGGGCGCGCTGGCCGCGCTGTGCCGGCACTTCGACCCCCAGCGCATCATGAACCCCGGCAAGCTGCTGGACGACGGACCGCCCGGGGCCGAGCGCTGGAGCCACCCGACTTCGACATGAGCGCTCTGCAGCATCGCCAGGCCGCACTGCGCTCGCTGGGCGAGACCGAGTGGGACCTGCTCGTCGTCGGCGGCGGCATCACCGGCGCGGGCGTGTGCCGCGAAGCCGCAAGGCGCGGCTGGCGCGTCGCGCTCATCGAGCAGCGCGATTTCGCCTGGGGCACCTCCAGCCGATCCTCCAAGCTGGTGCACGGGGGCCTGCGCTACCTGAAGCAGGGCCGGTTCCACCTCACCCTCGAATCGGTGCGCGAGCGCCAGCGGCTGATGCAACAGGCGCCCGAACTGATCGAGCCACAGAGCTTCGCGATCGCCCATGCGCCGGGGCGCAAGCCCGGGCGGCGCTTGCTGGGCCTGGCCCTGACGATCTACGACCGCATGGCGGGTCGAGCCAGCCACGCCTACGCCGACCGCGCTGCCGCGGCCTGGCTGGTGCCCGGCTGGGCGAGCGCCGGCATGACCGGCGCCACGCTGTACCGCGACGCCAAGACCGACGACGCGCGGCTGGTGCAGCGCGTGCTGGCCGAGGCCCGGCGCGACGGCGCGCTGGCCCTGAACTACCTGCGGGCCGAGGGCCTGATGTGCGAGGGCGCGCAGGTGTGCGGGCTCGAGCTGCGCGACGCCGAGTCCGGCGCCACCCTCGCCGTGCGGGCACGCTGCGTGGTCAACGCCACCGGCGTCTGGGCCGACGCCCTGCGCGCCCAGGTCGCGGCCAAGCCGATGATGAGGCCGCTGCGCGGCAGCCACCTGATCGTGCCGCACTGGAAGCTGCCGCTGGCGCAATCGATCAGCCTGATGCACCCGCGCGACGGTCGCCCGGTGTTCTTCTACCCCTGGGAGGGCGCGACGCTGATCGGCACCACCGACCTCGACCACCGCGGCGACCTCGCACAGGAGCCGTCGATCACGCCGCCTGAAGCGCAGTACCTGCTGGAGGCGGTGAACGACCAGTTCCCGGCGCTGGCCTTGACCGAAGCCGATGTGATGTCGTGTTATGCGGGTGTACGTCCGGTGGTCGACGACGGTTCGGGCAAGCCCTCGGAAGCAGCACGCGAGCACGTGGTGATCAACGAGTCGGGCCTGGTCACGGTGTGCGGTGGCAAGCTCACGACCTTTCGCACGATGGCGCAGCAGGCGCTGCAGCTGGCGGCCCCGCGGGTCGGCAATGCCTTCGAGCGCGACGAGGCGCCGGTGTTCGCGCCCGCGGCCACGCTCGATGTGCGCCTGGACCGCGCGCTGCGCCACCGCCTGGCCGCCCGCTGGGGCTTCGACGCCGCGCGCTGTGCGGCGACCGCGCGTCGCGACGAGTTCGACTGCGTGCCCGGCACGACCACGCGCTGGCTCGAAGTGCGCATCGCTGCCGAGCAGGAGGCGGTGGTCCACCTCGACGACCTGTTGCTGCGGCGCACGCGCCTGGGTCTGCTCACACCCGGCGGCGGCCTCGAGCACGCGCCGCGCCTCCGTGCCGCCTGTCAGGCGCCCCTGGGCTGGACCGATGCCCGCTGGGACGACGAAGTGGCGCGCTATCGGCGCGTGCTCGCAGCCCATTACCGCCTGCCCGGCCAAGGAGCCCACCGGTGAGCGACGAACTGGTCCTGGCAATCGACAATGGCACGCAAAGTGTGCGTGCGCTGGCGTTCGACCTGCGCGGCACGCTGGTTGCCAAGTCGCAAGTCAGGCTCGACAGCTACCGCAGTCCCCAGCCGCGCTGGATGGAGCTCGACCCCGAGGAGTTCTGGCGTGCGCTGTGCGCCGCCTGCCGGCAGTTGTGGGCCCAGGGCACGGTCGACCCGCGGCGCATCCGCGGCCTGGTGGTCACCACGCAGCGCGCGACCGTGGTCATCCTCGACCGCGACGACCGCCCGCTGCGCCCGGCGATCATCTGGGCCGACCAGCGCCGAGCACGGCCCACCGGCGGCCTGTCCTGGTGGTGGGAGGCGGCGTTTCGTACGCTCGGCCTGCGCGACACCGTCCGGTCCTTCGAGCAGGAGGCCGAGTGCAACTGGATCGCGCAGAACCAGCCCGAACTGTGGGCGCGCACCCACAAGTTCCTGCTGCTGTCGGGCTACCTCAACCTCCGCTTCACCGGCCGCTTCGCCGACGCGGTGGGCAACCAGGTCGGCTACCTGCCCTTCGACTTCAAGCGCGGCTGCTGGAGCGCGCCGGGCGACTGGAAGTGGCAGGCGCTGGCGGTGGCGCCAGGCATGCTTCCCGAACTGGTGCCCAGTGCCTCCGTGCTGGGCCAGGTCAGCGCCGCGGCCGCGGCCGACACCGGCATCCCCGCGGGGCTGCCGGTGATCGCCGGCGCCACCGACAAGGCCTGCGAGGTGCTCGGAGCCGGCGCTCTGACACCGGACATCGGCTGCCTGTCGTTCGGCACCGCGGCCACCATCAACACCACCCTGCCACGCTACGTGGAGACGCTGCCCTTCATCCCGCCCTACCCGGCGGCCATCCCCGGGCACTACAACAACGAGGTGATGATCTCGCGCGGCTTCTGGATGGTGAGCTGGTTCGCCGAGCAGTTCGGCTGGATCGAACGCCAGCGCGCCGGCGACCACGGCACCCGCCCCGAGGCCTACTTCGACGAGCTGGTCGGCGCCACGCCGCCCGGCGCTCAGGGGCTGGTGCTGCAGCCCTACTGGAACCCCGGCGTGCGCGTGCCCGGCCCCGAGGCGCGCGGCGCGGTCATCGGCTTCACCGACTCGCACACCCGCGCCCACCTCTACCGCGCGATCATCGAGGGCCTGGCCTACGCACTGCGCGAAGGCAAGGAGCGCATCGAGCGCCGCAACAAGGTTCCGATCACCCGGCTGCGCGTGGCCGGCGGCGGCTCGCAGAGCGATGCGGTGCTGCAGATCACCGCCGATGTCTTCGACCTGCCCACCGAGCGCAGCTCGCTCGTCGAAGCCAGCGGGCTGGGTGCGGCGGTCGTCGGCAGCGTCGGCCTCGGCCTGCACCCGAGCTTCGACGCCGCGATGAAGGACATGGTCCGCCCGGGCCGGTTGTTCGAGCCCAGCGCCGATCATGCGCGGCTCTACGATCGGCTCTACAAGCAGGTCTACCTCGGCATGTACAAGCGCCTCAAGCCACTCTACGACGAGCTGCACGCGCTGGCCGACGAGCTGCCGGGCGCGCCGCGGCCGCCGTGACGCGTCTGGCCGCGCCGCCAACCCATGTCGCGGGCCGCGCCGCCGCAGTGGATCCTCTGTCGGCCAGCGCACAGACCGATCGACCGCTGCCGGCTACAAGGGGTCTCACAGCCATCGGCCGAGCAGCGCGCAGGCGCACTCGGACCCTGGATTTCGTCGATCCCTTGGTTCCCAGGAGCATCTCATGAAGACCCAACCCATCACCATCGCGGCAACCGCCTTGCTCGCCCTTTCGCTGGCAGCATGCAGTGGCATGTCCAAGCAGGACCAGAACACCGCCACCGGCGCCGCCGTGGGCGGCGTGGCCGGCGCCGTCCTTACCGGCGGCAGCACGGCCGGCACCGTGGGCGGGGCCGTGGTGGGCGGCGTGATCGGCAACCGCGTGGACAAGGACAAGAAGTAGTCGCCACGCCGCTGCCCATCACCTGACGGGCGCGGCGCGCCCCGCGTGGGCGACTCGCCACACAGTGGCTGCCAGACCCGCCCGCAACCGTGCGCGGGTTCTCAGCCGCCGGGCATACCTGCAGCGACCCCCTGCGGTGCAGCCGGTGGCCGATCGGCAGCGCCGTCGGTGCAGAACTGCGCCAGTTGGGCCAGCACGGCCTGCACTGCCCGATTGGCCGCGACCACTCCACCGTAGGGATCGTCGCTCGCCGCGGCCACGGTCTGATCGAACTCGCGCCACGCCAGCACGCGGCGTGTCGAGTTGTCCACCAGCGTCGCTCGCAACACGAAACGCACGCGACTTTGCGGGCCGACGAACTCGTGTTGCAGGCGCAGCACCTCGGTGTCCAGCCGCAGGTCGGCGGCGGTGAGGCCGGGCGCGGGCACGACGGCTCGAAAGCCCGCGCCGGCTTCGACGGCGGCCACGATCAGGGGTGCCAGCATGCGCGCCGGTGTGTCCACCCATTCGCTGCGCGCGAAATACTCGAGTTGGTGGGCGTCGCGCAGGTAGATGATGCGGTGGCTGTCGTAGCCGGCCGCGGCCTGCGGCGCGCTCACCATCAGCGTGGGTGCGTGCAACGACAGCGCCGTCGGCCCGTGGCGGGCCGCGCCGGCTGGCGCGATCGGGCCGACGAGGACGTAGAACGAGGGCGGCGGCGCGGACTTCGGCGGCCAGTTCGCACAGCCGGCCGCGGCGACCGCGACCATGGCGACGGCGCCGGCCGCGCCGAGCCGGAACGAGGTCTTGCTGGATCGATGGTTCATGGTCGTTGCACTCCAAGAGGCGCTTCGCCGGGTCCTTCGGGCACCGGGCTGCGCCCGAACAGCAGGCTGGCCGGATTGCGTTCGGTCTGCTCGCTCAAGCGCCGCAGCGAGGCCGACAGCTGGTTGAGCTCGCCCAGCAGCTGATGCACCTGCGGCAGCGTCTGCGCGCCGAAGCGCTGCACATCGGCGCCCACCCCGTCGATCGTGCGTCCCGCGTTGGCACTGGCCAGCGCCGCCGCGTCGCCCATCTTCTCGACCGCCTCGGCGCTGCGCCCGACGCGCTCGATGACCGGCCCGAGCTGCTCGGTGGCGCGCGCCCCGTTGTCGAAGGCCCGCGCGGCGCTGACGATGCCGGCGTCGAGCGTGCCCTTGCGCGCGGCGAAGGTGCGCGCGAGGACGGCGATGTCGGCCAGCGCATGGGTGAAGGCCGCCCGGTTTTCATTGCTGAGGATGGCATCGATGTTGCTCGAGGTGCGGTCGAGCTTGGCCAGCACGCTGGTGAGCACGTTCTCCAGGCGCGCACTCAGCGAGGGCTTGGTGCGGATCACCGGATATCGCTCGGGTGGAATGGTCTGCAGCACTGCCGAACCGGGCGCGCCGCCTTCGAGCTCGACATAGGCGATGCCCGTCAGGCCCTGCGTCTTGAGCACCGCCACGGTGTCGACGCTGATCGGCGTGCCTTGCTCGATCTCGAACAGCAGCCGCACGCGCTGCGGGTTGGCCGCGTCGAGCCGGATGTCGCGCACCTTGCCCACGTCGACGCCGTTGAACTTGACCGCCGCGTTGAGATTCAGGCCGGCCACCGATTCGTCCTCGATCGCGAGGTAGAAGTCGACCTTCGGCTTGAACATGCCGCCCGAGGCCAGCCAGAGCACGCCGCCGATCAAGGCCGCGGCCAGCACCAGCACGAACGCGCCGACGAGCGCCGGGTTCACCTTGGTTTCGATGGCCATACCTCGCGTCGTTCATCGCTGTGCGCCTGGGCCCGGGCCGGCGCCTGGCCCTGCAACTGCGCCGACCGGCCCCGCGCTCCTTCGAAGTACTGCCGCACCGCGGCGTGGTCCAGGCGCGAGAGCTCGGTCATCGTGCCGACGGCCTGCACCCGGCCCTCGGCAAGCACCGCGGCGCGGTCGGCCACCTGCCACAGCAGGTCGAGGTCGTGCGTGATCATGACGATCGTCAGGCCGAAGAGGTCGCGCAGTTTGCGCACCAGCTCATCGACCCCCGCGGCGCTGACCGGATCGAGGCCGGCGGTCGGTTCGTCGAGGAACAGCAGCTCCGGGTCGAGCGCCAGCGCGCGTGACAGCGAGGCGCGCTTGAGCATGCCGCCACTCAGCTGCGACGGGTACTGGGCGCCGACCTCGGGCGCCAGGCCCGTCAGTTCCAGCTTGGCTGCCGCGAGTTCGTCGATCAGCGTCTCGGACAGGCGGGTGTGCTCGCGCAGGGGCCAGCCGATGTTCTCGCCCACCGTCAGCGCGCCGAACAGGCCACCGTGCTGGAACATCACCCCCCAGCGACGGCGCAGCGCGAGGGCGTCGTCGTCGCCGATCTGGTGGAGGTCGACGCCGAGCACGCGGATCGAGCCCGAGTCAGGGCGCTGCAGCAGGACCATCTCGCGCAGCAGCGTCGACTTTCCCGAGCCACTGCCACCGATCAGCGCGAAGACCTCGCCGCTGCGCACCTGGAGGTCGATGTCGGTGTGCACGACATGGTCGCCGAAGCGTGTGCACAGCTTATCGATCTCGATCACGGCGGCGGCTGGGTGGGCGTCGCTGGCCATGTCAGAGGTCGAGCGCACTGAAGGCGACCGAGAACAGGGCATCGGCAACGATCACTCCGAAGATCGACTGCACCACGCTGCGCGTGGTCTGGCGACCGACGCTGTCGGCGCCACCACGGGTGCGCAGGCCCTGGAAACAGCCGACCACGGCGATGATGGCGGCGAACACCGGTGCCTTGCCCACGCCCACCAGGTAGGCCGGCACGCCCACCGCCTTGGCGAAGCGATCGGCGAATTCGGCGTAGCCCACACCGAGCTGCGCGCGCGCCATGAGCATGCCACCGAGCACGCCCGCCCCGTCCGCGAAGACAGTCAGCAGCGGCAACGCGAGCACCAGCGCGATCAGCTTGGGCAGCACCAGCACCTCCAGCGGCGCGATGCCCAGTGTGCGCATGGCGTCGATCTCCTCGGTGACGGCCATGGTGCCGATCTGCGCCGCATAGGCCGACCCCGAGCGCCCGGCGACGATGATGGCGGTGATCAACGGCGCGAACTCGCGCAGCATCGATACGCCGACGAGGTCGACGACGAAGATGTTGGCGCCGTACTGGCGCAGTTGATCGGCCCCCTGGTAGGCCACCACGATGCCCAGCAGGAACGACAACAACCCGACGATGGGCAGGGCGTCGAAGCCCGCGCTGCGCAGGTTGAAGAGTACCGGCCGCCACCGCAGGCGCGACGGGTGCGCAAGGCTGCCGGCCAGCGCCGCCGCGCTTTCGCCGACGAAGGCGAGCATGGCGAGTGCCTGCTCCAGCGCCGCCTGGACGGCGCAGCCGATGCGCGCCAGGGTGGACTGCGAGCGACGGGCTGCTGACGCGGACAGCGACGAGTGCAACGCGGCCTGCTTCGTCACCACGTCCAGCAACCTGGCGAATTCAGGACGCAGGCCGCCCAGGGTCAACTCGGTGCCCTCGCCGCGCAGCCTGAGCAGCAGCTTCTGCAGCACCCAGGCCCCGGCGGTGTCGAGCGCCTCGACGCCTGCGCCGTCGGCCCGCGCCGACGCCGTCGCTGCCATGCGCAACCTCGCGAGCCGCTGTTCCAGGGTCCCCAGGCCGCGTGCGGTCCAGGCGCCTGAAAGGATCAACTCCTGCGGCGTCGGCAACGCGACGGCAGCCGGCGTCGGCGGCGTCGCATTCATCCGCCAGGCGCCCAGGCCGGACAACCTGATGCGCGAGCCGCGTGGATCATCGGGGCTGCCTGCTCGGCGCGGCCGGCCCGGCAGGCGTCGGCGCGGCCGTGACCGGCGTGCCGATCTCGCGCGTGACCAGTTCGCGGTAGATGCCGCCGCCATCGACGCTGCCGCTCGTGGTGCCGCCGCCGCGCATGCGTGCCTCGCAGTCGCTGCGGTCGTCGGCCGGCAAGCCCGCACAACGCCTGAGCGCGTTGCGCAGGTACTGCTCTGGGTCCTGGTCGAGCGCCGCCTGCCGCGACTGGGCGACGTCGAAGTCGGCCTTCGTCATGCAGGTTGCACGCCCCTGGCGCGCCGGCCCGTAGGGGCATCCGGCGCGTTCGGGCGCCACGATGGCCCCATTGCCGACGGCGGGTCCCGCCGTTGCGCAAAGCGCCGCCGCCGAGCCCAGGGCCGCACCCAGGGTGAGCAACGCGCGGGTCGCACGCGCGAGTCGATGTCCGAGCGTGTTCATGCCCTACTCCTTGGCCCTGCCGGGCTCGTTGAAAGAAACCTGGGCGTTGGCTTTGAAGGTCGAGGCCCATGCGTGCCATCGATCCCGGGCCGGCCGCGACTCGAGTCCGCTCGACGCCGCATCCCGAGGACCTGCACAGTCGTCGCGCGGGGATTTGGCGCGCAGCGCCATGCAGCGCCAGGCGGCATCGGCCTGCGCCTTCGACGCCAGGTGACGCGACGCGCTCTGTTCGACGGCGCCGCGCACCACTTGCGCAAATGCCGCGAGCAAGGCCACAAAGGCCAGCGTCACCAGCGTGGCCAGAAATGCCGGCCAGTACCGGTTGCGCAGGCCGACGGGCAGCACGTTGCCCCAGGACTGCAATGCCCGAGCGGTCAGGCGGTTCATGGGTGACCTCCGAGCTCCGGCAGGCGCTGCAGTGCTTCTTGCCACAAGGGTGTCTGCAGCATCGGATCGGCGGCTTCGTAGCCGATGGCATCGAGGGCGTCATGGACCCGCGCCTGCAGCGGTCTGGGCCATACGCGATCCCACCACGCCTGGTCCGGCAGCGCTTTGCTGCGCCGATCACCCGTATTGCGCATCGTTGCCCTTCGCTGTGGTCCGCCGGAATGCGGACGCAGGATGGGGTGAGGATGCGCTGCACTCGAGCGTCGCGCCATCGGGTGGGAGGCTGACTTGCCGTAGGAAACGCCTGACATCGTCGGTGCCGGTGGCTGGCTTGGCCACGCTGCCGCGGCGGGAATGCACAAGCTTCGCTGTGTGCTCCGGGCAACGGACACACCGATGCTGGCCGCGAGATGATCACCGGCAGGCCTGCGCAAGATGTGGGCGGCTGTCGAGACGAACCGGCCGCTGCCGGCCGCGACCTGCAATCCGGCTTGGAGAGACCCATGGACAAACAGCACGATGGCATTCGCCTCCGCCCTGCTGGGCCGTCCCTACGATGCACTCGACGAACGTACGCAGAAGGTGGCACGGCATGTCGCCGGCCGCCAGCACATCGCGCGCAACCTCGCCGCCGAATTCGCCACTGCGCCCACGCGCGGGCAGCGCGCCGCCGATGCGGTCGCCACGTTCGGCGGCTCCTGGACCTTCGTCGGCCTGTTCGCCGCCACGATGCTGGTCTGGGTGCTGCTCAACGCCTTCCTCGTGATGAGCCGAGGCAGCACCTTTGACCCTTACCCGTACATCCTGCTGAACCTCTTTCTCTCGATGCTGGCGGCGATCCAGGCGCCGATCATCCTGATGTCGCAGAACCGGCAGTCCGAGCGCGACCGCATCAGCGCCGAACACGACTATGAGATCAACCTGAAGGCCGAGCTGGAGATCATGCTGCTGCACCAGAAGCTCGATGACCTGCGCGAAACGCAGTGGGCCGGGCTGCTGGCGCTGCAGCAGGAGCAGCTGAAACTGCTGTCGTCGTTGATCGACAGGAAGGTCCTCGCGGCTTGAAGTGAGGGTTCATACGAGTTGGCGTTCGATCGCATAAGACACGCGTGCTGGATTGCGTCATTTCGGCCCTTCCCATTGTTCGCAACCAATCGATCATTTGATCGGTCAGTGC
>Ga0209797_10001478_pt1 | contig 11841 bp, 12 predicted proteins | sample DOMMetBare3Fresh_2_FD_187472 | JGI IMG/M metagenome (GOLD analysis project Ga0209797, IMG submission 187472) | Wetland sediment microbial communities from St. Louis River estuary, USA, under dissolved organic matter induced mercury methylation -... | ecosystem: Environmental > Aquatic >...
GACAAGGGTATGCACTCATCCGTCTCGGCGTCGAGACCCTTGAGCCTGCAAGCCGAAGCAAGAGCCGCCGAGACTATGTTTGTTTCCGCTCCGGCAGTTCCGGTTCGGCCGCGCCGTCGCGCGCGTTCTATCCACGGGCGCGGCAGCGCAATCCCGCCAATCACCAGCTCGATCAGCACGTCGTCATGCATTCACTGGGACCCGTTGAGCGGCCGCAACCGCTACGCCGCGCCGCAGGCCTAGAGTGGCTCCGTGAGACCTGTCCGGACGAATGGATCCATGCGCGCCCTCAAGCTCTCGAGCACGTTGCTCGCTTCGCTGCTGTGCGCGGCCCCATCGGGCTGCGCGAGTCCTGAGCCGCCACCCACGCAGACGATCCAGGTACAAACGCCCGGATGCGACGCAGCGAGTTGCGAACTGAGCAACGACCGCGGCCGCTGGCCGCTTGCGCGTACGCCCGGCAGCGTCACGGTGACGGTATCGCAGCAGCCGTTGCGGGCGAGCTGTCGCGCCGACGACGTGATCGTCGGGGCCGCCACGGCCTCGTCGTTGCGCAGCGCGACGTCGGGCGCTGGCGCCGTGACCGGTGGCGTCGTGGGGGGCGCCGCCACGGGTGCCGCGCTCGGCGCGACGGCGTTGGCCTTCATCCCGCCGCTGGGCGTCATCGCCGTGCTGACCGGCGTCGGCGTGGGCGCCGTGGCCGGCGAGGTGGTGGAGTCGCGCAACCGCCCGCTGCGCTATCCGGAGCTGGTCAGCATCTCGATGAACTGCTCCACCGCTGACGCCGCATCGACGCCGGCCGGGCTCAAGGGGCCACGGCTGGGACTGGGCATCCGGGGCATGACGCTGGCGCAAGCGCAAGCGGCCGGTGTGACTGGGCGCACCGCCGTGCAGGTGATCTCCGTGGCCGACGACAGTCGCGCCGCGGCAGCCGGGTTGCGCGACGGCGACGTTGTCCTGGCCTTGAACGGACAGGACGTGAGCGACGCGGCCGACCTCGAAGAGCGCGTGCTGGCACTGCCTGGCGAGGCGCCGCTGTCATTGCGCGTGTGGCGCGATCGTCGCCTCGTTGACTTGGTCGTGATGCGTGCTGCGAAGGAGGTGCCGTGATCTGGAGCTCCTTCACCTGCCGACCAGGCATGGCCGTTCCGATGTCGCCGCACGTTGCGCAGTGGGCGCGAGTAGCTGCCGCCATCGTCATTGCAGTGAGCCCCTTCGTGTCGGGATGTGCTGAGGTCATGCTGCTCAGCAGTGCCACCACATTGGTGAAGGCGCTGCCCTCGAATGAGCCCCACTGGGTGGAGACGAACCGGCTGGAGTTCGCCTACCCCGTGGGTGACGTGTATGCGCTCCTGGTGCAGGGCGTGGAGCGTAACGGCAGGAAGCTCGTCGAGCAGGACGCGGCGTCGCAGTCCGTGCTCGTCTCTTACCCGTTCTCGCTCCTGAAGAACAACTGGGGGGGTTCAATCAAGATCACCTGCACCGCAAGCGAATTCGGTACCACCGTCACCATCCAGGGCGATGGCCGGGATGTCGTTCCCCACGTCCGAAGCATCGGCGACGAGGTGCTCGACGACGTTGGCAGCGCGTTGCGCCGACAGGCGCGGACGCTTTGATCCTTCACGAGCGGGGCTCGTTCGCGAGGGCGCCTCGCCGCGACGGCTTCAGCGTTGGCCCTTGCGCGCACCAGCGCGTGGCGCCGCCTTTCTCTTCGGCGCTGCCTCCACCGTCACCGGCAGCACTGCTCGCAGCAGCCCCTCGCAGTCCTTCTGCGACATCTGGCGCGGCACCGGGTAGTTGGTGTCGGCCTCCCAGCAGGCGGCCTTGGCCAGCGCGGCGATGTCGTCCTCGTGCAGCGCGGCCAGCTTGCGCGGGATCTCCAGCCGGTCGTTGAGGGCCTGCACGGCGTCGACGAACTTGGCGGCGAGGGCCTTGTCGCTGCGCGAGCGCAAGCCCACGCGCTCGGCCAGGCGGGCCAGGCGCGGCGTGCATTCGGGCAGGCAGTAGCGCAGCACCGGCGGCAGCAGGATCGCGTTGGCCAGCCCGTGCGGCACGTGGTACTTGCCGCCCACCTGGTGCGCGATGGCGTGCACGTTGCCAACGTTGGCGCGGGTGAAGGCGAGTCCGGCGTAGGTGCTGGCCAGCGCCATCTTCTCGCGCGCCACCAGGTCGCCGCCGTTGTCGAAGGCGCGCGGCAGGTGCTGCCAGATCATGCCGGCGGCCGCCAGCGCCATGCGGTCGGTGTAGGGTGTGGCCCAGCCGCTGATGAAGGCTTCCACCGCGTGCGTCAGCGCGTCCATGCCGGTGGCCGCGGTCACGGCGGGGGGCAGACCCACCATCAGCGTTGGGTCCAGGGCTGCCATGTCGGGCACGATGCGCGTGTCGGCCACCATGTATTTCTTCCCCTTCTCGGGGTCGGAGATGATGGCTGCCACCGTCACTTCGGAGCCGGTGCCCGCGGTGGTGGGCACGGCGTAGATCGGTGCCGGCCCGTGGCGGCCGCGGAAGTAGCCGGCCAGGTCGCGCGGCGCCTTGTGGTTGGCGGCCGCCAGAGCGATCACCTTGGCCGCATCCATCACCGAGCCGCCGCCGAACGCCACGATGGCATCACAGCCCTCGGACAGGAACTCCTGCAAGCCGCGCTCGATCACCGGGATCGGTGCATCGGGCGTCACCTCGTCGAACACGGCGTAGGGGGTGCCGCAGGCGCCCAGCGCGTCGGTCAGCGGCGCCATCAGGCCCAGGCGCGTGATCACCGCGTCGGTGACCAGCAGCAGCTTCTTGTGGCCGAAGTCCCCGATCGCGTGGCCGAGCCGCGCCGCCGATCCTGGGCCCACCAGCAGCAACGGCGTGGGGATCGGGACGAACGGCGTCAGCTTGCCGGCCACGCGCTTCAGGGTCGGCATGCCCGCCACACCAACGCTGCGAACCATGTCGCCGATCAATTCCATGATCATCGCCTTGCTCCAAGATTGCTCACAGCCGCCACTTTGCCCAATGAATGCCATGAAGAACGTGATCGGGATCAGTCTGGGTTCACGCAGCCAGGACTTCGACTTCAGGACGACGTTCCTGGGCGTGCGGTTGCGCGTGCAGCGCCTGGGCACCGACGGCAGCACCGCGCAGGCGGCCAAGCTGCTGCGGCACTGGAACTCGCGCGCCGACGCGATCGGCCTCGGGCTCGTGCGCGATGGCCGGCAGCTCGGGGGCAAGCGCGCCTTGAATGGCGGCGCCGACAAGCTGCGCGCGCTGGCGTCGAAGGCGCCGCTGTCCACCGGCGAGCGCCTGTCGGACATCTTCCTCGAGTGGGCGGTGCGTCACGCGCAGACCACGCTGGGCCACTACTTCGACAACGCCAACGTGCTGTTCTTCTCCGGCCTGGCCAGCTACAAGCTCGCCACCTCGATGGCCGAGTACACCGAGAACCTGCAGTTCGCCGATCCGCTGGTGCAGCTCGGCGTGCCCAAGCTGCTGACCTCGCTCGATGCGCTGAACCTCTACAGCAGCGGCACCCACTACGTGGCCGACTGGGCGCCGCCGCGCCTGGTGCCTGCGCCGCTCATGCGCCAGTGGACGCAGTACGTGCTGCGCAAGGCGCTCACGCACGCCACCGTGGTGGTGGCGCCGGTGCACGAGCTCGACGACTTCGGTCTCGAGGAGCTGGCCGGCAAGACCATCGTCACGACCACGGTCAACGACGAGCGCCTGGCTGCCTTCAAGGACAAGGGCGTGCACCTGGTGATCGACGGCGCGCCGCTGATGCGCGGCCATGCGCTCGATCCCTCGCTGCTCGACGCGATGATCCTCGCGGCCACCGGCAAGGCGAGCGACGAACTGCTCGACGACGACTACCTCGAGATCCTGACCGGCGAACAGCTCGAGCCGCGCCTGCTGTACCCCAACGGCTTCAAGCGCGTGAACCGCTTCGCCTTCGTGATCCACCCGCTGTCGCAGGAGTACTTCAAGAAGTTGAAGCCCATCGAGATGCTGTCGCGCGTCTCGCCGCCCGTGTTCATGGACTCGCTGGAGAAGGTGATGGCGTACGCGCCGCCCTTCGTCTACTCGCATGTGTCGGGCATCAGGAGCCCGACCGGCGTCGAGTCCGAGGGCTGGCTGATCAGCGTGGGCGGCACGCCGCGCGAGATCATGAACCACGCGCCGGAGTTCACCTACCGGCGTCTGCTCGCGGCGGCCGACATGGCAAAGAAGCTGGGCGCGCAGATCATGGGGCTGGGCGCATTCACCAAGGTCGTCGGTGACGCCGGCGTGACCGTGGCGCGGCGCGCCCCGCTGCCCATCACCACCGGCAACAGCTACAGCGCCAGTGGCGCGCTGTGGGCGGCGCACGATGCGCTGCTGCGCATGAACCTGATGCCGCGGCCCAAGGGCAAGGAGCGCGTCAAGTTCAAGGCCATGGTGGTGGGTGCCACCGGTGCCATCGGCTCGGCCTGCGCGCGGCTGCTGGTGCGGGCTGCCGAAGAGGTCTACCTCGTGTCGCCCGAAACGGCCAAGCTGCTGGCGCTGAAGGAGTCGATCCTGCAGCAGACGCCCGACGCCAAGGTCTACCTCTCGGCGCGCGCCGACAAGGACATCGCCGAGATGGACATGATCGTCACGGCCACCTCGGGGGCCGGCAAGAAGGTGCTCGACATCATGAAAGTCAAGCCCGGCTGCGTCATCACCGACGTGGCGCGTCCGCTCGACCTGCCGGCCCAGGAGGTGGCCAAGCGTCCCGACGTGCTGGTGATCGAGTCGGGCGAGATCCAGTTGCCCGGTGACGTGAAGATGAAGAACATCGGTCTGCCGCCCGGGGTGGTGTACGCCTGCCTGGCCGAGACCATCGTGCTGGCGCTCGAGGGCCGCTTCGAGAACTTCACCGTCGGGCGCCAGATCGAGTGGGAGAAGGTGCACGAGATCTACCAGATGGGGCTCAAGCACGGCATGAAGCTGGCGGCCATCTCTGGCGTTCACGGCGTGTTCAGCGACGAGGACATCGCCCGCGTTCGCGAGCTGGCGCTGGCCGCGCGGGCCAAGAAGGCCAAGGCGCACAAACCGGTCGTCGCCAAGGCTGCAGTGCGCCGCCGCACGCCGGCGCCGGCCTGAACGGCTGGCAACCGCCGCTTCAGGCCGCGCCGCCCTCGGGCTGGGCGCGCAGCCGCGCGTGGTGGTACGCGCCCTTCGGGATGTGCAGCAGGTCGGCGATGCGCCCCATCACATGGCGCTCGTGCGCGTTCAGGTGGCCGTCGGCATGGGCCACGCGCCACATGTGCTCGATCATGCGCAGCTTGGCCGGCATGTCGAACCGCTCGTTGATGCGCGACGTGAAGGCGTAGAAGTCGGTGGACCGCTGCGCGGTGGCTTCGGCCAGCTCGGCCAGCCGCCGGGCCTCGTCGTCGGCCAGCGCGAACTTGTCGCGCAGCGCCGCGAGCACGGCCGCACGCTCGCTGGCGTGGAACGTGGCGTCGGCGCGCATCACCTCCACCAGCATCACCGCGGTGGCCAGTTGCAGCGCATGCTCGACCGATGAAGCGTCATCGGTCGATGCAGGGGGTTGCAGGCTGTCGAACAGGTCCCTGAGGGTCTGCAGCATCGGGCCATGATGGCATGGACGGCGGGCCGGTCCAGAATCATCGGAACCGCCACGACGCCGAGGAGCCGCCATGACCGTTGCCCTGAACGAGGCCGCGCGCCGCCATGTGGCCATCGCGCAGCGGGTCGCGGACGCGCACCGAGGCATCGACGACGCCTCGCTGCTGGCGTTCGTGTCCGGCTCGACGGTCGAGGATCTGGTCGACGAACTCTCGGACGTCGACATGAGCGTCGTCTTCGCCGCGATGCCGGCCGAGGCCGTGCTGCGCGAGGCGTGCCGGCGCGTCGGCGGCGACTGGGCGTGGACCATCGGCGACTTCGTGCAGGGTGGCGCGGTGGTCTCCTTTCCCGTCGACGGCGTCGAAGTGCAGATCGGCTATGCCACGCACGCCAACCTGGCGGCCGACATCGACGACCTGCTCGTTGCCCACAACCCCGACACGCCCAACCACAAGCTGGCCGAGGGCATCGCCAAGGCGCTGCCGCTGGCCGGTGCGGTGCAGCTGGCGGCGTTGCAGGCGCGGCTGCGCGAGTTCCCACACGGGCTGCGCTGCGCGATGGTGCGTCACGCGCTGGACACGCCCACGCCCTGGCGTGCAGCCCGGCAGATCGTCCGTCGCGACGCGGCGCTGTGGTGCCGCGAGATCCAGGTCGACGCCTGCTACCGCCTGCTGCTCGCGCTGGCCGGCCTGAACCGCCGCTGGTTCACGCGCTTCCAGGTCAAGCGCATGCACCACCTGGCGGCCCGTTTCGAGATCACGCCGCCGCGCCTGGCCGACCGCATCGAGGCGCTGCTCGAGCAATCGCCGCGCGATGCCTTCGGTGCGCTGCACGCGCTCGAGGGCGAGTTGCTGGCCCTGGTGGCGCTGCACCTGCCCGAGGTCGACATCGACGCTGCGCACCGGCGCCGCGCGGCCTGGCCTTGACGCGGCCATCGTGGGAGTCCGGGCGGCGGCTCGACACTTTCGGACCCGGCATGGCCTGGCGGCGCGCGCGCCGCAGTTAGCATCGGCGCCCATGCATCGCTCCGTCTCGCTGCTGCTGAACATCGCGCATGCGATCGACCATCTGTTCCTGCTGATCTTCGCCACCGCCGTGGCGGCGATCGCGCAAGACTTCGGGCTCGCGCGCTGGGAAGACCTGATGCCTTTCGGCGCCGGCGCGTTCCTGCTGTTCGGCCTCGGTTCGTTGCCGGCAGGCAAGCTCGGCGACCAATGGGGCCGGCGCCAGATGATGCTGGTGTTCTTCTTCGGCATGGGCGCCTCGGCGCTGCTGATCGCGACCAGCCGGGGCCCGTGGCCGCTGGCCGCCGCGCTCACGCTGATGGGCGCCTTCGCGTCGATCTACCACCCGGTGGGCATCCCGATGCTGGTCCAGCACGCGACGAAGCCCGGCGCGGCGATCGGCCTGAACGGCCTGGCTGGCAACCTGGGCATCGCCGCGGCGGCCGTCGTCACCGGGTTTCTCGTCGAGCACGCCGGTTGGCGCGTGGCCTTCGTGGTGCCGGGTCTGGCGTGCCTGCTGTGCGGCGCGCTGTTCTGGTGGCGCGCACCGCGCGAGAGCGAACCGCCGGCGCAGCGCACGCGGCGTGCCTCGGTGCAGCTCGCGCCGGGCCAGCTCGCGCGGGTGCTGGCGGTGATGACGCTGGCATCGGCCTCGGGTGGCCTGATCTTCAATCTCACCACCAACGGCAACGGCCTGATGCTCGGCGAGCGCTGGACTGCGCTGGCCGGCGACCCGTCGACGCTCGGCTTGCTGCTCGGTGCGGTCTACGCGGTCGCATCGGTCGCGCAGGTCGTCGTCGGCCGCCTGATCGACCGCTATCCGCTGAAGCCCCTGTGGCTGGCGATCGTGCTCGCGCAGGTGCCGATGCTGTTCTTCGCCGCCGTCGCGCCCGGTGCCTGGGCCTGGCTCGCGCTGCTGGGCTCGATGATCTTCATCTTCGGTGCCATCCCGTTCACCGATGCCACCGTCGTGCGCTACGTCGACGACCGGCTGCGCAGCCGCGTCTCGGGCGTGCGGCTGGCGATCTCGCTGGCCATCAGCTCGACGGCGGTGTGGGCGCTCGGCCCGGCGGTCAAGGCGGCGGGCTTCGGCACGCTGTTCGCTGGGATGGGCGGCGTGGCACTGTGCACCGCCAGCATCCTGCTGCTGCTGCCTGGCGAACCCACCAAGGACAACCCATGACCGACCCCACCTCGACACGACCCGTCGCCTTCGTCACCGGCGCGGCGCGCGGCATCGGCCTGGCCATTGCGCGCTGGTTCCTGGCGCATGGCCATGCGGTGGCGCTGATCGACATCGACGCCGACACGCTGGAGCGCACCGAGCGCGCGCTGGTCGACGACGACGGCTCGGCCGATCGCATCCTCGCCGTGCACTGCGATGTCTCCAAGGCCGACCAGGTGGCACGCGCCGTGGCGGCGACCGGCACTCGCTTCGGCCGCATCGACGCGCTCGTCAACAACGCTGGCGTGGCGATCTTCAAGCCGATCCTGCAGACCAGCTTCGAGGAATTCCGGCACGTGCTGGGCACCAACCTCGACGGCGCCTTCCTGTGCACCCAGGCGGTGGCGCCGATCATGCTGCGGGGAGGGCGCGGCGGCGCGGTGGTCAACATCGCGTCGATCTCCGGGCTGCGCGCGAGCACCCTGCGCGTGGCCTACGGCACCAGCAAGGGCGCGCTGATCCACCTGACCAAGCAGCAGGCGATCGAGCTGGGCAACGCAGGCATCCGCTGCAATGCCATCGCGCCCGGCCCGGTCGACACCGAGATGGCCAAGCTGGTGCACACCGTGGCCATCCGAAGCGACTACCACGATGTGATCCCGCTCAACCGCTACGGCACGCCCGAGGAGATCGCCGGCGCGGTCGGCTTCCTGTGCAGCGAGCAGGCGGCCTACATCAACGGCCAGGTGCTGGCGGTCGACGGGGGCTTCGACGCGAGCGGGGTGGGCCTGCCCACATTGCGTCGCAATGCATAGATCGGCACGCGGCTCGTATTGCGAGTACAATCCCGCTCGTGCGTCGTGAGTCTGCTCACTGACTCGGCGCCCGTTGCATGACAAGGTCCCCGGCCGCCAAGCCGTGGTGCACCTGGCCCGGTTGACCGCCCCATCGGTCCCAGGCCGTCAGCCTCTCCCAGCGGCGAGCTCCATTTCCGGTTCCCATCCGTAATGACGGGAACCACCGCATGCGAACGCGGCAACACGTCGCTCCCATCCTGCCGCCCTGCGGCAGACCTCCTCTGAACTGAATCGCGCAGCGCCGCCAGCCGGAGTTGCGCCCCTGATGACCACCAACCGCGAAAAGACGTTCTCGGTGGGCAAGTACCTCGTGTCACCGCTCACCAAACTCACCCCCGCCGGCACCTATGCGCCGTCGGTTTCCATCCGCAGCGGCCAAGGCCGCGCCACGCATGACCGCGTGTTCCGCTTCGACGCACGCTTCCCGACGCGCGAAGACGCGAGCTGCTACGCGGCCGAGCAGGGCTTGCGCTGGCTGCAGCGCGCCGACGACGGCAACCGCTGCAACCTCACCCATTGAACACCACGAAAGACCACTGAATGGCCAAGGAAGAGCTGATCGAGATGAACGGCAAGGTCGAGGAAGTGCTTCCGGACTCGCGTTTTCGCGTGTCGCTGGAAAACGGGCACATCCTCGTGGCCTACACCTCCGGCCGCATGAAGAAGCACCACATCCGTATCCTCGCGGGCGACCGCGTCGCGCTCGAGCTCTCGCCCTACGACCTGAGCAAGGGCCGCATCACGTTTCGCCACCTCGAGCCGCGCGCCGGCGGTGCGCCGCGGCCCAACACCCCTCGCCGTACGCGCTAGCGCGCGCGGCCTCCCTCGACAACCCCCCAGTTCACCCCCGTGCGTCACGGACTTTCTCTTTCTTGATTCCACCGGACGCACAACTTTTCTTGCTTGAAAGGCAGAAACCATGATCAGCAAACTCTACGTCGGCAACCTGGCCTACTCGGTCAACGACGAAAGCCTGCTCCAACACTTCACCGAGTTTGGCGCCGTCAACTCCGCCAAAGTCATGATGGACCGTGACACCGGCCGCTCGAAGGGCTTCGGCTTCGTCGAGATGGAGTCGCCCCAGGCAGCGCAAGCCGCCATTCGCGGCATGCACGGCAAGTCGATCGACGGCCGTGCCCTCGTCGTCAACGAAGCCCGTCCGCGCGAAGAGCGTCCGGGCGGCTTCGGTGGTGGTGGTGGCGGCGGCGGCGGTGGCCGTCCGCGTTATTGAGCCGAGTCTTCCCTGAGAGGAACAACGGGCCCTTCGGGGCCCGTTGTCGTTCAAGTCGTCAGTTGTCGGCCTTGATGTCGTTGGCCTTCACGACCTTGGCCCAGAGGTCGATCTGGCCTTCGATGAAGGCCTGCGCCGCCGCCGGCGTGCCCAGGTTCACCGCGATGCCCTGCGCCGCGAGCTTGGCCGCGACGTCGGGTTGCTTCAACGCGGCGTTGATCTCCTCGTTCATGCGCTTGACGATCTCGGGCGGCGTCCTGGCCGGCGCGAGCACGGCCCACCATGCCGGGGCATCGAAGCCCGCATAGCCGCTTTCGGCCAGCGTGGGCACGTCGGGCAGGATGGGGCTGCGGGCGCTGGTGGTGACCACCAAGGCACGAAGCCGCTTGCTGTCGATCTGCGGCTTGGACAGGAACACCGAGCCGATGGCCAGCGGCACATGGCCGGCAATCGCGTCGTTCATCAGCGGTCCGCCACCGCGGTAGGGCACGTGGACGAAGTTCAGGTTGCTGCCCTTGGCCAGCATGGTGATCGCCAGGTGGCCGAGGCTGCCCGAGCCGATGCTGCCGTAGCTCACGCCCTTGGGGTCGCGCGCTGCCGCGGCGGCGTCGGCGAAGGTCTTGTACGGCGACGTGGCCACGGTGGTCAGCACCATCGCGCCGGTGCCGATCATCGACACCGCCGTGAGGTCGCGCTTGGCGTCGTAGGGCAGGGCGGGCAGCAGGCTCGAGTTGACGCCATGCGTGTCGAACACCACCGCGAAGGTGTAGCCGTCGGGCGGCGCGGCAGCCACCGCGGCGGTGCCGATCGTGCCCGAGGCGCCGCCTTTGTTGTCGACCACCACGGTCTGGCCGAGCTGCTGCTGCAGCGCCGGTGCCAGGATGCGCGCCACCTGGTCCACCGACCCGCCGGGCGGGAACACCGCCACCAGCTTGATCGGTGCCTTGGTGGGCCAGGCCTGCGCCTGGGCGAGGGTCGATTGCAGCGCGGTGGCTGCGAGCGCGATGCCGATCAGCGCGCGAACGAACGGTGGTGCCAGCAGGGTCATCGCAATCTCCGAAGCGGTAGCGCAGTGTGCGCGAGCGCGCGCCAGCCCCGAAACGAGGAAAGCCCGCAGTGCGCGGCTGGCCGCTACAGTCATCGTCCCGGTCCGTCGCGCCTTCCCCACGGAGACTTCGCCATGCGTTATCGCCCTCTCGGCAAGAGCCCGCTCCAGGTGTCCGAGCTGTGCCTGGGCACGATGATGTTCGCCGACCAGACCGACCTGGCCGAAGCACGCCGCATCACCGCCCACGCGCGGGAGCACGGCGTGAACTTCATCGACACGGCCGACGTGTACTCGCTCGGCAAGTCCGAGAGCATGGTCGGCGAGCTGCTCGAGGGCCAGCGCGACGACTGGGTGCTCGCCACCAAGGTGGGCAACAAGATGAGCGAGCGGCCCGACGAAGCCGGGTACTCGCGTGCCTGGATGCTGCGCGAGTGCGACGCGAGCCTGCAGCGCCTGGGCGTCGATCACGTCGACCTGTACTACCTGCATCGCGACAACAACGGCATGGACCTGGAAGAGCCGCTGCGGGCGATCGAAGCATTGCTGCGCGCCGGCAAGATCCGCTGCTGGGGCGTCTCCAACTTCCGCGGCTGGCGCATCGCCGAGGCGGTGCACATGGCGCGGCAACTGAACATGCCCGGCCCGGTGGTGTGCCAGCCCTACTACAACCTGCTCAACCGCCAACCCGAGGTGGAGGTGCTCGAGGCGTGCCGCCACCACGGCATCGGCGTCGTGCCCTACAGCCCGATCGCGCGCGGCGTGCTCTCGGGCAAGTACGCGCCGGGCGTCAAGGCGCCAGAAGGCACGCGCGCCGGGCGCGGCGACAAGCGCATGCTGCAGACCGAGTTCCGCGAAGAGTCGCTCGCCATCGCGCAGACCCTGCGGGCGCATTGCGAGAAGAAGGGCGTGGCGCTGTCGCACTTCGCCAGCGCCTGGGTGCTGGCGAA
>Ga0209797_10001479_pt1 | contig 11833 bp, 7 predicted proteins | sample DOMMetBare3Fresh_2_FD_187472 | JGI IMG/M metagenome (GOLD analysis project Ga0209797, IMG submission 187472) | Wetland sediment microbial communities from St. Louis River estuary, USA, under dissolved organic matter induced mercury methylation -... | ecosystem: Environmental > Aquatic >...
CGAAAGTGTGGCGGCCTTCCATGTGGCCACCACCAGGGCGGAACTGGGACCCAAATCCAGCTATCACGCGACGACTATAAATTTTGGCGCGGCCCTCTCCCGTCACGATATCCGCGTACAGATGGATCATGAGGGCGCCGAGTGCTCTGTCGATGGTCTGTACATGGTGGATGGCAACCAGCATACCGACACGCATTCGGTGATCGATCATCGACAGCCGCACTGCACCAGTCGGCAGCTTTATAAAGGCATTCTCGACGGGAAATCGCGCGCGGTCTTTAACGGTAAAGTCTTTGTCCGGCAGGGCGCGCAACAAACCGATGCGCAACAAACGAACAAGAACCTGCTGCTCTCTCCCGATGCGCGCGTGGATACTAAGCCGCAGCTTGAAATCTACGCCGATGATGTAACGTGCCGAAGCGTGAGGCGCTTCTAGCTCGCCCTTAGTGCACCGGTCAACGTTGCGGAAGACCGCGCCCGAGTCCGCCGCCAGGTTGTCGGCGAGCCGGTAGTCGCGCAGCGCCGGGAGCATGCCGGTGTCACAGCGTGGCCAGGAATCCCAGCAGCAGGGCGTTGACCGCCGCCGCGCGCTCGCGCTGGATCCAGTGGCCGGCGCCTTCGAGGATGTGGCAGCCGCGCAGCCCCGGCAGGCTGGTCGGGAAGTTCTCGATCTGCGACTTCGAGGCCGGGAACCTGAGCACGCCGTCGCGCTCGCCGGCGATGAACATCGAGGGCTGGCCGATCGTGCAGCCGCGCCAGGGGGTCATCAGCTCCCAGTTGCGGCGCAGGTTGCGGTACCAGTTCAGCCCGCCACGAAAACCCGCGCGCCTGAACTCGCCCGCGTAGTACGCAATGTCATCGGCGCTCATCCAGGCCGGCAGCACCTCCGGCTCGACCGTGTTGGCGAGGAATCCCCCGTCCGGCTCGAGCAGGCCGAAGGTCGCGCGCGGCGGCGCGTCGCCCGAGCCGCTGTAGTGGATGCGCCGCAGCGAGGCCTCGATGTCGCGCTCGAACTCGGCCTCGGCCACCCCCGGCTCCTGGAAGTACTGCATGTAGAAGGTGCGGATGCCCTGGCGCTCGAGTGCACTGAGCAGGTCGATGCGGCCCGGCGCGGCGTAGGGCACGCTCATGCCGACCACCGCGCGGAAGATGTCCGGCCGCAGCATCGCACAGTTCCAGGCCACCGGCGCGCCCCAGTCGTGGCCGATCACCACCGCCTGCTTCTCGCCCAGCGCCGCGACCAGCTCGACCATGTCGCCCACCAGGTGCAGCAGCGTGTAGCGCTCGACCTCGGCCGGAGCGTCGGTCCCGCCATAACCTCGCATGTCAGGGGCCACTGCGTGCCAGCCGGCTGCCGACACCGCGTCGAGCTGGTGCCTCCACGAGATCCACGACTCCGGCCAGCCGTGGCAGAACAGCACCAGCGGCCCGCTGCCCTGCTCGGCCACGCGCATGGTGATGCCGTTGGCCGCCAATGTCTTGAATCCGGGTGCGCTCATCGTCGTTCCTCGTGCCGGGGCATCATAGGGTGCCGATGGCGGCACGTCACCCGCGAGGTTGCCGGCGCCGCACCTGCACGACAATCGGTCATGCGCATCGACGAGTTCCGCCACCGCCTGCGCGCGTTCGGCGCCAAGCCGGTGCATGAGCAGCGGCTGCTGCGGCAATGGTCGCACGCCCTGCCGCTGGACGGTGGCAGGCGCCGGCCGGAGGATTTCCTGCCGCGGCCGCTGCGCGAGGCCCTGCCGGCGCTGGCGATGGAGCTCGACGGGGTCGCGCGCCTGCAGTCGCGGCACCCAGCCGCGGACGGCTCGGCGCGGCTGCTGGTGCGGCTGGCCGATGGACAGGCGGTGGAAAGCGTGCTGCTGCCGCGCGATGGGCTGTGCGTCTCGACGCAGGTTGGCTGCGCGGTGGGCTGCGTGTTCTGCATGAGTGGCCAGGGTGGGCTCGTGCGCCAGCTCGGCAGCGCCGAGATCGTCGCCCAGGTCGTGTTGGCGCGCCGACTGCGGACGGTGACCAAGGTGGTGTTGATGGGCATGGGGGAGCCGGCGCACAACCTCGACGCGGTGCTCGAGGCGATCGACCTCCTCGGCACCGCCGGCGGCATCGGCCACAAGCGCCTGGTCTTCTCCACCGTCGGCGATCGGCGGGCGTTCGAGCGGCTGCCGCTGGGACGCGTCAAGCCGGCGCTGGCCCTTTCGCTGCACTCGACCCGCTGCGAGCTGCGCCAGCGGCTGTTGCCGCGGGCGCCGCGGATCGCGCCCGACGAGCTGGTGGCGCTGGGCATCGAGTACGCGCGCGCCACCGGCTACCCGATGCAGGTGCAGTGGACGCTGATCGACGGTCTGAACGACGGCGACGACGAGCTCGACGGCATCGTGCGCCTGCTCGGCGGTCGCCGAGCGGTGCTGAACATGATTCCCTACAACGCCGTCGAAGGGCTGGGTTTCGACCGACCCAGCTGGGCACGCGCGGCCGAGATCGCGCGCCGGCTGCACCGTCGCGGCGTGCTGACCAAGCTGCGCCAGTCGGCGGGGCAGGACGTCGAGGGTGCCTGCGGGCAACTCCGGGCCCGGCAGGCCACGCGCGGTGACGGCGCCGATGCGGCAGCGGTCGCGGTGACATCGGCCGTCGAAGGCCCGCGGCGCAGGCTTGATTTCCCGCAGGGTGGTGCGGCGTCCGCTCGGCTAGGCTGGGCCCCTGACGAACCTCGAGAGCAACCATGAGCGCATCCAAGCTGATCCTCGACCACGTCTACGACCACGAGGCGCGACAACCCGACAAGGTCTTCCTGACCCAGCCGATCGGCGGTGGCCAGACGATCGACACCACCTGGGCGCAGACCCTCGACCAGGCCCGCCGGATGGCCGCGCACCTGAAGGGCCTGGACTTCCCGCCGGGCGCACGGATCGCGATGCTGTCGAAGAACTGCGCGCACTTCATCATCGCCGAGCTGGCGATCTGGATGGCGGGCTACACGACGGTGGCGATCTTTCCCACCGAGACTGCCGACAACATCCGCTACGTGCTCGATCACAGCGAGGCCAGCCTGCTCTTCGTCGGCAAGCTCGACACCTGGGAGCAGCAGCGCGCCGGCGTGCCGGCGGCGCTGCCCTGCATCGCGTTTCCGCTGGCGCCGAAGAGCGCGCAGGCGCAGTTCGAGACCTGGGACGCGATCGTCGCAAGGACCCAACCGCTCGGCGGTCGTCCGCAGCGCGCGGAGGGCGATCTGGCGATGATCCTCTACACCTCGGGGTCGACCGGCCGGCCGAAGGGCGTGATGAGCACGATGGGCGCGTTCTCCCGCGCTGCGCAGGGCTTCTCGACCTACATCCGGCGCACCGCCGGCTCGGACGCGGAGAGCCGGCACCTGTCGTACCTGCCCCTGGCGCACAGCATGGAACGGTCGACGGGCGAGGGTGCGTCGCTGGTCGACGGCCGCACGCACCTGTACTTCGCAGAGGCGCTCGATACGTTCCTGCGGGACATCCAGCGGGCGCGGCCGACGGTGTTCAGCTCGGTGCCGCGGCTGTGGCTGAAGTTCCAGCAGGGCGTGTTCGCGAAGATGCCGCCGGCCAAGCTCGACCGCCTGCTGGGCATCCCGATCCTCGGCCGCATCGTCGCCCGGAAGGTGCTCAAGGGGCTGGGTCTCGACGCCGTCGAGTTCGCCGGCAGTGGTTCGGCACCGCTGCCTGCCGATCTGATCCGCTGGTACCGCCGACTGGGCCTGAAGCTGTACGAAGGCTACGGGATGAGCGAGGACAACTCATATTCGCACCTCTCCGACAACCAGTTCAACGATCCCGGTTTCGTCGGCATTCCCCTGCCCGGCGTCGAGGTCAAGGTCGCCGACGGCGGCGAGATCCTGATCAAGTCGCCCGGTCAGTTCAGCGGCTACTACAAGCAGCCCGGGCTGACCCGCGAGTCGTTCACCGAGGACGGCTACTTCCGCACCGGCGACCTCGGCGAGCGCCGCGCCGACGGCATGCTCAAGATCACCGGTCGGGTCAAGGAACTGTTCAAGACCGCCAAGGGCAAGTACGTCGCGCCGGCGCCGATCGAGAACCGCCTGAACGCCCACCCGATGGTCGAGATGTCGATGGTCTCGGGGGTCGGCCAGCCGGCGGCCTATGCGCTGGTGGTGCTGGCCGAGGATCTTCGTGCCCGCATCGCCGAGCCGGAGGTGCGTTCCCGGGTGGACAGCGAACTCGGCGGCCTGCTGCAGCAGGTCAACCGCGAACTGGCCGACTACGAGAAGCTCAAGATGCTGGTGGTGGCCCCCGAGCCGTGGGCGATCGAGAACGGCTGCCTGACGCCGACGATGAAGATCAAGCGCAGCAGCATCGAGGCCGCGGTGGCGCCGCGGGTCGATCGTTGGTACGCCAGCCAGTCGCCTGTGGTCTGGGCCTGAAGGGCGCCGTTCGACCTCATGGCGTGGTGCCGGCCTGGCCACGCGGGCGCAGCAGCAGCCCGACGCCGGCCAGCGCGCAGAACGCGCCCCCGGTGACGAAGGTCGCCGCCGGACCGGCGCGGTCCCAGAGCACGCCGGCGATCACGCTGGCGGCCAGCATCGCCAGCCCGCTGGCCAGGTTGAACAGCCCGAACGCGGTGCCCCGCAGCGCCGCCGGCGCGTGGTCGGCCACCATCGTCGCCAGCAGGCCCTGGGTCATCGCCATGTGCAGGCCCCACAGCGCGATGCCCAACCAAGCGAGGGGGCCGTGGTCGCGCCAGGCCAGCAGCGCATCGGCGCCGATCAGCAAGACCAGGCCCCAGGCCAGCAGCCGGGTGTGGCTGACGCTGTCGGCCAGCCTGCCCAGCGGGAACGCCGCCACTGCGTACACCGCGCTCATCGCCACCATCACCAGCGGCGCCAGCGCCAGCGGCAGCCCGCCCTGCTGCAGGCGCAGCACGAGGAAGCCTTCGGAAAAGCGCGCCAGCGTCAGCGCCGCACCGACGCCCACCACCCACCAGTAGGCCGTCGGCAGCTGCGCCAGGCTGGCGCGATGCCAGGGTGGCTCGGCGTCGCGCGGCCGCTGGCTCGGCGGCTCGTGCACGCCGAACAGCAGCACCGCCACCGACAGCAGTGCGGGCACGATGGCCACCGCGAACACCGCGCGGAAGTCGTTGGCCCACAGCAGCATCAGCGCGATGGCCAGCAGCGGGCCGAGCAGCGCGCCCACGGTGTCCAGCGCCTGGCGCAGGCCGTAGGCCGCACCGCGCTGGTCGCGCGGGGTCAGGTCGGCCACCAGCGCGTCGCGCGGCGCACCGCGGATGCCCTTGCCGAAACGGTCGATCAGGCGCGCGGCGAACACCCAGCCGGGACTGGCGGCGAGCGCGAACAAGGGCTTGGCCAGGGCACCCAGGCCGTAGCCCAGCACGGCCAGCGGCTTGCGCCGCCCGACCAGGTCGCTCAGAGTGCCCGCGAACGCCCGCACGATCAGCGCCAGCGCTTCGGCAAGACCTTCCAGCACGCCCAGCATCGTCGCGCTGGCGCCGAGCCCGGCGATCATGAACACCGGCAGCAGGCTGTGGATCATCTCCGACGAGACGTCCATCAGCAGGCTGACCAGGCCCAGCACCCAGATCGCGGGGGGCAACGGGCGGCGGGGGGCGGGCGGCATGGTCGAGGCGGTCGGCGCGACATCGGCGCGCGGGCCGGGGCAAGGATACCGCGGCCCCGGCCGGCGCCCGACGGCGGACGGGGGGCCGTGAAATGGGTCCGCTGTTGCGCCGCGCAACGGCTCAATCGCGGGCCCGATGGGGCCGAAGTAGAGATGTGCGCGCGCTCGATGCCAGCCGGGAATCCGGCTGCGTCGTTGGCGGCCGGCATTCGCCGGCCTTCCCGCCTGGGCCGGATGGAACCTCGACACGTGAATGCCGACTCCCCAAGCATTGAGATGCCCGCGCCGCCGCCGCTGGCTGCGCACGGCTGCGGCGTCACCGTCGCCGGGGACCGCTCGCGCATCAACGCCCTGCCTGCGAAGCCACGGCTGCTGGTCGTCGACGACGACGCGATGTTGCGCGGCATGGCGGTGCGCACTCTGCGGCACACCGGCTTCGACGTCATCGAGGTCGACAGCGGCGAACGCGCACTCGAGCGCTTCGCGACCGAGCAGGTCGACCTGGTGCTGCTGGACGCGCTGATGGGCGGCATCGATGGTTTCGAGACCTGCCGCCGCCTGCGAGCGATGCCCAGGGGCCAACGGCTGCCGGTGCTGATGCTCACCGGACTGAACGACACCGAGTCGATCGAGGCGGCCTACGAAGCCGGTGCCACGGACTTCATCACCAAGCCCATCCAGTGGGTGCTGCTGGCCCACCGCGTGCGCTATGGCCTGCGGGCAGCGGCGGCGGCCGAGGCGATGCGGCGCAGCCGCGAGAGCCTGGCGCGGGCGCAGCGCATGGTGCACATGGGCAACTGGGAACTCACCACCGACGGACGCATGAATTGCTCGGAGGAGTTGGCCCGCATCTTCGGCATGGCGGCCGACGCGGTGCAGGCCGCGCCTTCGGAAGCCCTGCTGGCCTGCGTGCGCGAATCCGACCGCGAGCGCGTGCGTGTCGCGCGCGAGCTGCTCAGCCGCGAAGGCGTGGCCTACCAGATGGTGTACGCGATCGACGTCGCCACCGGCGGCGCGTCGAGCACGGTGTTCGAGCAGGCCTCGCCGGTACGCGACGAACAGGGCCGGGTGGTGATGATCGAAGGCATCACCCAGGACATCTCGGAGCGCGTCGAGGCCGAGCGGCAGATCCGTCACCTGGCACTGCACGACACCGTCACCGGGCTGCCCAACCGCGACTTCTTCATCAAGCTGGCCGCGCCCGCGCTCGAGCAGGCGAGCCGCTCTGGCGCCACCTGCGCGGTGCTGCACATCGACCTCGATCGCTTCAAGAGCATCAACGACGCCTTCGGGCACGATGCGGGCGACGACGTCCTGCGCGCGGTGTCGAAGCGCCTGTCGGCGAGCACCCGCGGCTCCGATCTGGCGTCGGTCGTGCAGACCGATGCCAACGCCGGACTGGTGGCGCGCATCAGCGGCAACGCGTTCACGATCATGCTCGCCGGCATCGGCAGGCCGGAGCATGCCTCGACCACCGCCAGCCGGCTGTTGCACGCGATCAGCCAGCCGATCGTCGTGCGCGGCCAGGAGCTCCTGCTGTCGGCCTGTGTCGGCATCGCGCTGTTTCCGCGCGACGGCCGCGACGCCGAGGCGCTGATCCGCTACGCCGAGCAGGCCCAGTACGAGGCCAAGAAAGCCGGCCGCGGCCAGCATCGCTTCTTCAACGAGGCGATGAATGCGGTGGCCAGCGCGCGCGTCGCGCACGAAGCCGACCTGCGCCACGCGATCGGCAACGACGAGTTGCGGGTCTATCTGCAGCCCAAGGTCGATGCCGCCAGCCGCGCGGTGGTCGGCGCCGAGGCGCTGGTGCGCTGGCAGCACCCCCAACGCGGGCTGGTGCCGCCGATGGAATTCATCCCGCTGGCCGAGGAAACCGGCCTGATCATGCCGCTGACCGATTGGGTGCTCGACGCGGTGTGCCGACGCGTCGCCGCCTGGACACGCGAGGGCCTGTTGCCGGTGTCGGTGGCGGTCAACGTGGCCAGCCCGTACTTCGAGGCCGAGGGGCTGGTCGAGCGTCTGGTCGGCATGACCCGTCGCCACGGCCTGCAGCCCCGGCAGCTGGTGCTCGAGGTCACCGAGTCGATGCTGATGCACGACGTCGACCGCGCGGTGGCGCGACTGAATGCCCTGCGCGAGCGTGGCTTCAAGCTGTCGCTGGACGACTTCGGCACCGGCTACTCGTCGCTGGCCTACCTCAAGCGATTCCCGATCGATGAATTGAAGATCGACCGCTCGTTCGTCAACGACGTGCAGCACGACGGCAAGGACGGCGCGCTGGTGGCGTCGATCATCACGCTTGCACGCATGCTCGAGCTGCAGGTGGTGGCCGAGGGCGTCGAGACGGAGGCGCAAGCGGCGGTGCTGCGCGCGCTGGGCTGCACGCTCCACCAGGGATACCTCTACGCCCGGCCGCGGCCCGCGGAGTCATTCGCCGACCTGCTCGACCGCGCCTGAGCGGCTGCCGCTCGTCCTGCTCGCAGGGAGGCCCAGCGTGCAAAAAGCGCGTCCGGAACGTCGGTCGCAGGCCGGCCCGGGCGCGCCGTACCCTGCCGGCGGCCGGCGCGGCGTCAGGCCGCGCGGCGCTGGCCCAGCGGACGCAGAGTGGCCAGGGCGCGCTCGAGGTGGCGCACCGTGCGGTCGACGTCGAGCAGTTTGTCCAGCCCGAACAACCCGATGCGGAAGCTGCTGAAGTCCGCCGGCTCGTCGCATTGCAGCGGCACGCCGGCGGCCGTCTGCAGGCCCAGGCCCGCGAAGGCCCGGCCGCTGCGGATCTCGGCGTCGTCGGTGTAGCTCACGACCACGCCCGGGGCCTCGAAGCCCTCGGCGGCGACGCTGGGCAGGCCATGCCGGGCCAGCGCCTCGCGCACCCGCCGGCCGAGCTGCAGCTGATGCGCGCGCAGCAGCTCGAAGCCACGGGCGCGGGTCTCGAACATCACGTCGCGCAGCCGCGCCAGCGCGTCGGTGGGCAGGGTGGCGTGGTAGGCGTGGCCACCGCCTTCGTAGGCCTCCATGATCGCCAGCCACTTCTTCAAGTCGCAGGCGAAGCTGCTGCTGGTGGTGGCGTCGATGCGCTCGCGGGCCAGCGCCGACAGCATCACCAGGCCGCAGCACGGCGGGCCGCTCCAGCCCTTCTGAGGCGCGCTGATGAGCACGTCGACGCCGCTGGCGACCATGTCGACCCAGACTGCGCCCGAGGCGATGCAGTCGAGCACGAACAGGCCGCCGACATCGTGCACCGCGGCGGCCACGGCGCGCAGGTAGTCGTCGGGAAGGATGATCCCCGAGGCGGTCTCCACATGCGGCGCGAACACCAGCTCGGGCCGCTGCTGGCGGATCGTCGCCACCACCTCGTCGATCGGCGCCGGCGCGTAAGGCGCCTGCGCACCCCGCGCGCTGCGATGGGCCTTGAGCACGATCGCTTCGGACGGGATCGCGCCCATCTCGAAGATCTGCGTCCAGCGGTAGCTGAACCAGCCGTTGCGGATGACCAGGCACTTGCGGCCGCCGGCGAACTGGCGTGCCACCGCCTCCATGCCGAAGCTGCCGCTGCCGGGCACGACAATCGCCGAACGGGCGTGGTAGACGTCCTTGAGCAGGCCCGAGATGTCACGCATCACGGCCTGGAACTTCGCCGACATGTGGTTCAGCGCGCGATCGGTGTAGACCACCGAGTACTCGAGCAGGCCTTCGGGATCGACGGTGGGAAGCAGGCCGGGCATCGAGGACTCCTGGTGCGGTGGGGCTGGCCCACGGTGGCGATCGCTGGCTGAAAATCGCGGGTGGGGAGCTTACACCGGCGCACCGGTCGGCGCTTCCTGCGGGCCATCCACCCTGCCGCCGCTGCAGTTCGTCGCATGGGCCTGGTGGCAGGCGGGTCGCGCCCTTAGGCTATCGTGCGTCCCCAGTCCGACTGCCGCTGCCACGATGATCCGAGTACACCTGTTGCGCCGCGCCGCGCCATTGCTCCTGGGCCTGGCGCTGCTCGGTGGCTGCGACAAGCTGCGGGCACCGGCGGGTGCGCCGGCGCAGGCCGCCGGGGCGGTGGCCGCGGGCAAGGCCAGCGCCGCGCCACTGCTGCTCGCGCCCGAGGACCTGCACGTGGTCGGCATGGCCAGCCTGACCAGCGGGCCGTTGATCACCGGCTCGCTGCAGCCCGAAGGGCGTGCCGACCTGCGCGCCGAGGTGTCGGCGGTGGTGCTGCAGGTGCTGAAGGACAACGGTGAAGCGGTGCGTGCCGGCGAGCTGCTGGTGCGGCTGGACGACACCGCGATCCGCGACAGCCTGAACTCGGCCGACGAATCGGTGCGGGTCGCGCAGCAGGCCGTCGAGCAGGCCGAACGCCAGGCCCAGCGGCAGAAGATGCTGCAGGCCCAGGGCATGACCTCGACGCAGGCGCTCGAGGATGCCGAGATGCGGCGCAACAACGCGCACAGCGACCTCGTCGCCGCGCGTGCGCGGGCGGTCACCGCACGCCAGCAATTGCGCCGCACCGAGGTCCGGGCGCCCTTCGAAGGGGTGGTCAGCGAGCGCAAGGTCTCGGCCGGCGACACGGCGCAGCTCGGCAAGGAGCTGCTCAAGGTGATCGATCCGCGCAGCATGCGCTTCGAGGGCCTGGTTTCGGCCGACCGGATGCAGGAGATCCGCGCCGGCCAGGCGGTGAGTTTCCGCGTCCATGGCTACCCACAGGCCGAGTTCATCGGCAAGGTCACCCGCGTGGACGCCTCGGCCAACGCCACCACGCGCCAGGTCGAGGTGCTGGTGGGCTTTGCCCGGGGCGCCAGCGCCCCGCGGGTGGCGGGGTTGTTCGCCGAGGGCCGCATCGAGACGGGTGGCGCGTCGGTGCTGGTGCTGCCCGAGGGCGCGGTGCTGCGCCAGGGAGACGCCACCTCGGTCTGGCGGGTGGGCGACGGAGTGATTTCAAAAGCCAGCGTTCAGCTCGGTGCCCGGGACCCGCGCCGCGGCGATTACCCGGTGCTCGCCGGCCTGACGGTGGGCGACCGCGTGCTGCGCAACCCGGGAGCGGCCCTGGTCGAGGGGCAGCGGGTCGAACTCGCGCCCGCGGGGGCGGCGTCGGCGATGGCCGCGGCGTCGGCGCCGACCAGGAAGTGACGCGCGATGTTGCTCTCCGAGTTCAGCATCAGGCGGCCGATCGCGATGATCGTGGTCATCATCGCGCTGATGGCGCTGGGCCTGCTGGCCCTGGGCAAGCTGCGCGTCAACCAGATCCCGGACGTCGAGCAGCCGGTGCTGGTGGTCAGCATCAGCTATCCCGGCGCCTCGCCCGAGACCGTCGAGCGCGAGCTGGTCAACCGCATCGAGAAGGCGATGCAGAGCATCTCGGGCGTCGACCAGGTGCGCTCGACCGCCAGCGAGAGCGTGGCCCGGATGGTGCTCATCTTCAAGTTCGACAAGAACATGATCGAGGCCGCCGACGAGGTGCGCAACGCGATCGGCACCGTGCGCCACAAGCTGCCGCTGGAGATCCGCGAGCCGGTGCTGCAGCGGGTGGATCCCTCCGCGCAACCGATCATGCAGCTCGCGCTGTCGTCGACGCGGCAAAGCCACGCCGAGATCTCGCGCCTGGCCGAGGACCAGCTGGCCGACCGCTTCCGGGGCATCGCCGGGGTGGCGGTGGTCAACGTCAACGGCGCGTTGCGTCGCGAGCTGTCGGTGCTGCTGCGCTCGGAGAAGCTGCGCGAGTACAACGTCTCGGTGACCGAGGTCGTCAACGCGCTGCGCGCGCAGAACACCACCGCCCCGGTGGGCAAGGTGCGCGGCAGCCTGGAGGACCAGAGCATCCGCCTGGTCGGCCGCATCGAGTCGCCGGCCGAGTTCGAGCAGATCGTCATCAAGCGCCGCGGCAACGAGCTGATCCGCCTGGCGCAGGTGGCCACGGTGCGCGATGGCTTCGCCGAGCTGACCGGCTTCTCGGTGCGCAACGGCCAGCCCAACGTCGGCCTGTCGATCACCCGCTCGCGCGAGGCGAGCACGGTGTCGGTGGCGGGCGAGGTGCGCAAGCTGGTCGCCGAGATCGGCAGGACGCTGACCGAGGGCACGCGTCTGGAGGTCACCCAGGATGGCGGCAAAGAGGCCCAGGACAGCCTGGACAACGTGGTCCACGCGCTGGTCTTCGGCGCCGGACTGACGATCTTCGTGGTCTACCTGTTCCTCAATTCCTGGCGCTCGACGCTGATCACCGGTTTGAGCCT
>Ga0209797_10001480_pt1 | contig 11833 bp, 13 predicted proteins | sample DOMMetBare3Fresh_2_FD_187472 | JGI IMG/M metagenome (GOLD analysis project Ga0209797, IMG submission 187472) | Wetland sediment microbial communities from St. Louis River estuary, USA, under dissolved organic matter induced mercury methylation -... | ecosystem: Environmental > Aquatic >...
GTTGTGGCGTTGGGTTCGGGCACGGGGCCTGCGCCTGTCGGGCCTAGCGCGGTGCAACCGCGGCCGCGAACTGCCGCAACTCGCGTTCGAATACTTCCGGCGCGTCGATAAAGGTGGCGTGCCCGGCGCCCGGCACCGTGACCAGCCGGCCATTGGCAAGGCTAGCGGCGACCGCCGCCAGCACTGGCGCGGGCTGCGACAGGTCCTTGTCACCGGCTAACAACAGGATCGGTACGCGCAGGCGCGGGATCACATCGTCATTTTGCAGCTTGAGCTCGGCCAGTGCGCGACGCGCGTAAGCCGGCAGCATCTGGTTGGTCACGAACATGATTTCCGCGATGTCGGGCGGCGCCGGCCGCGCGGTCATCAGCCCGACGAACGTGTGTCCGCTCTGCATGCCGGCCGCGATGTCGGGAGAGGCATTGCGGCTGTTGGCGCGCGCGACGCGGGCGCGCTCGATCACGGCGGGATCAGTCGGTGGCGGCGGCAAACCCGCATTCGATCCGACCAGCATGGCGCCGGCGATCCGCTGGTCGCCGTAATGCCTGACATAGTCCATGACCACATAGCCGCCGTAGGACCAGGCGACCAGCAGCGGCCGCTGCAGCTTGAATTCCGCCAGCACCGCGGCCATGTCGGCCGCGATGCGCTTCGACGTGTAGTACTTTGCGTCCCAGGGCTTGCCGGAGCAGCCGTGGCCGCGCAGGTCATAGGCTAACAAGCGGAAATCGCGCGCCAGGTCCGACTGGAACTGCAGCTTGAAAATGGCGTGGCTCTGCGAGAAGCCATGCACGAACAGGATCGGCGGACCGGCGGGATTGCCGGTCTCGAAAATACAGATTGGCACGCCATCCGGCGAACGGATCAGGCGCGCGCTGTCTGCGCCGCGGGCGGCTGGTGCGCCCGCCGCGAGCACGCCGAGGGCCAGCACAGCTAACAAAATGCGGGCCGGAAAAACGTGCCTTGCGGCTGGCTGATAGCAGGATTTCATGGTGGCGCCTCCCCGTGTAGAATGAACGCATGCAAGAAGCGCCGCAAATATTCGATGATGCGTTCACCAAAGCGGTCGACCTGGGTAACACCCTGGCGGATCACGACAAGGACGCCGATGTCTGGGATATTGCCGATGGCCTGCTCGCCGGCGCCATCCAGTACTGGCTGTACTCCCGCCAGCCCTGTGGCGACCCGTCCTGCACCGATTGTGCGAGCGTCAGCACCTCCAGCGCACGCATGGCGGAGCTCAAGAAGCTGATCGACCAGATGGCGAACGAGAGCGAGTATTTTCATACGCCCACCGACGCCAACGCAGGCCGGGCCTAGGGCCTGTTAACACGCCCTGGCCGGCAGGCGAAAAGATCGCGTCAGGCGCCGGTTTCGGTCAGCGCAGCACGCAGAATCGCGAGTCCGTCGCGCAGCTGATCATCCGGAATGGTCAGTGGCGGCAGGAAGCGGATGACATTGCTGTAGATGCCGCAGGACAGCAGGATGAGCCCGCGCCTGCCAGCCGCCTGCACCAGCGCCCGGGTCCGGTCGGCATCCGGCTGCGCCGCATCGCGATTCTTCACCAGCTCCATCGCCACCATCGCGCCAACGCCGCGCACTTCGCCAATCGCGGCGTGTGCCGGCTGCCATTCGCGCAGCGTGGCTAACAACTGGGCGCCGACCCTGTTGGCCCGTTCCAGCAACTGCTCCTCGCGCAGGACCTTGAGCACCGCGAGTCCGGCGGCGCAGGCGAGCGGCGATCCCGCATAGGTGCCGCCCAGGCCACCGGGGTTGGGCGCATCCATGATCGCGGCCTTGCCGATCACGGCCGACAGCGGCAGGCCGCCGGCTATGCTCTTCGCGACCGTCATCAGGTCCGGCTCGACGCCGCTGTGTTCGATCGCGAACATCCGGCCGGTACGGCCGAAGCCGGTCTGGATTTCATCGGCGATGAACAGGATGCCGTGCTGCTCGCAGCGCGCCTTGAGGCCGCGCAGGAATTCCGGCGGTGCGATGTAGAAGCCGCCTTCGCCTAACACCGGCTCGATGATCAGCGCCGCGACGCGGCTCGGATCGACATCGGCCTTGAACAGCTGGTCCAGCGCCGCCAGGGAGTCCTCGGCACTGATGCCGTGATAGGCCATCGGGAACGGCAGGTGATAGACATCGGGCAACATCGGGCCGAACCCGGCCTTGTAAGGCTGCACCTTGCCGGTCAATGCGAGGCAGGCGAGGGTACGGCCATGGAAGCCGCCGGAAAACGCGATCACGGCGGTGCGCTTGGTGGCGTAGCGCGCGATCTTGACCGCGTTTTCCACCGCTTCGGCGCCGGTGGTCAGGAAAATGGTTTTTTTCGGCGTGCTGCCGGGCGCGAGGCGATTCAGCTCTTCGGCCAGCGTCACATACGACTCATAGGGCGTGACCTGGAAGCAGGCATGCGACAGCTTGGTCAACTGTTCGGCGACCGCCGCGGCCACCGCCGGGTGCAGGTGGCCGGTGTTGAGCACTGCGATGCCGGACGCGAAGTCGATGTAACGGCGCCCTTCGACATCCCACAGTTCCGCATTGCGCGCACGTTCCGCATACACGGCGAGCGAATTACCGACGCCACGCGGAATCGCCGCTTCGCGGCGTTGCTGCCACGCCTGGTTCGTTTCCCCGCCCATGTGTTAGGTCGCAGTGCTGCGGCGCTCAGCCGCTGCCGCTCTTCAGTTCGGCGGCACGGTGAATCGCCGCGCGGATCCGCTGGTAAGTGCCGCAGCGGCACAGATTGCCGGCCATTGCCGCGTCGATATCGGCATCAGTCGGCTGCGCGGTCTTGGCGAGCAAAGCCGCGGCCGACATGATCTGGCCCGACTGGCAGTAACCGCACTGCGGCACATCGAGCTCTATCCAGGCTTTCTGCACCGGGTGGCTGCGGTCGGTCGACAGGCCTTCAATCGTGGTGATCTTCTGCTGTTCGGTCACTGCGCTCACCGGCGTCACGCAGGAACGAACCGGCTCGCCATCGATGTGCACCGTGCAGGCGCCGCACAGGGCCATGCCGCAGCCATACTTGGTGCCGGTCATGCCGAGGGTGTCGCGCAATACCCAGAGCAGCGGCGTGTCGGCCTCGATATCGACTTCCATGGTCTTGCCGTTGATAGTCAGCTTGTACACGGTCGCGGCCCTCGGTTTGAAACGGATAAGCCCTTAACTATAGCGCCCGGTTCAGCCGCCGGCCATGGTCGCTTTGCTAGAATTATGGCCTCATGGAGCCATCCACTACGCCCGTTGCCGACGCGGCCATTCGCACTGACTGCGTCATTGTAGGCGCTGGCCCATGCGGCCTGTTTCAGGTGTTCGAACTTGGCTTGCTGGGCATTTCAGCCCATATCGTCGATTCCCTGACCAATCCAGGCGGCCAATGCACCGAGCTCTATCCGGACAAGCCGATCTACGACATTCCAGCGCTGCCGGTGTGCGGCGCTCAGGAGCTGGTGGACCGGCTGATGGAGCAGATCAAGCCCTTCCACCCGCAGTTCCACCTGGGGCAGGAAGTCAGCCAGCTGCAGCGCCGCGACGACGGCCGGTTCAGCCTGCAGACCGCGGCGGGCACGCGTTTTGATGCCGCTACGGTTGTCATCGCCGCGGGCGTGGGCTCGTTCCAGCCGCGTCGCATCGGTCTCGAGGGTGCGGAACCTTTCGAGGGCCAGCAGATCCATTACCGGGTGCGCGACGCACAGCAATACCACGGCAAAGCGCTGATGATTTTTGGCGGTGGAGACTCGGCGCTCGACTGGGCGATTGAATTTGCGCCCAAGGCCCGCTCGCTGACCCTGGTGCACCGGCGCGCCGAGTTTCGTGCCGCGCCGGCCTCGGTAGCGCGCATGCGCGAGCTCGGGGCCGCCGGCAAGCTCAACTACATCGAAGGGCTCGCCGATTCTTTGTTAGTTGACGGCGCACGATTGCGCGGCATCCGGGTCAAAGCGAAGGATGGCAGCCTGCATGATGTAGCCGCTGAACAGGTGTTCGCATTTTTTGGCCTGCACCCCAAGCTCGGGCCGGTCGCCGAGTGGGGCCTGGCGATGGAGAAAAAGACGCTCAACGTGGATACCGAGAAATTCCAGACCAGCGTGCCGGGAATTTTTGCGATCGGCGACGTCAACCATTACCCCGGCAAGAAAAAACTGATCCTGAGCGGGTTTCACGAGGCAGCGCTCGCGGCATTCGCGATCCAGGCGCATCTGAACCCGGGCAAGAAACAGTTCCTGCAATACACGACCACCAGCCCGGTGATGCACAAGCGCCTCGGCGTCACTGGTGAATGAGTTTTTTTTCCAAGGAGTGACCATGAAGACCAAAGGATTGATGTTTTTGTTAGCTCTCGGCGCCTGCGGCGCAGTGGCTGTGGCCGCGACCCCGCCACCGGCCGCGAAGCCCGCGGCCACGGGCAAGGTCTGCAAGCTCGAAATCAGCGGCTCGGACGCCATGCAGTTCGACAAGAAAGAGCTCAGCATTGCGGCCGACTGCAAGGTCGTGCAACTGACGCTCAAGCATTCCGGCAAGTTGCCGATTTCCGCCATGGGCCATAACTGGGTGCTGACCAAGACGGCCGATGTGATGCCGGTGAACAATGCCGGCCTGACAGCCGGGCTGGCCAAGAACCACGTGCCGCCCGGCGACAAGCGTGTCATCGCATTCACGCCGGTGGTGGGCGGCGGCCAGAGCACGAACATCAGCTTTCCGACCACGGGCCTGGTCAAGGGCGGGGACTACACGTTCTTCTGCAGCTTCCCGGGGCATATCGGCCTGATGCGCGGCAAGTTCACCGTTCAATAGCGCATGTCGGACCAGCTCGCCGACCTGCTGCGGCAGTTTGACCTCGAGCGGCTCGAGGTCAATCTGTTTCGCGGCGAAAGCCGCGACATCGGCAGTCCGCAGGTGTTCGGCGGCCAGGTGTTAGGTCAGGCGCTGACCGCCGCCTACGCCACGGTGGAAGGGCGCGTGGTGCATTCGCTGCACGCCTATTTCCTGCGGCGCGGCGATTTCAACATGCCGATCGTCTACCAGGTCGATCGCAGTCGCGACGGCGGTTCGTTCTCGTCACGGCGCGTGATCGCGATCCAGAACGGCGAGCAGATCTTTACGTTCGCGGCGTCGTTCCAGGCGCCCGAGGAAGGCATCGATCACCAGATCGACATGCCGAAAGTGCCGCCGCCAGAGTCGCTGCCGGATGCGCACCAGCCGCCCGAGGACATCCTCGCGCGCCTGCCGGACAAGCTGCGCAGTTTCCTGTTGCGTGAGAGGCCGTTCGAATTTCGCATGGTGCAGGAAGTGGATTTCATCAACCCCAGGCCGGCGCCGCCGCTGCAGCAGATCTGGGTCCGCTCGCTCGGTCGCCTGCCGGATGACGACCACATCCATCGCTGCCTGTTAGCTTATGTGTCGGATTACAACCTGCTGAACACCGCGACGCTGCCGCATGGCCGCAGTTACCTGACCGGCGACCTGCTGCTGGCGAGCATCGACCACGCGATGTGGTTTCATCGCAGCTTCCGGCTCGACGACTGGCTGCTGTATTCCATGGACAGTCCCAGCGCCTCTGGTGCGCGCGGCTTCGCGCGCGGCAGCTTCTTCGACCGCAGCGGCCGCTTGGTGGCCAGCACTGCACAGGAAGGGCTAACGCGCCAGACTCTGAAGCAAACTTCGCAAACCGCAACTACTGCCGCCGGTGGAGCCAAGTCATGAAAGTACTGAGCGCGCTGTCCTGCCTGATCCTCGCCGTGGCGACCTCGGGCCTGGCGGCACAAACACCGGTAGCGACAGCTGCGAGAGTTGCGGAAGCTCCGGACCTGAAGCGCGGCCGGCTGCTGTTCATCCAGTGCCGCGCCTGTCACGAAGTCAAGGCCGGCCTGCCGCACAAAGTGGGCCCGAATCTCAATGGCATGCTGGGCCGCAAGGCCGGCACGGCGGCGGGATTCACCCAGTATTCGCCGGCGCTGCGCGCCTGGGGCCAGACCTGGGACCTGGCGTTGTTAGACAAATGGATCGAGAAGCCGAGCTCGGTCGTGCCGGGCAACTCGATGGCGTTTGCCGGCCTGACCGCGGCGCGCGATCGCGCTGCACTCATCGGCTATCTGCAGGCCGAGACCAAGGCGCCGCAGCCATAGAGGGCAGGCGCAGAGCGCCGGCCCCGTCATTATTGCCGGCCGCGGTCTTCCAGCCAGCGTTCCAGGAGCCTGACGTTGCGCAAATGCGCCTTGAACGCGATGTCGAACAGATCGCCCAGGACCGGAACGCTGCCAGCCAGCGCATCGATGGCGATATTCCGGCCCATGCGCAACTGCAGGCGACCCGGCGCGTGCATGCGTCGCGCCAGCACCACGCCGTAGACCGCAAACGCAGCGGTCACGACGTCGCCTGCCACGGGCAGCAGACCTAACAACGGGTCGATCCCGAATCGGATGCGGGTTCCGGGGATGCGGAACCTGCTGTCAAACAACATGGCCAGCCGGCGATAGCGCTCGAAGGCTGCGATATGGTGCGCCGGGATATGCGTGCCGGTCACGGCGTGCAGTTCATGGCCGGCAGTTCATTTCGCCGCGGCGCCCGCGTTAGCCAGCGCGTCGATCTCCTGCACCAGGATCGGGTTGAAGCCCGCAGGATCTTCCATCATCAGGAAGTGGCCACGGCCCGCCATGACAATACTGCGGAACGTCGGGGCCACTTTGCGGCTGCGCGCATCGTCCATTGGATTCATGTCGCTGACGATGGCAATGATCGGCACGGTGATGTCTTTCAGGTCGCGGCCTGCGCCGGCGCCCCAGGCATTCATGCCCCGGACCGAGGGGATGGCCACGTCGGGCGGCGCCGAGGACATGTCGTCGGCAACCTGCCGGATGAAAGCCGGATTCGCCGCCGGCGTGAAAAAGGCCGTGCTGACAAATTGCCGCGTGTAACCGATGAAGTCCTTGCTCATCGCAGCGAAGCGCTGCTCGGCGACCTTGGGATCGGGCGGCGCTTCGCCGAGCGCCTTGAAGGTATCGACGCCGATTACACCAACAACTGACTTGCCGAGCAGGCGTGCGGCCTCGATGACCACCGGGCCGCCCATCGAGTGCCCAACGAGCACCACCGCGCGCGGGGCGTCCGCGTTCTTTGACCAGTGGGCGCGCACCGCCGCCGCGACATCCACGCCAAAGTTCTGCATGCTCCAGTCGCTGCGATTACTACCCGAGGCGCCATGCCCCGCAAGGTCCACCGTCAGCACCGTGTAGCGCGGTGTCAGGGCCGGCAATTGTGCGCGCCAGTAGTTTGAATCGCAGGACCAGCCGTGCACCAGCACCACCAGCGGCGCGCCGGCGCCCCGGACACGGTATTCGATGTGCACACCGTCAACGGAATCCGTTATCTGCGGCGCACCCGAGTTCGGCTTGCTGGTCGGTTGGTTCATCGCACTTCCAGCTGGGGTCGGTTGCGGGGGGGCATTGTTGCGACTGCAGGCCGCACTGAGCAGGGTCACGGCGGCTAACAAAAAACAGCGGGTGTTGGGTCGGTTTTCCATAAGTGAGTTCAGGCTTGCAGCAGTGTCCAATGATAGCCATCCGGCGCAAAAAAGCTGCAGGCTTGCTGGCCAAACTCGTCCGGCCGGATATCGGTGAGCCTGGTGACGCCGGCAGCGGCCAGGCGCGGGTGCAGGCCGGCGAGATCGCGCACCCGCCAGACGTACATCGAGTAGCCGAGGCAGCCGGCGCGCGAGTGATCCAGCTTGTTCTCGATCCGGGCATTGCTGGCAAAGCGCACGCACTTGAGCTTGCCGGAACGGCGTTCGTTCAGCGCATGGCCGGAGCGCGGGTCGTCAAAATCCACCATGTGAAAGCCTTCGCCCGGCGTCAGGCCGAAGATCGAGCGCGAGCCGGTGGCATTCTCGTACGGCACCCGCTCATCCAGCATGCGTTTCAGGCCCAACAAGTTTTCGTAGAAGTCCAGCACCCCGGGGTCGTCGTTGGCGATCATGAGGCCATAGTGCGTGTGCTGGCTGGTTCGAAACAGGCAGTGCGGATTGACCTGCCCATACGCGGGCGACTCATAGCCGAAGCGTTCGAAGAAGACCTGCCGGTAGTGGGGCAGCAGCAGCACCATTTCCCGCACTCCGACGATCGGGTCGCGAAACGGCCTGGCCACCTGCGCGCCGGTCACATCGCCGATCACGGCCAGCAACGGTTCGATCAGGGTGAGTTCGGCGCCGGCTTCACGCGCGCGCTGCGCGTGATTGACGATGTTGAAAACACTGCTGGTGACACGCACGCCCCAGCGTGACCCGACGCAGCGCAGGCTGGAGCCCAGGCCAAGGCCGCTGTTGAGCGGCCGTTCCCATTGCATCAGGCGTACGCCGCCGTGGTCGGCGGCCTGGTGCAACAGGCGCACGGAGCGCAGCGCTGAATCGACGCCGTACAGCGAGCGGGCTGCGGCGGCATCGATTTCGCCGACGGGTCCGACGCGGCAGCCGAACGCCTCGTAAAAGGCGATCGCCGCCACCAGGTCCGGTACGCCGACACAGGCTTCGTATAAGCCGCCGACAGCTGCGGGGGTATCCAGTTTGTCAGGCATGGGTATGATCGTCCGGGTTGGCGGGCTCGCTCACGGTTCGCGGCGCAGCGCGACATCCCCGCGATCATAGCGACTCGTTAACCACGGCGCAGCACCTTGCCCGGGTTCATGATGCCGTTAGGATCCAGCGCGCGCTTGATGGCGGTCATCAGCGCCAGTTCGACCGGCGGCGCATAGCGCGCCAGCTCGTCGACTTTCAGCCGGCCGATGCCATGCTCGGCGCTGAAACTGCCGCCGAACTCGCGCACCAGGTCGTGCACCGCGCGTTTCAGCGCCGGCCCGTGTGCTACGAATGCGGCCCGGTCGGTGCCCGCGGCCTGATTGATGTTGAAATGCAGGTTGCCGTCGCCGAGATGGCCGTAGGCGACCAGGAAACCATCGGGAGCCTGTGCCGCCATCAGCTGCGTGCCGCGCCCGATAAACTCGGGAATCGCGGACACGGGCAGCGAGATGTCGTGCTTCAGGCTGGCGCCGTCGCGCGCTTGCGCCGCCGGGATCGACTCGCGCAGCCGCCAGAAGCGCGCCCGCTGCGCGCTGTTCTGCGCCAGCAACGCATCCTGCAGCAGGCCGGCTGCCAGTGCGTCCGCGAGCGTCGCCTGCAATTGCTCGCGCACGCCACTGTTAGCCTGCGCGGTCGTGACCTCGAGCAGTACCAGCCAGTCACCGCCGTCGGGAGTGGCGATATCACCTAACTCCGGCAGATGACGGCGCACCAGCCCGACCGCAACCGCGGGTATCAGTTCAAATGAACTGAGGGCCTCGCCACAACGGTCGCGCACCCGTGACAACAGCGCCACCGCGTCGGTGGGAGTGCGCAGCGCCGCGAAGGCGGTCGCGCTGTCATGTTGCGCCGGAAACAACTTCAGGCTGGCCGCGGTGATGACACCCAGCGTGCCTTCCGCGCCGACAAACAGGGACTTGAGGTCGTAGCCGGTATTGTCCTTGCGCAAACCGCTCAGGGTTTCGAGAACCCGGCCGTCGGCGAGCACGACTTCGAGACCCAGCACCAGGTCGCGCGCCATGCCATAGCGCAGCACGTTGAGGCCGCCGGCGTTGGTGCTCAGGTTGCCACCGATCTGGCAACTGCCCTCGGCGCCCAGCGACAGCGGGAAATACCGGTCAACGGCGGCGGCTGCTTCCTGCACGCTGGCGAGAATGCAGCCAGCCTCGGCCGTGAGTGAATTGTTAGCTGCGTCGACGGCCCGGATCCGGCTCAGGCGCGCCAGCGACAGCACCAGTTGCCGGCCTGATTCATCCGGGGTCGCGCCGCCGCAGTAACTGGTATTGCCGCCGACCGGCACGACGCCGATCCGGCCTGTGTTGCAGAAGGCCAGGATCGCCGCGATCTCGGCCGTGGTGCGCGGCCGGGCGAGCGCCCAGGCCTTGCCGCGGTACAGCTGCCTGTGGTCGGACTCGAAAGGCGCCAGGTCCTGGGCCGCGGTGGACAGCACATCAGGCCCGACCAGCGCAGTCAGATCCGATAAACCACTGTCTGCACCCTGCGTCATGCAGGGAAGTCTAACAGAGGGCGGTGATCGGGCTGCGCCGGCAGTCGGGCTTGGTCAGCAGCATCTGTACATTGCCCAGCTGCCGTTCAGCGTAGCCGCCTTCGCAATAGCACAGATAGTATTCCCACATGCGCACGAAGCTGTCGGGATAGCCGAGTTCGCGCACGGTTGCGATATTGTCGAAAAAATTACGCCGCCATTCGCGCAGCGTGCGGGCGTAATGCGGGCCGATGTCCTCGAGATGGACGAGCTTGAAATCGGTCACCCGGCTCAAGGATTCACTGATCACCTGGGCCGAGGGGATGAAGCTGCCGGGAAAGATGTAACGCTGGATGTAGTCGACCGAACGCCGCGCCTGTGCGTAGAACTGGTCCTGGATCGTGATCGCCTGCAGCAGCATCGAGCCCGCCGGTTTGAGCAGCGACGCGCACTTGCGCAAGTAGGTATCCAGGTAGTTCGCGCCCACGGCCTCGATCATTTCGACCGAGACCGCCTTGTCGAACTTGCCGTTGAGGTCGCGGTAGTCCTCGAGCAGCAGGGTCACGCGATCCTCAAGTCCCAGCCTGGCGACTTTCGCGCGCGCATATTCGTATTGCTCGCGCGAAATTGTCGTCGTGGTTACACGCGCGCCGAATTTCTGCGCGGCGTGAATCGCCAGGCCGCCCCAGCCCGTGCCGATCTCCACCAGTTCATCGCCCGGTTTGAGCTCGAGCTTGCGGCAGATGACATCGAATTTCGTCAGCTGTGCGGCATGCAACGTCGCGCTTTCCTGCGGAAAAATCCCGCACGAGTACGCCATGGTCTCATCCAGCATCAGCTCATACAGGCTGTTGCCGAGGTCGTAATGCGCGCTGATGTTGCGGGCGCTGCCGTGCTTGCTGTTGCGATTCAGCCAGTGAAAGAATTTCTGCATTGGCCGCGATAGCAGCGACCAGCGACTGTCCATGCCATTCATCACCTGGCGATTGATCACGAACAGGCGCACCAGGCTGGTGAGGTCATCACAGCGCCACAGGCCGCGGATATAGGCCTCGCCGACGCCGACCGTGCCGCCAAAGACGGTGTCGACATACATCTGCGGATGATCGACATGGATGGTGACCGTGTGATCGAAGCGCGGCGTGCGCCGGCCGAAGTGCCGTTCCAGGCCGGGTTCGATCATCACCAGCTCGCCGTGCTCGATTTTTTCCAGCTGCGCGAACAACAGCCTGCGCGCCAGGCCAGCGAGCGTGCTGGCGCGGTCGGGCAGGGCCGCATCGAGGTGCACCGGAACCAGTGGCGTGTGATTGCTGAGACTGCGCGAGTTCATATTTTTGTTAGCTCTGCGTGGCGGTTTTCAGTTTGGACGGATGGGTGAAAAATGGCGTCTTGCGCCACAGCAGCTTCAGCGCCTGCCAGTAAATCATCGCAGAGACCTTGGCCGTCATCAAAGGGTAGCTGGCCAGCGCGGTCGCGAGTGATGCGCTGCACAGGGGTTCACGTCGCAAGGTCAGGGTTGCGTCGAACTGCAGTACGTCGTCGCGACGGTTCTCCATGTGCACGTGCAAATGCTCGTCCGGCACGGTAAAGCGCCAGTCGTAGTCCATGTCCATGGGCATGAAGGGCGAAACGTGGAACGCCTTGCCGAAGGTCCAGCGCGACACCTGCGCGCCGACGCGCTCCGCGCGGCTCATCGGCAGCACATAGGCATGCCGTTCGTCCCAGGGGGTGTTGGTGATCTCGGCGACGATGGTTTCCACGGCCGTGTCTTC
>Ga0209797_10001481_pt1 | contig 11832 bp, 15 predicted proteins | sample DOMMetBare3Fresh_2_FD_187472 | JGI IMG/M metagenome (GOLD analysis project Ga0209797, IMG submission 187472) | Wetland sediment microbial communities from St. Louis River estuary, USA, under dissolved organic matter induced mercury methylation -... | ecosystem: Environmental > Aquatic >...
TCTGGCGCGCGGTGAGCCACCTGAACCCCTTCTTCTACATGATCGACGGCTTCCGGCGCGGCTTTTACGGCGCCAGCGATGTGTCACCGTGGCTGAGCCTGGGCGTCGTGGGCGTGAGCTTCGCAATCGCCGCCGCCTTGGCCTTGCGGCTGCTGGCCAGCGGCTACAAGCTGCGGCAATGAGCGCCCCTGGGCTGGCCGAGGCGGCCGTCCCCGCCGGCGATCGGGCAAATCCGTGGAGCCACCATGTGCTTGAGAGATAATCCACGCCATCATGGCCGATCCGACTGTCGAGGATGTGCGCGGCTTCATTGCCGCGGCCCTGCCCTGCGAACACCTCGAGGTGGAGGGTGACGGGCGGCATTTCTTTGCGACCATCGTCTCGGCCGAGTTCGCCGGCTGCAGCCGAGTGGCACGACAGCGGCGCGTGTTCTCCGCCCTCGGCGACCGGATGCACGAACAGATCCACGCGCTGTCGATGAAGACGCTCACCCCTGCCGAGTGGGCAGCGGCCCAATCGGCGGCGCAGATCACCCATCACTGACCTGGCGCGGCAGCATGCTGCGCACGGTGGGCGATGCTGTCGCGCGCCCGGGCCTGTGTCGGCATCGCACCTTCCCAAGCACCGTTCATGGACAAACTGATCATTCGTGGCGGCCGCAGGCTGCGGGGCAAGGTGCCGATTGCCGGCGCCAAGAACGCGGCGCTGCCCGAGATGTGCGCTGCACTGTTGGTGGGCGAACCGGTGACGCTGCACAACGTGCCCAGGCTGCAGGACGTGTCCACGGCGATGAAGCTGTTGCGGAACATGGGCGCCAGCGCCGAATGGCAGGTCGACCCCGTCGATGCGGTGACGATCGATGCCTCGTCGGTGGCCACACCCGAGGCGCCCTATGACCTGGTCAAGACCATGCGTGCGTCGATCCTGGTGCTGGGTCCGCTGCTGGCTCGCTTCGGCCGCGCCCGGGTCTCGCTGCCCGGGGGTTGCGCGATCGGCTCGCGACCCGTCGACCAGCACATCAAGGGCCTGCAGGCGATGGGCGCGCAGATCGGCGTCGAACATGGCTACATCGAGGCCCGTGCGAATCGCCTGAAGGGCGCTCGGATCATGACCGACATGGTCACCGTCACCGGCACCGAGAACCTGCTGATGGCCGCTGCGCTGGCCGATGGCGAGACGGTGCTCGAGAACGCTGCGCTCGAGCCCGAGGTGGTCGACCTGGCCGAGTTGCTGGTCGCGATGGGCGCGCACATCGCCGGCCACGGCGGCAGCCGCATCCGCATCGAGGGCGTGGAACGCCTGCATGCACCGCGCCAGCCGCACCGGATCATCCCCGACCGCATCGAGGCCGGCACCTTTCTCTGTGCGGTGGCGGCCGCCGGCGGCGATGTGGGAATCGTCGGTGCGCGGGCCGACCATCTGGAGGCTGTGATCGACAAGCTGCGCGAGGCCGGTGTCGAGATCGAGTGCGGCGAGGGCTGGATCCGCGTGCGCGCAGACCGGCGTCCGAAGGCGGTGGGTTTTCGCACCAGCGAGTACCCGGCCTTTCCGACCGACATGCAGGCCCAGCTGATGGCAGTGAACTGCATCGCCGAGGGTTCGGCGAAGATCAGCGAGACGATCTTCGAGAACCGCTTCATGCACGTCAACGAGTTGCTGCGGCTGGGCGCGCAGATCTCGGTCGACGGCAAGACGGCGGTGGTCACCGGCGTGCCGCAGCTGTCGGGCGCGACCGTGATGGCCACCGACCTGAGGGCCTCGGCCAGCCTGGTCATCGCCGGACTGGTCGCCAGCGGCGAGACCCAGGTCGACCGCATCTACCACCTCGATCGAGGCTACGACAGGATGGAAACCAAACTGCGCGACATCGGCGCCGACATCGAGAGGTCGAAGTGAGCGAGCTCGTCACGCTGGCACTGTCCAAGGGCAGGATCTTCGACGAGAGCCTGCCGCTGCTGCGCGCAGCGGGCATCGAGGTCGTCGAAGACCCCGAGACGAGCCGCAAGCTGATCCTGCGCACCCGCCGACCCGACGCGCGCGTGGTGCTGGTGCGCGCCAGCGACGTGCCGACCTACGTCGAGCATGGCGGCGCCGACCTCGGCGTGGTCGGCCTGGACACCCTGCTCGAGCATGGCGGCACGGGCCTCTACCAGCCGCTGGACCTGCGCATCGCACGCTGCCGCATGAGCGTGGCGGTGCGATCGGACTTCGACTACGCGGCGGCGGTGAAACAGGGCTCGCGAATCCGGGTGGCCAGCAAGTACACCCAGATCGCCCGTCAGCACTTCGCCGACAAGGGCGTGCATGTCGACCTGATCAAGCTCTACGGCTCGATGGAGCTCGCACCGCTGACCGGTCTGGCCGACGCGATTGTCGACCTGGTGTCCACCGGCAGCACCCTGACGGCCAACCAGCTGGTGGAGGTCGAACGCATCATGGACATCAGTGCCAGGCTGATCGTCAACCAGGCCGCGCTGAAGCTCAAGCGCGAACCGATCCGCGGCCTGATCGATGCCTTTGCCCGCGCCATCGCCTGAGCCGCGCCCAACGCCATGACCAGCGTCAACATCCGCCAGCTCGTCACCTCGGCCGCCGACTTCGAGACCCGGTTCGCGCGCCTGCTGCACTGGTCGGCCGAGACCGACGAGGCGATCGAGCAGCGCGTGGCCGAGATCCTGGCCGATGTGCGAGCGCGTGGCGACGCCGCGGTGCTGGACTTCACCGCGCGTTTCGACCACGTCCGGGCGGCGTCGGTCTCGGCGCTCGAGTTGACGCGCGACGAGTTGAAGGCGGCCTTCGACGCCATCACCCACGCCCAGCGCGATGCCCTGCAGGCGGCCGCCGCGCGGATTCGCGGCTACCACGAACGCCAGCTCCAGGCCTGCGGCCTGGGCTGGCAGTACCGCGACGACGACGGCAGTCTGCTGGGGCAGAAGGTTACACCGCTCGATCGGGTCGGCATCTACGTGCCCGGTGGCAAGGCGGCGTACCCGTCGTCGGTGCTGATGAATGCGTTGCCGGCACGGGTCGCGGGCGTCGGCGAAATCGTCATGGTCGTGCCCACGCCCGGGGGCGAGCGCAATGCGCTGGTGCTGGCCGCGGCCCATGTGGCCGGCGTGAATCGGGTGTTCACGATCGGCGGCGCCCAGGCAGTGGCCGCGCTGGCCTTTGGGACGGCGACCATCCCGCGGGTGGACAAGATCACCGGACCGGGCAACGCCTACGTGGCCAGCGCCAAGCGCCGCGTGTTCGGCCAGGTCGGCATCGACATGATCGCCGGGCCGAGCGAGATCCTGGTGCTGGCCGATGGCAGCACGCCGGCCGATTGGGTGGCGATGGACCTGTTCAGCCAGGCCGAGCACGACGAGCTGGCCCAAAGCATCCTGCTCAGTCCCGACGCGGCCTATATCGCCGAGGTCAAGGCGGCGATCGATCGCCTGCTGCCGGACATGCCACGGCGCGAGGTGATCCGCGCCTCGCTCGAGGGCCGGGGCGCGCTGATCCAGACTGCCTCGATGGACGAGGCCTGCGAAATCAGCAACCGCGTCGCGCCGGAGCACCTGGAACTGAGCGCACGCGAACCGCACCGCTGGGAGCCCTTGCTGCGGCACGCTGGCGCGATCTTCCTGGGCGCCTACACCAGCGAAAGCCTGGGCGACTATTGCGCCGGTCCGAACCATGTGCTGCCGACCTCGGGCACCGCGCGCTTCAGCTCGCCGCTGGGCGTGTATGACTTCCAGAAGCGAAGCAGCCTAATCGAGGTCAGCCGGGCCGGCGCCGAGCGGCTCGGGGCGATTGCCGTCGAACTGGCCAACGGTGAAGGACTGGCGGCCCACGCACAGGCGGCGCAGATGCGGTTGGCCGGCGGTTCGAAGGCGAGCGCATGAACAACGCCACGCTGCAGGCGACGATGAGGCGCGTGATCCGGCGCGACATCCAGGACATGCACGCCTACGCGGTGCAGCCCAGCGCGGGCCTGGTCAAGCTCGACACCATGGAGAACCCCTACCGCCTGCCCGGGGCGCTGCAGCATGAGTTGGGCGAGCGGCTGGGGAAGGTCGAGATCAACCGCTACCCGGCCGAACGCACCGAAGCGCTGCGCTCGGCCCTGGCCACGCATGCCGGCATGCCGGCCGATTGCGCGCTCACGCTGGGCAACGGCTCGGACGAATTGATCTCGCTGCTCGCCCTGGCCTGCGACGTGCCCGGCGCGGTGATCATGGCCCCTGTGCCAGGCTTCGTGATGTATGGCATGTCGGCGGCTCTGCAGGGCATACCCTTCGTCGGTGTGGCGTTGACGGCCGAGTTCGAGCTCGATGAACCCGCGATGCTGGCGGCGATCGAGCGGCACCGGCCCGCGCTGCTGTACCTGGCCTATCCCAACAATCCCACCGCCAACCTGTGGGACGACGCCACCATCGACCGCTGCATCGAAGCGATGGACCGCGTGCGCGGCCTGGTGGTGATCGACGAGGCCTACCAGCCGTTCGCGGCGCGCGACTCGATGCCCCGGCTTCGACGCTGGCCCCATGTGCTGGTGATGCGGACGATGAGCAAGTTCGGCCTGGCCGGCGTGCGCATCGGCTACCTGATCGGGCGGCGTGAGCTGGTGGGCGAGATCGAGAAGCTGCGTCCGCCCTTCAACATCAGCGTGCTCAATGCCGAGGCCGCCCTGTTCGCGTTGGAGCACTCGGACGAGTACGCCCGCCAGGCGGCGGCCATCCGCAGCGAGCGAGAGCGCGTCTTCGCGCTGCTGGCCGAGACGCCCGGCGTTCGACCCTATCCCAGCCAGGCCAACATGATCCTGGCGCGACTTCCAGATGCCGCGGCCACCTACGCCGGCATGAAGCGGCGCGGCGTGCTGGTCAAGAACGTCTCGGCCCTGCATCCGCTGCTGACCAACTGCCTGCGCGTGACGATCGGCACGCCCGACGAGAATCGGCAGATGATCGTGGCCTTGCGAGCATCACTCTGAACAGGAACAGGCATCCCATGGACCGCATCGCCGACGTCCGCCGCGACACCCGGGAAACGCAGATCCGCGTGCGGATCAACCTCGACGGCAGCGGGCAGTCGACGCTGGCCACCGGCATCGGCTTCTTCGACCACATGCTCGACCAGGTGGCGCGCCACGGCATGATCGACCTCGAGGTCGAGGCCACGGGCGATCTGCACATCGACGGCCACCACCTGGTGGAGGACGTGGGCATCACTCTGGGCATGGCGGTGGCCCAGGCGGCCGGCGACAAGAAGGGCATCACGCGCTACGGCCACGCATTCGTGCCGTTGGACGAGGCCTTGTCGCGGGTGGTGGTCGATTTCTCCGGCCGGCCGGGCCTGCACCTGCAGGTGCCGTTCAAGTCGGCGATGGTCGGCACCTTCGACACCCAGCTCACGCACGAGTTCTTCCAGGGCTTCGTCAACCACGCGCTGGTCACGCTGCATGTCGACAATCTCAAGGGTGCCAACGCCCACCACCAGGCCGAGACGGTGTTCAAGGCTTTCGGCCGCGCGCTGCGCATGGCGCTGACGCCGGACGCGCGGTCGGCCGGCGTCGTCCCCTCGACCAAGGGGTCGCTGTAGGCCATGGCAGGAACCGTGGCCGTGGTCGATTACGGCATGGGCAACCTGCGCTCGGTGTCGCAGGCGGTGATCCACGTGGCCGCGGCCAGCGGCCATGAGGTGATCGTCACCCATCGCCCGGAGCAGGTGCTGGCCGCCGAGCGCGTGGTGCTGCCCGGGCAGGGCGCGATGCGCGACTGCATGCGCGAGCTGCGCGACTCGGGCATGCTCGACGCCGTGCTCGATGCCGCGGCACGCAAGCCGCTGATGGGCGTGTGCATCGGCATGCAGATGCTGCTCGACCACAGCGAAGAGCAGGACACGCCCGGTCTCGGACTGATCGCCGGCGAGGTCAGGCGCTTCCGCCTCGAGGGCCGCGTGCAGCCCGACGGCAGCCGCTTCAAGGTGCCGCAGATGGGCTGGAACCAGGTCTTCCAGTCGCGCGCCCATCCGGTGTGGGCGGGGGTGCCCGACGGCAGCCACTTCTATTTCGTGCACAGCTACTATGCCTGTCCGTCGGACGCACGCCACACTGTCGGCGAGACCGACTACGGCGATCGCTTTACCTGCGCCGTGGCGCGGGATAACATTTTTGCCACCCAGTTCCATCCCGAGAAGAGCGCGGACCAAGGACTTCGCCTGTACCGGAACTTCCTTTCCTGGAAGCCCTGAGCCTTGTCCCACCAGCGGCCATGTTGCTGATCCCCGCCATCGACCTCAAGGACGGCCATTGCGTGCGCCTGCAGCAGGGCGACATGAGCGCCACCACCACCTTCGGCGAAGACCCCGGCGCGATGGCGCGGCGTTGGCTGGAGGCCGGCGCACGGCGCCTGCACCTGGTGGACCTCAACGGCGCCTTCGCCGGCAGACCGGTCAACGAGCCGGCCATCAAGGCCATCCTGGCCGAGGTCGGCGACGACATCCCGGTGCAGCTCGGCGGCGGCATCCGCGACCTCGACACCATCGAGCGCTACCTCGACGATGGCATCAGCTACGTCATCATCGGCACCGCCGCGGTCAAGAAGCCGGGCTTCCTGAAGGACGCCTGCTCGGCCTTCGGCGGCCACATCATCGTCGGCCTGGATGCCAAGGATGGCAAGGTGGCCACCGACGGCTGGAGCAAGCTCACCGGCCACGAGGTCGTCGACCTGGCGCGCAAGTTCGAGGACTACGGCGTCGAGGCGGTGATCTACACCGACATCGGCCGCGACGGGATGCTCACCGGCATCAACATCGATGCCACGGTCAAGCTCGCGCAGGCGCTCACCGTTCCCGTCATCGCCTCGGGGGGCCTGTCCGACCTGGCCGACATCGAACGGCTGTGCGCGGTCGAGAGCGAAGGCATCGATGGTGTCATCTGCGGCCGTTCGATCTACACCGGCGCGCTCGATTTCACCGCCGCCCAGCGTCGCGCCGACGAGCTGGGCGGCTGACTCGTCTCCTTCCAACGCAGGCCCGCCTCGCCGCGGGCAAGAGACCCACGCCCATGCTGGCCAAGCGCATCATTCCCTGCCTCGACGTTACCGGCGGCCGGGTCGTCAAGGGCGTCAACTTCGTCGAATTGCGCGATGCCGGTGACCCGGTGGAGATCGCCGCGCGCTACAACGAGCAGGGCGCCGACGAACTCGCCTTCCTGGACATCACCGCCACCAGCGACGGGCGCGACCTGATCCTGCACATCATCGAGGCGGTGGCCTCGCAGGTGTTCATCCCGCTCACCGTCGGGGGTGGCGTGCGCAGCGTCGAGGACGTGCGCCGGCTGCTCAATGCCGGTGCCGACAAGGTGAGCTTCAACTCGGCCGCGGTGGCCCGTCCGCAGGTGATCCGCGACGCCTCCGACAAGTACGGCGCGCAGTGCATCGTGGTTGCGATCGACGCCAAGCGTCGCCAGGGCGAGGACCTGGCCGCTCGCGGAGCCGGCTGGGACGTCTACACCCACGGCGGCCGGAAGAACGTCGGTCTCGATGCGGTGCAGTGGGCTCGGCAGATGGCCGACCATGGCGCGGGCGAGATCCTGCTCACGAGCATGGACCGCGACGGGACCAAGAGCGGGTTCGACCTCGAACTGACGCGCGCGGTGTGCGACGCGGTGCCGGTGCCGGTGATCGCTTCGGGCGGGGTCGGCACGCTCGAGCATCTGGTCGACGGCATTCGCATTGGCGGCGCCGATGCGGTGCTCGCCGCCAGCATCTTCCACTACGGCGAATTCACGGTGGCGCAGGCCAAGGCGCTGCTGGCCAGCCGCGGGATTGCGGTGCGCCGGTGATCGGCCCACGGCACGCCGGGTCGTGGCCGGCCAGGACGCCTGGGGAGGTCCGTCTGATCGGTGGCCGCTGGAAGCGAAGCAAGCTGCCGGTGCCGGACCGCCCAGGTCTGCGGCCGACGCCCGACCGGGTCCGCGAGACGCTGTTCAACTGGCTGGGTCAGGACCTGAGTGGCTGGCGCTGCCTCGACGCCTTTGCCGGCAGCGGCGCGCTGGGCTTCGAGGCGGCATCGCGTGGTGCGGCGGAGGTCGTGCTGCTCGAGCGCGACCCCGTCCTCGTGAGCAGCCTCGTCGCCAGCCGACTGCGCCTGAAGGCCGACGAGTTGCGAATCGAAGCTGCCGATGCGATCGCGTGGATGGGCCGCTGCGCGCGGGGCCGGTTCGAGCTGGTGCTCCTCGACCCGCCGTTCGACGCCGGATTGCTCGGGCCGGCAATGTCCGCGGCGGCGCCGCTGGTGACGCCGGGCGGTTGGATGTATGTCGAAGCGGCTCAGGCGCTGGCGTCGGCGCCCCCTGGCTTCGAGCCCTGGCGCCACGGCCGTGCCGGCGGCGTGCACGCGCACCTTCTGCGTGGCAGCGGCTAAACTGCCGCCCTGCCGTCGAGGAGAACCTGGTGGTCGACCATCCGAAGCCGCTGATTGCCGTCTATCCGGGCACCTTCGATCCGATGACGCTCGGGCATGCCGATCTGATGCGCCGTGCGGCGCGGCTGTTCGACAAGCTCATCCTGGCGGTGGCCGTCGGCCACCACAAGCGCACCATGTTCACCATCGACGAGCGGCTCGAGATCGCCACCGAGATCGCGCAACCCTGTGGCAACGTCGAGGTGGCGGCCTTTCGCGGCCTGCTGCGCGACTTCGTGGTCGCCAACGACGGCAAGGTGGTGGTGCGCGGGCTGAGGGCGGTGAGCGACTTCGAGTACGAGTTCCAGATGGCCGGCATGAACCGGCAACTGATGCCCGAGGTCGAGACGGTGTTCATGACGCCCTCAGACCAGTACCAGTTCGTCAGTGGCACCTTCGTGCGCGAGATTGCCACCTTGGGCGGCGATGTCTCCAAGTTCGTGGCACCCTCGGTGCTTCGCCGCCTGAGGGATCGGGTGGCGCAAGTCACCGACGAATAGGCGCTTCCAATGGCTTTGATGATCACCGACGAATGCATCAACTGCGACGTCTGTGAACCCGTTTGTCCCAACCAGGCGATCGCCTTGGGGGAGGAGATCTACGAGATCGACGCCGATCGCTGCACCGAGTGCGTGGGCCACTTCGACGTGCCGCAGTGCGTGCAGCTGTGCCCGGTGGCCTGCATCCCGCTGAACCCCGCGCGGGTCGAGACACGCGAGCAGTTGCAGGCCAAGTACATCCGGCTGCTGACAGCGGCGGCTGCGAGCGCCTGATCCTCGCGGCAGGCCGGCCCAAGGCCGCTCAGCGGGCGCCACTCGCGGCGCGCATCGGCGGCGAGAGCGTGGGATCGGGCGGCAGCCGGGGCTTCTTCTTCTTCTTCGCCGCGTTGGCGCCCTTGGGCTTCGACGCGGCGTGCGCGGGTTGGGCCGCCGGTGCGTCGAGCCGGGCCGCACCCGCACGTGGCGATGCAGCATCGCGCTGGCGGCGCTGGACGGCCAGACGTTCGGCGAGTTCCTTTTCCCGCCGTGCAGCGTCCTGGGCCTGTCGGCGCTGCTCGACGCTGCGTGCATCGCCGACATCGACCGCCTGGCCCGCCGGGCACGGCGTGGCCGAGTACTCGCGCCCGTCGGGTCCGCAGCGGTAGACGGTGGTCGTCTGCGCGCCGCCGTCGAGGTGGGCGAGCAGCAACAGCAGCGCGAGCGATCTAATCATCCGGCTCCTCCGGCGTGTCGAGGCCCGGCGGGAGCTGGCCGGGCGGCGGTGGCTTCGGGCGAGGCGGCTTGGCATGGATCTTCGCGATCGCGCGCTCCATCGGGCCTTCCAGCAGCAGCGGCAAGGCGTCGATCGACTTGGCGATGCAGTCCAGGATCGCCTCGCGCTGTTCGGGCGCGGGTCTGCGCAGCACCCAGTCGACCACCTCCTCGCGCGTGCCCGGGTGGCCGATGCCGATGCGCAGGCGCCAGAAGTCGGGCGTGCCCAGTTGCGCGAGGATGTCTTTCAAGCCGTTGTGCCCGGCGGCGCCGCCGCCCTGCTTGATCTTCATCTGCCCGGGCAGCAGGTCGAGCTCGTCGTGCACGACCAGGATCTGCGCCGGTTCGATCTTGAAGAAACGCGCCAGCGGCGCAACGGCCTTGCCCGACAGATTCATGAAGGTCTGTGGCTGCAGCAGCCATACCGGGCTGCCGGCGTGGCTGGCGCGTCCGACGAGGCCGTGGGTGGCGCGGTCGAGCGCGAGCCGCACACCCAGCGCACGCGCGGCGGCGTCGACCCACCAGAAGCCGGCGTTGTGTCGCGTGCCCTCGTATTGCGGGCCCGGGTTGCCCAGGCCGACCAGCAGTCGGATCATCGCGCCGATTATCCCGGCGCCGCGCGCAGGGCCTGTCGGGCGCCTTCGACCAGGGCGACGCCGATGCGGTCCAGCGCGCCGGCGCGAAGTGCGGGTTCGGGCATCGAATCGGCATGCAGTCGCCACTGGTGCCAATGCAGCAGGACATCGACGAACACCTCTCCGTGCAAGGCCACCAGTTCGCCGCTGGCCAGCCACCGCGCCGCCATCTGCTCGGGCATCACGCCGATGCCCCATCCCATCACCGCCGCACGCGCATGGGCCTCGGTCGATGGCACCGACCTCGGCGCGAGCCTCGGCGCGTGGATGCCGAAGGCACGGCCCACCCAGGCGGCCGGCATGTCGTCCTTGCGGTTGAACACCAGCCAGGGCAGGGTGGCGAAGTTCGCGCGGTTCAGGCCCCTGGGCATCTCGCGCTCGACGAAGCCCGGGCTGGCCACCGCGATGTAGCGCATCGTGCCGAGCACGGTGACGCGGCAACCCCGCAGCGCCTGGGCCACCGTGCTGACGCAGCCCAGCACCGCGCCTTCGCGCAGCCAGTCGTGGGTGAAGTCCTGGTCGTCGACGATCAGCTCGAGTCCCCAGCCATCGCGCTGGCCGGCGCGAACGACGGCGTCCAGCGCCGGCAGCACCCAGGTCGCCAGGCTGTCGGCGTTGACCGCGATCGGCAGCCGTTCCTCGCCGCCCCTTGCGGTGCCCAGCTCGCGCGCGATGTCGGCGCGCAGGGCCTGCATCTGCCGCGCGTGGCGCAGCAGGACTTTGCCCGCCTCGGTCAGGCGCAACGGCCGGGCACGCACCACCAGCAGCCGCCCGAGGTGGGTCTCCAGCGACCGCAGCCGTTGCGAGACTGCGGACTGGGTGATCGAGAGCTGCTGGGCGGCGCGCTTGAAGCTGCCGGTGTCGGCCAGGGCGGCCAGGCATTCCAGGCCCGCAGGATCGAAGGCGTTCATCAGTGCCGCTAATGTTAGGACACAAATCGCGATCCGACTTCGGCCCGCAGCCCCGCCTTCTCACAATCCGCCGGTCGATTCATCGAAGGAGACAGACGACATGCGCATCGCCGTACCGAAAGAGATCAAGAACCACGAGTACCGCGTCGGTCTGACGCCGGCCAGCGTGCGCGAACTCGTCGCGCACGGGCACGAGGTCTGGGTGCAGACCGGTGCCGGCACCGACATCGGACTGACCGACGAGCAATACCTGGCTGCCGGCGCAAAGCTGGCGGCCAGTGCGGCCGAGGCCTTCGCCAAAGGCGAGATGATCGTCAAGGTCAAGGAGCCGCAACCGGCCGAGATCGCGATGTTGCGCGAAGGCCAGTTGCTCTACACCTACCTGCACCTGGCGCCAGACCCCGAGCAGACCACCGGGCTCATCAAGTCGGGCGCCGTCTGCGTGGCCTACGAAACCGTCACCGGCCCCGGTGGCGGCCTGCCGCTGCTGGCGCCGATGAGCGAGGTCGCCGGCCGCATGGCCGTGCAGGCCGGCGCCGCACACCTGGAGAAGAGCCATGGCGGCATGGGCATCCTGCTCGGGGGCGT
>Ga0209797_10001482_pt1 | contig 11828 bp, 8 predicted proteins | sample DOMMetBare3Fresh_2_FD_187472 | JGI IMG/M metagenome (GOLD analysis project Ga0209797, IMG submission 187472) | Wetland sediment microbial communities from St. Louis River estuary, USA, under dissolved organic matter induced mercury methylation -... | ecosystem: Environmental > Aquatic >...
CCGGCCTCGATGCGGCCGACGGTCCCCAGCTCGTCGGGTTGGCCGCCCTCGGTTGCGCCATCGGGCTCATGGCGGTGGCCCGGTCCCTCCGGGACGACTGGATCGCCCGCATCGACGCGGTCATCGTGGGCACCGGAGCCGGGGTGGTCCTGGTGGCGTTTCTCTGGCCCGAGCTGCGAGCCGCCGACCTCGACCTCGGCGTGGAGGCGGTCAGCGTCGTGGCCGGCCTGCTGCTGGCCTTCCTCGTCGGCGCTGCCTTCCGGCTCGCCATCACTGGAGCGTCACACCTCGCGGCCGGGCGCTTCGCCCTCGAAGGGGTGCTGGCCCTCGCGGTGGGCAGCATCCTTGTGCGCAGCTCGCAGCTCCAGCTCACCGAGTCTGACCCCGGCCGCATCGGCGCCGGGCTCTGCGCGGCGGGGGCGCTGATCGTGGCGGCCGGCGCCGTCAGCCCGTCAGCCCGTCGCATCACGGACCGGGAGCGCAGCACCGCGCACGATCTGCCCCACCGTCGGCTGATCATTCTCATCCTCGCCGCGGCGGCACCACCACTCTGCGCAGTGGTCCAGCAGCTGGGGAACCGACAGATCGACGGCCTTGTCCTCGGCGGCTTCACGATCTTCCTGCTCGTGCTGCTAGCCGTGCGGCTCGAGCTGGTCGTGCGCTCCAGCCAGGCGCAAGCGCGACGCGAGATGATCGTGCGAGAAGCGGCGGAGGCAGTTGGGTCCTCACCGGATGCTCCTGCGATCCGCCACGTGGCCCTCGAAGCCGCTCGGTCCCTCCTCGGGGCCGACCTTCGCTACGTCGCCTGGGTCGGGGTGAACGAGCGTGGCGTCACGTATCCGGTGGAGCTGGCCGGTCCCAATGGGCCGATCGACCGTGATGCATCCGGAGTTGACGATGATCTCAGCCAGCTCGCAGGGATCGGTGAGCGGTCGACGCGGGTCCTTGACGCCACCCGCGGCGAGGTGGTGATCGTGCCCGTCCCCTGCCGGATCGACGCCAGGGCGGGTCTGGCGCTGGCTGGCGTGGGTCGAGTGCCTGAGGAGGTCGACGAAGGCTTGCTCGTCATCGGGACACAAGCCGCGCTGGCCCTCGATGCAATGGTGCAGTCCCGGGAGCTGCTCGACAAGCGAAGTGAGGCCCGCTTCCAGCAGCTCGTGCGGCACAGCAGCGATGCCGTCCTCATCGTCGGACGGGATGGCCGCATCCGCTTCCAGACCCCCTCGGTCGTCCGTGTGCTGGGCTACCTCGCCGTAGACCTCGACGGCGCCGCCTTCGACCGGATCCTGCACCCCGACTCAGCGACCCACGTGGCCAACTTCCTCGATCAGCTCGCGCAGGGCGTATCGGAGACCGTGCGCACCGTCGAAGCGCGGCTGCTGCGGGCTGACGACTCCGTGATCCACGCCGAGATCGTCGGGGTGCAGCTCCTCGAGAACCCGGATGTGGACGGCATCGTGCTCACCATCCGCGATGTCACCGGACGCCGCACCCTCGAGGAGCAGCTGCGGCACCAGGCCTTCCACGATGCACTGACCGGATTGTCGAACCGAGCGCTGTTCCTCGACCGGGTCGAGCACGCACTGGCCCGCATTCGTCGTATCGACTCACCTGTCCCGGCAGTGGCCTTCGTCGACCTCGACGACTTCAAGCTCGTCAACGACAGCCTGGGCCATGGTGCCGGTGACGAGCTGCTGCGCGCCGTCGCCGACCGGCTGCGCGCCTCGCTGCGCTCCGGTGATACCCCAGCGCGTCTCGGTGGCGACGAGTTCGCGGTGCTCCTGGAGGACGCGCCGGATGCCATGGCTGTCGTGGAGGTGGCGGAGCGCATCCTCGACTCGCTGCGCACGCCCATCGTCGTCGAGGGGCGCGAGGTCTACGTGCGGGCGAGCATCGGCATCGCCACCCGCCGAGGCCCGGACACCACGCCCGAGGAGCTGCTACGGAACGCCGACCTCGCCATGTACACCGCCAAGGCCAACGGCAAGGGCTGCATCGAGATGTTCGAGCCGTCCATGCACCACCGGGCTGTTGACCGCCAGGCGATCCGCGGCGACCTCGAACGGGCGCTCGAGCGGGATGAGATCGATGTCGCCTACCAGCCCATCGTGCGCCTCGACTCCGGTGAGGTCTGGGCCTTCGAGGCGTTGGCCCGGTGGACACACCCTGAGCGGGGGGTGGTCCCACCTTCGGAGTTCGTGCCCATCGCCGAGGACACCGGGCTCATCGTCCCGCTCGGCCAGCTCGTGCTCGAGCGGGCCTGCCGGCAGCTGTCGGTCTGGCTCGGGGCCGACCCGACAGCCGCGTGGCAGATGAGCGTGAACCTCTCGGCTCGTCAGCTCCTTGCGCCGGATCTGGTCGCGACCGTTCGCGCCGCCACGGCGGCCGCCGGGCTCGAACCGACGTCGTTGATCCTCGAGCTCACCGAGTCGGTGCTGCTGTCCGACAGCGAGCGGGTCCTGCGCCGGCTGCATCGCCTGAAGGAGCTCGGTGTGCAGATCGCAATCGACGACTTCGGCACTGGCTATTCGTCGTTGAGCTATCTGCAGCGGGTGCCCTTCGACATCCTCAAGATCGACCGTGGGTTCGTGGCCGCACTGCGCCACGAGGATCCGCAGACGACCTTGGTGCGCACGATCATGGACCTGGGCCGCACCTTGGGACGGGTGGCCATCGCGGAGGGCATCGAGGAGCAGGCCGAGCTGGAGGGCCTGTTGACACTCGGGTGCGAGCTCGGCCAGGGGAAGCACTTCGGAGTTGCCGTCGACGCGGCCACCATCGAACGGGACCTCGGCCTGACCCAGGCCACCGCGTAGGCCGGGCCCTGGCTGGTCGGGGCATCCCTCAGCGCGGGGCGAGGTGGAACTGTGGCACGGGCGCGTGGGCCAGCTGGGGATCGGGGTCGTCGAGCAAGGCGAGGGCGTGCTGGCGGTCGGCGTCGGTGTAGGGAGCGGTGTCGGTGCAGAACTCCACGAGGATACGACTCGGGTCGAGGGTGTAGATGCTGACGCAGAAGCCGTGGTCGATCTCCACCGCGTCGTGACCGTGGTCGAGCCAGCGCTTCTTGCGCCCCTCGATGTCGTCGAGGTCTCGGGCGTGGAACGCGATGTGGTTGACCCATGGCTCCAGGCCTAGACCCGTGGAGATGGCAGGGTCGAAGGAGGTCATGCGGTCGTCATGCAGCTCCCAGAACGCGATCAGCGCCGGCGCTTCGCCGTCGCTGATCGGACCGGTGGCGTAGAAGGCGTGCTTGGCCCAGCCGCCGGGGACATCGGTGGGGGCCGCCTGAGCCTTCACGAGCTCGAAGCCCATGACGTTGGTGTAGAAGCGGTGGGTCTCGGCGAGGTCGCGCACAGCGACAGCCACGTGGTGATACGCCATCGGGGTGAGCATCGCGTACCGTCGCCCTCCATGCGAGCGCGCCGTCGGGTTGTCGTTGGCTGGTTGGCGGTCGGTCTCTACGCGGCCGCCCTTCTCGCTGTGGCCGCGACCACCAGCAACGGCTCGCTGGAACCGGGTGAGCGGGCCGATGACGGCACCGCGGCACGTGAGCTCATCTCGGCGGGGAGGCGGTCGCGCACGGCCAGCTTCGTCCGGTTCGGCACCTTCGAACGTCGCAGTGAGGTCACCGGGGCGGTGATCAGCTCAGCGGACGTCCTCGCCCAGCAACCCCCCCGCCGGATCCACCGCCAGCTGGGTGGGGTCGATGGGCGCGACGACGACCGCATCGTCGTCTGCCCCGCCCCACCGCCGGGGCAGGGCGCGTCCGCCTGCCGGCTCGGCGAGCCCGGAGGGCCGACCTACGACGAATCCGTGGCAGCCGAGCTGGACGGGCTGCGCTCGATCCTCCTGGGTCCTGCACCGCTGTATGCGGTCGCACGGGGCGGCGACGACGGCTGCTTCGACCTGGCGCAGCGGCGAGTGGATCCCCGCGCCCCGTTCGGCATCGAGGCCCGGTTCTGCTTCGATCCAGCCAGCGGTGCCCCTGCCGGGAGCCGCGTGCACTACGCGGGCGGCATCGTCGAGGTCGTCTCCGTCACGGAGATCCGCGGCGTCGTGACCGACCGCGACCTGCAGCCTTGAGCGAGGGGCACGGGAGGACGGAGGTCACGGCATTGTCCCGGGTCCTTGCGTCTCCGGTTCGATGCGGTTGGAGGGAGTCGCAACCCCCGTCCCATTCCCGTGCGACCGGCGGGGGGCGATGACCGCCGGTCACTAGGCCTATCGACCTATCTGGAGACCACCTTGAGTGGTTTTCGCCCCCGGTATGTCGACGGAACGGCCACGCGGTGCTCACGCTGCGTGAGGTGCAGCACCCGTTCGTCGACCCTCCTAGCCTGGTCGGATGCTCGGCGGCCCCGACCTTCTCGCCTACCTGGTGCTCGCCCTCGGGGCCTCGATGGCGGGCGGCAGCATCCTGGCCCTGGTGCGTCCCCCGGCGACCCGGGGCGAGGGCGACCTCGAGCGGGCGCCGGTCCTGCGCACCGTGGCCTTCGCCACCATGGGGGTGGTGGCGGCGTTGTGGGCGCTCGCCTCGCTCCTGGCCGGCTGAGCTTCAGGTGCGGCGCAGCTGCAGCCCCAACGACACGAGCGTGTCCAGGGGGCGGTTGTAGCCGCGTTCGAGGTGGTGGATGCCGTGCAGGGTGGAGGGTCCTTCGGCGGCGGCAGCGGCGATGACCGAAGAGAACCCGGCGCGCACGTCGGGGATCGTGACCTCAGCGCCCTGCAGCTTGGAGACGCCGCGCACGACGGCGGAGTGCACGGCGGACGAGTCGTGGAATCTGCAGGCCGGTCCTCCGAGGCAGGTGTCGAACAGCTCGATCTCCCCGCCCATGGCCTTGAGGGCGTCGACGTAGCCGAGGCGGTCCTCGTACACGGTCTCGTGGAGCACGGACATGCCGTCGGCCTGGGTCATCAGCACGATGAGGGGCGGCTGCCAGTCGGTCATGAACCCTGGATGGGTGTCGGTCTGGACGGCCGAGGGTCGCAGCCTGGTGGCTCCGGCTTTGATCCACTCGTCGTTGATCTCGAACACGGCTCCCATCCGCTGCAAGGTGTTGATGGCGGTGACCATGCGACCTTGGGCGCAGCCCCCCACCCGGACCTCGCCGCCGGTCATGAGCCCAGCCACGAGGTAGCTGAAGGCCTCGAGCCGGTCGCCCTGGAGGTGCACGGTGGCTCCGGTGAGCGACTCCACACCCTCGATGACGAAGCGTCGGTCGGGGCGCAGGGCGATGTGGGCGCCCATGCGCTGGAGGAACAGCGCCAGCTCCACCACCTCCGGCTCGGTGGCCGCGTTGTGGATCACCGTGCGGCCCTCGGCGCACACCGCTGACAGCAGCACCGTCTCGGTGGCGCCCACGGACGGATAGGGCAGGGTGATCCGGTTCCCGCGGAGCCGGCCCGCGATGCGGGCCGTGATCCCTTGAGGCTCCACCTCCACCTCGGCGCCCATCTGCTGGAGGGCGCTGACATGGAAGTCGACCGGGCGACGGCCGATGCGGTCGCCGCCGACGAGGGGTACGAAGGCTTCATGGGCACGGTGGAGGAGCGGTCCGAGCAGCAGGATGGGGATGCGGTTCAGCCCGGAGAACTCGAGGGGGACGCGCGGGACGGGCTGCGGGGTGGGGACCACGGTGATGGAGTCACCATCGATGACCACCTCGAGGCCGATGGAGCGCAGGATGTCGGCGGTGATGCCGACATCACCGACATCCGGCGTGTTGGTGATGGTGGAGGGTGAATCGCCCAGGAGGGCCGCCACCATGTGCTTGGTGACGGCGTTCTTGGACCCGGCCACGCGGACATCGCCCCGCAGCGGCCCACTGGGCTCGATCCGCCACGCCGGCACCTTCGGATCGGCGGTGACCGACGGGGAGGCCTCGTCCATGGGGGCAAGGGTAGCCCTCAGGTTCTCTCCCGAACGGCGGCGGAGCCGTGCGCTCAGATGGCGTCGGGGCCCATCTCCCCGGTACGGATGCGCTGCACCGCACCGACGTCGGTGATCCAGAGCTTGCCGTCGCCGATCTTCTCCGTGCGAGCGCTGGCAACGAGCGCGTCGGTGATGGCATCCACCTGTGCGTCGTCGGCCAGGATCTCGATCTTGATCTTCGGCACGAACTCGACGGTGTACTCCGCCCCTCGGTACACCTCGGTGTGGCCGGATTGACGTCCGAAGCCCTGCACCTCGGTGACGGTGATGCCATTGACGCCCGCTCCCTTGAGGGCCTCCTTCACGTCGTCGAGCTTGAACGGCTTGATGACTGCGGTGATCAGCTTCACGGTGCTCCTGTCGCTCAGGTCGAGTATGCCGTCTCGGCGTGGAGGGAGAGGTCGAGGCCCCGGTCCTGCTGCTCGTCGCTCGCCTTCAGGCCGATGGTGGCCTCGATCACCTTGGCGATGGCGAAGCTGACGACGAAGGCATAGACGAGGGTGACGACCGACGCCACCACCTGGTCCTTGATGAGCTCGACGCCGCCACCGGAGATGAACAGGCCAGGTTCGGCGACGACGGCGTTGATGGCTGGATCAGCGAACAGCCCCAGGATGACAGAGCCGAAGAGGCCGCCGACGAGGTGCACAGCGATCACGTCGAGGCTGTCGTCGAACCCGAACCGGGCCTTGAGCCCGAGAGCGAGGTAGCAGACCGCGCCCGCGCCGAAACCGATGTAGATGGGGGCCATGCCACCCACGAACCCGGCGCAGGGGGTGATGGCGACCATGCCGGCGACGGCCCCAGACGCCGCGCCAAGGGTTGTCGCATGGCCGTTCTTCAGCTTCTCGACGAGGAGCCAACCGAGCATGGCGGCGGACGGGGCGAGGATCGTGTTGATCAGCGCCTGGGCGGCGATTCCGTCGGCAGCGAGCGCCGAACCAGCGTTGAAGCCGGCCCAGCCAAACCAGAGGATCCCGGTGCCGAGCACGGTGAAGGGAAGGTTGTGGGGCGGCATCGGCTCGTGTGGGTAGCCCTTGCGCTTCCCGATCACCAGGATGACGGCGAGGGCGGCGGCGCCGGCGTTGATGTGCACCACTGCGCCACCGGCGAAGTCGAGGGCGCCCATGTCGGCCAGCCACCCGCCGCCGAACACCATGTGGGCGACGGGGCCGTACACCAGCACCAGCCACACCGCGATGAAGGTGGCGTAGCCGGCGAACTTGAGGCGATCGGCCGTGGCGCCGGTGATGAGGGCTGGGGTGATGATGGCGAAGGTCATCTGGTAGGCGCAGAAGAGCACGAACGGGATGCTGAGGAACCCGAGGAAGCTGTCGGGCCCGCCCGGGGCGCCGCCGATCCCGACGTCCTTGAGGAAGGCGAAGTCGAGGTTGCCGATGAACCCGCCGTTGCCGGCATCGCCGAAGGCGAGGCTGAAGACGATGACGGCCCACAGGACCCCGAGGATGCCCATGGCGAAGATGTTCTGCATGAGCATGGCCAAGACGTTCTTGCCGCGCACCATGCCGCCGTAGAAGAACGCCAGCCCGGGGGTCATGAACAGCACCAGGGCTGTCGACATGAGCATCCAGGCGGTGTTGCCCGAGTCCAACGTGAAGTCCACGGTCGCTCCTTGATCCAGTGACGAGGGGGGCGGCGTCAGAGTTGTGTACGGGTGTTTCGGGCAGGTTTCCGGTTCTGCCCCTCTTCGTGAACTGTCAGCCGAGGCCGACGAGCTCCGCCGACCGCGTCCACAGGGCCTCGGCGAGGGCACCGTCCCGGGCTGCGGCCGAGAGCTTGTGATCCGAGCGGCGCGACTGCACGACGTAGCTGCCGCTGGTGGTGGCGAAGGCGGGGTCGGTGGCCACGGCCAGCGAGGTGCGGGCGCCCACCTCGGGGGGCTTCAGGAAGAGGCCAACCAGCGTGCCCACCAGCTTGGGAGGAGCGCCGAGGTTGGTGCGCACCCCGCCGGGGTGGACGCTGTTGGCCGTGACGTTGGTGCCCTCGAGGCGGCGAGCAAGGGCGCGGGTGAAGAGGATGTTCATCAGCTTCGTCTCGCCGTAGCGCGGGAGGCCGAGCAGCCCGTAACCCCGTGTTGCCTCAAGATCGTCGAGCCGCAGCTTGCCCATCTTGTGCGCCTGGGAGGCGACGTTGACGATGCGCGCCGCCGCGCTGGCTTCCAGCCGCGGCAGCAGCAGGCTGGTGAGCAGGAACGGGCCGAGATGGTTCACGGCCAGCATCACGTCGTGGCCCTCGGTGGTCTCCTCCCGGGAGCGGATGGTGATGCCGGCGTTGTTCACGAGCACGTCGAGGTGGTCCAGCGCCTCGGTGATCTCAGCCGCCGCCCGGCGGACGTCGGCTTGGAGGCCGAGGTCGCACAGCACGATCTCCGTCGAGGCCGTCGGCATCGAGGCGTCGATGTCCGCCTTCGCCGCCGCCGCCCGATCGGCGTTGCGACACAGGAGCACCACGTGGAACCCCAGCCTGGCAAGACCTCGGGCCGTCTCCAGCCCGATGCCGGCGTTGGCACCGGTGACCACGGCGGTCTTCGTCACGGTGGGAGCCACGCCACATCATGGCCTCACCCAACCACCGGCGGTCGGCGCCGATGGGACCGGTGACGGCGCGATTCCGACTGGGGTCGGGCGATGCGGTAATGCTACCGGTGTTCGATGTGGACAGACGAAGGGGCGCGGTGACCGGTTCGGCGGGCTCAGTGCCCTTGCGAGACCGAGCGATCGGACTTCTGCGGTCGGCGAAGGGGCCCTTGGTCCGCGTCGGCGCGGGGTCGGCGTTCCAGTCGATGCCGGTGCGCATGGCGCGCCGCGTCGTGTTCCGAACGCGCCCGTCCGACGTGGTGGCCATCATCGAGTCCATCGAGGCCACCGGGGTGCGGTGCTGGGTGGCCGGCGGGTGGGGGATCGACGCACTGCTCGGGCGCCAGACCCGGCGCCACAACGATCTCGATCTCTGCATCGACGTCGCGGACGACGGCGAGGCCCGCGCCGCGGCTGCGCTCGAGCACCTCGGGTACCGCGTCACCTCCGAGCGGGCTGACAGCGGGCCCCTCTTCCCTGTGCGGGCCGTCTACCGCGACTCGTCGGGCCGAACCATCGACCTGCTGCTGGTGGCGACGGCCCAAGGTGGCGGTGACGTTGATGGCGGCGTGCCGGTCTTGGAGCCAGACTCGCTCTCCACGGGGCGGATCTCCGAGCGATCGGTCGGGTGTCTGTCGCCGGCCGTCCAGCTTCGAGCTCACATGGGGTACGTCCCGCAGATGCGTGATCGCGTTGATGTCGAACGCCTCTGCTCGCAGCTGGCCATCGAGCGCCCGGTGCCCTATCGACAGCCCGTCTCGAGCGAGGTGCCGACGATCCGCCGTCGTCTGGCAGCGCTGCTCGGGGTGGCGGCCCAGCTCGGTGTCCCGTCGCGGGCCGCCACGGCCCTCGTCGTGCCGGTGCCAGCGGCCCAGGTTGTCGTCAGCGCTTGCGGCGGTGTCGGGCCCGGCGACCTCCCGGCGCACGTCACCGTGCTCTTCCCGTTCGTTCCCGTCGGCCGGGTGGACCGGCACCTCGAGGGTTCGCTGGCCACCCTGTTCGCGAGCACCCCGGCGTTCTCGTTTCGCCTGGCGCGGATCTCGAGCTTCCCCGGCACGGTCTACCTCGAGCCCGAGCCGGCGCACGACTTCGTCGGGCTCACCCAGGCCGTCACCCGGCGCTGGCCCTCCTTCCCGCCCTACGAGGGCGCGTTCGACGCGGTGATCCCCCATGTGACGCTGGGCCACGGGGTCGGCCCCGCCGACTTGGAGCCGACGGTGGCGCCCCATCTGCCGATCGACGCCACCGCCACCGAGGTCGTGCTGATGGCTCGTGATCGGCTTGGCAGCTGGGCACCCCGGTCCCGCTTCCCGCTCGCCGGAGCTACCGAGCAGTGAGCCCCGATCCGACCGAGATCGGCGACGGCATCCCCAGCGACCTTGCCAGCGCGGCCCCGAGGCCTGGAGGGCTCTTGGGGAACGCCTCGGCGCTGCTCGCGGGCCGGTTGGCGATCGCCGCGATGGGCTGGGCGGGCACGGTGTTCATCGTCCGGACCCTCACGACCGACGAGTTCGGCCGGTTCTCGTTCGTCTTCGGCCTCCTCGGGATGATGAGCATCATCACCGAGCTCGGGATGGGTCGAGTCGCCATCGGCGGCGTGCTCAACGAATCCCACGACCGGGCCGCTTTTGCGGGCACCTACATCGTGCTGCGGACGGTGCTGGGCGGGGTCGGCTACCTGGCGGCGCTGGCGTTCGTGATCGTGGCCGGCTACCCGCAGGAGGTGGTCGGCGCTACCGCCCTGGCCGGCATGGTCCTGTTGGTTGCCACCCCGTCGCATGCCTACGACGTCGCATTTCAAGCTCACTTGCGGATGGGACGCGTCGCCCTAGCCGGGGTGATCGGTCAGGCGGCGCAGCTGGCGCTGACCGTGGCTGTGGCGACGGCTGGCGGTGACCTGCTGTGGTTCATCGTCCCCGCCATCGTCGGAGAGGTCGTGATCCTCGCCGTCAAGCTCCCGCAAGCCAGGCAGCTGGTGCCGTTCCACTACACCATCCAGCCCAGGGCATGGGCGGCGTTGATGCGGGAGGCCGTCCCGCTGTCCATCGGCGGCGCCTTCGAGACCATCTACTACCGGATCGACACCGTGCTGCTGTCCAAGCTGGACACCTTCGCAGCGGTCGGCACCTATGGCGTGGCCTACAAGTTCGCCGACCTGGCCCGCTTCGTCGCGACGGCGCTCACCGTGCCGATCCTCACCCTGTTGGTCCGGGCCTGGCCCGACGACCCGGCGGCGTTCCGCGAGACCATCCGGCGGGGTGCCGGCTACCTCGCGTTCTTCGCCGGGCTGCTGGTGGTCGATGTTTCCGGTCAGGTGATTGCCCCCGGCTTTGTGGACGTGCACATCCACGGTGTGGAGGGCATTGATCTTCTCAACGGGGTGGACGCGGTCACCGACGTCGCGCGGCGTCTTCCCAAGTACGGGGTCACGGCGTTTTGTCCCACCTCGGTGGCCTGCACACCTCAACGGCTGACAATGCTCCTCGACGGCGTCACGCGTGCGCGAGCGGCGCTGTCGCCCTCGTCGGCGCGGGTGTTGCCTGCACACCTGGAAAGTAACTACATCAACCCGGAATGGAACGGCGCGCAGCCGCTTCACTGCCTCCGCACTTACCAGCCGCCGGGCCACGGGCCCGAGGGCGATTTTTCCAGTGACGAAATCCTGCGGGCGATCATCGCGCATCGGCCGAGTGTGGGCATCGTGACGCTGGCGCCGGAACTGCCCGGCGGTCTGGATTTCGTTCGCGATCTGGTCAAGGCGGGCCATCGCGTCTCGCTTGGGCACACCGGCGCGACCTACGAGGAGGCGCGGGCGGCGATTGCCGCGGGTGCGCACCACGCGACCCATCTCTTCAATCGCATGTCGTCGCTGACGTCCCGCTCGCCCGGCGTGGTCGGTGCCGTTCTCGAGTCTGATGCCGTCTCAGCCGAGGTGATCTGCGACGGGTATCACGTCCATCCTTCGCTGGTCTCGATGGCGATTCGGTTGAAGTCGCCCGGGCGCATGATGGCGATCACCGACGGGACGGCCGCCGCGGGCCTGCCGGTCGGCTCACGCGCGCACCTCGGCGATCAATCCATCATCACGGGTGAACAGACGGCCACGCTCGAGAATGGCACTTTGGCCGGCAGCGTGCTGACCATGGATGGGGCGTTCCGGATGCTCGTGTCGCGACTTGGATTGCCGCTGTCCGCCGCGGCCCGGATGTGTTCCACGACGCCGGCAGCGGCGATGAACGCACGCGAGATCGGGTCCATTGAGGTGGGGAAGGCGGCGGATCTGGCCGTCTTGAACCGGG
>Ga0209797_10001483_pt1 | contig 11812 bp, 13 predicted proteins | sample DOMMetBare3Fresh_2_FD_187472 | JGI IMG/M metagenome (GOLD analysis project Ga0209797, IMG submission 187472) | Wetland sediment microbial communities from St. Louis River estuary, USA, under dissolved organic matter induced mercury methylation -... | ecosystem: Environmental > Aquatic >...
TGAAACGGCCAAAGGTTATAACCACGGACTTTAGCAAGTTGTTTCTTATTTAGTTTGCGCGGAAAGGTGCAAGAGTGGTTGAATTGGCAGCATTGGAAATGCTGTGAGCCTTAACGGGTTCCGTGGGTTCGAATCCCACCCTTTCCGCCATTATGGCTTCAGGCTCCGCACAATGTTTGTGTTGTGAACTCCGCTAGGCGAGGAATCGAGCAACGGTAGCAATATCAAGCGTGTGTTGCGATCAAGTCTGAAGCCACCAAATTTCGGCGAGAGCCTTTTATGATTTACGGGTTCATCGCGTTAAAAAGCCGAGGTGCCAACCGAGAGCTTTTTTGGTTTCATTATATTCTACCGCATCGTTTTTGAGTTTAATTTCCCATCAGAATGATAGCCGGCGTAGTGTTGGCTTTTGTAGAATGACCGATTAATGGGTACAGAGCTTAAGGCCAATACTACGATTTCGCATTACCGCCTCGGCAATAAGATCGCAGCCGGCGGAATGGGTGAGGTCTATCTTGCCCACGACATCAATCTCGATCGTAAAGTCGCCATCAAATTCCTCCACGATGAGCTGAGTCACGACGCCGATAAGCTAAAGCGCTTTGTGCAGGAGGCTAAGGCTGCGTCAGCGCTGAATCATCCGAATATTCTCACGGTTTACGAGATCGGCGAGGTTGACGGCAAAAACTATATCGCCACCGAATGGATCGAAGGAAAAACTCTGCGAGATCAAATCTCTCCTGAGGGCCCGATGCCGCTTAGGAAAGTCTTAAAGACCGCGATCCAGGTCGGTGAGGCTCTGGCAGCCGCTCACGCGGCAGGAATAATACACCGCGACATCAAGCCTGAGAACATAATGATCCGCAATGATGGTTACGCCAAAGTGGTTGATTTTGGGCTTGCCAAACTGACCGAACCAGTCGCCGCGGCGGCCTCGACCGACGATGCGACGCGAGATCTAATCAACACAACACCGGGGATCATTATGGGAACTGTCTCGTATATGTCGCCGGAGCAGGCTCGCGGGCGAGTCATCGACGCCCGAACTGACATTTTCAGCCTTGGGGTTGTTTTATATGAGCTCTTGACCAATCGGCAGCCCTTTACAGGTGAAACGACCAGCCACGCGATCGTTGCGATCCTCGAGAAAGAGCCGCAACCGTTATTCGTAATGGGCCACAACATACCGGTCGAACTCGAGCGCATCACTTTGCGTGCGCTTGAAAAAAATGTGGACGACCGCTACCAGACCGCCAAAGAACTGGTCGATGATCTCATTGCACTTCGCAAGCAGCTTGAGTTTGAAGAGGAGCTAGAACGCACAGGCTCGCCAAATAGCGTGATGCCGACCCGGATGCTAATGTCGGACGCAATCGAACGCGTCGAGCCGGACAATACAATCGCAGTCCTTCCATTCCTAAATATGAGCCGAAACGAGGACGGTGATTATTTTTCCGACGGCCTTGCCGAAGAGCTCTTAAACGTCCTTTCTAAGATCCAGGGACTGAGAGTTGCGGCACGAACTTCAGCATTTGCGTTTAAAGGAACGCAGACAACGATCGCCGAGATCGGTAAGGCACTGAATGTTGGGTCCGTGCTCGAGGGTAGTATTCGGATCTCCGGAAATCGGGTTCGGATATCGGTTCAGCTTATTAAAGTTGCGGATGGCTATCATATTTGGTCTCAAACGTACGATCGAACGATGGACGACATTTTTGCCGTTCAGGACGACATTGCCGAATCAGTCGTCGAAGAATTACGCGCTATGCTTCTTGGCGAAGTGCCAGGTTCCGATGCGAGTAAACAGGTAATGATCGAAGTTGCAAACGCGGTTAAGGGTCGTGCGGCGAATCCTGAGGCTCAGCGCCTTATGCTACTTGGTCGCCATTTTCTAGATCGGACAACCCGTGAAGACACGGAAAAGGCGGTGGAGTTTTTCCACGAAGCACTTGATCTGGATCCAGGCTACGCACTCTGTTGGGCGGAACTGGGTCGAGCATATTCGATAGAGGCGGGCAGGGTATGGGTTCCGGTAAGTGAGGGATTCGACCGTTCGAGAGAGGCGACACTCAAGGCTCTGACATTGGAACCGGACCTCGCTGAGGGCCACGCTCAGCTGGGTCGGATTCTATTGTCTTATGATTGGGACCTGGTCGGAGCCGCCGTTTCGTACAAACGGGCTCTGAATCTCGCGCCCGGGAGTTCATCGGTTCTGGATGGTGCCAGTGTGCTTTCGTATAAGCTGGGCCGGCTCGATGAGGCACTCGAACTAAGCAATCGCGTTCTCATACAAGACCCGTTAAGTGCCGCCTTTTGGCACAACCACGGCCTGACGTGCCACGCTGCCGGCCTTTTAGTTGAGGCTGAAATGGCATTTCGAAGAGCTATCGAACTAGTGCCGCAAAGGGCCGTTTCGCACGCTTTGCTGGCACTTGTGATGCTCGATCAAGACAAGGCCGATAGTGCCTTTGAACAAGCGGTGCAGGAACCTTACGAAATGTGGCGAATATGGGCGATGGCGATCATAAATTTTGCGGCCGGAAACAAGGGCGATGCCGACGAAGCGCTCGTAAAATTGACTGCGGAACATGCCGAAGGGAATTCGTATCAGATCGCCGAAGTATTTGCGATGCGTGGGGATGTCGATCAGGCCTTCGAATGGCTGGAGCGGGCGTTTGACGAACGAGACTCCGGTTTGACACACGCCAAGATCAATCCGCGTTTCAGGCCGCTATACGGTGAACCGAGATGGACGGAATTGCTAACAAGGATCGGCTTTAAGCCATGAGCGAGGGCCACTAACTCTGGTTATCAGGTCGTGGCGCCAATCGCCACGACCCTAATGTAATTACAATTAGCCGCCCGTGTTGGGTTCCTGAATCGATCCTGTGTTGGGTTCCTGGACATTACCAGTGTTCGGTTCCTGTACATTACCAGTATTCGGTTCCTGAAGAGAAGCGTCAGAGCTCGTCCCTGGGATAGCTCCCGTATTTGGCTCCTGTATTGCACCTGTGTTCGGCTCTTGAGCATTACCGGTGTTCGGCTCTTGTTTGTTGTTCATATTGTATCTCCTATTTTAAATCTAACTAAAAACAAGTCGATGACTATTTCACGTCTTCCACAAACCACAGTGATCTGCACTGCACCTCGGACAGAAACATAGTCCTACACGACAATTACGTCTAGACCTCATACTGTATCTCTCACACATTTCGTTGTCAATAATTATTTTAGCCCTCATTTTCCGCCGCTCGGCCGGTTCGGCCTGAACATTACCATTCGTCTTGAACTGGTAACCGAATCAATCGAAACTCAAGTTTTTTTCGGTATTTTTCACGGCCTCGGAATTTGGGTGAGGTGACTTTATTTCCGAGTCAATTGCCAATTACAATGCGCTAAATTAAGATTAGATATCCGTAGTTTTGTTTATCTATGTCTTATCAGGTGATCGCCCGCAAATGGAGGCCGCAAACCTTTGAAGAAGTGACCGGTCAGGAAGTAATTACGAGGACGCTGCGAAACGCTCTCGAATTTGACCGTCTCCATCATGCTTACCTGTTTTCCGGAGCCCGAGGTGTCGGTAAGACGACGACCGCCCGCATTCTTGCCAAGGCTCTGAACTGCCATAAGACTGACAAACCAAACCTGTCGCCGTGTCTATTGACCGATCCGACGGCTTGTCCGTCGTGCATTGAGATCTCGGAGAGTCGCTCGATGGATGTGCTTGAGATCGACGCCGCTTCGCACACGGGAATCGACGACGTTCGCGGGACGATCATCGAGAATATCAACTTTAACCCGGCGCGCGATCGTTTTAAGGTTTTTATCATCGACGAGGTTCACCAACTTTCAAAACCGGCGTTCAACGCTCTTTTGAAAACGCTCGAGGAGCCGCCCGACAATGTCGTTTTCGTGATGGCGACGACCGAACTGCACAAGGTGCCGGAGACGATACTTTCGCGGTGTCAGGAATTCGAATTTCGCACCATTCCGCTGCAAAAGATTTTAGATAGGCTGAAATTGATCGCCGATGCCGAAAAGATCGAGATCTCGGACGATGCTTTGCGCGAGCTGGCTCGCTCGGGCGAGGGCTCGATGCGCGACGCTCAATCAAATTTCGATCAGGTTATTAGCTTTTCTGGCGAGGCGATCTCAGCAACCGATGTGACCAATGCCCTCGGTTTTGCGGGCGTCGAGATCTTGACGAATACGATAAATGCGATCGCCGGTCGCGAGCCGCGTTCGGTGCTGAGTGTCGTTGACGACCTGATCTCCCGCGGCCACGATCTTCGAAATTATTGCCGCGATCTGCTCGGACTTTTTCGCGACCTATTGGTTTTCAAGGTCGCGGGCGACGACAAACAACTTTTCGAGGGATCTGTTTTCGGCGAAGACGAGATGCGTCAGATGGCCCTGTCGTTCACCGAAGCCGACTTGTTGCGGTTTTTCAATTCGCTCTGTGAAACGGAGGCCAGTCTTCGCGAGGCCGCTCATCCGCGATACGTCCTTGAGATCGGGCTTGTTAAACTGATCGAAATGCGGAGCGTCGCGGGCGTCGAGAATATTCTCAAAAGGCTTGATGAATTATCGTCAGATGTCTCGCATTCCTCATCGCCGCCAGCTAGCAGTGCTGCAGCTGCATCGTCTTTCGCCTCGACAGAAAAAAAAACTCTGAAAACTGAGCCGGCCGCTCCGCCGAACGATGCTCCGGCCGCACGAGAGGCCGAACGCACATCGGTCGAGGCAGCGGCTCCCAAGGAAAATCCTATTGACGTAAAACCCGTTGTCGAGCCGTTCAATCCACCGATTATTCGATTGCGTGCTCTTTCTGCCGAAGAACTTGAGCACATTGTGGATGACAAGCTTGACGACGCTTACGAAGAAAAACTAACGTTGACGGGCGACGATCTATTACCTATTCGGGATTCTGAGGCGATTGTAGACGCCCTTTTACGCGATACCTATCTAACGAAACGCGAAGCGCCTAAGCCGTCGGCAACCAACGGTTATTCTGCGGCCGCCGCGGTACCGGCGTTTGACGTTGCCAAACTCAGGGAGGAATTTGCTCCAAGCGAGGACGTTGTCGAATTGCCGACCCTCGGCTCCGACCCGTCCGAAGATGAATTGCTCCAATTTGCGACGGCACATCCGGTCGTAAGAACTGCGATGCGGGTATTTAGAGCAAAGATAGTCGAAGTGAAAAAGAATGCGTGACTGACACAAGGTCTATTTTCGGCGGACGATTTGTCGAACCTGACGGCCGCATTTTCGTATTAGTTAACAGATTTGGCAAAATTATCGCAACATTAATGACGAAACACACCAGCTCGGCCCAATTGCGTTTTTTCTCTGTTGCGATAGTATTTCTCGTCGCGGTCGTCTCCGCATTTTCCCAAACGCCAGAGCCGTTCTCGATCAACAATTCGCCATTGCCGGCGCCGACGGGCTTTGTAAATGATTATGCAGGCGTAGTCGATGCCGGAACCAAGCAGCAGCTTGAAACAAAGCTGAAGAATCTCAAGGAAACAACAAGTCCGTCGGTCGAAATCGCCGTGGCTGTCGTCAAGACAACCGGCGACCGTCCGATCTTCGATTATTCGCTGGCCGTCTCTCGTGGGTGGAAGATTGGCTCGAAATTAGATGATAATCCGAGCGCTCTGCTGCTTGTCGCAATTGACGATCGCAAATATTTCACACAGGTCAGCAAGGATCTAGAGGACGAAATGCCTGACGGCGTTGTCGGCAGCCTTCAAAGACAATATTTAGTACCGGAATTTAAAAAGGGAAACTATGGCAAGGGCATTTCCGACACCGTTGACGCGTATATTGCAACGATTCGGAAGAAAGGTACGGCCCCGGCGACGACGCAGCAGCCAACGGCGGGAAATAAGGAATCGGATAGCGGCGGGATGTTTAGTATTTTTTGCTGCGCAATTATAATTCTGATTATCCTGATCATTATTTTCAGCAAGTCCAAAGGGGGACCGACAAAGGGCGACCGCGACCGCTGGGGCGGCGGGGGATTTGGATCGGGTGGCGGAGGTGGTTCGAGTGCGTTGCCGTGGATAATTGGCGGCATACTCGGGTCGGGCGGATCGAGCGGGTCGTCATCCTCAAGCGATTGGGGCGGCAGCAGTGGCGGCTGGGGTGGATTTGGTGGCGGCGGTGATTTTGGCGGTGGCGGCGCAGGCGGAGATTGGTAAGCGATGAAACAATATTTTGAAGCATTTATTGACGATCTAAAGGCGACGCACGGCAAAAATTTATCTTGCGTCATATTATACGGCTCGGCGGCGGCCGGTGATTTTGTGCCAAAACAATCGGATTACAACATACTGATCGCGTTGCACAAAATAGGCCCCGAGGACCTCAGAAATGCACACGCGTGCGTTCGCGAATGGGCGCGATTGGGTCATCCGATACCTGTTTATTTCACCGTGTCCGAATTGCAAAACGCCTCGGACGTGTTCCCGATCGAATTTCACCAGATGAGCGTTGCACGAAAAGTGCTTTACGGTCCCGACGTGCTTGCCGATATTAAGATATCGGATAAATTCCTTCGTCTTCAGACAGAGTACGAGTTACGGAGCAAGCTGATCCAGCTTCGGCGACAGTATATTCCGGCGTCAACGTCAGTCGATGGCCTCAAGAAACTGATGGCCGAAAGTCTATCGAGCTTTGCGTCACTGTTCCGCGCGGTATTGATCCTCAAGGGACTCGATCCGCCCGCAACCAAGCACGAGATCGTCGCGCTGACGGCGAATCAGCTTAAGATAGATGGAACACCGTTTGAAAAAATATTCAATATCCGTGAGAATAATTTCACTGTTAAATTAAATGAAACCAGCGCTAACACGCTTTTTGGCGACTATATGCACCAGATCGAAAACGTGATAAATGCGGTAGATTCCATTGGAAACTAGTTTGTTATTAATGTGATTATCAGGAGAACAAAAATGAAAAAAGCAATTCTATTATCTATTGTGATGTTTGCGGCATTGGGCCTCAGCGGCTGCAGCTACAACGAGCTGACGGCGAAGCAACAGACTGTTAAGGCTAAGTGGTCAAACGTCGAAAGCTCGTTGCAGAGGCGTGCAGATCTGATCCCGAATCTGGTTGAGACCGCCAAGATGGCCGGTGTCCAGGAACAGGAAGTGTTTGGGCAGATCGCCGATGCGCGTTCACGATTGTTAAATGCCACGGCAGCCGCGCCGGCTGCTGCTGACGGAGACAAAACACCTGAGCAGAAGCAGGCCGTGATCGACGCCAACAACAGTTTCGGCGGCACGATCGGTCGACTTTTGAGTTTGCAGGAAAACTATCCGGTTCTGAGGTCAAACGAGGCGTTTATGAAGGTTCAGGACGAGTTGGCTGGAACCGAGAACCGAATCAACGCGTCGCGAATGGATTACACTGACGCGGTAAATGCGTACAACACGACCCGAAACTCATTCCCGGCAGTTATCACAGCGGGACTGCTCGGTTTTAAGGAGCAGCCGTATTTTGAAGCCGAACAGGGCGCGCGAACGGCACCGCAAGTCGGGGACGCAAACTCAATGCGTCGGCCAACCACTCAACCGGGTGCACCTGCCCCGGCCGCGCCTGCAGCACCGGCCCCTGCGAATACGGCCCCGGCTGCCAATGTAAATAAATAGAGTTCAAACTAAGCACGAGCTCTATATTATTGCGAAACAATCGAAAAGCCTGCCGTTCGTCTAGAACGCGCAGGCCTTTACTTTTACAAACCGTAATTATTGTTTCGGCAAAAGATCGACGTAATCCACGACGCCGACGATTGCTGAGTCTATCGCAGCTCCGGGTTTGCCCGTCGCAGCTGTCGATGCCGACCAGCCTTCCTGTGCGATCACAACGATGTCGCCCTCACCCGAGTTGACCGAATCGAGAGCGATGCAGGTGTAATCCATATCCTCGCCCTCGGGCGTGATCTGGCGGCAAAGCATCACACGCGTCCCCTCGTAACGCTGATTCTTCTGCGTAGCGACTACATTTCCGATGACTCTTGCTAAAAGCATTTTTAACCTTGGAACACGTGGGCGTCAGAGTCGATTATCCCGACGATCGTGCAATCGGTGGGCGTTTCGTCACGTTTGAACGGGAAAGACGCTTCCTTGCCACGGCACCAAAAGACGAGTTCGCCTTCGCCCGCTCCGACAGCGTCGAGTGCGATCGTAGGCGTTCCCTTTGGTTTAAGGTCGGCATCGAGCGTCTGCACGATCAAAAACTTTCGCCCATCGAGCGAAGCGTTCTTCATCGTGGAAACTATCGTACCGATGACGCGTGCGATCTGCATAAGCGTTAGTCTTGAAAGTCTGAAAAGTCGCGAAAGGCCAAGAAGTTCGTCCTAGACTGCCAAAACTTTCACGACCGTCTAAACTGAATAATCAATTTCATCGATCACGCCGATTATCGCGCTGTCGACCGGGCAGTCCTTGTTACCCTCGGCCATTCTTGCCGACGAACCGCTGACGACGATCACCTTTTCGTGAAAGCCCGCGCCGACGGTATCCACAGAGACAACATAGCCGCTCTGGTCCGAGCCGTCGAGATTGATCGGCTTGACGATAAGCAGCTTCTTTCCGTGGAGGCGTTCGTCTTTTTGCGTGGACACGACCGTGCCCATGATGCGTGCAATTATCATGTGAGCCATCAGCAGTCAGCAGTCAGCAGTCAGCAGCAGACAAGTTGTGAGCGCTGATTGCTGATTACTGAGTGCTATTTCCTTACTACCGGCAGTGTTTCGTCGACGCTCGAGTGAGGACGCGGAATAACGTGAACACTCACGAGTTCGCCGACGCGCCGAGCCGCCGCTGCGCCGGCGTCGGTCGCGGCCTTTACAGCTGCAACATCACCGCGAACGATCGCAGTTACAAATCCGGCACCGATCTTTTCGTAGCTGACGAGCTGTACATTTGCAGCTTTGACCATTGCGTCCGCGGCTTCGATCATTGCGACGAGGCCCTTACATTCAACCATTCCTAAAGCTTCTTGCATTTAGTTTTGCTCCTGAACGTGTGTGTAGATTACTAAAGTCTAGTTAGTTTAACTCAATTTGGCCGCTTCGCTCAAAAGCTCGATCAATTCTTCGCGGGTAAATGAGATCTTTCTCTCGTCCGAACCATTTTTCGACGGGTACGCAACGTCAAGATCACATGCAATATTCGACTCATGCAAATATCCGCACGCTTGACAGCGGGCATTCTCATTAAGATAACCCGCCTTTTCTCTTATCTTTACAAGCTTTTCAATCGCATCCGCCGGCAAATCGATCGCTCCGCCGAGCGCTTTCGACAAGATCGCGATCTTCGCTGTGTGTTCGAGCGTCTCAAGACGGTCAAAAGCTTGCCAAAGGTCCTCGCCATACGCGACTGCTCCGTGATTCGCCATCAAAAGAGCATTGTGGTGAGCGACAAACGGCTTCATCGCCTCGGTCAACTCATTGGTCGAGGGCGTTCCATAATCTGTGAGCGGCACACAACCGAGCGTCAGAATAACCTCGGACAAAATAGGTTTGTCTATCGCAAGGCCCGCGACCGCGAACGCCGTCCCGTGCGGCGGATGCGCGTGGCAAACTGCTTTAATATCGGGCCGCATCCTGTAAATCAGCAGATGCATTGCAAGCTCGCTCGATGCACGCTTGTCCGAAACCGGCTTGCCATCCATATCGGTTACCGCAAGGTCGTCCTCGGTCATACGGCCTTTGCAAGTCATCGTCGGCGTCGCTAAAACACGATCCTCCGACAAACGGATGCTCACGTTGCCGTCCGACGACACGACATAGCTTCGTTCATAAAGCAGCTTGCCGACCTCAACGATCAGTTTTCGGGCCTGGGATTCGTCCATACAAAAAGGAAACCACAGATTAACACATCGAAACACGGCGCGTTAACCTGTGGTATAAACTTAGCGAAAAAGTATTATCTTGCCCGCGGTGCGACTGGCTTTGGCGGAGCAGGCGGCGTTTCAACCGGAAACTCAGGCCCCTGATTCGTCCACTCTTCGTGATACATTCTGTGCGCGTCGCCCCAGTTTCCTCGCTGGCTTTCGAGTTCGTTCTTGAGACGCAAGATCTCATTACGCTGCTCTTCGTTTTCGATCCGCAGGCGTTTCATCTCGTGAAACCTCTTACCACGCGTACGAAGACTCGGCCCACCGATATTTACAAAAAAGCTGGCAATGAAAATACCAACCGCGAAAGTCGCGAAAAATGGCAACATTCTCTTCAAAAAACCTTTGCTACCCATTGTTTTACCTCTCAAGAACTACAACTAAAGATTCGCCGGATCGCCTCGTTAGGATTCACTCCGTGAAAAACATTTTATACCTTCCCTCGCCAGTCGCAAAGTGAAATCGTCAAAAGTCTCTAAATGTTCGTCTATTTGGTTGCGTAAACCGTATTTCCCGTTGCCCTAGCGGTTGAATTCCATTACAATCTGTTTCAAGTGTGAAACGATGATCGCCTTCCTGTCCGGCAAACTTCTTGAGAAACAAGCAAATACGGCCATCGTCGACGTCGGTGGCGTCGGTTACGAGGTGACAATCCCGCTTACGACGTTTTACGAGCTGGGCGAGATCGGTTCGGACGTAAGCCTGCGAATCTACACCCATGTTCGCGAAGATGCGATACAGCTTTTTGGCTTTAAGACCTTGCGCGAGCGCGAGCTGTACCTGCGTCTGATCTCGGTTCAGGGCATCGGGCCAAAGTCGGGTATAGCGATGCTATCGGGGATGAGCGCGGACGAGATAATTCTCGCGATCCGCACAAACGATCTCGCGCGACTCAAATCGATACCGGGCGTCGGCCTAAAAACCGCTGAGCGGCTCGTGATTGATCTCCGGGATAAGGTCGGTGAAGTTGCGACGGGCGGCTCGACGCTTGACGCCGGATCACAGGCTGCGACGCCCGCCGATGCGGTATTTGAAGACGCTCTATCGGCATTAGTAAATCTCGGTTACCAACGAAACGCAGCCGAAAAGGCTCTAAACCAAGCCGCCGTCGAAGGCGTCGAGATCACTGTCCAAAAGCTCTTGCGCCGCAGCCTGCAGGTGCTCGCCAAGTAACGCCGCGATGCTTGATCTCGCAATACAAATTCGCGACGATCTCGCGAAACTTGACCGCCGAGCCGTTTTTGCATTCGTATACGCAGCCGTAGGTCTGACCTGCATCACTTATCTCAAAAACCCTGCTTATTTCGCCGCCATTCTCGCTAGCACCCGTTTTGTCGAGATCGGCAGAAACGCTGTCGAGCCGATCGACAATAATCTTTACGCCCTGATCTGGTGGGTTTTTGTGTCGGTGTCTTTCTATTTTATTATCCCGGCGATGTTCGTCAATTTTGTTCAAAAGCGAAAACTGAGTGAGATCGGCCTCGCGTTCAATATCGAGAACGGGTTTGTAAAACTTCTCGCCATTTGCGTCGCGGTAATGATTCCGCTTGTTTACCTGATGTCGCTGACTGGCAGCTTCGCGGCGAAATATCCCTTCCTCAAGGTCTACAACGGTGATCCGTATTTGAGCACGACGCTCCTGATCTGGGAGCTGGTTTATTTTCTCCAGTTTTTCGGCCTCGAGTTCTTTTTTCGCGGCTTTTTGCTGCACAGTCTCAAGCCGACGCTTGGTTTCTATTCGATCTTTGCGATGACCGTGCCGTACACAATGATCCACTTTCAAAAGCCGATGGCCGAAACGTTCGCCGCGATCTTTGCCGGTGTCTTTCTTGGCTGGCTGAGCTACAGGAACGGCAACATCTGGATGGGTTTGGTCCTGCACTGCACCGTTGCGTTTTCGATGGAT
>Ga0209797_10001484_pt1 | contig 11812 bp, 8 predicted proteins | sample DOMMetBare3Fresh_2_FD_187472 | JGI IMG/M metagenome (GOLD analysis project Ga0209797, IMG submission 187472) | Wetland sediment microbial communities from St. Louis River estuary, USA, under dissolved organic matter induced mercury methylation -... | ecosystem: Environmental > Aquatic >...
GATTTCACTGTGCGCAGGGCCTTGCCGTAGGCATGGCCGGACTCGAAGCCGGCGTCGATCAGGTCCTTCCAGACCAGCGGCAGCTGCTCGACGCGCGCGCCGAAGAGGTCGATGCGCTGCGCGCCGGTGATCTTGGTGTAGAGGCCGAACTTCTTCGCCACTTCGCCCAGCGCGATCAGCTTGGCCGGCGTGATCTCGCCGCCCGGCACGCGCGGCACCACCGAGTAGGTGCCATCCTTCTGGATGTTGGCGTGCACGCGCTCGTTGATGTAGCGCGACTGGCTGTCGTCGACGTACTCGCCGGGCCAGGTCGCGAGCAGATAGTAGTTCAGTGCGGGCCGGCATTTCGCGCAGCCACACGAGGTCTTCCATTCGAGCTGCTGCGTGCCATCGGCCGCCTTCAGCTCGACCTTGAATGCATGCTCCGGGGCGGACCCTTCATCGAACAGCCCGGCCAGGTCGGCGGCCAGTTCGGGGCTGTCCACGGCGAGCCAGGCCTCGGTGTTGTGCAGTCGCGAGCGCGGATCCTGGTTGAACGAACCGACGATGGCGCGCGCGCGGTCCTGCACGACGATCTTGGCGTGCAGGCTCGAGGGCGAGGCTTGTCCCCAGCGGTGCGAGCGCTGGTGCGGAACGCCGGGCAGCGGCCGGATCTCGAAGAGTTCGACACCGCGCTGCAGCAATGCGATGCGGTGTCGCCCATAAGCGGCGTGTGCGGCGGGTGAGTCGGTCGACGCCAGGGAATTCGTCAGCACGGCGACCCGCACGCCGCGCTCGCGCATCGCGCCCAGATGGCGGCTCCCCGCATCGCTCGGGATGAAGTACGGTGAGACGATCAGCAGTTCGCTGCGCGCAAGTGTGCCGCCGGGGTGATCGTCGACCGAGCCATGCTCGATGCCGGAGGGCAGTTCGCGCTTGTCCAGGTCGGGTGGGTCGTGAAAGAACTGAGCGCTGGCCCAGGACAACGACGACGTGCCGGCGCGCAGCGCCGCGAGCACGCCTTGTTCGTCCAGCCACGAGCAGGGGGGAGCACCGCCGCATTCGAACCCGCGTGCGCTCAGCCGCTCACGCACCGACAGCGTGTCGAGGCCGTCGGAGGCCGGAACGATGGCCTGCATCGGAACCGCGGCACGACTGTTCCAGTAGGCGTCGAAGGCGCGCGACATTTCGTTGACGATCGGGCCGACGGCCCACAGCCCGACGTCGGCGAAACTGCCCGCTTCATTCAGGTCGAAGTACTCGCCGCCCAAGTTGCGGCTGCCAATGATCGCGGCCGCGTTGTCGGTCACCCAGAGCTTGTTGTGCATGCGCCGGTTCAAGCGCTCGCTGTGGAAGGTGAACTCGGCCAGCCGGCCCAGGCTGCTCGTGCCGCTGAAGAACGGGTTGAACAACCGCACCTCGATGCCCGGATGCAAGGCCGTCGCACGCCGCGCGAACTGCCGCGAAGGCGGGTGGATGTCGTCGAGCAGGATCCTGACCCGCACACCGCGCTCGGCCGCCGCCAGGATGCGCAGCAGCAGCAGGTCGGTGCTCAGGTCATCGTCCGCGCTGTAGTACTGCAGGTCCAGCGAGCGTTCGGCCGCGTCGGCCAGCTCGAGACGGGCCACGAAGGCGGCGCGGCCCGTGGCCAGCACCTTGAATCCGGACTGGCCCGGATGCCGGGTGGCCTGCGCCGTGAACAAGCTCCCCAGCGTGCCCAGGGCGCCATCGGCGAAAGCATGCGACGCCTTGCGCGCAGCCTCCGGCTTCCAGGACGCGCATCCGCTGACCAGCAGCAACAGAGCCGACAACACCGTGGCAACGAGCCGTCGACGAACCGCGGATCCCGGGGTGACGCTCACTTTGCGCTCCATGCTCAAGCCACCGAGAACAGTTGTCGGATCTGCGCGATGCGCGCCTGCGCGGCCCTTTCACCAGCGGCCACCACCCAGGCGCGGCTGCCCAAGCCGAGCTGCGACCTGGTGCGGATCTCCGGCGCGATCACCAGGTCGGCCAGTGCACGCTCGGCCAGCACATGGCGCCAGCCGGAGACGATGAGCGACTGGAACAGCATCGAGACCGGGTTCGTGATCGCCGAGTGGTCGGGCGGGTAGACGACGTCGAGCGCCAGCACGCGCAGCGCGCCCAGCCGGCGCGCCGTCGACACCGGCAGCGGGCTGACGATCTGCCCGTCGCCGAGCAGCCGCCCACGCACGCGCACCGGCGCATACACGCCGGGCACCGCGCTCGATGCGCGCACCGCGCGCGCCGCGTCGCCGTGGTTCAAGGGCACCACGTCGCCGCTTTCCATGTCGGCGGCTACCGCGGCGAAGGCCACAGGAAAGCGCTGCATCGGCAGGTGAAGCTGCTCGCGCAGGAAGCGTTCCAGTCGAACGCCCGGCACCAGCCCGAGCCCGACGCCGCCGAGCATCACGCGCAGCGGATCGACGTCGAAGAGCACGGTCCAATCAAGCCGGTCGGCGGCGGCTTCGATCTGGTGGACCGACATGCCCGAGGCGTACAAGGCGCCGACAATCGCGCCGGCGCTGCTGCCCACGACGAGGTCCGGACGCAGCCCTTCGCGCTCGAGCACGCGCAGCATGCCCAGGTGCGCAAAGCCGCGTGCGGCGCCCCCCGACAGCACCACGGCGACGCGCCGCTGCGTGCCGTCGGCTGGGGCGACGAAGGCGGGTTCATCGGCCACCGAATCCGGCTGGGCGGTGGGGAATTCGCGCAGCGGCCACGCACAGCCGGTGAGCAGTGGGGCCACGACGGCCGTGCCCAGGGCCGCGGCCAACGCCCGCCGGCGAGGATCGGGTTGCCGGCTCGAACAACGATGTGCACTTGCCGCCGACCACGGGCGGCGGTCAGGCCACCGAACGCCCTCGGTCATGCGCAGTCTCCGGATGCACCGTGATCGTGCGAATCGGGCATCGGACCGTTCCTGGGTGAAACCGACGCGGCAGCCGCTGGCAGTTCGATCGTCAGGCAGACCTCGCCCGCCCGCGAATCGGCGTCGATCGTCCCCCCGTGCGCGGCGACGATCGACCGCGTGATGGCCAGCCCCAGTCCTGCGCCCGCCGCAGCTTCACGCCGCGCCGGATCGACGCGGAAGAAGCGGTCGAACAGGCGCGGCAGGTGTTCGGCGGCGATGTCGCCGGGGTTGCGCACCTGCAGCCGCACACCCCCTTCGGGACGGGCGGCCAGCTGGACACGCACCGTGGCGCCGCGCGGCGTGTGGCAGATCGCGTTGGACAGCAGGTTGCTCAGCGCGCGCCGCACCATCTCACGGTCACCCTCGACGTGCGCTTCGCCCGCGAGTTCAAGGGCCACGCCCTGCTCGTCGGCAAGCGCCTCGTAGAAGCCGAACAGTGCGCGTACTTCGGCGCCCAGGTCGATCGGTGTGCGCGCCGGCACCATCAGCCCGTTGTCGGCCTGGGCCAGCAGCAGCATGTCGCCGACCATGCGCGCCAGCCGCTCGTGTTCCTCGAGGTTGGAGTAGAGCACCTCGCGGTATTCGTCGGCGCTGCGCGCCTTCGACGCCGCCACCTGGGTCTGCAGCATCAGGTTGCTGATCGGCGTGCGCAGCTCGTGCGCGATGTCGCTCGAGAAGTGCGACAGGCGGTCGAACGAATCCTGCAGGCGCGCCAGCATCTGGTTGAAAGCCTGGCCGAGTTCGACCAGTTCGGCGGGCATCGGCGCCACCGGCAACCGCTCGCCCAGGCGTCCGGCCGAGATGCCGCGCATCGTCTGCGCCAGGCGGCGCAGCGGCTCGAGACCGTGGTGGGCGGCGAACCAGCCCAGCAAGGCACTCATGGCCAGGCCGCCAGCCAGCGCCAGCCACAGGTTGGTGACGAAGGCCGCCATGAACGCGCGGTGGTGGCCGATGTCGACGGCCACCGCCACCGAAAGCGGCGCCTGGCCCTCGATGCCGGTCGCGGCCTGCGCGCCGATGCCGCGGTAGGCGTGCCCCGCGTGCTCCCACTCCAGCACCTCGGACGGCCCGGACGCAGTCGAGCGCAGCATCGAATCCGGAAACATCGCGCCGGGTGTGCGGAACAGCGCGCGCCCCGGCGCCACGATGACCGCCAGGGCCAGGTGCTCATGCCCGACCAGCGCATCGTCGAGCTGCTGCGGCAGGGCGGTCAACTCGTCGACCGAGCGCAGCCGCCCCAGCAGGTTGCGCACCAGCTCGAGCTTGCCGTGCATCTCGGCCAGGTCCTGTTCGACGAAATGCGCCTGCACGCGGGTTCCGACCAGCGCGCCGGCGCCGAGCAGCACGAGCGTCGAGGCGAGCGCGAAGTACAGCGCCAGGCGCCCGGTCAGCGATTGCGGCCGCATCAGCGCTCCTCGGGCGGCTCGAGCACGTAGCCCATGCCGCGCACGGTGCGGATCAGCTTGGGCTCGAAATCGTCGTCGATCTTGGCGCGCAGCCGGCGCAGGGCCACCTCGATGACGTTGGTGTCGCTGTCGAAGTTCATGTCCCACACCTGCGAGGCGATCAGCGAGCGCGGCAGCACCTCGCCCTGGCGCCGCAGCAGCAGTTCGAGCAACGCGAACTCCTTGGCCGTCAGGTCGACGCGCCGCCCGCCACGTGTCACGCGCCGGCGCAGCAGGTCGAGTTCGAGGTCGGCCGCACGCAGCACCGCCGGCTCGGTCGTCTTGCCGCGCCGCAGCAGCGTGCGTACGCGCGCCAGCAGCTCGGAGAAGGCGAATGGCTTGACGAGGTAGTCGTCGGCGCCGGCCTCCAGACCGTGCACCCGGTCTTCGACCTGGCCGAGCGCGGTCAGCATCAGCACCGGCATCTGGCGGCCGGCCTGGCGGATCTGGCGCAGCACCTGCCAGCCGTCGAGCCCGGGCAGCAGGATGTCGAGCACGACCAGGTCGGGATCCTGCGTCAGCGCCGCGTGCACGCCGTCGAGGCCGTCGCGCACCAGATCGGCCACGAATCCGGCCTCGGTCAGCCCCTGCTTCAGGTAGTCGCCGGTCTTGGGCTCGTCTTCGACGATGAGGATCTTCACGGATGCGTCTCGAAGCGCGGGTGTGCGATCGATTGTGCGACTGCAGCATTGGCGCCGACCGAAGATGACAAACATGTCATCTGCCGGTCAGCCAGGTGGAGGGAAGCCGCCTGCAAGATGCGCCCGGTGACACGCAGACCTTGCCCCGGGATCCTGCGTCGCCCCCGCCTGGGGTGCGGCGTGGCCGCCGCTGGCGCCGTGCTCGCCGGGCTGATGCTGGTGGTGGCCGGGGCGCGGGCCCAGGCACCCGAAGCGAGCCTGCCACAGGCGCTGGAGCAGGCCTGGGCGCGGCAACCGCAGGCGGCCGCCGCCTTGTCCCGCGCCGGCGAGGCGCGCGCCCGCGTCGAGGCCACGACCCGGCCGACGCCGGGGCCGGCGTCGGTATCGATGTCGCACCTGAACGACCGCTTGAATGCCCACCGTGGCCGGCGGGAGTGGGAGCTGGAAGTCGCCACGCCGCTGTGGCTGCCGGGCCAGCGCGCCGCCCGCCGGGCCGAGGCCGAGGCGGCGTCCGACGAACTGGGCTTGCGCATTGACGCGCTACGCCTGCAGCTCGCGGGCGAACTGCGCGAGGCCGCCTGGGCGCTGGTGGCTGCGCGCGAGGCGCATCTCCTGGCCGAGCGCCGGCTGGCCACCGCGCAGGCGCTCGAGGACGATGTGATGCGGCGTTATCAGGCCGGCGACCTGGCGCGTGTCGACGCCAACCTGGCGCGCACCGAGCGCCTCGGCGCGTTGGCCGAACAGCTCGAGTCCGAGCTGGCGCGGCGCCAGGCCGAGCAGGCCTGGCAGTGGCTGACCGGTGGCAGCGCACCGACGCACCTCGAGCCCGAGTCCGAGCCGGCGTCCGTGGCTGCATCGACGCTGGAGCAGCATCCCCGGCTCGCGGCATCGATGGCGTCGCTGCGCCTGGCGCGCGAGCGCGTGAAGTTGGCTGACGCGAGCGCGAGCGAGGCGCCCGAGCTGGCCCTGCGTGCCGGGCGCGAACGGGGCGATGCCAGCGAGCGCTTTGCCAACAGCGTCGGTGTGAGGTTGACACTGCCGCTGTCGTTCGGCCCGCGCGTGCGCCAGCAGCGCCATGCGGCACAGGCCGAACTGGACCAGGCGCAGACCGAGCTGGACCGTCTGCGCGAGCAGTTGGCGATCGACGCCGAACGCGCCCGCGCCGAGTTGGAGGCGGTGCAGCGCCAGCTGGCGCTTGCCAGGCAGCGCCACGAGCTCGGCGCCGACAACCTGAGGCTGGCGCAGAAGTCGTTCGCGCTCGGCGAAAGCGACCTGGCGGCGCTGTTGCGCGTGCGCGCCACGGCCTGGGATGCCGAAGCCTCGCTGGCCCGCCAGCAGACCCAGCTGGCGCGCGCCCGGTCGCGCCTGCGCCAGGCGCTCGGAGTGCTGCCATGAGAGCCATCCTGCGACTGCTGTGGGCGCTCGCGCTGCCAGTGTCGATCTGGGCGCACGAGGGCGAGGACCACGGCCAGCCGACGCCGACGGCGCCATTGGCCTCGGGCGCGCCGCGCACGAGCGCGCAGACACCGGAACTCGAATGGGTGGCGGTGCTCGAAGGCGCGCGGCTACTGCTCTACCTCGACCGCTACGCGACCAACGAGCCCCTCGTCGATGCGGTGGTCGAGCTCGAATCCGGCGCCTACAAGGCCACGGCGGCGCAGCTCGCGCCCGGCGTCTATGCCGTGCCGGCCGCAAGCCTCGCCCATCCCGGCCGACACGCCTTGACGCTGGCCGTGCAGGCAGGCGAAGTGAGCGACCTGCTGACGGCGACGCTGGAGGTCTCGCCGCCGCCGCCGACGGGCCCGGCACCGGCGCGGCCGCCGTGGATGGCGCCGCCGGTCTGGGCCGCGGCGGCGGTGCTGGTGGCGCTCGTCGCGCTGTTCATCGCCTGGCGCCGCCGGTCGCGCCGTGCGGGTGCATGAGATAGGCGTTGCGATGAAGCCGTTGCTGCTCGCCACGCTGCTGGTCGCCGGGCTCGCCCTCGCTCCCGCAGCGGTGCGTGCCCATGGCGCCGAGGACCACAGCCACGACGACAAGGCCGCGACGGCAAAGGCCGCTGCCGCCACAGCCACCGGTGCGCTGGTGGCGGACCCGAGCGCAGCGCAGCGCCTGCCCGATGGCAGCCTGTTTGTGCCCAAGTCGGTGCAATACCAGCTCGGCCTGCGCCATCGGGTGGCGGTGGCGGGTGAACATCCGGTGAGCGTCGAATTCAACGGCCGCGTCGTCGCCGACCCGCAGGCCAGCGGTCGCGTGCAGGCCACGCAGGCGGGGCGCGTCGAGGGCGGCCCCGGGGGGCTGCCGCTGCTCGGGCAGCGCGTCGCCAAGGGACAGCTGCTGGCCGTGCTGCAGCCCAGCCGCGGCGCCATCGAGCGCGGCAACCAGCAGGCGCTGAAGGCCGAGATCGAGGCGCAACGCGCGCTCGCGCAGCGCCGGCTGCAGCGTCTCGAGCAGCTCGAGGGATCGGTGCCGCAAAAGGACATCGAGGCCGCGCGCATCGACGCGCAGGCCTTGCAGCAGCGCGCGGCGGCGATCGGCGCCGGATTGGACAGCGCCGAGCCACTGCGCGCCCCGGTGGGCGGCGTGGTGAGCGCGGTGCATGTCGTCGCCGGGCAGGTGGTCGATGCGCGCGAGACGCTGATCGAGGTCATCGACCCGGCACGCCTGGCGGTCGAGGCGCTGGCCTACGAGCCGGTGCTGCCGCAGGACCTGGCCGCGGCCAGTGCCGAGGTCGCCGGGCGCTCGCTCGAGCTGCAGTTCGTCGGCGCCGGCCGGCAATTGCGCGAGCAGGCGATGCCCTTGCTGTTTCGCCTGCGTGCCCACGATGCGGTGCTGGCCGTCGGCCAGCCGTTGAAGGTGATCGCGCGCACGTCGAAGAAGACCACGGGCGTCGCGGTGCCGCGCTCGGCGCTGGTCCGGCTGGCCAACGGCGAGATGGGGGTCTGGGTGCACGGCGCGCCCGAACGCTTCACGCCGCGGCGGGTGAGCGTGCAGTCGCTCGACGGCACCACGCTGCTGGTGCGCTCGGGCGTCGAGAAGGGCGAGCGCATCGTCACCGACGGCGCCAGCCTGCTGGCGCAGGTGCGCTGAAGTCTCGGGGCATGTTCGAGCGGCTGATCCGTTCCAGCCTGTCGCAGCGCCTGCTGGTCCTGGGCGTGGCGCTGGTGCTGGTCGTCTACGGCGCGATGACCTTCCGGCAGATGCCGGTGGATGTCTTCCCCGACCTGAACAAACCCACCGTGACGCTGATGACCGAGGCCGGCGGCATGGCGCCGGAGGAGGTCGAGCAGCTGGTCACCTTCCCGCTCGAGACCAGCATGAACGGCATGCCGGGCGTCACCCGCGTGCGCTCTGTGTCCGGGGTAGGCCTGTCGATCGTCTATGTCGAGTTCGAGTGGGGGTCGGACGTCTGGCGCAACCGGCAGCAGGTGGTCGAGAGGCTGAACCTGGTGCGCGAGCAGATGCCCGCGGGCATCGTGCCGCAGCTTGGGGCCATCTCGTCGATCATGGGCGAGATCCTGCTTATCGCGCTGCCGGCCGACCCGGCCCGGGCCAGCCCGATGCAGGTGCGCGAATACGCCGACTGGGTGATGCGCCCGCGGCTGCTGACGATCCCCGGCATTGCGCAGGTAATCGCCATCGGCGGCGAGGTGCGCCAGGTCCGCGTCGAGATCCAGCCCGAGCAGCTGCGCGCGCTGGGCATCCAGCGCGAGCAGGTCGAAGCCGCCTTGAAGGACTTCGGCGCCAATACGAGCGGCGGCTTCCTGCAGTCGCAGGGGCGCGAGATCCTGATCCGCCAGATCGGCCGCACCAGCCGCATCGAGGACCTGCAAAGCCTGGTCGTCGGCGTCAGGAACGGGCAACCGATCCTGCTCAGGCAGGTGGCCGCGGTGCGGCTGGCCGCGGCGGTCAAGCGGGGCGACGCCGGCTATGCGGGCCGGCCGGCGGTGATCCTGTCGGTGCAGAAGCAGCCGGGTGCGGACAGCGTGAAGCTCACCGCCGAGGTCGAGCGGGCGATCGCCGAACTCGGCAAGAGCCTGCCCCCGGGCGTCGAGTCGCCGCGCTTCCTGTTCAAGCAGGCCGACTTCATCGAGCGCTCGGTGCGCAACGTCGAGGAGGCGCTGCGCGACGGCGCGATCCTGGTGGCGGTGGTGCTGTTCCTGTTCCTGCTCAACCTGCGCACGACGCTGATCTCGCTGGCGGCGATTCCGGTTTCGCTGCTGGTGACCGCGCTGGTCTTCAGTTACTTCGGGCTGACCCTCAACACCATGACCCTGGGCGGGCTGGCGATCGCCATCGGCGAACTGGTCGACGACGCGGTGGTGGGGGTGGAAAACGTCCTGCGCCGCTTGAAGCTCAACCGCGCGTTGACCGAACCACGGCCGGTGGCGCAAGTGATCGCCGACGCCACCCTCGAAGTGCGCTCGGCGATCGTCTACGCGACGGCGATCATCGTGCTGGTGTTCGTGCCACTGTTCATGCTGCCAGGCATCGAGGGGAGGCTGTTCACGCCGCTGGGCGTGGCGTACATCGTGTCGATCGGCGCCAGCATGGTGGTGTCGGTGACGCTGACGCCGGTGCTGGCCTCGTACCTGCTGCCGCGCATGAAGCAACTCGGGCACGGCGACGGCCCGCTGGTGGCCTGGCTCAAGCGCGGCGATGCGCGGCTGCTGGCCTGGTCGTTCGACCACGCGCGGGCGCTGCTGATCGCCGCGCTGCTCGCGGTCGTGGCGGCGGCGGCATCGGTGCCGTTCTTCGCGCGCTCTTTCCTGCCGCCGTTCAACGAAGGCACGCTGACCGTCAACGTGCTGCTCAACCCGGGCACCTCGCTCGCCGAGTCCGGGCGCGTCGCGGCGCTGGCCGAACGGCTGGCGGCGCAGGTGCCCGAGGTCACTCAGGTCGGCCGCCGCACCGGTCGCGCCGAGCTCGACGAGCACGCCGAGGGCGTGCACTACACCGAGATGGACGTCGACCTGAAAGCGTCCGAGCGCAGCCGCGAAGCGATCATCGCCGACCTGCGGGCACGCCTGGCCGCGCTGCCGGCGGCCGTGAGCATCGGCCAGCCGATCTCGCACCGCCTCGACCATCTGCTGTCGGGGGTGCGGGCGCAGATCGCGCTGAAGATCTACGGCGACGACCTCGACACGCTGCGCAGCCTGGCGGCCGATTTCCGCGAGCGTCTGGCGCGGGTGCCCGGGTTGGCCGACCTGGCGGTGGAAAAGCAGGTGCTGATCCCGCAGCTGAAGATCCGCATCGACTACGAGCGCGCCGCGCAATACGGTGTGGCGCCCGGCGTGCTGCTGCGCGCGCTGCAGCAGATGATCGAAGGCGAACGCATCACGCAGATCATCGAGGGCCATCGCCGATTCGACCTCGTCGTGCGCCTGCCCGAGGGCGCGCGCGGGGTGCATGAACTGTCGCAATTGCTGATCGAGACGCCGCTGGGCGCGGTGCCGCTGTCCAGGCTGGCCACGCTGGAGGAGAGCGACGGGCCGAACCAGATCAGCCGCGAGAATTCGCGCCGCCGCATCGTGCTGCTGGCCAACACCGACGGCTCGGACATGGCCGCGGTGATCGAGGCGGTGCGCGCCGAGGTCGCCGCCCGGCCGCTGCCCGAGGGCTACTTCACCGCGCTGGAGGGTCAGTTCCTGGCCCAGGAACAGGCCTCGAAGCGGATCGCCGCGCTGGCGCTGGTGTCGCTGGCGATGATCTTTGCCGTGCTTTACAGCCGTTATCGGTCGACCGCGCTGGCGCTGATCGTGATGGGCAACATCCCGCTGGCGCTCGTGGGCAGCGTGGTCGCGCTGTGGATCTCGGGGCAGCCGCTGTCGGTGGCCGCGCTGGTGGGCTTCATCACGCTGACGGGCATCGCCACGCGCAACGGCATCCTGAAGATCTCGCACTACCTCAACCTGTGCGCCTTCGAGGGCGACGCGTTCGGCAAGCCGATGATCGTGCGCGGTTCGCTCGAGCGCCTCACACCGGTGCTGATGACCGCGCTGGTGGCGGCCTTCGCGCTCGCGCCGTTGCTGGTGTCGGCCGAGGCGCCGGGCAAGGAGGTGCTGCACCCGGTGGCGGTGGTCATCTTCGGCGGCCTGATCAGCTCGACGCTGCTCGACACGCTGCTGACGCCAGTGATGTTCTGGCTCTGGGGGCGCGCACCGACCGAGGCGCTGGTGCGGGCGAAGACCGGCGCGAGTTTCTGATTCCCGTTTCAAGTGCCCGCCCGCAATCGCGGGTGGGCTGGCACAAGGAGGCTGGCATGGCAAGGATGGCAACGGGGTTCAGGGCTCTGGCCCTGGCATGGGCATGTGCGGGCTCGGCCCTGGCGCACACCGACGTCGTGCTCGACAGCACGAAGGCGCCGCACGGCGGCCAGATGCGCGTGGCCGGCACCTACCACCTCGAACTCGTCGTGGCACGCGGCGGCAGCGAGACCACGGAGCGGGCCCTGGTGGTCTACGTCACCGACCACGACGGCAAGGCACTGCCGACCGCCGGCGGCATCGGCACCGCAACGCTGCTGGCAGGCAAAGTGCGAGCCAACGTGACGCTGGCGCCGGACGGCGACAACCGGCTGAAAGGCCTGGCCAGGGTCCCTGCGACCGCCGACCTGAAGGCCGTGGTCACGGTGACGCTGCCGGGCCGGGCGGTCGAACAGGCGCGCTTCACGCCGTTGGAATCGCTGCCCGCGAAAGGGTCGCGATAGGCCCTCGGCAGCCGCCATCGCCGCTGCCGATCGGTCGCAACCGCGGGAGGTTCGCGCGCGGCGGCGGGCCCGACTCGACGTCCAGCCAATTGCCTGCCGGTGCCCT
>Ga0209797_10001485_pt1 | contig 11807 bp, 7 predicted proteins | sample DOMMetBare3Fresh_2_FD_187472 | JGI IMG/M metagenome (GOLD analysis project Ga0209797, IMG submission 187472) | Wetland sediment microbial communities from St. Louis River estuary, USA, under dissolved organic matter induced mercury methylation -... | ecosystem: Environmental > Aquatic >...
GAGCGCGCGGGCTGCGAACTAGCCATGAGCGGAACCTCCTGTCGATGCGCCGGCTGATTCGGCGGCAAATTGTTGGTCGAGTGTGTGCAGAGCCGGCGGCTTCTGTCGTAGCAGAGTGTAGAAGATCGGAACAAGGAACAAGGTCGCGAAAGTCGCGACCGCCAGGCCTCCGATGACCGCACGGCCGAGTGGCGCGTTCTGCTCGCCGGCCTCGCCGAGGCCCAGCGCCATCGGCACCATGCCGATGATCATCGCGAGCGCGGTCATCAGGATAGGTCGCAGCCGCGTCCTGCCTGCGTCGATCACCGCCTGAAGCGGCGTGAGGCTTTCATCGTGGGCGCGCAGATCGTTGGCAAAGCTCACGATCAGGATCGAGTTCGAGACCCCGATTCCGACCGACATGATCGCACCCATGAGCGACACCACGTTGATCGTGGTGCCGGTGAGCGTCAGCGTCCAAACGATGCCGATGAGCGCGCCGGGCACCGCCATCATGATGATGAATGGATCGACCCAGGACTGGAACAGGATCACCAGCACCGCGTAGCACAGGACGATCGCGAGGATGAGGCCAAACCCCAGCAGGCGGAACGAGTTCTCCATCACCTCGTTCTGTCCGCGCAGGAAAATCTTGGTGGTCGCCGGCACGGTTTTCTGCACCTCGGCGATCGCCTGCTTGATCTCCGCGGCGGCCGAGCCAAGGTCTCGCCCCTCGATATTGGCGTTGACGTCGATCACGCGCTGAATGGTGTAGTGATTGATCGAGTTCATGGTCGAGCCGGGCCGCACGGTGGCGATGTCGCCAAGCCGCGTGACCTGCGCGGTCGGCACTGTCACCGGCGTCACGGCCGTGCCCGCCGGCAGAATATTGTTGGTTGGCGGGTTGGCCGGGAAGCTCAGAATGTCGGCGACGGACTGCAGCTTCTCCAGCGGGGTGTTCACCGCAACCTGATAGTTCACGCCGTTCTGCGGATTGAGAAAGTAGGTCGGACTGACCAGCGTACTGCCGGCCAACGAGGTCAGCATGTTATTGGCGACGTCGCGCTGGACGATGCCGAGCCGGGCCGCGCGCTGGCGATCGACGTCGATCTGGAGAGTTGGAAAATCCAGCACCTGGGGGATGCGCGGGTCGACGACGCCCGGTATCCGCTTGATCATCTGCAGCAGCTTCTGCCCGGCCTCGTAGCCCCGGTTGAGATTCTGATCCTGAATCTGGATGGAGATCGGCGCAGCCAAGCCGAAATTGAGGACCTGGCTCACAATATCGGCGGTTTGGAAGTAGATGATGGTTCCGGGGAACTCGTCGGCGAGCTGCTCACGGATGCGCCGGCGATAATATTCCGACGGTTGGTGCGGCTTTTGCAGCGAGATCAGCATCTCGCCATCGGCGCCGCTGGTGTTGTCGCTCGGAACGAATGCGAGATTGAGGGCACCGGGCACGCCAATCGTATGATTGATGGTGCGAAGCTCCGCCGGCGGGATGATCGTGCGGATGCGATCCTCGACCTCCATCATGATCTTTTCGGTTCCCTCCAGGCGGTTGCCGCGCGGCGCGCGCACGTGCAGTTTCACGATCCCCACGTCGGCCTGCGGGAAGAAGTCCGTGCCGACGACGGGGACCAGCGCACCGGTCACCGCGAGCAGAAGGGCGACGCACCCGAGGACGAACTTACGCCGGAGCAGCACCGACTCCAGCGCGCGCCCATAGCCGTCGCGGAACCGGTTAAAGCCGCGGTCGAAGGCGCCGGACAGCCTGCGCCCGAAGCCGGCCGGCTGGGACGGCTCATGATGCTCATCCTTGAGCAACTGGCGGGCGAAGGCCGGAACGACTGTGAACGACAAAACGTAAGAGGCCAGCATCGCCAGCACAACCGTGATGGCGAGCGGGATGAAGAGGAAGCGCGCCGGCCCGGTCAGGAACACGACCGGAAAGAAGACGATGCAGATGCACAAGGTCGCAACGGTCAGCGGCTGGATCACCTCCGCCGAGCCGTCGAGGATCGCGACCGTCAGCGGCTTCCCGAGCGACTGGTTGCGGTGGATGTTCTCCATCACCACGGTCGCGTTGTCGACCAGCATGCCGATCGCGAGCGCAAGCCCGCCGAGCGTCATCAGATTGATGGTCTGACCGGCCAGGAAAAGACCGACAACGCCCGCGAAGATCGAGAGCGGGATCGACACCGCCACCACGACGGTGTTCCGCCAGCTGCCGAGAAATACGAGAATCATCAGCGACACGAGCAGCGAGGAAAGGATCGCCTCCTTGACGACGTTCTCGACCGCGGCGCGCACGAACACGGACTGATCGAAGTCCATTTTGAGCTCGAGGCCCTCGGGCGCGGTGGCCTGGATGTCGGGCAGCATGGCCTTCACCGCGTCGACGACCGCGATGGTGGACGCTGTCGAATTCTTGAGGATGGGCAGGAAGCTCGCGCGCTGGCCGTTGATGCGCACGATGTTGGTCTGCTGCGCGAAACTGTCGCTGACCTTGGCGATGTCGCCGAGCACGACCGTCTGTCCTTCCCGGACGCCGATCGGCAGATCGTTGAACTGCTCGACCAGGCGCGGGCTCGAATTGAGCGAGATGTTGTATTCCTTCGGCCCAAGCCGCGCGATACCCGCCGGCACAATCACGTTTGCGGTGCCCAGCGAGTTCACCACGTCCATCTGGGAGAGACCCTTGGAGCTGGACTTGGCGGGGTCAACCTCAACGATGATCTGGCGCTGCTTGCCGCCGAAGGCGCCCGGGATCGACAGTCCGGGGATGGTGAACAGCCGCAGCCGCAGGAACTGGTTGGCGTAGTCCGACAGCATCTGCTCGGGGAGCGTCTTGGTATTGAGCGTGACCTGCACGACCGGCACGTTCGACGCGTTGAACTGAATGATGTTGGGCGGTTGCATCCCCGGCGGAGCGATGCGCAGCACCGCGTTGCTCTGGGCGGAGATCTGGGCGATGGCGCCACCAATATCGACGCCGGGCTGGAAGAAAATCTTGAGAATGCCTTGGCCGGGGATCGACAGCGATTCAATGTGGTCGATGCCGTTGACCGTGGTCGAATAGGCGCGCTCGCTGACCAGCACGACACGCCGCTCCATGTCCTCAGCGTTGAGGCCGTTGAAGCTCCAGGCGACGTAGACGACCGGGATGTCGATGGTCGGGAAGATATCGACCACCATGCGGCTCACGGAGATGAAGCCCATGAGCACGATGAGCATGGCCGCGATCGCCATTGTGTAGGGGCGCCGTAGCGCGATCTTCACAAGGTTGATCATGGCCGTTCTCTCCCCACCGCTATTGAATGCCCGAGCGCCCGCCAGCGCACCAACATTGCTGTTTTCCGCATCAAAGCGGATCTGTCCGCCCCAAAGCGGTGTTTCCGCCTCAAAGTGGACTTTTCCGCCTCAAAGCACACGCAGAGTGGACGTTGCGTTTCTATTCTTGACTCTGCCTTGTCAATTCATCCGAAGAATTAGAGATTGGCAAGTAGCGAGAGTGTTACAGAACGGCCCCACCCCAACCGAATAAACTTCCCGTAAACACGTCTTTGGTGTAGACTGCACGCACAGCCACGCGGCCGAGCGCCGCCCGTCCTCGTTCAATCGCAACGATTACTCGGCTTTGGCGCCCGAAACCTTGACGACGTGGGCCCATTTCTCGATATCGGCACGCAAATACTTGTCGAATTCAGCCGGGCTCATGGGCATCGGCACGGCGCCGTCTTTGGCCCAGGCGTCCTTCACGTCCTGCCGGTTCATGATCTTAATGACCTCGGCGTTGAGCAGATCGATCACTGGCTTGGGGGTGCCGGCAGGCGCCATCAGGCCGAGCCAGATGGTGGCCTCGTAGCCGGGCACGCCGCCCTCGGCCACGGTCGGCATCTCGGGCATCACCGCCGAGCGCTTGCTGCCGGTCGTGCCCAGTCCGATCAGCTGACCCGAGCGCACCCCCTGGGCCATGACCGTGATGGCATCGAACATCATCTGCACGTGGCCGCCCATGACGCTCGTGCGCATGTCACCCGAGGTCTTGTGCGGCACGTGCACGATATCGGTCGCACTCATGGCTTTGAACAGCTCGCCGGCCATGTGGTAGGGCGTGCCCGGCCCGGACGAGGCATAATTGAGCTGGCCCGGCTTGGCCTTGGCGATTGCGATGAAATCCTTGAGGGTTTTGGCGCCAACGGAGGGGTGCGCGACCATCAGCAGATCGGAATAGTTGATCGGCGTGATCGCCGCGAAGTCGCGCATCAGCTGGTACGGCTGGTTGGGACGGAGCGACTCGTTGGTCGTATGGGTATTCGACATCACGAGCAGCGTGTAGCCGTCAGGCGCGGCCTTGGCGACCGCGTCGGTGCCGATGATGGCGCCGGCGCCGGGGCGGTTTTCGATCACGAAGCTCTGCTTGAGCTGCTCCGAGAGGTGTTGCGCGATCACGCGCCCGAACACATCGGCCGGTCCGCCGGCCCCGAACGGGACGATCATCCGCACCGGCTTCGAGGGATATTGCTGCGCCCTCGTCTCGCCGGGAGGAGAAGCCAAGAGAACCGCCATAGCGGCGAGCAGGGCGCGCGTCCGGTTGGTCATCAACGGTCCTCCCATGAATACCGAACGATGATAGTCCGGGCCCCTGCCCCCTTCAATGCAGCCCTCGGTCGATCGTGTCGCAGCCCTATCGCCTTTGCAACCCGCCCGGCGCGGTCAACTCCAGAGCTCTTTGCTGGCCAGCCGCGCGCCCTCGACCAGCGCTTCGAGCTTCGCCCACATGATCGAGGGATGGACCCGCCGGTGGAACGGGCCCTGCGCAAAGCCGCAGTCGGTTCCGGCGATGACGTTCTCGCGGCCAAGGAGCCGCGCCAGCCGCACGATCCGCTCGGCGACGAGCGCGGGATGCTCCACCACGTTGGTGGCGTGACTGACGGCTCCCGGAATGAGCACCCTGCCCTCCGGCAGCCTGACGTCCCTCCACACCACCCATTCATGCTCATGGCGCGGATTGGCGCCCTCGATCACATAGGCGCCGACCTTCACGCTCAGGATCAGGTCGACGATGTCCTTGAGCGGCACGTCGGTCGTGTGCGGGCCGGGCCAGCTGCCCCAGCATACGTGATAGCGGATGCGCTCCGGCGGCAGCCCCGCGATGGCGTCGTTGAGCACCTCCATGTGCAGCGCCACCCATTTGCGGTAGTCGGCGAAGCTCGCCGGCGGCACCATCCGGTCGTAGGTGGTGGCGGCGCGCGCGTCGTCGAGCTGCAGGATGAAGCCGGCATCGACAATCATCTTGTATTCCGTGCGCATCGCCGCCCCGATGGCGCGGATGAGATCCTCGTCACTCTTGTAGTATTCGTTCTTGCGGTCCGGGATCACGCTCGCTGGCGCCGCCACCGGCATGAACGCGTCCTCGACCTTGACGCCTTTCAGCGCGGCCTTGAAGTTGTCGATGTCGCGCGCAAGCTCCTTCTGGCCGGTATAGCTGATCGGCCCGACGCAGACGGAGTCCATGGTCGTGGCAACGCCTTCCCGCGCGTCGAGCTCGGCATAGAACTCGGCAAAGCGCTCGCGGTCGGCGCCGCGCTGAAAGACATTGCCTCCCGGCTTGAACGGCCGGCGCTCGAAACCGGATAGGCGCTCGATCACATATTGCGACCAGCTGATCGACTTGCCGAACTCGCCGTCGCTGACGACGTCGATGCCGGTCTTGGCCTGCGCCTGCACGACCTCGGCAACCGACGCTCTCAAGCACTGATCGTAGGCCTTCTGATCGAAGCCTTCGCCCTTCTGCTTCGCGCGCAGGAACTCCTGCAATTGCGGCGGCCGGATCAGGCTGCCAACGTGGGTGGTGAGGATGCGATCGGTGCTGCGCTTCATGCTCTGCCTTCATGGGTGTCGCGAGGCGGGTGCGCCCCTGTAGGACAGGAGAAGCGCGCATGCAACAAGTAGCACCGACCGAGTAGCGCCTGCGCTCCAGTGGGCGAGGCCCCACCGGCTTGCCCATGGCGCGCCCGCGCCGAAGCACCTACTCTTTCACAAATGACCGGTTCACCAATGACCGGAGGGAGGAATGACACCAGCAAGGCTCGGCAGGCTCGGCATCGCGATCATGATCGTCGCCACCATGGTCCATCATGCGCAGGCGCAGGCGCCGGAGGAATTCTATCGCGGCAAACAGATCCGCATGATCATCGGTCACCCGGTCGGCGGCGACTATGACATCGGCGGACGGCTGCTTGCCAAGTATCTGCCGCGCCATGTTCCCGGTCGTCCCACCATCGTGGTGCAGAACCTGCCAACGGCGGCGAGCATCGCGGCTGCCAACACCCTGCTTGGCGCGGCCCCGAAGGACGGCACGGTGTTCGGCTCCTTTTCCCGCAACCTGCCGAGCCAGGCGGTGCTTGGGCATCCAAACCTGCAAGCCGATATGAGCAAGTTTGAATGGCTGGGCGCCGTATCGCAGCCGAGCCGGATATGCGTGAGCTGGCATAGCAGCCGGGTCAAGAAGGCCGAGGACATCTTCGCGCATGAGCTGATCGTTCCGGGAGGCGGCGCCAGCTCCGGCCTGAGCATCGTGCCGCTGATCATCAATCATGCGCTTGGCACGAAGTTCCGGATCGTCGAGGGCTACCGCGCGTTCCCCGACGCCATGCTAGCGTTCCAGCGCGGCGAGGTCGAAGGTATCTGCAATACGTATAGCCAGATCGTCGCGCAGGCGGATCTGGTCCGGGAGCGCAAGCTCAACTTTCTCTTCTCCAGCGAAGAGAGCGCGCCACGGCCCGACATTCCCTCGATCTTCAAATTCGTCAGGACAAACGAGCAGGCGCAGCTGCTCCGTTTTGTCTTCTCCAGCACCGAGTTCGGCCGGCCCTATGTGTTCCCGCCAGGAGTACCCCACGACCGCGTCGCAGCCATGCGCGCCGCATTCAAGGCGACGCTCGCCGACCCGGACCTGCTGCACGAGGCGGCGAGGTCAGACCTAGACATGTCGCTGCGGGCTCCGGAGGACCTGATGGGACTGATCGGACAGCTCTACGCGACACCGCCAGCAACGCTTGAGGTCGTGCGCAAGCTTTTGCCCGGCGGCACTTGATTGCCATCCGGAGCGCCCCGGCTGTATGGTCGCACGCCAATGTTTCGGCCCACTGAGGAGCCGCCATGACGAGCGCCTTCGAGGTCGCGCTGCAAGCGCGCGTCGGCGACATGCTCGACGCCTGCACCAGATGCGGCAAGTGTTTCGAGGCTTGCCCGATCACCGGCGCAGCCGGCATCGCGGACGCCGATCCGAAGGCGACCATCGCCGGCGTGCTCGATATCGTGCGCACCGGCAACGGGCCGGACGCCGCCCGCACCTGGGCGAGCTCCTGCGTGCTCTCGGGCGAATGCATCAAGGCCTGTGACTATGGGGTCAATCCGCGCTTCCTGCTCAACATGGCGCGTGTCGCGATGGCACGAGCCACGAACGAGCCGAGGGAGCAGCGCAAGGCGGGCGTCGACGGCTTCCGCCTGGTCGCGCGCGACGTCGCGCATCTGTCGAAGATGCAGCTCACCGACGCGCAGCTTGCCCGGCTCGGCCAGAATCCGAGCCACGCCGCCGCCTCCGCCGGCGGGCCGCCCGACGTCGTGTTCTACACCGGCTGCAACGTGCTCAAGACGCCGCACATCGCGCTCTTGGCGCTCGACATGATGGATAGGCTCGGCGTGAGCTACCACGTCATGGGCGGTCCGACGCATTGCTGCGGCGTGGTGCAGATGCGTCCCGGCGACGTCGACACCTCGGGCCGCTTCGCGCAGGCCACCATGGACAAGCTCGCTGCCAGCAAGAGCGGGCAGGTCTTGGCCTGGTGCCCAAGCTGCTTCAACCAATTCACCGAGGTCACGCTGCCCACCGTCGAGCGCATGCAGGGATCGCGTCCGTTCGAGATGACGCCGTTCGTGCTGTTCCTGCGCGCACAGCTCGACCGCTTGCGGCCGCTGCTGCGCGAGCGCGTGGAGCTGCGGATCGCGCTCCATCGGCACACCGGCGCGCCCGGCGTGATGGAGGCGGCCGCCGAGATTCTCACCGCCGTTCCCGGCATAACGCTCGTCGATCTCGGCCAGCCGGCGCCCGGCCTGATGAGCAACTACCTGCGGGCGCTGCCCGCCTACAAGCGCGAGCTGCAGCTCAACGAGCTCAAGGCCGCGCGCGACGCGAATGTCGACGCGCTGGTCGCGGTCTATCACGCCGACCATCGCGAGCTGTGCGCGCACGAGCGCGACTGGCCGTTCGTGGTGGTCAACATGCTGGAGATTATTGGTGAGAGCATGGGCCTGCACCAGGCGGACCATTACAAGCGGCTCAAGCTCAAGCAGGACGTCGACGCCATCATGGCCGACTGCGCCGATCTCCTGACACTGCATCGCCTCGATCCCGCGACCGCGCGGCTCGCCGTCAAGGCGATGCTCGACGATCAGCCGCTGCCGCTTGTGGGCAAGGCCGGCGCGACCGCGCCTTAGCAGGCTGATACCTTTTCTTCTTCACGCAACCGTTCCTGGTGCGACGACACGCGTTGCGCTATCGTTAGTCGATCAAGGCAGGATCGCTCGCGGGGAGGATCATGCGATGACCAATCAGAACCGCCGAACATTGCTGCGAGGCGTCACGGCCATGACGGCCGGCGCACTCGGCAACCAATTCCTGTCGTCCTCAGCCGCGCGGGCGCAAGGCGCCCAGCTCGGCGACAGCGTGAAGGCGCTCGTCTTCGACGTGTTCGGCACCGTGGTCGATTGGCGCAACGGCGTGGCGCGCGAGGCGCGCACGATCCTCGCTCCATTGGGTTACACGCTCGACTGGCTCGCCTTCGCGGATGCCTGGCGCGGCCAATATCAGCCCGGCATGGACGAAGTGCGCACCGGCAAGATCGCCTTCGTCAAGCTCGACGTGATCCATCGGCGCATGCTCGATCGGATCCTGCCGCGCTTCGGCCTGGAGAAGGTCGAGCCCAAGGTGCTCGACGAGCTCAATCTCGCGTGGCATCGCCTCGATGCCTGGCCGGACGTCGGGCCGGGCTTCGCACGCCTGCGCAAGCGCTTCATGATGGCGCCATGCTCGAACGGCAACATCGCGATCATGGTCGACATCGCGCGGCGCAACGACATCCGCTGGGACGCCATTCTCGGCTCCGAGATCGCCGGCGACTTCAAGCCCAAGCCGCGCGTCTACCTCGCCGCCGCCGAGGCGCTCAACATCAAGCCGTCCGAATGCATGATGACGGCGGCCCACAGCAACGATCTCAAGTCGGCGGCGGAGACCGGCCTGCGCACCGCCCATGTCGGCCGGCCGGGCGAGAACGGGCCCGGCACCGGCGAGAGCGCTCCCAAGGTGCCGGTCGATGTCGCCGCGAGCAATTTCATGGATCTTGCGGACAAGCTCAGCGCCTAGCACCGTCAAGCCGGCGCCTCGTGTGATATTGCTCCAGCGCGCCAGCAGGCGACCGCTGTGCGGTAATATGTCATCGGCGGCTACCTATTCGCGCAATGGTAAACTTGGCCCAATTCGCGCGCAGGAGCACGTTGGTGCCGGACATTGGAGAGATCGGAGGCTCCCGGGCGCACGCGGTCACATATGGCGTGCCGGTCGCCGGTGTCGTTGCCAGCGTCCCGCGCCTCCTGATCGGAGCGGCCTTTCTTGCCGCCTATGTGTTGCTCGAGTGGATAAGCTTCATCCACGAATACAAAGGCGTGCCGGTCACGCCCTGGAATCCAGGGCTCGGCGCCCTCTTCGCCCTCATGCTGTTTGCCGGCGCGCGCCATGGCGTGGTGCTGTTCATCGGCGTTGTCATTGCCGAAATTGCGGTCCTGCGCAGCAGCCTATCGTGGCCGATCATCATCGGCATCGCCGGCATCATTACGGTCGGCTATGCCGCCATGACGGTCATGGCTCGACGGGTGCTGGCGTTCGATCCCGGCCTCAATCGTTTGCGCGATGTTCTGATACTCCTGGTCGGCGGGGGGCTGGGAGCGACCATTGTTGCCGTGTTCGTGTCTTTGCTGCTGGTCGCCGATGCGCAGCTTGATCTTGGCGACCTCCCGTACGCCGCCCTGCCCCTGCTGGTCGGAGACATCATCGGAATCGCCGTCGTAACTCCACTGACGCTCCGCCTCGTCCTGCGCACGCCGCACCTCTCGACACGTGCTTTCCGCGCGCTGGGGCCCGAGATCGTGCTCTATGTCGCGTTGGTGACCTTCTCGCTGTGGTTCATTCTTGGAACCGAGAGCGCGGCAGGCTTCAAGTTCTTTTATCTGTTCTTCCTTCCCGTCGTCGTGGCCGCGGTGCGCCATGGACTCGACGGCGCCTGCCTTGCGCTCGCGCTGACGCAGCTCGGCTTGGTCGGGCTGCTGCACCGGCATGGCTACGATGCCAATGTATTCACCGAATTCCAGGTGCTCATGCTGATCCTGACCACGACCGGACTGACGGTCGGCGTGGTGGTCACCGAGCGCCGCCAAGCCGCGAGCGCCATGCAGGAGGTCGAGGCGCGGCTGCGGGCGCGAGAGGCAGAGGCGGCGCAGGCGGCCCGCTTCACGCTGGTGAGCGGCATGGCCTCCGCACTTGCCCACGAGATCAACCAGCCGATGACGGCTGCACGCGCGCACGCGCGCACCATCCAGGAGCTCCTGCGCTCACCCAATGTCGATCATGCACGCGCCGACGGCAACCTCACCAATCTGGTCGCCCAGATCGATCACGCCGCCGGCGTGGTGAGACGCATGCGCGATTTTCTGCGCCGAGGCCATCCGCATGTGAGCACGATTGATTGGCGCGGCATGCTGGAGGACACGCTGATCCTGGTGCGGGCGGAAGCCAGAGCCAAGAAAATCCAGATCGAGCTTGATCTCCCCACTGAACTGTCACCGCTCTATGGCGACCGCATCCAGCTCCAGCAGGTGATCCTCAATCTCGTGCGCAATGCCATGGAGGCGCTCGTGGGGCGCACCGATGGCATCGTTCGCATTGCGGTACGCCGCCTCGAAGAGCCCGACGCCATCGAGGTTCGGGTCGCTGACAACGGCCCCGGCATCGAGGCCGCCCTCGCCGCGCGCCTGTTCGAGCCCCTCACCACCTCAAAGCCGGACGGCCTCGGCCTCGGCCTTTCGATCTGCGCTTCGATCGTGCAATTGCATGGCGGCCGCATCTGGCTGCATTCAGGCGCCCCCGGCGCAACCGAGTTCCGCTTCTCATTGCCGCTACAGCCGACGTCATGACGACCGTATTCATCATCGACGACCAGCAGTCGGTACGGGACGCGCTCGCCGAGATGCTCGGCGTGTTCGGCTTCACCGTCGAGAGCTACGACTCCGCAACGCGCTTCCTCGAGGGGTTCGACCGCATACGATCAGGCTGCATCGTGGCCGACGTGCGAATGCCCGGCATGGATGGCATCGAGCTTGTTCGCGAGCTGTCGCGGCGGGGGGCGGACATCCCCGTCGTGCTCATGTCCGGCCACGCCGACGTGCCGATGGCGGTCGCCGGCATCAAGGCCGGCGCGGAGGATTTCATCGAGAAGCCGGTCGACGACGTCCAGCTCGTCGCCGCCATCAATCGCGGTCTTGCGCGCACCTTCGCGCAGCAGGTGCGCCAGCGATCGACCGAAACCCTGACCCGCCAGTTCACCACGCTGAGCCCGCGGCAAGTCGAGATCTTCGACCTGGTCGCCGCCGGCTTCACCAGTCACGCCATCGCGGCCAAGCTTGAGATCAGTATCCGCACCGTGGAAAGCTACCGCGCCCAAGTCATGGAGAAGATGCAGGCCGAGAGTGTCGCCGTGCTGGTCCGGCAG
>Ga0209797_10001486_pt1 | contig 11806 bp, 7 predicted proteins | sample DOMMetBare3Fresh_2_FD_187472 | JGI IMG/M metagenome (GOLD analysis project Ga0209797, IMG submission 187472) | Wetland sediment microbial communities from St. Louis River estuary, USA, under dissolved organic matter induced mercury methylation -... | ecosystem: Environmental > Aquatic >...
CTTCTGTGGATCAAAAATTGGCAATAACCCTGTTTTCAGCAAACATGCAGAACGCCTGGGAATAATGATGGCCGAAAATAATATCAAACTGATTTATGGGGGCGGAAGTGCCGGCATTATGGGAATAATTGCAGATAGTGTAATGAAAAACAAGGGAAAGGTAACAGGCATTATTCCTAAGCTGCTGTTGGAATGGGAAGTACAACACCGTGGTATTACAGAATTGATTATTTCTGATGATATGCATGAGCGGAAAAAAACTATTTACAGCCTTTGTGATGCCGCTTTGATCTTACCCGGAGGGTTTGGCACATTGGATGAATTGTTTGAAATAGTGACCTGGAATCAGTTAACAATCCATGATAAAGAAATCTACATACTGAATTCAGGAGGATTTTATGATTATCTTATTCAACACATTCATAAAATGAAAGAAGAAAATTTTTTATATGAGGATGCAATAAAAAGGATTACTATCGTCAACGAACCCGACGAGCTACTACATTATTTTACTTAGAATACCTCTTATTCTCTTTTGTCTTTTCTGCCTAAATAAATGATGAAACCGGTTCTGAAAACCGGGAGAACCCTTCCAAATGAATCACGGTACGGAGAATTGATGTCACTTAAAGCATCAATCATAATACTGGTATAAAACTGTGATTGCCCAATCATTCTGCTGCCATAACCGGCACCAACTAAAAGACTCGACGCATTAGCAGAAGCCTTGTCAGTAATTACACCATTTATTTTCTCGCTGACTGTAATTCTATTATACTCATACTGACCACCGATAAAAAGCATACGCACCGGCCATAGCCTTACAAACGGACCAGCACCAATAGCAAGATACCTGATTGAATTATTTGACGCCTGGCTTCTCTGGGTCACATAAGTTAAATTGGTCGCAATGCCTGCATCTATTACTTTATTTATACTATAACCGATTTCAGGGTTTAGTCCGATAATAAATCCATTGGAAAAACCAAGATTTAAGCCGGTTCCAATAAATAAATGGTCCTTTTTCCAACCGCCTTTTTCTTCTTCATTTTCATCCTGCGCAAATAAAAATGTTGCTGATGCTACTAAAAAAAATAATAAAAAGAATCGTTTCATATTACGGTATTTTAAAATTTTATAGTTCATTCCAGTTCCTGCTGTTCTTTCCAATCAAGGTTTAATAACCCTGTAAGCTTATTCGTTACCGGCATTTTAGATAACATTGCTCCAAGCAAAACTGCTGTTATTATCAATATGGTATAATTCCCGGTCAAAAAAAAGACAACAACCGATAAGAGTGCAGCTCCTTCACATAAAGCAAGGAATAAGATTAATGCAGCTTTGTAAAGGTTTAATTTCTCCTGCAATGAAATTGTTAAATGCTTAATACCGGATGTTTTTTTTGTATAAAGAAAAAATGCTGAAACCGTACAAGAAAGGACAACTATAACAGTGACTATCGAAAGAAGATTAATATATTTCAGATTTATTCCTTCCAGAAGCGGTCCGTTAAACTGGATAAAAGCAATTATTACAATGGCAAAAAAAACTACGCCCAGGCTAAGTGCTGCTGTAAGAATTTTTAGCGCCTTCAGATTTTCTTTCGGAGTTCCTGTAAATTTTACCTGAGCGGTCATAAATTAAATATTTTTCCGGCATTCAGAATATTGTTCGGATCAAAAGCTTTTTTTATTTCCCGCATCAACCTGATATTTGCTTCTTTAAAAACAATATCCATATAACTTTTTTGAATCAACCCGATTCCATGTTCGCCGCTTATTGTACCACCAAGTTTTTTTACCAGTATAAAAAGTTCTCTTAAAATAATATTCATCTCTTCGCTTCCGTAACTATTCGGTATTCCTTCTTTTTTAATTCTAATATGCAGATTGCCATCACCGGCATGGCCATAGCAAACAACTTCAAAATTATATTTAATTCCTAATTCCTTAACTCCCCTGATGAGAGATGGCAATTCAGCCCTTGGCACTACTGTATCTTCCTCTATTGTATAGCCTATTAATTTTACTGCTTCTGCAACCCTTCGTCTTAGTTTCCATAATTCAGCCTTTTGCTGTGCATTGTCAGCAAAATATATTTCACCAATATCATATTGCATTAAGAGATTACTTATTGCTTCCATTTCTCCCATCAGTACATCCATATTGTTGCCATCTACTTCTATGATAAGATGGGCGGCTGTATCATCCGTAACTGGAATCACATTACTATCCACAAAACGGCTAACTATTTTCAATGCATTTATTTCAATCAGTTCCATTGCACTGGGCACAAATCCTGCACGGAAAATGGCACTTACAGCTTCTCCTGCTTCTTCCAGTTTTTTAAAAGGCACCAGCATAAGTAAATCATTTTGCGGATGCGGTATTAACTTCAATACGATTTTAGTTACAATGCCAAGTGTGCCTTCACTTCCCACCATTAACTGGGTAAGGTTATAACCGGTAGAGTTTTTCAACACATTGCACCCTGTCCAGATTATTTCGCCAGTCGGCAATACGACTTCAAGGTTCAACACATAATCTATTACCACCCCATATTTTACTGCTTTGGGGCCACCGCTATTTTCTGCTATGTTTCCTCCAATAAAACAAGAACCCCTGCTGGCAGGATCCGGTGGATAAAAAAGACCTTTTTCTTTCACTGTATTCATCAGCACTTCTGTTATAACTCCCGGCTCAGTAGTTACCTGCAGGTTTCTTTCATCTATTTCTAAAATAGAATTCATCCGTTCGGTTGATAATACAACACCCCCAAGATGTGGCAATGCTCCCCCGCTCAGACCTGTTCCGGCACCTCTCGGTGTTACAGGTATTCTTTCGGCATTGCATATTTTCATTATAGCACTTACTTCTTCTGCAGTACGGGGCTTAATCACTACATCGGGGAGAAAATGAAGATTTTCTGTTTCATCATGAGCATAAATATCTAATGATTCGTCATCTATAAATACATATTTATCACCTACAATATTTTTAAACTGGCTTAAAATCTGTGCTGAAATTAAAGGACTTGCCACCTTATCCATCAGGAATTTTTTTAATAATAATGCTGTAAAAATCGGAATATTCAGCGAAATGACGAAGTTCCGCTGTTAGTATTTGAAAGAGGGGCACATAGACTCCCTTTTGTTGCCATTGTACCGGTCTACTACTCCGGTCTTCAGGAGCGAAAATTCAAACCCGCCCCGTGTATTATTATAATCTTTTAATGAAGACATTGTAGCATCGTAAGTAAAAGTAAACGTATAATCCTTGAGACCAATTCCAATCATTGGAATAACTGCGTCTTTAAAACGATAATAAGCACCTGCAATCAGGATTTTTTCTCCATCACCTGACAAATTGTAATGAGCATTCAAACCACCAACTATCTCGTATGATTTGGCCTGGAATGAAGCATAAACATTTGGGTTTACAATAACCCTGTCATTTACCATAAAACTTCCATTCATAAACCCGGTATACCGAACAGGAATCCGGTTGTCAATGCCTGATTGCTCATTAAAAAATGATTCCCTTGGTTTATTGACATGCATTGCAGAAAAACCGGCATTCAGGTAAATATTATTAGAAGGAAAATAGGCATAATTCATCCCTACCTGCATATCCAGATAATTAATATTGTTTGCATCCAGCTTTGGAGCTATAGATGTTTGATGAACATCAAAAAATTTTCCGTTCCACTGGCTGGGGAAAGTGAGATTAGATGTATTAATATTTTTATTCGCCCAGCCCGCATTAAATCCAAGGCTTAACAGGCTACCCGCATTTATCATCTGGTGATAAGCAACAGAACCATAAACTTTAGTGGAAGTAAGCACACCTGTACCAGCTACATCTCTTAATAAAACACCACCTACTCCCAGCCACCCGGTATTATCACGGTTTTGCATTGTTTGTACATCGGCAAAAATGCTCATTGTTTTGTAAGGAAATGCTGTAACTGATGCCCATTGATTTCTGTAATTCGCTCCCAACCTGTAATCACCATCAGGAATAAAACCTGTGTTGGCTGGGTTGGTAAGCAATGGCGAATTCATGAATTGAGAAAAATGAAGATCCTGGGTAAATACAGAAGTTGTAATACCCAGAATAAACAGTAAAGAGAATAATATTTTTTTACTTTTTTTCATCGCCACTTTCTCTCATTTATAAAGATATCTATCTTATTAACGTTATATCACCTTTCTTAGTTGTCTTTGTTCCGTCAAAAAATTCAATGCTGAGTGTATAAGCATATACATCCATAGGTTGTAACGCACCTTTAACTTTTCCATCCCAACCCTGGAAACGGCTATTTGTTTCAAATACCTTTTGCCCCCAGCGGTTCCAGATAATAAACTGCATTTTAGCAATTCCAAAACCTTTTACCATTACAACACTATTAATATCTCCGCTTTGAGGTGTAAAAGCATTAGGAACATCTACCAGTGGTAAAATGGTAGCCCTTACCGGCCTGCATATTACACTATCACATCCAACAGCATTATAGGCTGTCAGGCATGCATTAAATGTTCCGGTAGCATTGTATTGATGTACTACATCTGCTCTTGAAGCTGTTAACAATGAATCTCCATCTCCAAAATTCCATTTAAATCTAACAGCATCGGGAGATGAGAGATTTGTAAATGTTGTTGGCGTATTTTCCAAAGGTGGATCAGGGGCAAAACTAAAATCAGGGATTGGTGCATCAAATACCTGAATTGTAAACCTTGCCGTATCAGATAAATTACATGTATTTGGATTATAGGCTATTAAAACAATATTATAGATGCCTGTCTGACTATATGTATGTGTTGGTTCAAATTGTGTTGACGTAGTACCATCGCCAAAATCCCAGAGCCATGTTTCTCCGGCAAGAGATGTGTTGTCAAAGGCAGCGTTATACACCAAACATCCGATAGCCGGTGTTGTAAACTGTGCTTTTACATTTTCAGCTACTGATAAATCCAGTTCAATAGAATCGGGGTTATTGCAATAGCCGGTGTCTTTCAAAATCAATTTGATTTTATAGGAACCCGGCCCGGGAAATGTGTGATTAATACTCGCAAGTCCTCGGACTACCCTTGGACTTCCATCACCAAAATCCCAAATAAAAGATGTGTCTTTAAAGGGTCTTGTAATGTCAGTAGTCGAAAGGTTATCAAACCTGTATTGAAAACTGGTACAAGGTGGTAATTTTAAATTGCCTATCGCAAGATTTGCCTTTAAATCACCAACACGAATATTAAGAAACGATGAATCCCTGACGTTGCATGTATTAGGATCTATTGCAACAAGCATAACTCTGTAAGTACCTAAAATATTGTAAGTATAAGAAGCAGCAGGAACTGTTGTGATTAAATCAGGAGGATTGCCGGGTACATAATTAAAATACCATTCATAGCTTACTCCATTTGCAATGGTATCTACAAAATCAACCTTTAATGGAAGACAGCCAGCAGTATCTCTGGGTGCTCCACCGATAGCAGATTGAACACCGCTGGCTACACCTGCCAAATTCATCGCAATCTTAAGCATGGTAAGATTACAACCTCCTCCATTATTCGCATTGTTAACAGTAGACCATGCACCCGGAGTAGTCGGGTAATTTGGAAAAGGCGGTGTCCCTAATTTACAATTGCCACAAATGGCCTGGTAAATAACTCCGTTTCTGTCAAACCGGCTTGTACCACCATCCACATGATCACAACCGGCATTCGGAGGATTATTTTCTCCAAAGAAACTTCCAAAAAGCTGAGAGGCACCATCTTTTTTCAAAACGAAAAAATACAGATCCTTTCCATCTGTATTACTTTTAAATGCATCAGGGGTAACTGGCAAACCTGTAGTACCTGCACTATTGAAATCATTTGAATTGCCAAAAAATCCTCCCCAGCCTGATATGTATACATTTTCACATTTATCTACAAGGAAAGCAATTGGAGAAATGTTTGGAGTAAATCCACCGGAGCCAAACATTGTAGAATATACATAAGCTGAAAGATCCGGCCTCAGTTTACCGATAAACTGTTTACCACCGGCATTATTATAAATAGGTGGAGTTCCCGGAAGATTATTTACAACGGTCCATGTTCCAGTTGTTTGCCCCATAATATATGGAAACCCTTTATTGTCAAACTGAATACCAAATACCTGATCAATACCACCTGTACCTATATAAGTAGATCTTACAACGGCCGTTCCGGAGTTATTGATTATTGCAACAAACCCATCAATAGTGCCTTGAAGTGTTGTACCTAAAGTACCTGTATGTGTGCCAGGTAAAAAATTACTACTCTCCGTACCACCACCAACATAAATATCACCGTTGGGTGCCAATGAAAGTACATATGCTGCATCATTCTTATCACCGCCAAGGTAGCTGGCAAATAATATAGTATTAAGATTGGGTGATAATTTTAGAACAATTCCATCTTGTCCTCCACCTGAACCAGGTTGAAAAAAACCTGCGGTACCCGGGAAATTGCTTGATTGTGTTGATGAAGCCACATAAACATTTCCTGCTCCATCAAGTATCACTTCACTACGTCCATCATCTCCATAGTTTCTTTGTAATGATTGCAATCCCCTGCTTGAAGAAATATTTACACCATCATCACCGGTACCACCTATTTTTCTGGAACCAATAAGTGCGGTGCCGGTTGCATTTAGTTTTGTTATTACGATATCAAATCCCAGGCTTGATGATGCCCCGTTACTAACTACTGGATAATTAGTTGAATTACTTCTGCCGGCAAGAATTAAATTACCCTGGCTGTCTGTAATAAGACTATGAGGTTGATCATTACCCGTACCACCGATATAGGTGGCATAAACCCTGTTTGCTCCGTTTGGAGTTAATTTAATAATACCAATATCAAATTCACCGCCCTGGTAGTTTGTCTGGATGACACCTGGTGAAGCAGGAAATCCATTCATTTCTCTTACGATGCCACCTCCAAAAAAACTTTCATCAGGCCCGTAGGTAGCGGTAAAGCCCCAGTTATCCGTTGTGCTACCAGAAAAAGAGCAAAATACAATTGCAGGATCTATTATTAAAGTAGCAGCAGGATTATAATTTTTTACTTCAAATTTTACGACATTATTTTTTATGATATACTTACAGCTGATTTCTTTCTGCCCGGAAACATCGGCCTGGTAAGTATAAGGAGACGACTCTTTCATTTCGCCCAATGAAGTTGATATTGCCAGTTCTTTATTCTTTACCTGCAATTTTTCAACTCCGTCATATTTCAATGCAATTTTTGAAACATCGCCACCCGGCTTTACAATCAAATCATATTTAAGTAATCCCCTGTCTGTATAATACCTGGCATCAATATTTGGATAAATGTTTTGCAGTGTAACTGCCTGGTATATCCTGCACTCCGCAGCCCATTTAGAAGGATCGCTGCCAATAAAATAATTGTTATACGTTAAAATAGGTTTGTCAGGAATTATAGAAACATTTTCGGAGGCTCCGATAAAATCTACATTCCATGCATGTGAACGTATGATAATTTCGTCTGTTGATTTTGCAAGCCTTCCGTCTGTAGTATGCCCATGCATAAATTGTGCAGCTTTTGCAAGATCAACCGGATTATGCTGTAATACAGTAAAACCTCCTGATCGAATAAAAAAGGCACCATTACTAACTTCACCTTTATACCTGACCTGGTTGTCCCATTGTCCTTTATTCTCAATAAATTCAATATTACCTTGAGACCATGAAGATAAAACGGATAAAAAAATTGCGGCTGATGTGAGTAGAGATTTCAGGGGTAAAATATTTATATTAAAGTAACCATTTTTTACCGGATTTGGTTTGAAAACTTGTGTTAAGAAATGCCTTTTCATAGTAATTTTTCAGGCTATGTTTAAAAAAAATAAGTTTTTTACGAAATCTTGCTCCACAACACGTTTCCTTTTTGTTGATTAAGGAAACTCTTAAGCCGCAAATTGTCTGCCGAAATAAGGTCGGGATCATTTTCCAAAAGTTCAGCTGCCATATTTTTTGTCAATTCCAGAAGTTGCCTGTCTTGGACTATACTTGCCAGCTTAAAGTTTAATACACCACTCTGTCTTGTTCCTTCAATATCTCCTGGTCCACGCAGCTCAAGGTCTTTTTCAGCTATTTCAAACCCATTATTGGTGGATGTCATGATTTTGATACGTTCCCGGGCATCATTACCCAATTTGGTACCTGTTAATAATATACAATAACTTTTTTCAGCACCCCTGCCTACCCTGCCCCGCAACTGATGAAGCTGTGATAAACCAAATTTCTCTGAACTCTCAATCACCATTACAGAAGCATTCGGCACATCCACACCAACTTCAATAACGGTAGTAGACACCATAATCTGCGTATCATGTTCTACAAATCTTTTCATATTTAATTCCTTTTGCGCAGCGGGCTGTCTTCCGTGAACCATACTTATCCAATACTTTGGTTCGGGGAAATATGCTTTTACATTTTCAAAGCCTTTCATCAGATTTTCATAATCCATTTTTGCACTTTCCTCTATTAAAGGGAAAATAATATATGCCTGTCTGCCCTTATCAATTTCAGCCCTTATAAAATCCATCACTTTACTCCGGTGTGTTTCATAACGATGAACTGTGGCAATTGGTTGTCGGCCGGGTGGTAATTCATCAATAACACTGTAATCAAGATCGCCATAAGCTGTCATTGCCAGTGTTCTGGGTATAGGTGTAGCAGTCATTACCAGAATGTGCGGGGGTATTGCTGCTTTCTCCCAAAGTTTTGCCCGCTGTGCCACACCAAAACGATGTTGCTCATCAATAATTACCAGCCCAAGGTTATTAAATTGAACCACATCTTCAATTACGGCATGCGTGCCAATCAGGATTTTCAATGTGCCTTCTTCCAGCTCTTTTAATATTTTTTTTCTTTCAGCAGTTTTGGTAGAACCGGTCAGCAATCTTACCGGGAGGTTTATTTTCTCCAGTAAAGAGCTGATAGTTTTGTAATGCTGTTGTGATAATATTTCAGTTGGGGCCATCAGGCAGGCCTGGCAGCCGTTATCCACTGCCAGCAACATTGTCAAAACAGCCACAATCGTTTTTCCACTTCCAACATCGCCCTGGAGCAGCCTGTTCATTTGCTTTCCTTTTGCTGTATCAATTCTTATCTCCCGTATTACTCTTTTTTGGGCACCTGTTAATTCAAAAGGCAGATGATTTTTATACAGGTTATTGAAATTATCACCTACTTTTTCAAAAATGACACCTTTAGAAAACCGGTGACGGTTACTTCTCAATAAATTCATCCGAAGCTGCGCAATAAAAAATTCCTCGAACTTTAATCTTTTTACAGCATCATCATACTCTGTTAATGTCTGAGGAAAATGAATCTGACGGTAAGCAGCAAACCTTCCAATGAGTTTTACCTGCTGAAGTATACCTGCAGGTAAATTTTCCTGCATATCCCTTTCATGAAGCATACTTATCAGCAGCTGTGTAAGTTTTCCTAATTGCCTGGCACCAAGTCCTCTTGCTTTTAATTTCTCTGTTGTGGAATAAACAGGTTCCAGAAAATTTTTACCCAATTGCTGTTCGGCTGCCAGCACTTCCAGTTCCGGATGTACAATTTGCGGTTGGCCGTTATAAAAAGTCACCCGGCCGTAAACAAGGTAAGATTGCCCAACCTCCAGTTGTTTTTGCACCCATCCCAATCCCTGGAACCAGGTTAACTCCAGAAAACCGGTTTTATCCTTTACCTGAGCAACTAATCGCTTTCCTGCTTTCTGTCCTATTACTTCAAAATTTACCAGTACAGCAGCCACTTGAGCAAATTCCAACGCCGGTGTTATTTCGCTGATAAGATTGACTTTCGTTCTGTCTATATGCCGGTAGGGAAAATGTTCCAGAAGATCGCCGAAGGTAAAAATGTTGAGTTCTTTTTTTAAAAGGTCTGCACGTTGTGGACCCACACCTTTCAGATATTCAATTGGGCTGGATAATATGTTAGATAAAGAAGAAATAAATAGATTTTAGTCAAAATTAATACTTCGAAGGACTGATAACAGCTAATCAGAATAATTAATCTTTCAGAAGGAAACGCCGGATTAATCTTAACTATAAAATAAACACAAAAGCCATCGGGATATTATTTAAAAAGTCATAAAGGGTATCTTTAAAAATCACCCCGTAAGAAATCATGCTGTATCTCATTAAATAACTCTATCCGGAAATGAAATAATTCTTATGCAGCACCTACTGCTGTGAATAATTTTGCCAGAATATCTTTTCTGTAAACCGTATCTTAAAACTTCTCACCTGTATTATTGTCCAGATAAAATAGTTTCAAATTTGCCGGCAAAATTGATTGATGAATAAATTCCAGGTATTATTGATTATGAAAAAAAAGTATTCCATACCCCAAAAAGTAACTGAAAAAGATGGCGAAACTTAAAGAAAAAAATAAAAAAAGTCTCATAACTCATGGTTTTTACTTAGAAAAAATACGGTATTACTACCCAAATACCACTCTTTATTTACGGAATTCTGCTATCAAACAAGCTTAAAATCAAATTTCTACGTTACTACAATAACTAATCTCTTGTCCTTTTACCGAAGCAGTGTAATTTGAATTTTATATCCAAAACCTGTCTTAAAACAGCATAAATGAAAAACCTCTTCCACCCATTGCAGATAGACCTCTATCTCCGTGATTATAAATTTGCGCTGCTTTCCTTTATAACTGCATTTGTAGTGACGCTTATTTGCATACCACCTATTATCAGTCTTATAAAAAAATACCGGCTTTTTGATGTACCGAATACCCGTAAAGAACATGCTGCACCTATTCCAACAATGGGAGGTATTGCCATTGTAGCTGGCACGCTGATGGCATTATTTCTTTGGTTTCCTTTCAGGAATCAGATTGCCCAGGTTTGCTTTTTCTTTTCAATTGCTGTTTTATTCGGCCTCGGAATTATGGATGACCTTAAAGATCTTTCTGCAAAATATAAATTCATTATACAGATTGGGCTTGCTACCCTGATTGCATTATCTGGTATTCGGATTACATCTTTTGAAGGATTGCTAGGTATTTATGAATTACCAATCTCTGCCCAATATACATTTACCGTGCTTGCTATTGTTGGCATTACCAATGCATTTAATTTAATAGACGGTATTGATGGCCTGGCAGGAGGTTTAGGTTTTATGAGCCTGGTTACACTTGGTATCTTTTTGTCAATGAGTGGTGATGTGAATACAGCACTGATTGCATTTTCGCTTGCCGGCGGTATCCTGGCATTCCTTTATTTTAATTTTAATCCTGCAAGAATATTTATGGGTGATACCGGTTCATTGGTATTGGGATTTGTAACTGCTGTTTTATGCATCCGCCTGATGCAGATAAATGCATTTAATGTTAACAGTATAGTACCACATGCCCCTATGTTTGTATTAGGAATAACGCTTATCCCTGTTTTTGATACCATTCGGGTATTTACATTAAGAATATGGAAAGGCGGCTCACCATTTAGTCCGGACAAAACACATATCCATCATATACTTACAAACCAGGGTTTCAGTCATGGTTTTTCAGCCAAAGTAATCTGTTTCATTCATGGATTTGTGTTGATTGAAGCATATTGGCTACGGGCAATAAAACAAGAGATAATACTGCTGATTTTAATTGCTTTTATGTTTCTGTTTATAATCCTGTTAAAAAACCTGGGATTGATTATGGGGAAAAAGTCTGAAAATAATCCGTATGCTGCAAAAAATTCTGAATAAAAATTATTTACTGCATCCCGCAATTAGAG
>Ga0209797_10001487_pt1 | contig 11794 bp, 2 predicted proteins | sample DOMMetBare3Fresh_2_FD_187472 | JGI IMG/M metagenome (GOLD analysis project Ga0209797, IMG submission 187472) | Wetland sediment microbial communities from St. Louis River estuary, USA, under dissolved organic matter induced mercury methylation -... | ecosystem: Environmental > Aquatic >...
CAGGGTGAAGATAATTTTACTACAAAATCTTATTTAATGGGTTTGTTTAATACGCAACCCGGAAAGACGAAATCAAAATCTAATCCTTTAAAAACCTCACAAGGAACACCAAGAACCAATGTAACCTTTGAGGATGGTATTCTTTTGCCGGCATATCGCCTGCCTACTGAAACAGAGTGGGAATATGCAGCTTATGGATATATAGCACAAAACCCAAGACCGAGTATTAAAGAAGGCAAAAGGGGAGAAGAGTTGACAATGAATAAACAAATCTATCCGTGGAGTCATAACCCCAATGGATTGCGTGATACAAGACATGGTAGCTGGCAGGGAAATTTTCTTGCAAACTTTAAAAGAGGAAATGGTGACTATGCTGGTGTGGCCGGTGGTTTGAACGATGATGCAATTTATACAGAAGAAGTAACAGCGTCATTCCCTAATGGGTATGGTTTATACAATATGGCGGGTAATGTAAACGAATGGGTAGCTGATGTATATCGTCCGCTCTCAATTATTGATAATGATGATAATAATGGTTTCCGTGGTAATCAGTATAAAAAACTTTTTGTAGCCGATCCTACTTCAAACGATCCAACAGTTCGTTATGCAAAAGACAGTATGGGCCGTGTAAAAATGACTGATGTAACTGATGCTGAAAGTAAAGACCGCCGTAACTATCAGCGTGGAAATGTAATTGATTACCTGGATGGTGACTCTTTATCATTAGTTAATTATGGATATGGAATTACTTCTTTGATAAGCGATAAATCAAGAGTGTATAAAGGGGGTAGCTGGAGCGATTATGCTTACTGGCTTAGCCCGGGTACCCGCCGCCATCTTGAAGAAGACATGGCAAGTTCTACTATCGGTTTCCGTTGCGCAATGGACAGAATGGGAAGTACAGAAGGGAACAAACGCAAAACAGGTAACTGGTTTAAAAGTCAAAGGCAGAAACGTTAATAAAATATTTAAGATTTAAAAACCCGTTCCGATAATTATCGGAACGGGTTTTTAATTTTAATGCTTAACCAGCCGCAAACTTTCAATCTTTTCTCCAATATCTAACTTGAGAAGATAAATTCCTTTTGCATATTTGGGAGAGCGGAGATCGATGTGTGTCTTTTGTAAAAACCCATTTCCAGTTTTGGAAAACTGGGTTACTAATTTTCCATTTACATCATATAAATTTATTTTCAGTACTTCACCGTCTGAGATTTGGTAAACTAAATTGAACATGCCTTCAGAAGGATTTGGGTAAACCTGATATTGTATATCACTTTTGAATACAACCGGACGGACAGGAGAATAAACGAATGTATTGTCTTTGTCTACAATCTTTAATCTATAATAACGAACACCGGATTTTCCCGTTTCTGCATCAGTATACTCATAATTTCTTACAGAGGTTGTATTGCCCAAACTATTTACTTCACCAATTTTAATAAAGCGATGCTGCTGATAATTATCAGACCCTTTTGCCAGTTCTATTTCATACCGGTTTACATTTTGTTCCAATGCAGTTTTCCATTGCAGCAATACATCATTATCATTTTTCTTTTTTGCAGAAAAACTTATGAGTTCTACCGGTAATGGCGATTGTAAATCCGACCCGCCGTTATTTAACCAGAATTCAGAAAAATCTTTTACTCTGAATTCGACATAATATCCTTTATCAAATGGTATTTTTCTATTCCAATTAGCATCAAGAAAACTATAAATGCCCTGTACATTATCGCCAAGGCTGCCATTTTCAAATGCATCATCCGGATCACTGTATTTAGTGACACCTAATTCTGATGCCATAGCAGGTTTGGTACATCCACTACAGCCTGTAGCATTGATAAGATTTTCTGTTTCGGTATCCAGGAAATAAAACCGGACGATGGCTGAATCACTTAAAGCTGTTGTAACAGGTTTAATGGTTATGTTTCGGTCATGGTAATATTGTTTACCATCATTTCTCACTCCGCCGGTATTTATATATGCTTGTACATCTGTATTTCCCATATTTTGATTATTGGGCTGTATAGATGCAACCAGTTTTCCGGATGAAGTGAAATCGATCCAGCTGGTGCCACCTGTAATATTTTGTGTAACCGCTGAACCCATGGTGACTCCATCATAAATACCCATCGTATTGTCATAAACATGAATATCATCAATTGCAACTCCTTCACGGTTTACAAATGGATCAGAAGTAAGAACTATTCTGAACCTGATGATGGATAATCCTGTGGGAAGCGGAACTGTTGCTACATGCCACCGGGTATAGTTTTGTACACTCCACATAGTATTACCACCACCAAAATTCCTGTTGTACCAATTTTTACCAACACCAGTAGTGCCTAATCTTGTCCAGGTTAATCCATTTTGAGAATATTCAAAATAAACACCATCGCATAGCGTACCTCCGCAATCTTCAAGATCAAGTGCAATACTTAAGCTCAAGGTTGGATTGGTCATACCAGTAATATTATAACATGGGGAGAAGAGATAAGAAAGTTCATCGTCATTATAATTACCATTCAACTTGGTTTTCCACGCCTTTGTTCCACTGGCAGCTTTATTTATTTTGATGGATGCGGGCAAACCATATTCCCAGGAAATTTTATTTCCGCCGGGGTACCAGCCACCATCACTGCTTTCAAAATTTTCTATATGCGGGAAAGAATTATAAAGAACAGAATTTATCAGATTCACTGTGGCAGTATCATTGTCTTTAAAATTATCAGTACCATACTGCACATTTACTAAAACAGTATGATTGCCTGTTGCACTGAGATCCGCAGTAGCAGTAAACGTATATTGATATGAAGAATTTGCAGGAATTGAAAATGTAATTGTTTCAATTACCGGTGTGCCCCCATCTACAACCAGTCTTACAGGTATATTGCTGATGGCTGATGATGAAGCATTGCGTACAGTTACTTTTACAGGTACCATATTATTCAAGCCACAACTGATTACCGTTGGGGTATCAATACTGATCATTTGAATATCATCGATTGCAGTATAAATTCGAATATCATCAAATGTATACCCCTCGCCGCCGTTATCATCGGCAGTTAGTATGTGACCAAACTGTCCCCACCTGATTTGAAAACTTGTGGAGGTGTTTTGTCCATGCACCAGTAACGAATCAGATAATTCGATGCTCGTAGTTTTTTTATAAGATCCTTGTTCAAGCTGGTTTGCATACAGATCATATACTTCAACCCACTGCTGCCCATCATTACCACGAATCCATACTTTATCATATGGGTTGGATAGGTCTAAAGTTTGCCCATGATTTTTATAACGGAAATCCAACCGCAAGTCATGTATAGACGCATTATAATTGGACAAATTGTATGTACCTGTAAGAAAATTCGTTACTCCACCGGAAAAGTTCCCGTCATAATCCAACGTAATTGCTTTGGATCCAGAGTAAGCAATACCTGTATTTACAAATGTTCTTGCCCTGCCCCAGGATTCTGAATTTACAAAATCAAACCGATCAATTCCATTTAACCCGGTATAGTCATTAAGATGCTCTTGGGTTACAGCTGTTTCTAAATCATCGGTATTTATAGAAGCAAGATTTAATGCAACATTTGGCAATTGCCTGAAATTTCTTATTACCAGGTTATTTGCTGTTACAGGATCAGCAGCTGTAAGGTTTATTACTTCTACCCATAATTCATAAGTTCCAATGGCAGAAAAATTTTCAGTAGTTGAAAAAGTATGTGTGTATGATGCACCGGGATTAATAGTAGTATTTACAGTTTCTTCAGTCCAGGATGATCCACTATTCAGTGAATAGCGTATTTTGATACTGGTAACATTTGCATCGTCCAGGTTTTTTATTCTTGCTTTTATTTGTGTTGTTGCTGTCAGTGCTGTTGAGGTAAGATCTCTCCCCGTTAATGGAGCAATAACAGAATCAAGCAATAAATCATTATCTGAAATAGTACCTGCACATGTGCCTGAATTTGGTTGTCTTGTTTGTGCAATAGCTCTTCTTCCGGGTTTCCCATTTACCCTGGCACGAACAGATACCCAGTAAAGGGAATCTTTATCTAAACCGCTCAGTGTATAATTTGTTTGTGTTGTTGTTCCCAGGGAAGTCATCTCATCACCAATTAAACTGAAAACCTCATAATCAGTAGCCCCTGTAACACTTGTCCAGTCAAATGAAAAATAACCCTGGCATTGTACAGCAGAAACAGACACGGTTGGTATGCCCAGAATAACAATGGGTAAACTTGTACTAACCTGAGCAGTGCTATTTTTTGTAATACGAATCAAAGCTTGTTCTGCCTGCACATTGGGCACAGCCCAGTTAAAGCTTCTTAAGTTAGATGCAATCGTAGTGCTAATAGTGTTCCAGCTGCTACCATTATTTAAAGAATAGTCAAGAGTAAATGTGTTTGCTGGACTGCCGTATGATTCCCATTCAATCTGTATTGTTTCCCCCGGTTTCATGGCCTCGCCACCAATAGGATAAGTAAGTTTTGTTTCGACAGGTAAAAAATTATAAACTACAAAATATTCCTGTGGCGGACTTTGTGTTACAGATGTGCCTTTTACAGTGATAGTATAAGTGCCGTTTGCAGGATTATCGATTAATACCTGTTCAATATTATTTGAATGGTCAGCACCAGTAGTAGCAACATTATTTACATTGGCGGGTAAGGTATCAAGTATCTGAGGCAGTACAGTTGCAGGTGCAGGAGTTGTTACTTCAAGATCAAGGTCATTTACCAAAACAGGTGATGCAAAAACAGAGGCTGCAGGATCATTCCAGTACAACATGATTTTTAATTGTGCTGTTGATGCCGGCACAGTAATATTATGTGTGTTATTGACTCCATTGTTAACTGAAGAAATAATATACCGGTTTGTCTGCAGCATTTCAATTGATCGAAGCAGATTCATATTGCCAAAACCAAATGTAAAATCAGGTCCCGCATTTCCCAAATCATCTGCACCATTGCAAAGAAGTGATTTTATTAAACCGCTTTTTGGATTAGCACCACCGTTTTGCTGCCTGTAATATTGATACAATAAAGCAGCACCTCCTGTTACAGCCGGTGTTGACATACTTGTACCGCTTGAAAAACCGTGTATATTAAATGGGACAGTAGAAAAAACAAGACTTCCTACAGCAGTAATCTCCGGTTTTATGCGCCCATCTCTTACCGGGCCACGGCTTGAAAAAGATGAAATGATTTTATCTTTTTGTATTGATCCAACAGTCAAAATATTTTTTGAAGACTGGTAACCTGAGAGGACAGTACTAAAACCAGTTGGGTAATTTAAACAACTTAATGTACCATCATTACCTGCAGCAAATACATGTTGCAGGTTTACATAATTATTTAATTGTAAATCTGCAATGCGACTTTGTAAACTATAATATCCGGTATTACTGCAATCACCCACAATATCTCCGTAAGAATTATTGGTTACAACCATTCCAAAATCTGAAACATACGATGGGGTATTTGAAATAATGCCTGAAAGTACCTGACTGATAATAGTTGATTTAGGAGCATAGCCTCTGTACTCTTCCATTCGGATACCCCCAGCACCAACTGTACCTGTGACATGCGTGCCATGATAATTATGCCCGGTTGCAGCCCGGTTTATGATTCTTCCTTTAAAGTCAATGTGATAATGGGGATCAGAATCATCTCCAATACCAATAGTTACTCCTTCGCCTCTGAGGTTATAGCCACCATTGGCAACAGAAGTTTGTAAAATATTTGCCTTGGAAATAGAACGGCTTTCTATGTTTAAAAGCTGGTCACCATGCGGTGCCGGCTCCATGTATTCAATAAAAGGAAAACCGGCCAGTTCAATAATTCTGTCTTTTGAAATCTTTACACCAATTATATTATACTCCTTATTATTAGTGGTAGTAATAACAATGTTTTTTTCATTCAGCAATGTTTTTATTTCATCAAAAGAAATCGGTTTGGGAAAACTCACCCACAGATCCACCATGCCGGGTGTTCTTACTGCCCAGGAAGGATAAATGCCTTTTGCAAGTGCCGGGTGCATTTTTTGCTGCGGCGATAATGAAAACAATGATCTGGCTCCTGCAGATTGTAATGCCGTATAGTTAGCTTTATTAAGAAATAAAACGGAATAAGTTTTTTCAGGAATATATTCAAGCAGTTCTATGCCTGCCAGCTTTAGTTGTTGTCTTTGTGTCTCTGTCGGAATTTTTTCAAACTGGATATAAGCAAATGATTTTCCATTTACTTTTTCCAATCGCTGGCCAAAGCGTTTGGCTTCATCAACGGTAAAATTTTTTACAGGTGTAAAACTTCCGCCCCGGAGTTTGAGTGCAAACGAAGTATCTTTTTGGGAATAAGAGATAAGTGTACACAGGAGTAGCCCGGTAATTAAAGGTATTGGATGGATTCTCATAGCTAGATTTAGTTAGATAAAATTAGAACTTTTTACCGGATAAAAAAGCAGGAGATATTGAGTCTTTACTTCGTAAAATCACGGAACAACAGATACATCATCCGTTTTACAACAAAACCGGTGCATGTTTGTAAGAAAGCTGTGCAATTCTTCCATTGTTTTTATTTTATCAACAATCATTACAAATAATTTACCTGCCTGTTTTAACCGGGCTTTATTGGTTCCAGTTTGTAAAAATGAAAGTATTTGCTGAAAGATTTGCGATTCAAAATAAGGAGAGTCGTGTTTATTGATAAAATAACAACGGAGTGTTTCAGTTTTCAAACTCATTTTTTCAAAACCTAAAGCAACTGCCAGTTTGCGGCAACGTACAGTAACAAAAAGATCTATTACCTGCTGAGGTAATGCGCCAAAACGATCTTTCATTTCTTCTTCCATCAGTTTCAGTTCATCTTCCGATTCACAATTATCCAGGCGCTGGTAAAGCGATAAACGTTCTGTAATGCTTTCCACATATTCATCCAGAATCAGTATTTCAAGATCAGTATCAATGGTACAGTCTTCTACAAAATCATCCTGCCTGGCTATTTCTTCTTTAAACAAATCTTTAAAATCGCTTCTTTTTAATTCGCGGATTGATTCATCCAGAATTTTCTGGTACATTTCAAAACCAATCTCGGCCATAAAACCACTTTGTTCCCCACCCAGTAAATTACCGGCGCCCCGTATATCAAGATCCCTCATGGCAATCTGGAAACCGCTGCCCAATTCACTGTGCTGCTCCAGTGTTTGTAATCTTTTTCTTGAATCATCAGGAAGTGTGCTAAGTGGTGGTGAAAGCAAATAACAAAAAGCTTTTTTATTACTTCGTCCTACTCTGCCTCGAAGCTGGTGCAGATCACTTAAGCCAAATTGGTGTGCATTGTTTACAATTATCGTATTCACATTGGCAATGTCCACACCGCTTTCTACAATATTTGTACAAACAAGCACATCATATTTTCTATCTATAAAATCAAGAATATGTTCTTCCAGTTCATGACCTTCCATTTGCCCGTGAGCAATGCCAATACTGAGGTCGGGACATAGTCCACGGATGATGGCTGCCATTTCAGGCAAACTTTGTACACGGTTATAAATAAAAAACACCTGCCCGCCTCTTTCTGTTTCAAAATAAATTGCATCACGAATCACATCTTCATTATACACCAGCACTTCGGTTTGTATAGGTTGCCTGTTTGGCGGTGGTGTATTAATAATTGTAAGATCTCTTGCACCCATCAAAGAAAAATGCAGTGTTCTTGGAATTGGGGTGGCGGTTAGCGTCAAACAATCAACTGTTGTTTTCAGTGTTTTTATTTTTTCTTTATGCCCTACTCCAAATTTTTGTTCTTCATCAATTACCAGCAATCCAAGATCTTTGTATTTTACATCTTTTCCAAGTAATCCATGTGTGCCGATGATTATATCAATTTTTCCTTCTTCTAATTTCTTCAGCGTTTCTTTTTTCTGTTTTGCAGATTTGAACCGGTTTATATAATCTACAGTTACAGGGAAATCTTTTAACCGGTCACTGAATGTTTTGAAATGCTGAAATGCAAGAATGGTTGTAGGTACCAGTATGGCAGCTTGTTTACCATCCACAACGGATTTAAATGCTGCACGAATAGCAATTTCAGTTTTACCAAACCCCACATCACCGCACACCAGCCTGTCCATAGGTGATGCTGACTCCATATCTTTTTTTACATCGGCTGATGCTTTACTCTGGTCGGGTGTGTCTTCATAAATAAATGAAGCTTCCAGTTCTGTATGCATATAATTATCCGGCGAATGCTGAAAACCCTGCTGGGCTTTTCTTTTTGCATAAAGTTTTATCAAGTCAAAAGCAATTTCTTTCACTTTTGCCTTGGTCTTATCTTTTAACCTGTTCCAGACATCGCTGCCCAGCTTATTAATCTTTGGGATAGTTCCTTCCTTCCCGGTGTACTTGGCAATCTTATGCAGCGAATTGATGTTGACATATAGAATATCGCTGTCTTTATAAATCAACCGCACTGCCTCCTGCAATTTCCCATTGGCTTCTATTTTCTGCAATCCACTGAAGACACCTACTCCATGATCAATATGAGTGACAAAATCTCCAGGTTGTAATTCCCGCAATGTACGGAGCGTAATCGCCTTATTTTTGTTATAAGCCTGTTTTACTTTGTATTTATGATAGCGTTGAAAAACCTGGTGATCAGTGTAGCAAACAATTTTTAAATCCTCATCAATAAAACCTTCGTGAATGGAAACAGGAATCGGATTAAATACAATTTCTGCTTTCAGGTCTTCAAAAATGCTGCGTAATCTTTCAAGTTGTTTTGGATTTTCTGCAAATAAATTCAACTCAAACCCTTTACTTTCCCAATTTTTTAAATCAGCAATCAGTAAATCAAACCGGCGGTTGAATGCCGGTTGTTCTTTAGTTGAAAATTCAATTGTAAATTTTTCGGTTTGATTCGCAGTACCAAAATCACCAAAACTTACCTGGTGTTTCTGCAAAAGTTCAGTTTCTATTTGTGCCACTTTTACAAAATCATCATTACTTATTTCTCGTTTTAAGTTTTTATCATCTGTTTCAGTTGCTTGTTGCCTTTTGCCAGTTGCCTCACGATAGCTATCGGGATGTCCATCGTTTATCGCCTGTTGTCTGTTTTCTATAGCAATTTGCAATTCATGTTCACAATCCATCAACCTGTCTTTTACTAATTCGGAATCCTGCATCCATACAATTGTGTTTTCCGGTAAAAAATTAAGCAATGAAATTTTTTCCTGGTTTGTAAACTGAGTTTCAATATTGGGAATAATACTTACCTGCAGTAATCTTCTTTCGCTCAGTTGTGTTTCAGGATCTACAATACGAATGGAGTCCACTTCGTTTCCAAAAAGTTCAATCCGGTAAGGCTTGTCATTACCAAAGGAATAAATATCGAGTATGCCTCCACGAATTGCAAATTGCCCCGGCTCATACACAAAATCAGTTCTTTCAAAACCATAATCAGCCAGTTTTAACAATACATTTTCGGTATTTAAAGTATCCCCGTTTTTAATAAAAATAATATTTGAAGAAAGTGTATCAGGAACTACTACTTTTTCAAATAATGCTTCTGGGTAAGTAATAATACTTTTTTTATTTACCGCACCTGTCGTATTTAATTGAGAAGCGATTTTTGTAAGAGCCTCAGTACGAAGCATTACATGGCTGCTGTTTAAAAGGTTGAAGTTTTTTCTCTGTTTGTATGAAGAAGGGAAATAAAAAAGGTCCAGTGCACCTGTAATATTTTCAAGCGTATTATGAAAATATGCAGCATCTTCTGCATCATTTAATACGATAAGATGGTTGAAATGTGAGCAGGAAGGGTATTGTAATACAGAAGCTACCAGAAACTGGGTTGAGCTGCCACGTAAGTTATTAAGTTGTATTCGTTGGGGTTGGGCAAATGAAAGCCTGTCCGTCAATTGAAAAAGACGGGGGGAGTTTTTGTATACTTCCGGCAAAGCCTGAACAGTCATCTGGCTGCAAAAATAACCCTGCTGCAACTCTTAAACCAAATAAAATATTATACGTTTATTTAAGTAAATTGCCAGTTATAAAACGAATACCTGATATGAAGACAAGGATAATTATTTCTGCCGCATTAATTTTTTTAATAGCCCTGATTTTTCAATTCACAGTTAAAAAAACTGCAAGTAAGAATTTTTCATTTCAGGAACCTACCCTTGATAATGAAGAAAAACAATCGGCCTACCATTACCTGCGTTGGAAATATGATGCAGATATGATAAAAGATCCGGTTACAGGTGAAGTACCCATAGGTATGCGGGACCAGGAAATAGAATTTGCCAAGACAATCCCTGTACGGCATGCTGCATCTTCATTAAATAATGCAAGAACAACAACTCAAAACAATTATTTGCCTGCCGGACCTAATAATATTGGTGGCCGCACAAGAGCTGTAGCTTATGATATAAGGTATAATGGAACAACTAACAGGGTAATTATTTCAGGAAGCGTAAGCGGAGGAATTTTCAGATCGGCTGACGGAGGTGCAACATGGACAAGAGTAACTCCTGTTAATGAAGTGCATAATTTATCAAGCCTGGCACAAGATCCACGGGCTGGTTTTCAGGATACATGGTATGCAGGTGGAGGTGAATATATTGGCAGTTCAGCAGATGCTATAGGAGCTGGTTATCTTTCCCATGGACTTTTTAAATCCACAGATAATGGAATCACCTGGACAAGACTTCCATTAGGTAATATAACTGATCAGGCTGGCGCCCCTATAGCTGCAGGTGTTGCCGAACGATTTGATCATCCTTTTGATTATGTACATAAAATTGCAATCAACCCTGTAAATGGTGATGTGTATGTTGCTGCACACAGGCGTATAGTAAGAACATCAAACGGCGGCACAAGTTTTCAAACAATATTTGGTAGCGCCGTTACTGCATTCGCAGCTAATGGGCAAAGTGATGTTACAATTTCACCTACAGGCAAAGTATATATTGCGTATAATGGAGCTGGTCCCGATTTTAGTTTGCGTGGTGTGTGGAAATCCCCAACAGGTAATCTGAACTCTTATACAAAGCTGGCAGGCGGTTCTACACTGGGAGTTGATTCAGCTGCTGGATGGAGGGCAAATTCCTATGGTTTCTTTGTAGCTGGCGGATCAAATTTTTATGATCCCAAAAGAATTCTGCTTGCATTGGCACCTTCAAATGAAAATATACTTTATGTTTTATATGAAAATGGGTTTACAAATACTAGTGCTGCAAGGAATATAGAAGCTGATCTTTTTAAACTGGATATGACTGCTGGAAATAACTGGACAAATCTTTCAGCTAATCTTCCTGATTTTCCAGGCGGAGATAATGATGCAACAGATCCCTTTACAATTCAGAGTGGGTATGATCTTTTTATCACTGTAAAACCAAGTGATCCAAATTTTGTGATACTTGGCGGATCAAGTTTATACAGATCCACAAATGGGTTTAGTTCAACCGCAGCAACCTCCTGGATAGGAGGATATGGAAATACACTGCCAGATTTGACATTTTATGCAAACAGTCACCCAGACATACATAATGTTGTATTTAACCCCAATGCCGGTACGCCTAATGAAGCTATTTGTGCCAATGATGGGGGATTGCAAAGAACAACAAATATAACTGCATCAGGCTCTACTGTAGTATGGAGTAATATAAACAACTATCAGACCCTACAGTATTACGATGTCACGATTGATCCGGAAACAGGTGCTAATAATTTTGCCGGGGGTGCACAGGATAATGGAACGCAATTCAGAGATAAAACAGGACTTGCAGGATT